>WNGL01008328.1_pt1 | contig 15715 bp, 20 predicted proteins | sample 5400591 | NCBI WGS metagenome assembly WNGL01 (sample SAMN13153377, study PRJNA577476) | soil metagenome | isolation source: 80 cm soil or saprolite under Garry oak tree replicate 1 | place: USA:California | collected 2016-06-15
CCAGCCCGATACCCGCGCCGGCGAGGCAGAACAGCAGCAACAACAGCGGCCACGCGTGGATCCCGAACGCCAAGCCCCCGTAGGCCGCGATGTAGGTGGCCGCGCCGGCGACGAAGACCCTTCGCGGCCCCCGCTGCGGTCCACCACGGTCGATCCAGCCGCCCCCCAGCAGCGCAGTGCCAGCCGCGACGACGTTGTGGGCGGCGTACAGCAGGATCGCCAGCGAGGCGGCGGTGGTCAGCGAGCGGTCGCCGTGGTGCAGCAACTGCGTCACGCGCAGGATCAGCAGCGTGGTGGTCACGTTGCCCAGCTCGAAGGCGGCAACCGGCAGCAGCGGCCCGAACAGCCCAGCTCGGCGGAGGTTCCCAAGCTCCAGCCGCGCCCGCTCACGCGCGACGGCCACCACCCGCGGCGCCTTGGCCGCGGCCACGCTGATCGCCAGCGCCGCGAACAGACCCGGGACCAGGGCGAAGAAGAACGCGTGGCGGATCCCGACGACCGCGACCAGCAGTGCCGCCAGCAGCGGCCCGAGGACCGCGCCGAGGTTGTCGCCCGCCCGCTCCACCCCGAACGAACGGCCGTAGGCATCCTTGGGCGCCAGGCTGGCCAGCAGTGCGTCGCGGGCCGGGCCGCGGGCGCCTCGTGACACCCAGGCGGCCGCACGGAGGATGCCGGCCTGCCAGACCGCCGAGGACAGGCCGATCGCGGCGGTGAACACCCCGGTGAGCAGGTAGCCGCCTCGCGCGATCCGCACCCGCCGGGCGGGGTCGTTGGCGGGCGGGCCGGCCACCAGCTTGGCGATGCCCAGCAGCCCGTCGGACAGTCCTTCGATGACCCCGAGCACGCCGGCGGAGCCGCGCAGGACGCTGGTGAGGAAGCTGGGCAGGACCGCGGTGGCGATCTCGTGGCCCGTGTCACTGAAGAAGCTGGCCGCCCCGACACTGGCCACCCCACCCGACACCCAGGGGGGCCGCCGCCCGCTGCCGGCTATGGGATGGTCGGTCTGCTCGGTGGTTGGCTCCTGGTCCGACATCGTCGCTCCAGTCCGTCGTGCCAACAGGAGCCATCAGCCATGGACATCGGCGTCGAGGGGAGCTCCATCCCCGGCCAGCATGTTAGCGGCTGATCCGCCGGGTCTCTGGTCCGAGCAGGTCGAGCAGCCGGCTGCATGGCCACGCGGTTCGGCGGCGCTCGGTCTCCTCGATGGTCTCCTCGAGGCTGAGCAGCCGGTCGTCGGGGCCCCGCCAGCGGGGAGATCGGTCAACCAGCGGACATTGGCTCCGCGGCGGGCTGCCCTCCGGTCGGCACCCGAGGCCTGCACCCGATCGGAACGCCGACAGCGCGCGCCAGAGCAGCAGGACCTCGTCATCGCTGACGGTGGCCATTGGGCTCTCCTTCCCAATGTCCGGTTGGCCACCATCGCTGGCCAAGGACCTCGGTGAGCCGGTCGCGCAGGGCGAGGAGATCGCCTGCCGAGGGCCCAAGCCCATGCAGCCGGTGCCGCTGCGCGCGGATCCGCGCGGTCTGGCGTCGGTAGGACAGGTCGAGCGCGAGGCTCACCAGCCTCAGGTGATGGTCAAGGATCGAGGCCAGCTTGCCTGCCAGCCATGAGGGAAGGTCCAGGAGCCGCAGCTCCTCACGTAGCCGTCGGTACTGTTCGCGGACCTCGCCGCCCTCCGCTGCCAATAGACCCGTCTTGGCGTCGTCCTGCTGGCAGGCGCGAATAACCGCTTCCGCCTTCGGGTGCAGGTGGATCGCCCGCTCGATGATCGACCGGGCCTGCTCGAGCTGCCGGCGTGCCTGGTCGGGGTCGGAGGGTCTGAACCCGTCCCACTCGCGAGTCGGCCCATCGGACCGACGGCGGTTCAACCAGAACCGCGGCATGGCGTCCTCCAGAGAGTATGAGGAGCCATCAGCCAACTGGCGGTTTTCGGGAGCCCCATCCCTGGATGACCCTAGCACCCGCACCCTGCGCCCCGCGAGAGGCCAGCAGTGGCGCTCGCATGGCCCGCCTGGTGTGACCTCCTGGTGACTAGGTGAGCCCGCCGGTGTCGATCTGTTCGATCTGGTTGGTCGGGTCCCAGAGGTGGAGGACTCGGTCCTCGGCGTCGCTGCTGGCCCTGGCGCTGTGCAGGCGGGCGGCCGCATACGTCAATGCGTGATCAGCTCTGCCACTGGGCCGTGGCAGGCCGGCTCGGAATGCCAAAGCCCACAGACAAGGTCACACGGAGTTCCGATGACCCCGATCTTCGCTGGGGGGCGCCGCCGTCCGCCTCAAGGAGCGGTCGGGCCGGTGAGCGTGGCGAGCGCGTCTAGCAGGTCCTGCGCCTCGCTGCCGGTGGCCTCGTGGTGGTGGCGCTGCTCGCGCGTGCGGGCGTAGCGGCGGGCGGCCGCCAGCACCTCGGCCAGGCAGCGCTCCGCCCGTTCGTCCGCCCAGCGGGCGAGCCAGCGCTCCAGCCGCAGCAGCCGCAGGCGCTCCAGATGCGGCAGGCAGGGCCGCCAGGACGCCGGGGCGCCGGTCAGCGCCGCCGGGCCGAGCTTGGTCAGCAGCAGGTACAGCCGGTTGGCGGCGGAGGCCTCCAGATCCTCGCAGATTGGGCAGGCGACCGGCACCTCACCCTGTGTCGACCGGCGGACCAGCACCTCGGCGAGCACCTGCGCGGTCCCCATCATGCTGTGACGGCGCCGCACCTCCTCGTTGGCGACCGCGCGCCAGTGGCGGCCGCACAGGCCTCCGGCGGCGTAGAGCCGATGTCGCCCGTCCCCGTCGGCCAGCGACTGGGTGACGAACCAGCCGACCAGTTCCGCCTCCAGGCTCGGCAGCGCCCGGCATGCCGGGCAGCCCGGCAGCTCCAGGGCGGCCTCGGGCCGACCCAGCGGGTCCAGCGGGTCGACGCCAGGGGAACCGTCCCGCATGTCGCCTCCTTCCTCGACCGGTGGGCCGCTCCGGGTCACGAGGTAGAGGCCATCAGCGTCGGGGACGCGGTTGGGCGCGAGCCTCATCGCGCTACCGGCCGTCCGATTGTGTCACGGCGTCCAGCGAGCCTGGTGGTGGCTGCGCCACCTCCAGGTGGGATGGCTGATCGCCAGCGCGGACCCGAGGATCTCAGTGGCCGCCAGCCCGCCGTGCCAGGACCGCCACGATCCACGTGACCATGACCGCCGCGCCCACGCCCAGCGCGCGGATCTCCCAGCCGGTGGCCGCCCCGGCGAGTCCGCCGGCCAACGTCACCAGCAAGGCGAGCAACCCCGTAGCGGCCGCCATCGCCACCAGGAGCAACGCCCGGCGCCGGGCGACGCCCACCGGCTCGCCGGGGACGCGGGCCCGGTCCACCGCCCAGTAGGCCAGCTCGGCCGCCAGCAGCAGCCCCGGCCCGTACAACGGCGCCGCCCGCTCGACCGGCCCGCCGCCTGCCAGCATCGCGACCGCGGCGGAGATTCCCAGCAGGCCGATCGACCAGGGCAGCGGCGCGACCGAGCGGGCCAGCAGCCCGACGAGCAGGACCCCAGCCGCGCCCACGCCGAGCAGCCCGAGCATGGTCCGCAGCGCGCCGTGGACCGTCTCAACGGGATAGGCTGCCAGCCCGAGCGTCAGCACGACCGCGCCGACCGCCGGAGCGGCGGCTACCGGCGGCAGGGTCAGGCGCGGGCGTGGCGGAGCCGACGTTGGAATCTGCGCACCTCCCCGATCGGGATCTCCAGCGGCTCCTCGGGCCGCCATTCGGCGACGGGCACGCCGAGCCGCTGGTAGCGGATGCGCAGCGCGTCGCGTTCCAACTGCCACAGCCGCCACGCCAGCTCGCCGACCTCGCCGGCCGACGGGCGGGCCAGGGCGGCCGGGGAGACCGCCAGGATGGCCACCTCGAAGCCGCGGCGTCGCAGGTCCAGCAGCGCCCGGATGCCACGCTCGTCCAGCAGCGGGGTGATGGCGATGACGATCGCGCCGGGTGGCAGCATCCGCAGCGGCACGACCTGGATGGTCTTGTCCGCGTAGCTGGTCACGACCCGGGTGTCGAGCAGCACGTCCAGGATCCGCCAGAGCTGCGCGCGCCCGCCCCCTGGGTACAGCCAGGTCAGGTAGCCACCGAAGCCGACCAGGCCCACCCGGTCCTTGACGGCCAGGTAGCGGCCGGCCAGCGACGCGGCGGCGCGCACCGCCAGGTCCAGGGTGCTGCCGCGCTCGTCGCCGGTCTCGGCGAAGGTGTCCAGGAACAGCACCACGTCGGTGTTGCGCTCGGGATGGTGACGGTTCACGTACAGCTCGCCGCGCAACGCGCTGGCCCGCCAGTTGACGTGGCGGATCGGGTCGCCGGGCAGCAGCGGGCGGATCTCGGCGAACTCCACCCCGTCGCCGGCCAGCCGGGTGAGCTGGTCGCCGACCAGCCGCTGGGCGTGCAGCGGCCGCAGCAGCTCCCGCAGCACCTGGGGGCTGGGGTAGACCTTCAGCGGCAACGCCGCCGCCACGGTGCGGTCGAAGGCCAGCAGGCCGAAGCGGTCGTGGCAGCGGACCTGGGCCTCCCCGAGCCGGTAGGCGCCCCAGCGGCCACACCGCAGCCGGAACCGCACCGTGGTCTCTTCCCCGGCCGCCAGGCGCAGCACCCGGGAGCCGGTCCCGGCGACCGGTTCGAGGTTGGGGTGGGCCCGCACCCACAGCTCCAGCCGCTCCACCGTGGTCGCGGCCGCCACCCGCACCGCCACCTCGACCTCCTCGCCCTCCACCGCCCGGTCCCGATCCGCCTCGACCGACACCTCCAGCTCGGGCTCCCGCGCGGTGGCCAGGCCGACCGCCAGCCACAGCGCGAACGGCGCCGCCAGCCCGACGAGCCCGGGCCGCCGCAACACCAGCGCCGCCAGCAGCCCGCCCGCCACCAGCACGACGTAGCCGGCCAGCTTTGGCGAGACCGTTCGCTTCATCGGGATCCGCCCTCGGGTAGGTCCGCGGGCGCCGGGGTGGGCACCGTGTCCAGGATCTGGCGGACGACCTGGTCCGGCTCGACCCGCCGCACCCACAGCTCCGGCTGCAGCGCCAGCCGGTGCGCCAGCGCCGGCACCGCCACCGCCTTGACGTCATCGGGGGTGACGAACTCCCGGCCCGCCAGCGCCGCCCTGGCACGGGACAGCTTCAGCAACGCCAGCGCCCCGCGCGGGCTCGCCCCCAGCTCCAGGCTCGGGTCGCGCCGGGTGGCGGCGACCAGGTCGACCATGTAGTAGCCGACCCGCTCGGCCACGTGCACCCGCTCCAACGCAGCCTGCAAGGCCAGCACTCCGGCGGCGTCGACCACCTCGCCCAAGCGCACCTCGTCGCTGGCGCGCTCGATCCGGTCAGAAAGAATGCGCCACTCGTCGCCCCGCTTGGGGTAGCCGACCCGGGCGCGCAGCAGGAACCGGTCCAGCTGCGCCTCCGGCAGCGGGTAGGTGCCCTCGTACTCGATCGGGTTCTGGGTGGCGATCACCACGAACGGCCGCTCCAGCCGGCGGGTGGCCCCCTCCACCGTCACCTGGCGCTCCTGCATCGCCTCCAGCAGCGCCGCCTGGGTCTTGGGTGGCGTCCGGTTGATCTCGTCGGCCAGCAGCAGGTTGGTGAACACCGGACCGGGGCGGAACTCGAAGCTGCCGCTGCGCTGGTCGAAGATGGACGAGCCGGTCACGTCCGAGGGCATCAGGTCGGGGGTGAACTGGATCCGCGAGAAGCCGAGCCCCAGCACCTGCGCGAACGACCGGGCGATCACCGTCTTGGCCAGCCCGGGCACGTCCTCGATCAGCACGTGCCCGTCGGCGAGCATCCCCAGCAGGATCAGCTCCAGCACCTCGCGCTTGCCGACCACGGCCCGCTCCACCTCGTCGAGGATCCGCTTGCCGCCCTCGGCGACCTCGCTCACCTCCACCATGGTCTGGTCACGTCCTCTCCACCGCCTCGACCGCCGCCCGCAGCTCCCCGAGGTCCAGCGCTGGCGCGTCCCGCGCAGCCGACGGGTCCGGGACGTCGATCAGCGCCCACGCCGCCGAGCCAAGCAACGCCGACGCCTGTGCCGGGTCGGCGACCAGGTCGATCCCATGCCGCGCCGCCAGCCGAGCCGCCGCGATCCGGCGCAGGCGTAGCCGGACCTGCCGGGCGTGCATCCCGCTGACGTGTGCCAGGAGCAGTTCCCGCTCCAGCCGCTCGAGATCGGCCGGGCGCCGCGCCCCCGTGGAGCCTTTCACCGCCGCCAGCGGCTGGGTAGCGTCGGCGGCATGCCGGGCCGCCAAGGCCCCGGCCACCAGGCCCAGCGCGGCGAGCGCCAGCAGCCACGCGTCGGCCACCCCCGCCCGATGTGCCGGCACCACCACCAGCAGACCGGCGGCCACGGCCGTCACTGCCACCCCGGCCGCCAACATCCGCCAGCCGGCCCGCCTCATGCCCTGGCTCCCAGCCGCTCCCGCACCGAGTCCAACGCCTGGATCGCCTCGGCGCGCATGCCTTCGGTCACGGGTTGGCGGCTGAACTCGGCCCGCTGGAACAGGTCCGTGAGCCGCCGCGCCGGCTCCGGGTCACCCTCCAGCGAACCCAGCACCCGCCGCAGATACTCCAACGGCGCCTCCGCCGTCCGCCGCGGCACGCCCAGACGCCCCAGCACCGCCAGCATGCGCGCATACGCCGCCACGATCGCCCGCCGCGGATCGGGCTCCCGCCGCAGATCCTCCAGGCTCAGCCGCAACGCCTCCTCGAGCACCGGCCCACCAGCAGCCCGCCCATGCTCCGGCCGTGCGGCCGCACCTCGAGCCGCACCGCGGGCCCGCACCCACACCACCGCAGCCCAGGCGGCCGCGGCCACCACCACAACCACCACCGCCCACACCACAGGCGTCAAAGGCTCCCCAGCGGCTGGCGGACTGCCGCCCGTGGCCGGGATGGAGCTGGGCGCCCGCGGCGAGACCGGCCCGGTCGACGCAGGCGGCGCCACCGGCCGCTCCTCGAACTGGTGGCGGACCACCAGCAACGATCCCGCCAGGCCCGCCAGCACGATTAGGACCAGGCCGAGCATGAGCAGCTTGGCATACCAGGGGATCGGTGGCCGCTCGACCACCCACTCCGGCTCGTCGTCCGGCCGCCGCCTGCGCAGGCGAGGAACGCCCACCACCAGCAACGCCAGGCCACCCAACAGCGCCACCACCGCCAGGAACTCCAGCGCGTCCAACCCCAACCGCACCGCCGCCGAGCCCACCGACGGCCCACGGCCAACCCTGGCCTTGCTCCCCGCCGCAGTCATGGCCAGCAGCACCGCCAGCCCGGCCACTACGCCGAGCCTGAGCAGAATGGGCAATGGTGTCAGCCGCCCAACCGGACGCCCAGAACGCTCGCTCGTCGCCGCCTCCCGCCACCTCGTACCGGCCCCGCGCTCCACGAGACCACCGGTAGAGGCCATCAGCGCACAACCAGCGCGGTTACGGCGAGCCTCATCGCCTCAAAGCAGGATAGCCCGATCCTCCCTCGGACCGCTCCGACGGAGTGCCCACCGCGGCAGCATCAATCGACGACAGACACCCTGCCCAGGAACCTCGGGAGGCGGACGGGGTTCGTGGCTCGTGGCGTTGCCAGGGTTATCCTCCCGCGGCGAGGGCAACCGCAGCCAGTGCCGAAGGGTGGTTGAGATGGAGCTGCGCAGTCAAGTGCTCGAGGGGAAGCTGCTGCACCCGGACACGGGGTTCGCCTCGGCGCGTACCCGGCTGGAGCAGCGCTGGGACCCGCTCACCGGGCACGCGTCGCGGCTCGTCAGCAGCCCGGACGAGTTGTTCCCGCCCAACACCTACGACCTGGCACGGCTGGCCGAGGAGACCAGAACCGGCTGCCCGTTCTGCCCCGACCTGGTCGAGATGGTCACGCCCCAGCTCGCACCCCACGTCTGGCCCCAGGGGCGTATCCGCCGCGGGCGGGCGTTGCTGTTCCCGAACCTGCGCGCCTACGCCAAGCACCCCTCGGTCGCGGTCTACGACCCGGAGCTGCACTACCTGCCGCTCGCGCGACTGGACGCGGCGCTGGTCGGCGACCTGGCCGCCCAGGTCGACTTCGCACGGGCGGCGCTGGAGGCCGATTCCGCCTCCACCTGGGTGTCGATCAACGCCAACCACATGCTCCCGTCGGGCAGCTCGCTGTTCCACCCCCACACCCAAGGCGCGGCCCACCCGCAGCCGACCACGATGCAGGCACTGCTGGCCGCGGTCCCGCCCGAGCGGTTCGACGACTACCTCGCCACCGAGCGGCGCCTCGGCCAGCGGCATCTTGGCGGCACCGGCACCATCGAGTGGCTGGCCAGCTTCGCCCCGCTCGGCCCGGCCGAGCTGCGCGCCTTCCTGCCAGGCGTGGCCTCCCCGTCGAACTGGGCGGCGACCGCCTCGCCGAGCTGGCCCATGGCATCGTCGTCGCGCTCGGTCTGTACGCCGAGCTCGGCTTCGAAAGCTTCAACCTGGCGCTCTACGGCGCGCCGCCCGGCACCGCCGGCTACCCGCTGAACCTGCGCATGCTGGTCCGCTCCAACCTCGACATGCCCTACCGCTCGGACGCGACGTTCCTGGAGCGCCTGCACTGGGAGGCGGCCCTCGACCTCACCATCACTCCTGAGGCGGTCGCCGAGCGGGCCGGCGACCGGTTCCGCCGCTGAGCCGAGCGAGGCCGAGCCGTGGGCTCCAGCTCTGCTCAGCCCAGACTCACCGGCGTAGGAGCATCAATGGCACGAGCTGCTGGGCCAAGGTCATGGAGCCGTGATGGCCGAGCATCGCGGCCTCGCCCGGATAGGTCCTGCGATCGAACACGCCGATCGCCTCCCGGGCCGCCGCCACGACATCGCCGATGCGCGGCCGCACCCGGTCGAGCACCAGAGGCCCGAACCAGCCGGCCGCGATCGCCTCCTCCCGCGACGCGACCCACATCGCGTCGCCGAGCACGGCTCGCCAGGCGCTCAGCAGGTCGGCCGCCGCCCCGACGAGCACCACCTCCACACCGTCGGCCGCGGCCCGCTCGAACGCCGTCTGGTCGGGCTGCAACTGCTCGGGCACCACCCGGTCCCGCAGGTCGGTCTGACGGCCCGGCCCGGCCGCCGTCCAGTGCAGGAACGGCGCCTGCTCACGGTTGGCTTCAGCGATGGGACCAGATCGGCAAGCGACGCCTCGCCATAGCGAGGCACCGGCGGTGCGAGGTCCGACACGCTTCCCTCCCATCATGCCGCCGAGGCATGCCCAGCATATCGGGGCGCCGCAGGCACTCGACCCCTCGCCGTGACGCTGGTTGGAGGTTGACCAACAGGCTGACCAGCGCGGGGACCAGGAGGGCGCGGACCGCGGTGGTGTCCAGGAAGGCTGTCAGCAGCACCCCGGCTGGTCGGCCATGGGCAGCGTTCCACTGGCGGCCGCTGCCGTGGCGGTGGTGGCGAGCTTGGTGGCTTTGATGATGGCGTTGTGGAGTCCGTCGGCGACCTGGTGGGTGAAGGTCACCTGGACATGCTGGAAGCCGGCGGCGGCAAGGCCCTGCCGGTATTCAGTCTTGGACAGCGCTCCGGCGATGCAGCCGACGTAGCTGCCACGCTCGGCCCGGTCGGTCGGGCTGAGGCGGTCCTCGGCGACCACGTCGCTGATCCCGATCCGCCCGCCAGGGACCAGGACCCGGTGCATCTCGGCGAACACTGCGGGCTTGTCGACCGACAGGTTGATGACGCAGTTGGAGATGACCACGTCGACGGTGCCGTCTGGCAGCGGGATCTGTTCGATGTGGCCCTTGAGGAACTCCACGTTGCTGGCGCCGGCCTGGGCGGCGTTGCGGCGGGCCAGGGCCAGCATCTCCTGGGTCATGTCCAGGCCGTAGGCCTTGCCGGTGGGGCCGACCCGCTTGGCGCTGAGCAGCACGTCGATGCCGCCACCGGAGCCAAGGTCCAGCACCCTCTCGCCCTGGTGCAGGTCGGCGACCGCGGTGGGGTTGCCGCATCCGAGGCTGGCCAGCAGTGCGGTTTCGGGCAGCTCGCCCTGCTCACTGGGAGTGTAGAGTCCGGGGCCCCACGCCGGGGCATCGGCGGTTTCGCCCGGGCCGCAGCAGGAGCTGGCGCAGCCACAGCCGGCCGGCTGGCCGCAGCCGCAGTCGTTGGCCTGGGTGCCGGCGGCGGCCTGGCGGGCGGCCTGGGCGTAGCGGTCGCGGACCTGCTCGCGGAGCTGGTCAGCATGGGTCTGATCGACGGTGCTCATGCGGTGCCTCCGTTGTCCTGGTCGGTGGTGGGTGGCGCGGTGACGGCGGCCAGGCGAGCCATCGCGGTCGGCTCCAGGGCGTAGTAGGCCCAGGTGCCGCGCTGCGTGCGGGTGAGCAGCCCGCCGCCGACCAGCTTCTTGAGGTGGTGGCTGACGGTCGGCTGGGCCAGGCCGAGCACCGCCACCAGGTCGCAGACGCACACCGGCTCGGCGCTGGTGGCCAGCAGGTTGAGGATCCGCACGCGGTGCGGGTCGGCCAGCGCCTTGAACAGCGACGCGGTGGCGGCGGCCTCTTGGTCCGACAGGACCGCGGCGGCCAAAGGGGCGCAGCAAGCCGCCGCCGGCGGGGCGGACACAGTTGTGGTGGTGGTCATAGGACCGGGCGTCCTGCGCTCAGGAGGCGCAGCAGCGTCTGGTCGCGCAGCTTGGCGGCGCGGCAAGACTGGTACTCCTCATATCGACGTTCTTCGATGCAGGAGGATGCCAGATAGATCGACAAACGTCAATACAGGGCCACGCTCCAAGCCGCTTGGCGTCTCAGCGGCCGACGGACGTGCTGCGGCGCTCCAGGAAGATGACGTCGCGCCAGCGGCCGTGGCGCTGGCCGATCCGCTCGCGGACGCCGACGACGCGGAAGCCGCAGCGTTGGTGCAGCGCCAGGCTGGCGGTGTTCTCGGGGAAGATGCCGGTCTGGACCGTCCAGATGCCCGCCTGCTCGGCACGCTCGACCAGCTCGACCAGCAGGCGGCGGCCAACGCCCAGGCCCCGCGCCCCCTCGGCGACGTAGATGCTGTTCTCGGCGACCCCCGCGTAGGCGCAACGGTCGGAGACCGGCGCCAGCGCCGCCCAGGCGACCACCTGGCCGTCGCCGGCGGGCCGGATGGGGCCGGCTCGGCCGCGCGGCTGGCCGCCGGGGCCGGTGCGCGCGACCAGCCGGTGCTCCGCCAGGTGGCTGGAGTCCCAGCGCTGCCAGCTCGGCACCTCGGTCTCGAAGGTCGCGTCGCCGGTGGCGATGCCCTCCGCGTAGATCTCCGCGACCGCCGGCCAGTCGGCGGGCCGGAGCGGCTCGATCCGCAGGCCCTCTGGCTGGATGCTGGTGGCCGGATCAACCGCCGATGCCGGGCGATCCATCATGTTGCGCGCGCTCGTGGTTTGGGTTCCTTGGCCTGGACGATGGCCACGCATTGCACGCCCTGCGTGCGGGGCAGGCGACCCATGACCAGTTCGGCCGCGCTGGGGAACGCCTCCAGGCAGCGGTGGTTGAACTGGTAGAGTCTTGCGGTCCCCTTCGGCGTGGCCTGGACGAAGCCGACTTCGGCGAGCACCTTCAGGTGGTGGGAGACGGTGGACTGGCCGATGTTCATCGCCTCGACGATCTCCCCGACCGTCATGGGCCGCCAGGTGTCGGCGAGCAGGTTGCAGATCATCAACCGTGTGGGATCGGCCAATGCCTGGAACCAGCGGGCGTAGCTCTTGGCGGATGCGCGATCGATCTTCATCGTCAATCGACGATAAACGATGAAAGGCTGGCGAGCAACCGGCGGCCCGGCGGCTCGGGGAGAATGCGTCTGCAGGTGAGTGAACAGAATTCACTTGCCGAGTCACCGAACTCTATGGTAAACATTGTTCACTATCAAGATCATCGTTCAGGAGCAGTGCACTAGAATACGAGAAGGAGCCGGTGGCACCGTCGAACCAGGCTGGCGTTCAACTGGGCGCCGGACTCGCTGTGGCCACGCGGAGGAGGTTCCATATGTCCACCTACAACCCGCCCCGCTACCTCCGCCAAGGTGATGAGCTTCCCGACGACTTCGGTACTCGACCGGGCGATACCCTCACCTTCGGCGCTGGCTCCTACATCCGTGCCTTCAGCGCGGAGGAGTTCCGCCAGTTCACCGATCAGCCCGACGGCATCATCTACGGCCGCGGCTGGCACGCGAAAGGGGCCAGCATGCATGGCACCGTGACGGGCAAGATCTTCGAGGCGCACCTGATCGAGGTGCGCCTTGTCCCCCGGCGAGGAAGTCGGCCCGCTCTCCATCGACGCAGACGTCCACAACCGGCTTGAGGTGGTGGGCGACCGGTGACGTGGCGGACGTGGTGCGCCCGGCGAAGGGGGCTGTGGCGGCTCCGCTTCGCCGGGCACCGGTGGGTCTCTGGTGGGTTGTCAGTTGGTGGGTGGGGTGCTTGTGGCGGCTTCCACTTCCAGGTTGTCGGTGGGGCGGACCTGGATGTGCTTGGGTTTGGCTTCCTCGGCCTTGGGGACCAGGATCTGCAGCACGCCGCCGCCAGCGGTTGCCTGGACCGCGTCGGCGATCACGTGGGCTGGCAGGGTGATCGAGCGGCGAAAGCTGCCGTAGCGGCGTTCGATGCGGTGGAACTGCTGCTCTGAGGAGTCGTGGGCGAAGTGCCGCTCGCCCTGGATGGTGAGCAGGCTGTCCTCCATGGTGAGCTGGACGTCGTCGAGCTCGACGCCGGGGAGCTCCACGGTGATCACGTAGGCGTCCTTGCGCTCGGAGATGTCCAGCGGAGGCATCCAGGCCGGGGTGTTGCCGATGGTGGCGCCTGGGCGCTGGCCGTGCAGGCCCAGCGCATGGGCCAGCGCTGGGCTCATCTGGTTCAGCTCGTCCTGCGCGCCGAGCAGGTCCTCGAAGGGGTCCCACTGGGTTCTGCGAATCATCTGGTGCTCCCTTGGGCGTGGTCCGCGTCGGCGGGCCGGCGACTCGGGGACAACGCCGTCCGGGTGCGTGAAGCGGGTTCACTTGCCGAGCGACCCCACCCTATGGTAAACATTGTTCACTGTCAAGACCAGTGTTCAGGAGCGTGAACATGGAGGAAAGACGGAAAGGGCCGCTCGACCAGCGCCTCGACCACAACCAAGGCTCGCGTCCGCTGTGGTTCCAGCCGCCCACGGCCGCCGCGGACCGCCGCCCTCCGTTGACCCGGGAGCGGGTGGTGGCCGAGGCGCTCACCGTCATCGCCCAGGACGGCGTGGCCGCGCTCACGATGCGGACCCTGGCCACGCGGCTGGGGGTGGTCCCCGGCGCGCTGTACCGCCATGTGCGCAACAAAGAGCAACTCCAAGACCTGGTCCTTGACGGCGTGCTCGCCGAGGTCGACCCCAACCTGGATGGCTCCCTGCCCTGGACCCAACAGCTCAAGCTGCTCGCACACCGGCTCCGCGACGTGCTAGAGGGCCACCCCGGCGTCGCCGGCCTGCTGCAACTGCGTGACCCGCTGGGGCCGCACTCACTGGCTGTGGCCGAGGCGTTCCTGAGACCGCTCCAGGCAGCCGGGTTCGGGGAACGCGAGGCCGGCCCGGCGTTCTTCCTGCTGATCGACTACACCACCGGCTTTGCGGCCAGCAGCCCACCCATCTCCACCAACCAACAGCGCGTCCGCGACCAAGCCACCAGAAACCAACTCCACCAGTTCTTCCGCTCCCTGCCCACCGACCGCTTCCCCACCCTGGCCGCCCTCGGCGAACACGTCTGGGTCGACAACCGCGACCAGCGCTTCACCACCGGCCTCAACATCCTCATCGACGGACTCCAGCGCACCCAGCACCCACCCCACCCCACCACCCACGCCAGACGACCAGCCACCACCAACAACGCCCAACCACGTCAAGCCGAACAGCAGGCGGTGGATGGTTCCATCACCGCAGGCTGAACAGAGCGGGCCACGACCGCGGAGTTTCTGACCGGCAGTTCTCCGCTTGTATCGAGTGTGAGTAGGGAGTCGAAGATGCAGCGCAAACTGGGCTCGCAGCAAGCCCGAGTGCCGCGGTGCGGCCTACCAGGTCACGATGAACAGCCGTCGCACGGCGTCGCGTGGATACGGCTGGTGCTCCCGGAGCATCTCATCATCGACATCGACCCCGACTCCGGCGAGCCCGCCGTCGCCCTGCTCGACGAACACGAAGACGGGCAGGTCCTGTCGTCCGGCCTGCCGATGACCCCCCGCTGGGTCGCGGCCTGCAAGCCCTGCCGTCAGGCACTGCAGAAACGACTGGCAGCCGCGACGGCGCCCTTTCATGGCGTGACCTGGGAAGTCCGTTCGCTCTTTCAGCCACCCCCGGACCTGGACGAAGTCTGAGCGGATGGTGTCGAGGCTGATCATAAGACTCACCGCCGCACCCCAGCCACCCAGGGCCGCCAAGCGGAGCGGGCCGAGCCGACACCCAGCCGGTGAGGAGACCATGACCGTCAGGGACGAGCTGCAGGCACGCGCCCTGTTCGACCAGCTCGACGATTGCGGGCGATGATCTCGATTCGCCCCAGGGCCTCGGCTTGGCGCTGATGCGCCGGCCCGCAGTGCCGGGCGGCCTCGCGTCCCAGGAGCGACACGCTGGATAAGCAGCGCGTGTGATGACTGACACCATCCGGCTGTGTCGGCTGGCACACGCACCAAAGCCTCGATCGTCGCATGCTGCCATGTAGGCCTCCACGAGACGCCCTACCACGTGTAACAAGGCACTCCCGGCGGCTTCCAGGGCCGATCCGGCCGCTCAGGACCATAGAGGGGGGCAAGGAAATGGCACTGGTACAGGTGCGTACCCCCGGCAGCGAGGGAACCCAGCCCGGCCTGACCGCGGCCGCCGCCGAGACGAGCGGGACGACACCGCGCTGGCAGGTCGTGGCGGCCAGCTTCGCGGCCATCATCGCCGTCTGGCTGCTGAGCATCGCGATCAACGCCAGCTTCAAGCCGACGGCACTGGTGATCCCGGCCGGCATAAGCCTCTTTGCGATGCTCTACGCCGTCACCCAGGGATTGGAACGGCTGCTCGAGCCCGTCTCGTCGTTCTTCTTCAGCACCAAGCAGCACGCTGAGAACCGCAACGCGACGCTGGCGGCGGCGGTGAACCTGCAGACAGCCACCGACGCCGAGCTTCCGACAAAGCTCAGCGAGCTGGCCAAGGCGGCGAGAGCGGCTCAGGATCTGCAGCGGGAGGAACCAGCGCGGCAGGAGCCGGCCACCTCTGGGCGGTTGCGCCGTAACCTCGCCACCGAGGGCGTGACCGCGGCGCGTGCGCGCGTGGCCGAGACGGTCCTGCCCGCGCTGGAGGCGAACGGACAGGATCCGGAGCGTGTGGTGAAGACGCTCGCCGACGTCCTGCAAGTACCAGAGAGCGAAGCCCCGGCGGTCACCAGGAAGGCCGCCGTCGACTTGGCGGCGGCGGCGCAGGCTGAGCTGGATCAGCGGCGGGCCGACAAGGCCATTGCCTACTGGGCGCTCGCCAGTGTCCTTGGTCTGCTGGTCAGCGGCACGCTGGGGCTGTACCTGCTGCACATCGTCGGGCTGCGCGGCGACGGGCTAGCGACCGACGGAAGCTGGGCGGGCGGCCTCCTGAGCGCGGCCGGAATCCGTCACATGCTCGACCTCCTGGTCACTGGTCTGGCGATCGGTGGTGGCACCAAGCCGCTGCACGACCTGATCAGCAACCTGCAGGCGGCCAAGGACAACAAGAAGGACCCAAGCCAAACACGATAGTGTCCAGATGATCCGC
>WNGL01008607.1_pt1 | contig 15712 bp, 17 predicted proteins | sample 5400591 | NCBI WGS metagenome assembly WNGL01 (sample SAMN13153377, study PRJNA577476) | soil metagenome | isolation source: 80 cm soil or saprolite under Garry oak tree replicate 1 | place: USA:California | collected 2016-06-15
GCGAAGCCCGCTGAAGGCGAAACTGTTCCGGCAAATTCCAGCGTGCGCGTCTACGGCGCCGCATGGACGAGCGATGGCGAAATTACAAAGGTGGAAGTGAGCTCAGATGGCGGCGCAACGTGGACCGACGCGAATTTGCTTGGCAAATCGAAACCAAATGCGTGGCGGCTTTGGGAATTCAACTGGCAAACGCCGGCCGCACCGGGAAACCAAACGCTCATCGCTCGCGCGACCGATTCACTTGGCCGAACGCAACCAGTGCTGCGCGATCCGGATCGCGGAACTTATATGATCAGTCATCTGCTTCCGATCGAAGTCGAAGTGCAGTGATCGACGTTCAAAATTTCGAACTCCTTGTCATCCCCACGCAAACCCCAAACGCGGTCATCCTGAGCGAAGCGAAGGATCTCACCTACGCGCGCCCGATCTCACACCGACAGGCAAGTGTGATCCACCAGCGATCATGAGATTCCTCGCTCCGCTCGGAATGACAAACTGTTGAAGTTCGTCACTCCTTCGGGTTAAATCTCAGCGATGTCGCTCGTTTTTAAAACCATTCAGACAGAAGGCATCGCCGAGCTTTCTTATCTGGTCGGCGATGATGACGCAGGAATTGCCGCAGTGTTTGATCCCCGCGCAGACTGTGATGTTTACGTCGAGGCGGCGCGCGAAGCGGCCGTGGCAATCACGCATATTTTTGAGACGCATATTCACGCCGATCTCGTGAGTGGGTCGCGCGAACTCTGCGCGCGTCTTGATTCAGCAAAGATTTACGCCAGCGGGGAAGGAGGCGCTGAGTACGGTTTCGATCCGGAAAAAATAAAAGATGGCGACCGATTCACATTCGGCGAAGCGCTGGTGACGGCGCGGCATACTCCCGGACATACGCCCGAGCACATGTCGTATTTGCTGTCTGAGGCTGAGCATCCCGACGAGCCGTGGGCAGTGCTCACCGGCGATTCGCTTTTTGTTTCTTCGGCCGGGCGACCCGACTTGTTAGGCGAGAAACACACCAGGCAACTTGCGGAACAACAATTCCACACGCTTCGTGATTTCTATCTGAAGCTCCCCGACCACGTAATGATTTACCCTAATCACGGGGCAGGCTCGCCATGCGGCGCAGACATCGGCGCGCGGCTGAGCAGCACGATCGGTTACGAGCGGAAATTCAACAAATTCTTGCAATTCGCTGACGCGAAAAGCTTCACGGACTTTGCGATCAAAACTGCGCCGCCGGTTCCGCATTACTATCCGCTAATGAAAAAGGTAAACGCGGAAGGTCCGAAGGTGCTTGGAAATCTTCCGCGTGTTCCCGCTCTTGCTCCCAAAGCGTTTAAAGACGCAATCGAGAAAAAGGCGGGAGTCCTCGTTGACGTGCGCAACATGCTTGCGTTTGGCGGCGGCCATATCGCCGGTGCGCTGAACATCGGTGGAACACCCATTCTCTCCATTTGGGCGGGCTGGATGCTCGATCCTGAAAAGCCGATTCTACTTGTGCTCGAGAATGACGACGACCTTGAAAGAATCGTGCGTCTGTTTGTCCGCACCGGTTACACGAAATTTGCGGGGTATTTGATCGGCGGAATGAAAGCGTGGCATGCAGCAGGGTTTCCGTTGGAACGAGTCGGGCAGATGAGCGTCCACGAACTGAACGACCGAAAGTCTTCTTTGCAGGTGATCGATGTTCGCTCGCCCGGTGAATGGAAAAAGGGCCATGTGCCCGGCGCGTGTCACATCTACGTACCCGAGCTTGGGAAGCGAATCAGTGAGCTTGATCGAAATAAGCCAACGGCCGTTTACTGCGGGAGCGGCTATCGCGCGAGCATCGCCACGAGTATTCTAAAGCAGCAAGGGTTTAGCGAGCTTTGGAATGTCCCGGGCAGTTGGGAAGCGTGGAAAAAAGCAAAGCTGCCAGTGGAAGGAGCCGACGGAGAATGAACAGCGCTACCGCGTTACCGCGTCGCTCATTCGGAGAGACGACGCGCGCCGACGTCTGGTGGTTGCAACCGCTGCTCGTCTTTGTTGGGTTGTCGACCTTTATCGTCTATTCCACTTGGGCGGCGTTTCAGGGAAAAAATTATTTCGTTGGCAATTACGTCTCGCCGTTTTATTCGCCCGAAATTTTCGGCGATTCGCCACACAGCTGGTTCGGACCAAAACCCGTCTGGTGGCCCGGGTGGCTACTTTTCTCTCCTGCGCTGTTAGTTCTTTGGGCGCCAGCTGGCTTTCGTCTCACCTGTTATTACTATCGCGGCGCATATTACAAAGCGTTCTGGGCCGACCCGCCGGCCTGCACAGTGGGCGAACCGCGCACGAGCTACTGGGGCGAACGGTCGTTCCCGCTGATCATGCAGAATGTGCATCGATACTTTCTCTATCTTGCTCTCTTTTTTCTTCTCGTTCTAGCGTACGACGTATGGAAGGCGCTTTGGTTTCCAAATGGATTTGGAATCGGCGTCGGCGCCATTGTGCTTGCGATCAACGTTGTTTTGCTCGGGGGCTACACGTTTGGCTGTCACTCGTTGCGGCATTTGGCTGGCTGAAGCGAGATGCGTTGAAGCGGATTGAATTACTCGCGGACGAACGCTTCAACGCTTCAACTCTTTAACGCTTCAACGACTCCCATGCCCAATTACGAAACTTTCGAGCACGATGTTCTCGTCATTGGCGCTGGGGGCGCGGGATTGCGCGCGGCGATTGAAGCTTCGACTGCAGGTGTTCGCGTCGGTCTGGTCTGCAAATCGCTTCTGGGCAAAGCGCACACGGTGATGGCCGAAGGTGGAATTGCGGCGGCGCTGGCCAATGTCGATGAACGCGACAATTGGAAAGTGCACTTCGCCGATACCATGCGCGGCGGCCAGTATGTCAACCAGTGGCGCATGGCCGAGCTGCACGCGAAAGAAGCGCCCGATCGCGTGCGCGAGCTCGAAGCGTGGGGCGCCGTTTTTGATCGCACAAAAGACGGCCGAATTCTGCAAAGACATTTCGGCGGCCACAAATACCCACGGCTGGCACACGTAGGCGATCGCACCGGTTTGGAGATGATCCGTACCCTACAAGATCATGGCGTTCACCAGGGAATTGATGTGCATATGGAGCACACCATTCTTTCCCTGCTCAAAGACGGCGACCGGATCGTGGGCGCGTTCGGGTACGAGCGCGAGAGAGGGCGTTTCAAAATTTTCCTGGCCAAAGCAGTGGTACTGGCTACGGGCGGCATCGGTCGCGCGTACAAAATCACGAGCAACAGTTGGGAATACACTGGAGATGGACACGCGCTGGCGTACGAGGCCGGTGCGGAACTCATCGACATGGAGTTCATTCAATTTCATCCCACCGGAATGGTGTGGCCACCGAGCGTGATGGGAATTTTAGTGACCGAAGGCGTGCGCGGCGAAGGCGGAATCCTGACAAACAATCAGGGACGCCGTTTCATGTTCGACGAGATCCCTGAAGCCTATCGCGCGCACACTGCCGACAACGAAGAGGAAGGTTGGCGCTACTGCCAGGGCCACAAAGATGCGCGCCGCCCGCCCGAGTTGCTAACACGTGATCACGTTTCGCGTTGTATCGTGCGCGAGATCAAAGAGGGCAGGGGAAGTCCACATGGCGGCGTCTATCTCGATATCTCGTGGATCAAACAAAAAATCCCAAATGCCGCCGAACACATTAAGCGCAAGCTTCCCAGCATGTATCATCAGTTTAAACAACTGGCCGATATCGATATCACAGAACAAGCGATGGAAGTTGGACCAACCACCCACTACATCATGGGCGGAGTGCGAGTTGATCCCGATACGCAAATGTCGCGACTGCCCGGGTTGTTTGCGGCCGGTGAGTGCGCGGCAGGAATAAACGGCGCGAATCGGCTCGGCGGCAATTCGCTCTCCGATCTTTTGGTGTTCGGAAAACGCGCCGGCGAATTCGCGGCAAAATTCGCGAAAGAAAATCAGCACGGTTCGATCGAGAGAGAAAAAATCGATGCAGTCGCGCGTGAGGCGCTGGCTCCGTTCGAGTCCGCAGGCGGCGGTAGCGAAAACCCTTATGTTATTCAAAAAGATCTCCAGGAAACTATGCAGGATTTGGTGGGGATCGTGCGCAACGAAACCGAAATGCGCGAAGCGTTGGAGGTCATCGACAGCTTCAAAACGCGTGCCGAAAAAACCGCGGTCACTGGCAATCGAGAATACAATCCCGGCTGGCACACCGCACTCGATTTGAAGAATCTGCTCATAGTTTCTGAGGCAACAACGCGCGCCGCGCTGGACAGGAAAGAAAGTCGAGGCGCGCAATTCCGCGACGATTACCCCAACAAAGACGACGCCTTCGGCAAAGTGAACACGATTGTTTCAAAAGCATCAGACGGCTCAATGCACGTCCGGCTCGAACCGCTCCCCGAAATGCCGGATTATTTGAAGCAAGTTATTGAGGAGAATCGTTAAAGCGATGAAGAGTTGAAGCGATGAAGCGGGCAGAAAACAAGGCGAACCAGTATCAGACGTTCGAAGATTTGGAGGTCTATCAAGTCGCACGCGAATTTCGTAAGGCAATGTATCGAGTTGGCAGACGGCTGCCCGAAATCGAGAAATTTGCGCTGGCGAGCCAAATCCGGCGAGCCGCTGTCTCGTTAACAAACAACATCGCCGAAGGCCACGGGCGTTTTCATTTCCTCGAGCAGATCAAGTTCATGCTGCAAGCGCGGGGATCGCTCGAAGAGTTGCTCGATGATCTGAATGTTTGCATCGACGAAAGCTATATTCCCGTAGAGGAGATTGAGAAGTTGAAGTGCGAGGGATGGCGCGTTCACAGACTCATCAATGGCTACATTCGATTCTTACGCAGCCGGACTGCCGAGAAGTCTTCTCGCATCCAGGAATCTCCTTCTGATTATGGCCTCAGCGACGAAGAGCTCGATGACTTATTCTTCGGTCGCTTCAACCCTTCATCGCTTCAACGCTTCAACCAGTGACCGCCACGTTCAAAATCTGGAGAGGCGACGCAAAGGGCGGCGAGTTTCAGGATTACACTACCGATGTAGCTGAAGGCATGGTTGTGCTCGATGCGGTGCACGATATTCAGCGGACGCAGGCGCCTGATCTTGCGTGCCGATGGAATTGCAAGGCGGGAAAGTGTGGTTCGTGCTCCGCTGAAGTGAACGGGATGCCGAAGCTCATGTGCATGACACGCCTGAGCGAATTGCCATTGGAAAAACCGGTGACCATCGAGCCGATGAAAGCCTTCCCCGTCATCAAGGATTTGGTGACTGATGTCTCATGGAATTTTCGGGTTAAGAAAAAGATCAAACCATTCAAGCCGCGGGCACCCGACGCGCCGGACGGTACTTGGCGAATAGAGCAAGAAGATATCGATCGTGTGCAGGAATTCCGGAAATGCATCGAGTGTTATCTTTGTCAGGACGTCTGCCACGTTCTGCGCGACCACCAGATGCATGATAAATTTATCGGTCCGCGTTTTCTCATTCATGTCGCCGCGCTGGAGATGCATCCGCTGGACACCGAAGATCGCATCCAAGAATTGCGCAACACGCAGGGAATCGGCTACTGCAACATCACGAAGTGCTGCACGAAAGTTTGCCCCGAGAATATTCAGATTACGGACAACGGCATTATTCCGTTGAAAGAACGCGTGGTGGATGATTTTTACGATCCGCTGGGATGGTTCTGGCGGTGGTTGAAGAAGAAGTTAAAAAGTTGAAAGGTTCAAAAGTGAAAGGGTGAAACTGCTCGTGGGCGCGTCTCCTTTTTAACTATGTAACTCTTTTAACGTTTTAACTTTCGCGAAGCGATGCCCGAACTGAAATCACTCCACAAAGACGCCATTCCTGCTGCACTCGAAAAAGCAGAACGCTACCGGCTGCTGAACGAACCCGGTGAAGCCGAGAGCATTTGCCTCGATATCCTCCGGGTCGATCCCGAAAATCAACAGGCGATCATTATGCTTTTGCTCGCGTTAACTGATCGATTCGAGAAAGGTTATGGCGTCAGTGATTCACAAACCAAGGAACTGCTGGCGCGACTCAAATCAGACTATGAGCGCGCGTATTATTCCGGAATCGTAGCGGAACGTCGCGCGAAGGTGAAACTGCGGCAGCACACGCCGGGATGCCGGTTTCAGGCCTACGACCTTTTGCGTGAGGCGATGAGCTGGTTCGAAAGAGCCGAACCGATTCGCCCCTCAGGTCAGGACGACGCAATCCTGCGTTGGAATACCTGTGCTCGAATCATTGAGCGAAATAAGCTCGTCCCGCGTGAGGAAGAAGAACCAATCGAGTTTCCCCTCGAGTAGGAGGATACGCTTCCAGCGTGTCTCGGCCGACTGGCATCTTGCCTGTCGAGCTCTCCCAGATTCGCCAGGCTGGCAGCCTGCCGCCGGGTCAGGCAAGCTGCCCGACTTCCCAAGCCGCTGCTCTCTGCTTATTTACAAACCGCGCTACGATGATTACAACATCATCGGGATGTCGAAACTTAAAGACGAATTCACACGCTTCGAGCACGCCGGCTGGGAGCGCGTCGCGGATAAATACCATTCAGTGTGGTCATCACTGACGCAGCAGTTTATTCCGCACTTAGTCAGCGCTGCCGAAGTCTCTTCAGGTATGTCAGTATTGGATGTGGCATGCGGCCCAGGTTATGTGTCTGCCGCAGCGAAACAATTGGGCGCTGTTTCAACGGGAATCGATTTCTCGAAAAAAATGATCGGGATCGCGAAACAAACTTTTCCGGGCATTTCATTCCTCCACGGTGATGCTCAGAATCTGCCGTTAGAGAAGGACAGTTTTGATCGGGTTTTGATCAATTTTGGCCTCCTGCACGTTTCACGCCCAGAAAAGGCGTGTGCTGAAGCGTGCCGCGTTTTGAAATCTGGGGGCAGACTTAGTTTCACTGTCTGGGCTGGACCGGAGAAAAATCCCGGCGCCAAAATTGTTAACGATGCGATTGAAGCGCACGCGGATCTGGATGTCGGATTGCCCGAAGGACCGCCTCGCTACCTGTACGGCGAAAGAGACGAGTGCCGAAAGGTGTTAGAAGAAGCCGGATTTGACGGGAACTCGATAAGCTACGAGACACGCACGGTGGAGTGGCATCATCCAAGTGCGTCGTACTTTTTCGAAGTTGAACGGGATGCCGGCGTTCGGACCACAGGGTTGCTGGCGCGCCAGTCACCAGAGACACTAGATGCTATTCGCATCGCCATCGAAAACGGGATGAAGAGATATGCCAGAGGTAACGAATTCGTTTTGCCGATGACGGCCCACGCAGTTGCTGTGTCGAAACGCTAGCCGTTTCAACCGTTCACTTTCATGAACGTGTGAGTGAGTTAACGAATTCGCCGAACGGAGTTCTGACGAGGGTCCTGTCACAGCAGTCGGGACGTGGTGTATGGTTGGGGGCCGTGGCGTTTGCAGTTTCACTGGCTGCCACGGAACTGCTGCGACTGCAGTATTTGCGAGTCTGGGCTGTGCTGTTGCTGGTATGCGCAAGTGTCCTAGGAATCCTGGCTTGGTGGAATATCCCGTGGTCCCGTGCGTTTCCAGCACATCCCGGCGCTTGCCAGCAGTTGCAAGTAGGAAAAAGGCGCTCCGCCCTGGCATTGCTCGCTGGCGCGGTGTTGTTAGCAGTATTCTCACATGTAGCCTTCCTTTCGGCACCTCATGAGACATTTGGCGCAGCAGGTTGGCTATGGCTGGCAGGTATGGCGCTAGTAGTAGCTGCGGCCGCAAGGTGGCCCGGCACGGAACGCAATTGCAGCGAAGCCAGTGGTCTGCCGGCTTGGAGGCTGTGGGAGGTGGCTTTAGTCGCAGCTATTGCAGTGACGGCGGTGGTCCTCCGCGTCTGGAACTTGAGAGATGTGCCTTTTAACATCTATCCGGACGAGGTCATGACCGGCTCCGTGGCCGAGCGCGCTTATCTGAGCGGACCGCCTCACGCGCCTGTGTTTAGCACGTTATGGAGTGACATTGAACTTCCGGCACTATGGTTTGCGCTTGTGGCAGGCGCCATGAAGCTGGGCGGCATACACTTGGAAGTCGTTAGGCTCCCCTCAGCGCTCTTCGGCGCGGCAACAGTGCTGCCGTTCTATGGGTTGGTGCGCGGCGTGTGGGGACGAGCTGCAGCCATCGCAGGCGCCAGCATTATGGCGTTTAGCGCTACGAACGTGCACTACAGCCGTATGGCACTCAATAATATCACGACGCCATTCTTCTGGGCGTTATGCTTTTTCTTCATCATGCGCGGACTGCGTAACCGCAGGCCTGCAGACTGGACCCTGGGAGGACTGGCTGCAGGGCTAAGCGAACATTTTTATTATGGCACGCGTTTGCTGCCATTCATTTTGCTAGGCTTCGTGATGTATCTTTTCGTGGTCCATTGGCGTGAGGCACGATGTTACGTCCAACACATAGGATGGTTGGTGCTCGGATACCTGATCGGATTCGGACCGCTGCTGAGTTACTTCGTCGTGCATCCTGGCTCGTACTATGGACGGGGAGCGAGTCTAATGACTTGGAACCGGATACCGGCGAACTGGCACGATTTGCAACAGATGTGGCACACGCTATGGCCGATCATCTCCGAGAACCTCCTGGGCATTAGCACTCAGAGTGCGCAGGACATTATGTACTACGCTCCTCTGCTACTGAAGGCAGAGGCCGCGCTACTGGTGCTCGGAGTCGCATTTTTGATTTGGCGATGGCAGCATCCAGCAGCGTTTCTAGTGCTGTTGTCTGGCCTGGGGGTACTCTTGGTCGGAGGTACACTGGTACTATATCCGAATAGCTCGCCGCCAATGCTGGCACACTGGACCCCAGCGTTCCCCGCTTTCTACGCGGCGATTGCTGTGCCGATTGGTGCATGGGTAGCATCTGCGCGGGCTTTGCAGCGAATGAAATCGAGATGGATTAGCGCTACTGTCGTGGCCATGGGATTGGCGATCCTCGGATACGCCAACATTCGGTTCTACTTCTTCAGGTATTACGCGGACCCGGAGAACTTAAGGAGTGACCATTACAAGGCTGCACAGAGATTGTATGAAGTACAGACTGTGCAAAGCCGCTACATGGCTTCGCTGGGGAGTGCTTACCGCGTCGTAGTGGTGGGTAAGTCGCCGTATCCTTACGATGCGGAGATCACACGATATCTCGTGCAGGGTCAGGAGTACATCCTGACATACGATCCGCAAACACAGCCGCCTCTGGCTCCCATCGCCGGCAAGGGAGGGGCGTTTCTGTTCTTCGCAGGGAACGAGCAATACCAGGAACGAATCCGTGAACTTTACCCAGGCGGGAGGGCAGGGGAGGTCCGCAATCGAGTGGGACGGCATGTGTTCTATGTATACATAGTAGAGCCGAAGCTCACTGCGCGCTGACTCTGCAGCGCAGTAACTAAAGAAGAACAGGTCTTCTGCTGGCGAATTACATTTTATACGATCGCGCCGCCGCAGCTTGATCCCGCGCCGGCGGTGCAGCCGAAACAATGATTACCGGTCATGATCGGGCGATTTTCAGTGTTTGCCGGATCGACGTCCCACAGAAACACTCGTGCGCCATCATTCCATTGCATTCCAAGCTGCTGGTTAAAGTCACAATCGTAAACTTCGCCGCGCCAACCCACGCTGAGCATATTCCGACACATCAAACCATTAATGGTTGCAGCGTTAAACGCCTGGACCAGCAACTCCATGTATTCATCAAGTTTATTGTTACGCCGCAGATAAGAAGCGAATCGGCCGATGGGAAGATTCGTGAGCGTGTAGAGGTTGTTAAACACGATTCCGAAATGCTTTTGGAGTTCGCGCTTGTAATCAGTCTCAAGCTCGGCTTGCGACGGCGGTAAAAATGCGCCCACTGGATTGTAAACGAGATGCAGCGGCAAGTCCGCATGGATTCCGTAGCCTAATGAGTTCAGCAATTGCAACGCCGCGATGCTGCCTTCAAAGACGCCCTCGCCGCGTTGCGCATTTACATTTTCCGGCGAGTAGCACGGCATCGACGCGATAATCTCCACTTTGTTTCTTGCTAGAAACGGAGCGAGGTCTTCGCAACCGCGCTCAAGCAAGATCGTCAGATTGCAACGATCAATCACATGGCGGGTCGGCTGCAACGACTTCACCTGCTCGATGAAATAGCGAAAATCTGGAATCATTTCCGGCGCGCCGCCGGTAAGATCGATTGTTGGGATTTCCGTCTTTCCGAACCAACCAATGATCCGATCAATCGTCTCGCGCGACATGATTTCCTTGCGTTTCGGCCCGGCATTCACGTGGCAATGCACGCACGTTAAATTGCAAAGCTTGCCCACGTTTACCTGGAGAATTTCGGGGCGCCCACGCCGGAGCGCGATGGAATAATCCGCCAGTTTCTGCGCAAAGCGATTTGTTCGTAGCTGGCGGACAATCACTTTCTTTCGATGCGCTTCGATCATTTCTCACCTTAACCGCGCGCCTTATGCCTGCAAAGTCTCCAATGGAAGACGGCAGCGTTTCTTGACGTTTGATGAGTTAGATTTCAACCTCGATCGATGTCGTGCGTTCAGATTTTCCTCCGTGAGTTGCATTCGTGGGAATGGCTCGGAATTCTCCTGGCGCGGGTAGCTGTTGGTTTGCTGTTTTTTCTTTCCGGACGGGGCAAACTTTTCGTGCCTGAGCGCAGGGAACAGATGCGCCAAACACTGATCGAAGCGCACGTTCCTTTTCCAGAGTTCAATGCTGTGTTTGTTTCAACCGTTGAATTTGTCTGTGGCGCCCTTCTTACTCTTGGCGCGTTGATACTTATTGCCTGCGTGATGCTTGGAGGCCTGATGATTGTGGCAATTGCAACCACAGCGATTCGCAATATCAAAGCATCATCTCCGCTTAACTGGGTCGCGGAATTCTTATACCTTCCCGAGGTGCTCTACCTGGTGATTCTAATTTGGCTTTTTTTCTCAGGGCCGGGATGGCTTAGTATTGATCACTTGATGCTGTTCCAAATTCACCTCCAAGCTTGGAAATGAATTCGCCGAAATCGAAATGGCGCGGAGCGGCGGTATAATACCGCCGCGCCATGAAATTGTTCGACCCGCATGACCACATTCGCGTCACGAAGAACCGTCTCCCGCATTGGCAGCAGAATGGAGCGGTTTATTTCATCACGTTTCGACTGGGAGATGCGCTTCCGCGAAACCTGCTTGAGCGATGGAAGGAAGAGCGGAATGCCTGGCTCAAGTGGCATCCACTGCCGTGGAGCGCGGATATGGAACGCGAATATCATCGTCGTTTCTCACGCAGGATCGAAGAATGGCTCGACGCCAATCACGGTTCGTGCATTTTGCGCCGCCATCGGTGCGCGCAAGAGATCGCGGCGGCGTTCCATCATTTCGACGGAACTCGCATTAACATCGTCTCGTTCGTCGTGATGCCGAATCATGTGCATGCATTGTTCGCGCCAATGCACGAGTGGCCGCTGGAGAAGATTGTGCATTCATGGAAAAGACAATCGGCCGTGCGTATCAACCGGCTTACCGATAGCACTGGTGCGCTTTGGCAGCGGGATTACTTCGATCGACTCGTTCGGAATGAGCAGCACTTTGCCCGATGCGTGCGGTACATCCGGAGCAATCCGGAGAAAGCGCGCCTGCGGCCTGAAGAATACATTTTGTACGAGAGCGACATCGCGCGAGCTGTAGGGGAGGCGGTATAATACCGCCCTTCCTTTGTCCGCCAACCGCGGCACGCAGTCGACTTGTCTGCCGGTTAGCAAACAGAGACGATATGACGCCGCCCTACTACTCTGCGAGTTCATCCGCTGGTTGCGGGTCACGCTCGGGGAACTCTCCACTTGGCAGACGCCACACGCGTTGTTTACGAAACGGCAGAACGAAAAGCTGACCAAGAGTGAGTTCGTGTTCCTCGCGATAAGCGGCGACACCGATCGTAATGGCGTCCTGCGGCACGTCGCGGCGCAGCGTGCGGTGGAGTTTATCCCACCAGCAAAAAATCGTGCCCCAATTGGAATTGGTCTCGCGCTGCACAATTGAATGATGAATGCCGTGCATGCGCGGCGTGACGACGATCAGATTCAAAATTCGTTCGAGCTTTATCGGCAGACGCCAGTTGGAATGGTGAAAGAGCGTCGCGGCTTCGAGCGTGATGAAGAACACGAGTAGCATTATCGGGGCGACCCCGAAGACCGCGACCGCAACCGAAAGAAAACCGATGGAAAAAATCATTTCACCGAAGTGGAATCGCGCGGCCGTGCTCACATCGAGATCGAGATCGGTGTGATGCACGTTATGAAAACGCCAAAAGACCGGCACCATGTGATTGGCCCAGTGCCACCACCAGTAGGCGTAGTCCATCAGCAGAAACGTCGCGATGACAGCGACCCACCCAGGCAAGGTGAGCCAATTCAATAAACCAATATGCCGGTCTTGTGCCCACATCGCTATCGCAAGAGGGATTGGTAGCATGGCGAGACGGACGATGGCGAACCCAGGAATCGAGAGCACGAAGTTCCGTACCAGACGATGCAGCACGCTAAAATGTTGACGTCGCAAAGGAAATCGCCATTGCAGCAAGAGCAGCGCCAGGAATAGACAGGCTAGAAGCGGCCTGCCGACATAGTCCATCAACGGAATTTTTGGCATCGCATTAAACGGACGAAACGTTGATGATGTTAACATTGCCTGCCGCGCAAGGACAATGCGCCGCCAATAACACAGGCATCCTGCCTGTTTCCGAGCGGACATCTTGACCGCTGAAATAACAAGCAGGCTGGAAGCCTGCACGACCTGTCAGGCTCGAAGCCTGAGTTACGCGCCGATGCGCCGGAATGTGAACGTGGTCTCGGGTTTGATTACTTCGCCGTTCATTTCGAGCAGTGGATAAACGAGAAAATTAATCGGGCCGCTCGCCGGCTCCGGATCCACGACTAGATCACGGCCTTTCGTTAGTTCGAACCGGTTAGCCGGATTGTGTCCAAAATAATAATCAGCCAGCTTTGGATTCTTCCACGCTTCGCTGATATCCACCGGTACCCAACGTCCATCCGCGAGAAATTCCGCCCAACAATGATAACCCTCGATCGTGCCCTCGTTCTTGTCGGCAGGAATGGTGGCGCCAATAGCAAAACGAGCCGGTATGCCGATGCTGCGCGAGAGAGCAATGAAGTAGGCGTGAAAATCGGTGCAATTGCCGGTGCGCACATCGCAGGCGTACATCGCGTCGCCACGGCCCCAGCCAGTTCCCGATTTGTCGTAGCGCATTCGAGCGATCACATGATCATAGAGCGCTTTCGCTCGCTCTAAGTCGTCGGTTTTTCCGGCGGCCGCCTTTTGAGCGAGCGTCTTGAACGTTTCATTAACAGGCACCAGCATCTCCGGGCGCAAGTAGCGCGGAGCTTCAGCCGCGTCTGCGTGGTAGGCTGTTTTTTCTTTGCGCACGACGCGATATCGCAGCTCGATCGTCTTGCCGCCGTCTGAAGGCTGCGGATGCAGCACGCAGATATCATTGCCATAGTCCCGGTCTTGAACCTTTTCCCATTTCATTGGGATATTGAGCTCTTCCTGGGTGACAGTTTGAAAGGCATCGGTCTTGGCCAACGGTATCCAGACGCGAGCATCGCCTTTGATCTCAGGAAGTTTAACTCGATAGACGAACTCGAATTGATCCGTGCCTTTAACGATGCCTGGATTGTCAGCAGCGCGAGTTGCAACTGCGACTGCCAGGAAAAATACCAATCTTGCTATCACGATTTTGGAAGCATTAAAGCGGATCGCGCGTCTTCTCGCGACGCTGGTTAGGAGTTCCGCATTTATGCGGTCTGGTGCAGCGTTCAAACCCGACCGCCTGAAGGCGGAACTCCAAACGAAAGCGCATACTCTGTTGGGATACCGTCCGCGAGCTCAGCTCGCGGGGGTTTTCTGCCACGTGCCGTTCTCTTCTTTCCAATTGTAAAGTGGTTTGCCGTCGATCTTGTGAACGGACGTCTCGGTAACTTTCATCTGGCCCGGCCGGCCGGTCAGAAAGAAATCAATATCGTAGGTCTTGCCGTCGGTTCCTTTCATGTCCACGCAGGCGAAGTATTTGCCGCCACCGAGATCGGACAGACGGTCGTCATGCACTTTAATCAACTTTAATCAAGTCGAGAGCAAGATCCTGACCCTCGTGTTTGACATGAAATTTGCCGTCGCTGCTCTTTTTGGTTTCGGCTTCGATGTTCTGTTTTATACCGGCGGAAATATCGGCGGTGCTAACCTGTTTCGCCTCCGCGCCCTTTTTCGGGTGCTCCGTGGTTTTCTTTGGATGCTCCGGATGCTCCTGGGCATAGAGTGCCACTGCCGGGGTGAAGAAAAGCGTGATTGCTGCTGTCAGGATAAGTCTTGAGATCATATGAATTGCTCCGTTTTCTACTTCGTCTGGTCGTAATTGCTTGGATGCCCTGATGAGTTTTACGCACCACGACCTACGAGCACAAGTGTAGTTATTCAAATGCAGTTTTCGATCATTGTTCCGGTTTTCAATGAGGCACCGTTGATACGTCGGTTTCTTCAGCATCTGCGCGAAAGAGCACCTGACGCTGAGATCATTGTCGCCGACGGCAAAAGCTCTGATGGAACGGCTGATCTCGCAGCAGGCCTTTGCGATCAACTCGTGGTCAGTGAGCCCAACCGGGCCGCGCAAATGAACCTCGGCGCACGCGCCGCGAGCGGCGACGTTCTATGGTTCGTTCATGGTGATGTCGAGGTGCCGCAGGAATCTTTGTCTGAAATTGCCCGCATACTAGCTGAACGGAGCGTTGCCGGCGGCTTTTTCCGGATTCGCCTGCCTCCAAACCCCGTGTATCGATTGACAGACAGTTTTGCGCATTACGCAGGGATTCTGCTCCGAATGCGATGCGGCGATCACGGAATTTTTTGTCGGCAAAGTGCGTTCACTAAAGTCGGCGGATTTCCCGAGGTGCCATTGATGGAAGACGTGGAATTTTTTCGCCGGCTGCGTCGCTGCGGCCGAGTGATACACAGCGACAAGCGAATTGTGATCAGCGCGCGACGCTATGAAACGATTGGACCCGCACGACTGACGTTTGCCTACGGGTTGATCGCAACGCTCTATACTTTGGGCGTCCCATTGTCAGTGCTCGCCCGAATCTACCGACGCACCTGTTGCGGTGCCCGCGAGACAAGATCGGCATCTTAACTTTGATCCTTTCCGACTTGCTCAGCGGCGCTGGCTGAGTCCTATTTGCGCGACCAAATGAACGGTTTGCGCTTGGGAGTTAACATCGATCACGTCGCGACGTTACGGCAGGCGCGTTATGCGACCATGCCGGAGTCAAAAAATGCAGAGCCCGATCCGATCTTGGCGGCTTCAATTTGCGAGCGAGCCGGCGCTGGCGGGATTGTCGCCCATCTGCGCACTGATCGGCGCCACATTCAAGAACGAGACATGGAACGCCTGCGTCAGAACATCATGACCAAATTAAATCTGGAGATGGGCAACACCGAGGCGATTGTTGATATCGCGCTGCGCATTAAGCCAGAGGAGGTCTGCCTTGTCCCAGAAAAGCGTGAAGAAGTTACCACCGAAGGCGGGCTTGATGTGATCGCTCAACGCAAGGAACTGGAACCGACCATTAAACGCCTGCAACTTGCCGGCATTCGCGTCAGCCTGTTCATCGATCCGACTTTAGAGCAGGTGGACGCCGCCACCGAACTCG
>WNGL01005065.1_pt1 | contig 15711 bp, 19 predicted proteins | sample 5400591 | NCBI WGS metagenome assembly WNGL01 (sample SAMN13153377, study PRJNA577476) | soil metagenome | isolation source: 80 cm soil or saprolite under Garry oak tree replicate 1 | place: USA:California | collected 2016-06-15
CCACCCGCGCTTTGTTGGAGGAGTGAATGTCCTTGCGCGGCCCACGTCCCCATTTTTCGCCGCTGGAAATCAGTTCGAGCTCGATCACACCTTTGGCGCCCAGGCTAAGCGTCACGATGCCGTCCAGCCCTTGAGTGGCTGAGGGCATAAAGATTCCCGAGCAACGTGACAAGGCGGCCTGGACCTCAGGCCGGCGCACGATCTGTGAGAAATGAGGCGACCCGATTTCCTCCTCGCCTTCGGCGACCAGCACCAGGTTCACCGGGATTTTGCGGCCAGCGCCGCGGATGGCATGCAGCGCGGCGAGCATGGCGGCCTGCGGCCCTTTTTGGTTCACGGCGCCGCGGCCTACCATTACCTGGCCCAGACCCGGCTTGTCCACTAACGTAGCGTCCCAGGGCGGCGACGACCACTCCGCCGGATCGACCTGCTTTACGTCATACATGAAATAAAGTCCGACGCTGCGCGGCGCGCCCGCATCCAGCGTCGCGAAGATGCCGGGCTGGCCATCGGTTGGCACGCGCGTGGCCTGCTGAAAGCCTGCCTCGCCAAGCAACTGGATGGTGAGCTCGCAGCCTTCAGGCACACCGCGATTTTCGGCGGCGATGGAAGGCTGATGGATCCATTGCTGGAGCCTCCGCACAGCCTCGCCGTGACGCTTTTTAATCTCCGCGCGGACAGGCTCCAAGTCGTCCTGTGCGGACCAGGCGCTCCTGGGGCAGGCGAGGACAACCGCGCCTGCGGTCGCGCCTTTCAGAAAACTTCGGCGGCTCAGGTTGAGTTGAGAGGTGAAAGTTGAGCTTGGAGAACTTGGGTGGTTCAAGGGTGTCATGGGCGAGAGTTTGCGAGGGCCTGCAACGGGCGCAAGGAGAAAGAGCTCCCTGGTTAATGGGTTCCTCAAGGGCCGGTGCGCGGGCCGGGCCGCCCCGAGCGGTAAGGAAGAGGCAGATACTCCACCGAAGGCTGTCGGCGCGTCGGCTGCGGGTAAAGTTGCATCAAGTGCAGCAGGTTTTCCGGCATCTCGCTCCGCACGTGCAGTCCGAGTTCGCGCGCCCGCTCGTACGTAATCGGATAATCATGCGTCCAAGTGCCGCTGGTCAGCAATTTGGCCAAGTCACCCGCCTTTTCGGCGGGATAGTTGTCAGCCAGCAACTCGCGCACCTCGCGCTCCATCTGGGCCACCGCCTTCTCAGCCTGATCGGCGAGTATCAACGTCTGATCATCCACGTCGGCGATCGGCTTTTGCCGCGCCACCTTCAGAATGGAAGCGGCGGGATATTGGCCAAGTTGCGGATCGACCGGACCCAAAACCGCATGCTCGCACATGACAATTTCATCCGCCGCCAACGCGATCAGGGTGCCGCCCGACATGGCATAGTGGGGCACAAAGACCGTGACCTTGCCGTTATGCTTGAATACCGCGCGCGCGATTTGCGTGGCGGCGAGCACCAGTCCACCCGGCGTGTGCAGCACCAAATCCAGCGGCATCTCGGGGTCGGTTAGATGGACGGCGCGGATAATCTCCTCGCTGTCATTGACGTCAATGTAGCGGAACAACGGGAAGCCCAGCACACTCATCGTCTCCTGCCTATGCACCAGCAAAACGACTCGTGACTGCCGTTCAGTCTCGATGCGGGCCAGAAGCCGCTTGCGCGACGCCTCCAACATGCGTTGTTTGAGGACCGGCTGAAGCGCCGAGAGCATGAAAAACAACCAGATAAGCTGACTGCCATCCATAATCGCTATCCTTTCGTTTTAACGCCGTCGCGGCTCCCACGCCCATTCGAGGTCGTACTCATCAGGTTGCAATCGCCGCGCGGCGCGCCGGCGCCACGCAAACAAGCGGCACAACAGCAACCCCGCCGCAAACCCACCGATGTGCGCCCACCACGCGATACCTCCGACCTGCCCGGGACTGGCCAGCGCCAGCGTCCCGCTGAACAACTGACTGACGAACCATACGCCCAGGTACACCACGGCCGGCACCTCAAAGAAAAACGGCAAAAACAACACCGGAAACAGCACCACCAGCCGCGCTGTCGGAAAGAACAGCAAGTAGGCCCCCAGCACCCCCGCGATGGCGCCCGACGCGCCCACCGACGGCATCGTCGAGTCCGGATTGCTCAGCATGTGCGTCAGCCCCGCTGCCACGCCGCACGTCAGATAAAACACCGCAAACCTCGCCGGCCCCATGCGATCCTCCACGTTGTCGCCGAAAATCCAGAGTGTCCACATGTTGCTGATGATGTGCAACCAACCGCCGTGCAGGAATTGATGCGTCAGCAGCGGCCAATAGCTGTCCACGGGAAAACCGACCGATTCTGCCCAGTGGGGATGAGTAAAGCGGGCTGGCACCACGCCGAAGAGATAGAAAACCTGCTCCAAGGCCTGCTCTGGCAGCAACAGCTCAAAGAAAAACACCAGCGCGTTAATCAGAATCAACGCCCGAGTGACCACCGGCACCGAGCGGCTCGGAACCGAATCCTGCAACGGGAACATTTTGTCTTCTTAAACCCTCGGCGGCCACTATGCGAGCCAAAAATCAAACGGTCGCCATCCACTCCGATCCCGAAATCATGGGCGGCACGCCCGTTCTTGTCGGCACGTGTCCCTTTCCAAAATCTGATTGACGCCCTGGCAGGCGGCGAATCCATTGAAGATTCCCGGCGCGACAATGCCGCAACCGAATGTCGCGAAGCGTGTGGAGTGCGTGGAGCTTGCTCCCGCTTTGGGGCGCGGCGGGTTGCCCGAAAGCGCCAGCAAGCTGGCCGCACTCCACACGCTTCGCGAGGTTCGCCAGCGGAGCGGCACAGCCGGTCCCAACTCCTATTGACAGGGCAGTGGCTTTTCGCCCTGCCCTTGGTGCCTGGGTTTGCCGGCTTTCCGCCAGGATTCATCTACATGCGCTTGAGGGCGTCGAACGCATCAGCGCCATCGATCTTTCCCGCATCGATGTCGTTGATGCGCCGGACAAACTCAGCACGGAAGGCGGGATCAAGTTGTTCATTGTCCTGCGTCGCGTAAAGCGCTCGGACCAGACGGGCGTGCAGCGCCAGCATCTCTTCTGGCGGGAGGCTGCTGATTTCCCTGGCGAGCTTTTCGGCGCTTGCGCTCATGTAACAATCGTACCGCAAGGAAGGGCTGGGTGTCAACGGTTGAAGAAAAAGAGCCGGTGGACAGGTCCGCGCCGTATATGGTGCTGTTTATTGTGTCGCTCTTGTTTTTGTTCTTCTTTCTTTGCGTGGTTGGCGCCACGCCGAGGGCCACACTTCAATTTTCGGCTAGATTCAGGAAACCCTCGAAATATTGCCGTGGGTCAGTTCAATTATGGTGACCTGCCGGGCTGTCCGTCATCTCGCCGGCTTGTAATCCTCCGGCAATTCGTCCCCCGGCATTGGCGGAACGTCCGGCACTTTGGCCATGATACGGTCGAACTCGGCCAGGTTTGCTCGTTTGGCTCGCGTCTCCATGTCATCGCTGCCTTTCCAGGCCGCGACTTGCGCGGATAATGCAAGGGCGACGATCTGGTCGATGGGCACATTCTCGCGCTTAGCCACAGCAAAGGTTTGTTTGGCTAAATAGTCAGGAACATTCGCTTCTATTTTTGTCATACGGCCTTTCTCAGCACGCTCAGGAGCTCTGCCGGACGGACAACCTGGACTCCGAACTGCCGCGCTCCCGTCAAGTGCCGCACGTTATGGGTCACAAGATAACCGACCTTGGCTTCTCGCGCCAGTTGAACAAACGGCTCATCGTCCGGGTCGGCGGCCGCGGGTTGCCACTCGGTCGAGAGCGCGCATTTCTCGGCCAGCGCACAGAGCACATCCAGATAAGCGTCGGCATCGGCGTGGCTGAGACCGATCGCTTCGGCATCTCGATGTAGCATCTCGTGGTACTCCCCCAGCACCGTGTTGCTCAAAACGAGAGTCCACTTGCCCGCTCGCAACGCGCGCAGTAGTTCATTGGATGCGCCGCTCTTTGAACGTAGCCCTGCCACTAACACGTTGGTGTCCATGACGGCTCTCATACCCCATGCTCTTCCGTTTCGCTGACCGCGTCAGCGGCAAGGCCAAGCCGATACTTGGATGTCCTCCTCGGGCTCTGACCGGTTGTGGCCACTGGCAAAGGCGCCCTCGAGCTGTCTGAGCTCATCCGCCAGTTCTGCAGCTTCCATCCGGCGGAGGACCTCGCGAACGACCTCGCTGGCGTCCTGGCAGCGACCACCTTGGACCGTTCGTTCGACATAGCCGCTGAACCCGCCCGGCAACGATATATAGATCGTCTTGATCGCCATACCGACCCAACCTAATGCGTTGAAGGGGCCCGTCAATCCTTGTGAAAGGGGCTCGCTACCCCCGGACATTTCCCAGCGCGGCAAAGCCGACTTTGCCGCGCTGTGGAAAGCGTCCCTGCCAGGTTCGGTTCAGGCTAATACCAATTAACGAATAACCTTTGGTGGTCACCGGGGCCGATTCGGGGAAGCCGATCCAGGTGGGGGCCAACCCAAACCACGGCTGGCTGGCAGTCGGAGGCAGTTTCGATTCGATGGCTTCCCACGGTAAGCGTCACGACCTGGCCCGATAACAGGGCCCCATCCAGGGTCCCTGAAAGTTTTCCGTCCTCTTTGGGTGCCATTAGGCTCTCGAATCCTTCGGGGTAGGTCCCCGTCAGGTCCGATCCGTTCAGGGCAGAGACGCGATAGCGCCCCGGATGGTCGATTTCAAAACTGCCTCCGCCGGCAGGAAGCACCTTTCCCAGCACCCAAAAATCGTCAGCCAAATGGACGTAGTGCTGGCGAATGAACGCATGGTCCTCCTCCGGCAGCCAGTCGGTGCGGTAGCTGGGGATGAAAACCGCCGCCGGGCGCGCCGCCAGCATCTCGCGCACGCGGGGTCCTGATCCTTTGACGAAGCTGCGGATATTCAGACTGTGGAGATACCACTGGAAATGAATGCTGGGCCGGGTGAGCACCATCCCGATGCCGTCATAGACGGGATCCTTCAGCGGGTCGGTCAAATCTTCCGCAAGGGCCATCACCTGTTCCTGTCGCAGGTTAGGCCAATTCAGGTGCCTGCGTGTGGCGCTGGCAAAAGGCACCAGGTGGGCGAAAACGAGGATCGCTCCAATCAACGGCCGCAAACTTGTGGACTTCCACAGCTCTTCGCAAAGTTCAGTCCCGTACCTGAAGGCCAACACGAACGCATAAGGGACCACATGCAGAAGGTTGTAAGGATAAGGCGTCGGATTCACCATCAGGGCTGCCAGGGCGCCGACAACCAGCAATGCCTCCGGAAGGTTTCCATCCCAGGTCAGCGCCGCCCTTCCACGGCGCCACAAATCCACACCGACCGCGAAGCAGCCGGCAGCGGTCAGACCCAAGAGAAGTGGCGTCTGCCCCAACAGCCGACCCAAGACCCACCAGGGTCGGAAACCGCCGCCGGCGCCTGTGCCACCCGCTGAATATTTGGCCACCCCGTGGAACACAGACAGGTAAACCTCCCACAGCCCTCCAGTTCCGTAGCTTATCCGGATGAGAATTGTCGCCAGAAGCGCGCCGGCTCCCCAAGCCAACGCCAACCGCCAACGAGAGGTCCCATGCGCGCGGGGTGGGAAGGCCAAAATTACCAACGAGAGCGGAAGCACGTACACCACGGCCTTGACTGCGATGAACAACAGGCTCACGAAAACGGCTCCCGCCAGCAGATACGAAAGTATCCCCATGGGCCTGGCCCGCGCCGCCAGCCAGATTAGAAGTACGCCGGTTAAGATCAGGTTGTCGTGACGGATCTCGAACCCATAATCCCAGAGAGGCGCAAGTGTCGCCGCGGCGATCAACGCAATCAAACAGCGGGTTGAGTAGAGACGCTCACTGGCGATCAATGCCAGCAGAAACAGGTTGAGCCAAAAGACACCCAGGAACAGCAGACGGGCTGCGCCAAAAAGCTCCGGCGAAGGGGCCGCCCTTCCCGCTATCCAGCAAAGCGGCCCGAGCAGGAACAAGGAAGCGTTGGTAAAGAACTCCGACGCCCGGCCTGTAGCCACAATTCTGGCCATGTAAAGGTTCTGACACTCATCAACCTGATAGATGCGCAAGGGGGCAAGCGTGGAGGAAAACCATACCAGCGCCGCCAGAACCCCCAGAAGTAACCCAGTCAAAGCGCGTTGCCGGCTCATGGTTGCTATTCAATCCCGCTTACCTCTGAAATTGTCGTCCCCGAGGCCGGAAATCGGAGGTCGGAGCTCGGAGGTCGGACCGGGAAGCGACCGCGAAAGCGACCTCTGCCCTCTGCCCTCCGACCTCTGACCCTTGTCCCACCACCACGGCATCGCCAGGACGTGCCGTCGGTTGTACCGAAGACAACGCAAAGGATTCCGCAGTGCATCAAACGCAAGCAATGGGACAGATTTTGCCCTTGGGAATGCTTATGATCAATCATCAATTCATTGACACTCAGCCGTTAACGTAATAAAAGCATTCCGCTATGTGTCAAAGACGACGGCGATCACCCTTTGCGTCTGGCTTGCACAGCGGCCTCCACTCGCGCTGGATGTCCTCTTCGGTCTCTGACCGGTTGTGGCCACGGGCAAAGGCGCCCTCGAGCTGTCTGAGATCATCCGCCAGTTCTGCAGCTTCCATCCGTCGGAGGGCCTCGCGAACGACCTCGCTGGCGTCGTGGTAGCGACCACCTTCGACCATTCGTTCGACATAGCCGCTCAACCCGCCAGGCAATGATACGTGGATCGTCTTGGTCGCCATACCAACCCAACCTAATCCGTTGAAGGGGTCTTTCAATCGCTGTAAAAGGAGCCTCTTCCACGGCCGGGTTCCTGAAGCGTCGGCGCACGGATAATTCACAATAACGAGGACTTTCCACGACCGACAACCTGTTTTATGGTTTGAGGCGATGAATGCAGGCCGGGAATCAAGTTCGAGGAGGCCTAATTCCTATCGACAAAAACCTTGTACACTCGTATTGAGATGGTCAGAACTGCCGTGAACACAAACCTAGATCAGGTAACGCTCGATGAATTAAGCGTCCGTGATAAAGGGCGCCTCGAAAGATACTTGAGGCGTTCAGACACCTGGATGGCGCTCGCGCTTTCTCAACGAACAGATTTGTCGCAATTTGCGCAGAAAATTCTCCGGAATGGGGTTGCGGCGATAGCCATACACGCGAATGGAACTGATGTCGGGATGGTAGCGTTCTATTGCAATGATTTGAGCCATGGTCGTGCATATATCACCCATTTGGCAGTAGATCCCGAATACCGACGCTGCGGCCTTGGAAAGAAATTAACCGAATTTGCCATGCGCTACTCTCAATCCAGAGGTATGAATTCAATCGCGTTGGAAGTTGGTCGGTCTAACGAAAGCGCCCGGCGACTGTATGCTTCTTGTGGTTTCGTCGAGAGTGAAACCCAGATCGGTGGGATTAATTCACTCACATCAATCTGGATGAGCTGCCCGCTATCACAGAATACGGAGTGAACTGAATATCAAAGCATTTCCGACCCGGCAGACGCGCCTGCATCCACCATGGAGTTGGTCTTGCCACACATTGCGTCGCCTTGGTAAGGAGAGACAATGTTTGGATGGGTTAAACTAGGTAGGATTTTCGATCCGACACAATCGGCGGTCGTGGACTGGATGAAGGAATTTGCCCAGGCGCCATGCGTCCTGAAATTTGACGACTTTGTCAGGGTATACTTTTCCTGCAGGCCAGCTCCCGACGCAGGCGGCCAGTACATGAGTCGTTCAGCTTATGTGGACTTGAACAGGAAAAACCTTTTTGAAGTAATCAGGATCTCCACGACTCCAACAATGGCTTTGGGAGAGTTAGGCACCTTCGACGAGTTTGGCACCTATCCCACATCAGTGATGAGGCACGGAGATGAGATATGGGCCTACTATGGTGGCTGGACAAGATGTGAGTCCGTGCCATTCAATGTAGCAATTGGATTGGGCATCAGTCGTGATCATGGCGTTACTTTTAACAAACTCGGCGATGGGCCTGTGGTTTCTTACTCCCATGACGAGCCATTTATTATAAGTGGCCCTAAAGTCAGGCACTTCAATGATCACTGGTATTTGTGGTATATAGCCGGGGAACGATGGCTCACACACAATGGCAAACCAGAGCCGGTCTATCGCATTCGGATGGCATCTTCGACTGACGGCATCAACTGGGCGAAACACAATAGGGATCTGATCGAGCGGAGACTTGAAAGCGACGAATGCCAGGCAAGCCCTGACGTTTATTTTTGCAATGGCCGATATCATATGTTCTTTTGCTACAGATACGGCGTTGACTATAGAAACAGCGAACGGGGCTATCGCATCGGATATGCGGTTTCGGATGACATGTTTAACTGGGTCCGCGATGACGCGAAAGCCGGTATCGATGTCTCACCTGAAGGCTGGGATTCGGAAATGATCAGTTATCCGCATGTCTTTGATCTCGATGGCAATATTTATATGATGTATCTCGGCAATCAGGTGGGCAGATTTGGATTCGGCCTTGCCCGGCTCAACGGGAGTCTTTGATGAAGTGGACCAAACTCGGTCGTATTTTTCAGCCGGCCCACCACGTTCTGCCCAATGGCTGTTCGGAATTCGCGCAATCACCGCAGGCGTTGGTCCTGGATGACCGTGTCCGAATATACTTTTCAACAAGAACCCGAGAGCCCAACGGGAAGTTCCTTAGCCACATTGCTTTTGTCGAATTCGACAGCGCAATGAAAAGTGTTCTGAGTGTCTCCGCTAACCCGGTCGTCAAATTGGGAAGCTTGGGATGTTTCGACGAGCATGGCATATTTCCTATGAATGTGCTGAGACACGATGGCGCAGTTTATGCCTTTACATGTGGCTGGAGCAGGCGCACCTCGGTTTCCATTGAAACTTCAATTGGCCTGGGGGTCAGCCATGATGCTGGTTTGACATTCCAGAAGCTTGGCGATGGCCCCATCCTCGCCTCTTCGCTACATGAGCCGTTTCTTGTTGGAGACCCTTTTGTCGCGATCTACGGCAAGACGTGGCATATGTGGTATATTTTCGGAACCAAATGGATGAAAAGCACCCCGCTTGAGACTTCTCCGGCCCGGGTGTATAAAATCGCACACGCCACATCCAGTGACGGCCTTACGTGGCTGCGAGAAGGCAGGCAGTTGGTTAATGATAGCCTCAACCCTGATGAGTGCCAAGCTCTCCCGACTGTTATCGAGATCGACAAACGATACCACATGTATTTCTGTTATCGACATGCGACCGATTTCAGAAAGAATAAAGAAAGGGGTTACCGGATAGGATATGCATTTTCAGATGATTTGCACGACTGGACAAGGGATGATGATCATGTGGGAATCAGCTTTTCAGAGAAAGGCTGGGACTCAGACATGCTGTGCTATCCACATGTTTTCCGATGTGATGGGAATGTTTACATGCTTTACAACGGCAATGAATTCGGGCGGTTCGGTTTTGGCCTTGCCCGCCTCGAGGTGTAGCCAGAACCACGCGCCGTCCAGCGGATGCATTTGCGATTTCGTCCGCAGCGCGCGCAAGCAAAGACAATCGTTGGGGCAACATCAATGAGCGATACAAGAGACTACAATCAAGAAACCAAAGATGCATGCAATCACAAGTATGCATACAATTTTGATTTTGAGGTTATGCACCCCTTTATGCTCAGGTCATTCGAGCCCTTTTTTCGAGAGGGAAACCTCCTGGAATTGGGAAGTTTCCGAGGGGAATTCACAAAAAGACTTATCCCTTATTTTGACGATATCACATGCGTGGAAGCTTCTAACGAGGCCGTTGTGTCCGCAAGGCGGGAGCTGAATAACAAGGTAAATATCATCAACTCGCCCTTTGAGTCGGTTAATCTGCCCGATAGGTATGACAACATTATTCTGACACATGTATTGGAACATTTGGACGACCCAGTTGGCACCTTGAAAAGGATAAACAGGGAATGGCTGTCTGAAGCCGGGAGACTCTTCCTGGTCTGCCCCAACGCGCATGCTCCTTCAAGGCAGATCGCGGTGAGGATGGGGCTCATCAGTCACAACGTGGCTGTCACCGAGGCGGAGGTGGAGCATGGCCATAGGATCACCTATACCCTCGATACGCTCGAGCGGGACGCGCGGGCTGGCGGCCTCCGCGTTGTCTATCGTTCGGGTATTTTCTTCAAAGCTCTTGCCAACTACCAGTGGGACCGATTGCTGGCTACCGATATCATTTCGAAAGAGTATCTGGATGGATGCTACGATCTTGGTCAAGTTTATCCCGATCTATGCTCCAGTATATTCCTCTTGTGCGAAAGGGGACCATGATGCTCCACAATGTATGAGAGAAGGTTCTTCGAGCAAGGGGCGAGGCTCTGAATGAGACTAGGGATAATGCAGCCATACTTCATGCCGTATATTGGCTACTGGCAATTGCTTGCAATGGTGGATGCATTTGTTCTCTACGACAATATTCAGTATACGAAAAAGGGCTGGGTTAACCGTAACCGCTTTCTGCAGAATGGCAAGGAAACGCTATTCACAATTCCAGTGAAAAAGGACTCAGATTTTCTCGATATCGTGAGGCGGTCCGTCGCCGACGATTTCGATCGCGATAAACTCCTAAATCGATTCGATGCCAACTATCGAAAAGCTCCATTCTTCGAGAGGGTGTTCCCCGTCATTACCTCCATCATAAGGGCGGAGCACCGCAATCTATTCGAATATATCCATCAATCGATCCGAGTAACGGCTGATTTCCTGGACATCAACACTCCCATTGTCATTTCCTCGAGCATCGCCACCGATCATTCCCTGCGAGGTGAGAGCAAGGTGATTGGTATCTGCAAAGCTATGGGCGCCACAACTTACACTAATGCCATCGGCGGGCAACAGCTATACTCGAAATCAACCTTCGCCACACACGGAATTACATTGGAATTCATCAAGACAAGGCCGATATGCTATCAGCAATATGGTGGTGCGTTTGTGGCCAATCTTTCCATCATCGATGTCATGATGTTCAATTCCAAGGAGTCCATTCGCGCTATGCTGGGCGAGTATGAGCTTGAATGATTGCCCTACGTCACAGCGACCTGATCTCGAAAGGCAGCGGCTGAGGGGGTTGCGCCAGACTCAAAGGTTAAAGATGTTTCTCTGCAAGATCAGCCGGGGATTGCGTTTAGCGACGTAATTTGCTCTGTAATAAGGCCACAGTCTGTTCAATAGCCAAAACGGTTTTTTGAATTGCACAGAGTTGTTAATGAAGTACTTGAGTTTCGCCAGGGACTTCAGAAAGGCCAATGATTTTATGGTCAGGACGAGGTCCTTGAAAGCCAGCGCCAGGATTGTGTCCTTCCAAAGATCTTTGGAACTGTCGCTCACCCGCTCCAACAGGTACCATGCCATCGCTTCCATCGCCCTAATCTTATAGTCCGCTGGGCGGTTGTTCCAAATGTTGTTAGCGTGAACTCGATAGTGGGCCATGGTTCGGTCGATGTAGCCAATCCATCCATTTTGACTTAACAGCACGAAAAGCGGCCAATCTCCGATCTTCAGTTCTCGATATTGATCATCAAGCGGCGGCAGCGATTCCCTTCGGAACATCACGGCACAGGTTTGAATATAGTTAGTCATCGCGAGGAAACGCGCATCGGGTCGTTCGATTCGAAACGGCTGCGGAGGATGTTCTCCGAGGATTTCCCCGGTCGGCCAGGAGATATGATCCACCGTGTGGTGAACGATGGCGCACCCGGGATTTTGCTCGAGGTATTCGACCTGAAGCCGGATCTTATCCGAGTCGGTCCAATAATCATCACCTTCGACGCAGGCAACATATTGGCCACTGCATCTCTCGAGAATCTCCACCGCGTTTCGGCCCGGGCCGACGTTTTTTTCGCGGTAGACAGGCTTTATTTTGTGGGGCCAGCGGCGTTGGTAATCCTTGATAATTTCGATTGTTCCATCGGTGGAACAATCGTCACCAACCACGATTTCGTAATCAAAGGAAGCTCGCTGCATCAACACGCTGTCCAACGCCTGGCCAATAAACCGGGCGTGGTTAAACGTGACGATATGGACGCTTAATTTGGGGCGGGAGGTCATTCGAAAGCTTTTGCGAACACAACCGGTGGTTTCACCTTAGGACCTCTTTGCTTCAAGATGGGTTTCAGTTGCTCAGCTTGCGCCAGAGCTGCTTTGATGATCTCACAAACCCCGGCAATATTATTCTTGGATACAGATTGACCGGTGGGAAGCACCATTATCTGAGCAGCTCGAAACTCGGTGTTCGGCAGCAACAGATAGGCGTTGGGAAATAGAGATTTGTACGGCTCCATGCGGTGGCACCCCGGCCAGAAATATTTCCGCGCCAACACGTTCTCTGCGTGCAACACTTTGACCAATTCATCTCGATCCAGTGGGCTCCGACTGGCATCCACTTCCACTACGACATAATGGTAGTTAGGCTTTTCGGCCTGGTTATAATCGATCAATCTGACTCCGGGAAGTCCCTCCAGTTCGGATCTATAGCTCTCGTAATTGTCGCGATTCAACCGGATGACCTCATCCATGCTCTCCAAAGATGTCAGGCCCATGGCTGCGCACACTTCAGTCATTTTGCCATTGGTGCCGAGGTAAACGACGCGGTCGAAGTCAACAAAGCCGAAATTGCGCATCAGTCGGGTTTTTTCCGCCAACGCATCGTTATTCGTGAGAATCGCACCACCTTCAAAACTGTTGATGAACTTGGTCGCATGAAAGCTGAACACTTCACATTCGCCGAAATTTCCGATCATCCTGCCTTCATGTGAGCAGCCCAGCGCGTGGGCAGCGTCGTACATGACTTTGAGGTCATGTTGGGTGGCGATTTTTCCAATCGCGCCGGTATCGCAAGGCCGTCCCCACGTATGAACCCCGATGATACCGGTGGTGCGCGGCGTGATTAACCGCTCGATGCAATCGGGGTCGAGATTGAGAGTGTTGGGATGGATGTCTGCGAACACCGGGGTGATCTCCTGCCATTGCAGCGCGTGCGCTGTAGCCACGAAGGTGTAGGAAGGCACTATGACCTCTCCCCGCAATTCAAGAGCGCGAATGGCTATCTCCAGGGCGATGGTCGCGTTGCACAAGCTAATGCAGTGTTTCGCGCCGGTAATCTCCACGATTTTCTGCTCGAATTCCCTTACCAACGGCCCATCGTTGGTGAACCACCGCCGTTGAACGATTCCTTCAAACCGCTCGAAAAGACGCCGGGTGTCGCCGATATTCGGACGGCCAACATGCAATGGTTCGGGAAATCGAGGTTGTCCTCCGGCGATAGCTGGCGTACGCATGATATTCTTACTCCGTCAACCCGATGTGCGGCCGCGGTCGGGTTTTTCGACCACGTAGAGCATGGTAGAATTGGACAAACCGGAGCGCGTCATCTCCTCAGCCTTGAAGTGTTCACTGCCGAACTGGTTCACCATAAAGCCCGCTTCCCGCAGTTGGCGGACGAAACCCTCCCGTGAATAGAGACGGACATGGTCTCCCTGGCCAAAGTGCTTCCAACGCTCATTGACAGTAGTTGCGGTCTGTATCTCCCGGCCCTCCTTGAGCGTGCTGCTGATTGGAACCATCGCGATCCCCCAGCCTCCTGGCTTAAGAACACGCAATAATTCGGCCATCGCCTTGCGGTCATTTTCAACGTGCTCCAGGACATGCGAACAAATAAAAGCGTCAAAGCTCGCGTCTGCATAGCAATTCATTGAGGTGACGTCCACTCGGTCATCAACATTCTTCTGGAAGAGATCAGCGGTTCGATAACGAATTCGATATTTGCGCCTAATGTGGCTGGAGAGCGCGATGGCGGGAGCGATGTCCAAGAGGCAGAAATTCGCCTGCTGGGCCTCGGTGGATGGCAGCCGGGCCGCAAGATAGATGGCATAAAGCCGATCGCGGTCCGCGGCGCCGCAGTGAGGGCATTGGTAGGCCCTAAAATTGCAAGTCTCAAAGTCTGTCAGTTGAAGGTCCGATCCGTGCTCCTTTAACTGCTGAAAATAGAAGTCCGGCAGCGGTGAGAAACCGGGGACCCGGTCTTCGCACACAGGGCAAAAGAATTGCCACGCCCGCCCAAACTTCGAGATTATTCTTGATCGCGCCCTGCCGGGAATAAACTGATAGAACAATCGGCTGCAAATATACAGCAAACGCACCTTGCTCGGAATCAGCCGCTTGAAAGGTCTCATGAAATCGCCAATAATCTCATCTCGTGATGGCTCCAACCATCTATTATTCCCTTGTCTGGGGAGAGTCAATGAAGATACAAGTCCGAGATAAGCGCATTCGAAGCAGAGATAAAATATGGGTTCCCAGCCTCTGGTAAGCGTGTGCATCCCCGCTTACAACAACGAACATTTTATTGGCTTTACGTTGCAGAGCGTACTGAATCAGACGTACAGCAACTTTGAAATAATCGTAACTGACGACGCCTCCACGGATGGCACGGTTTCTGTGGTCAAGAGCTTCTCCGACTCACGCATCAGATTGGTTCGGAACCAGGTCAATCTCGGCATGGGCGGCAATTGGAATAAAGCACTGTCCTGCGCGGGGGGCAAATACGTCAAGTTGTTATGCGCGGATGATGCGGTGTACCCGGACTGCTTTTGCCGTCAGGCGGAGATACTTGAAGACCCGTCGAATGCCCGGGTGGTATTGGCCATTTGCAACAGCAATGTTATGGACGCTGACAACAAGATTATTCTGCGAAGGAAATCTCGCTTCAGGCCGGGCCCGATCAGCGGCAAGAAACTAATCCGGAATTGCGTGCGATGGGGCACCAACCGGATCGGAGAGCCGGTCGTCGGTTTATTCAAAAGAGACGTTCTGCCCAAATCCGGAATGTTTGATCCCCGCAACCCATACCTGATTGATCTGGTTTTTTGGGCGGCATTGCTCAAGCACGGGGACGCCTTCATAGATGAACGGCGCCTGGCGGCCTTCCGGATCTCAGCCAGCTCCGTGAGCACAAGGGTCGGCCTCCGACAAGCGGCATACTTTCGCTGCTTTATCCGTCAGATTCAGATGGACCCGGTCTATCGCGCCAGCCGGCTAGATGTCCTGATGGGAAGTTTTCTCTCCTTTCAATGGTGCATTCTGAGGAACTTATTGATTAACTTTCGGGCCAGAAAGAAAGGCCGAAATAATTAGCAGTTATGCTCGTATCGATCATCATACCGTGCTTTAACGAGGAAAAGGTGATTAAAGAAACTTATGACCAGCTTTCCGGCGTGCTGGCGGATAACCAGTCGCTTGGCTATGAGTTTATCTTTATTGATGACGGCAGCGTTGATGGCACGCGGGCTATCCTTGGGAGTCTGGCGCGTCAGGATGGACGGGTGCGCATCGTTGCCTTTTCGCGAAACTTCGGGCATCAGGCTGCGGTCAGCGCCGGGTTCAAACACTGCAAGGGAGACCTGGCTGTAATCATTGATGCCGATCTGCAGGACCCGCCGCAAGTCGTCCCCGACATGGTCAAGCAGTTGATCAGCACCGGTTCCAATGTGGTTTATGGCGTAAGAAAAAGGCGCAAAGGCGAGACGGCGTTCAAGTTGGCTACGGCAAAACTATTCTACCTGCTATTGAACAAGTTGTCCGAAGTCCCTCTGCCTCTCAACACGGGTGACTTTCGTGTGATCGACCGAAAGATAATTGATGCGTTCAATGCTCTGG
>WNGL01019338.1_pt1 | contig 15710 bp, 19 predicted proteins | sample 5400591 | NCBI WGS metagenome assembly WNGL01 (sample SAMN13153377, study PRJNA577476) | soil metagenome | isolation source: 80 cm soil or saprolite under Garry oak tree replicate 1 | place: USA:California | collected 2016-06-15
GGTTCCTGGTCGGGAAGAAGTTCGACGAGGGGTGCGTGGACGCCTTCGAGAGGGCGGCCCAGGCGGGCGACCTCACGCCGGCCAAGGCCCGTCGCGCCTCGGTGGCGGCGCGAAAGAGCGACGAGGGGCCGGCGCCGGTCCCGGTTTCTGCCTCGGCTCCGCCGACGGCTTGAGGAAAAGACCCGAATGACCTTGAACCCAGGCAAGCCCCTCGGGGCGCTTCTCATCTCCGCGCTCCTCGGGGGCGCCGCTTCCGCCCAGAACAACCCGGACGCCGAGGCGCGCTTCGCCATGGGCCTGAGCCACCTGCGCGAGGGCCGGCTCGACATGGCCCTCGAGGACTTCCAGAAGGCGGCCAAGCTCGACCCCAAGAACCCCTACGTCATGAAGGGGCTAGGCCTGGCCTACGCGGCCAAGCGCAAGTGGGGCGACGCCATCTCGGCGTTCCGGAAGGCCCTGGAGCTGAACCCGTACTACGTGGACGTGCGCAACGACCTGGGAACCGTGCTCATCCAGTCCGGAGACCGTGAGGCGGGCAAGAAGGAGTTCCTGACCGCGTTCGGGGATCCCACCAACCCGACCCCGGAGATCTCGGCCCGGAACCTCGGGCAGGCCTACCTCGAGGAGAAGAACTACCCCGAGGCCATCAACTGGTTCCGCACCAGCCTCGGCCGGAACAAAAGCTATCCCGACGCCTACCTGGGGCTCGCGGACGGGCTGCTCGCCACCGGCCGCCAGGAGGAGATGGTGACCCAGCTCGAGGCGGGAGCGAAGGAAGCGCCCGGTGAGCCCTCGCTGCAGCTCGCCCTCGGCCAGGCCTACTTCAAGGTCGGCCGGTTCACGGAGGCGCGGGCTCGGCTGGAGGAGGCGGTAAAGAAGGACCCCGACGGTGCCGTGGGACGCCGCGCCGCCAGCGTCCTCAAGGAGCTGCCGCGCTAACGTGCCCTACCTGCGTCAGCTCGAGCGGCTGCTGCGAACCATCACGGGATCCCAGGCCGCCCTCCTCCTCGACGCGCAGGGCGAAGTGGTGGTGGAGACGGGCGCCCGCGACGATCGGCATCGGCTGATCGCGGCCTACCAGGGGATCGGCCTCGCCATGGCACAACGGGCGACCGCGCGCTTCGCCACGGGGCCCATCGGCTACATGGTGTGTCGCTACGCCTGGGGGAGCGTGCTCCTGCGCCCGCTCAAGGACGGCTACTACCTGGTGATCTCCCTGTCGCCCGAAGCGGGCCTCGCCCAGGCGGTCCGGCACTCCGCCACCACCCAGGAAGACCTCGACAAGGAGCTCTGACCCCGTGGCTCCGGGCCGATGAAGACGGGGATCCTCGACCGGCTGCGGGCGGGGCTCGGCCGCACCCGCGACGTCCTCAACATGCCGGTGGAGGATCTCGTCCGTGGGCGGCGGCCGCTCGACGCCGGCTCCCTGGAGTCGATCGAGGAGGCGCTGCTGGCCGCCGACATGGGCCTTCCCGCGGTGGACCAGGCGATGCAGGTGCTCCGTGCCCAGAGCGGCCGCATCGCCGGGGGTGGGACCTTCGCCATGCGGTCGGTCCTGCGCGACGAGATCCAGCGCGCCCTGGCGCGGCCTCCGGGGGTCGAGCCCTTCTCCGCCCGGCCGTGGGTGGTCTTCGTGGTGGGCGTGAACGGGGCGGGCAAGACCACGACCATCGGCAAGCTGGCGTCCTCGTGGAGAGCGGAGGGGCGCTCGGTGCTGCTCTGCGCGGCCGACACCTTCCGTGCCGCCGCCGCGGAGCAGCTCCAGGTGTGGGCGGAGCGCACGAAGAGCGCGTTCCACCGGGGGGCCGAAGGCTCCGACCCCTCCGCCGTCCTCACCGACGCCCTGCGCATGGCGGTGGCCCGGGGCCACGACGCCGTGCTGGTCGACACCGCGGGCAGGCTCCATACCAAGGCCAACCTCATGGCCGAGCTGGGCAAGATGCACCGCGTCGCCGGGCGGGAGATCGCGGGCGCCCCCCACGAGACCCTCCTGGTGCTCGACGCGACCGTCGGCTCGAACGGCCTCGCCCAGGGCCGCGAGTTTGCCCGGGCCGCCCGCGTGACCGGCCTCGTCCTGGCCAAGCTCGACGGGACGGCCAAGGGCGGGGTGGCGGTGGCGGTGGTGCGTGAGCTGGAGGTGCCCATCCGCTACGTCGGGGTCGGGGAGTCGGTGGAGGACCTGCTGCCCTTCGACGCGGCCGCCTTCGCGGAAGGGCTGATCGGCTGACGGCTAGAGAAGGTGAGCCTGGCGGAGGACGTGCGCTGGATGCGACGGGCCTTGGCCCTGGCGGCCCGCGGGCTGGGCGAGACGAACCCGAACCCGGTCGTGGGCTGCGTGGTCGTGAAGGGCGGCCGGGCGCTGGGCGAAGGCTTCCACGCCCGGGCCGGCGGCCCGCACGCGGAGGTCGTGGCCCTCGAGCGGGCGGGCGTGACGGCGCGGGGGGCGACCCTCTACGTGACCCTCGAGCCCTGCGCACACTTCGGCCGGACCCCACCCTGCGCGCCCCTCGTGCGCGACGCCGGGGTCCGGCGGGTGGTGACGGCGCTGCGTGACCCGAACCCGCTCGTCAGCGGGAGAGGCGTCGCTCTCCTGCGCCGAGCCGGGATCCCGGTCACCACGGGCGTGCTCCAGGACGAAGCCGCGCTCCTGAACGAGCGCTTCCTGGGCGCGGCCCGGGAAGGCCGGCCTTTCGTGCTGCTGAAGGCGGCGCTCACCCTGGACGGGCGGATCGCCACCGCCCGCGGCCATTCGAAGTGGATCACGAGCCCGGCCCAGCGGGCCCAGGCCCGCTGGCTGCGGCGGCTCCACGACGGCGTGCTCGTGGGCATCGGCACCGTGCTCGCCGACGATCCGCTGCTGCTGCCCTCCCCTCGCCCGCGCCGGCCTTTCACCCGCATCGTGCTCGACTCGCGGCTCCGCCTGCCCGCGACGGGCCGGCTCGCGCGATCGGCGGGGCCGCAGGCGCCGGTCCTGGTGCTCACCACCTCGCGCGACCCGGGCCGGCGGCGACGCCTGGAGCGGGAGGGTGTCGAGGTGCGGGTGATCCCGGGCGGGCCCGGACGCGTTTCGCCGAGGAAGGCGCTGGACGCGCTCTGGGCGCGCGGAGCCCGCAGCCTGTTGGTGGAGGGCGGGTCGGAGGTGCTCGGATCGTTCCTGGCCGCGCGCCTCTTCGACCAGGTCGCGCTCTTCCGCGCTCCGCTGCTGCTGGGTGGCCGCGGCAGCCAGCCGGCCTTCGGCGGTTCGGACCCCCAGACGATCGGCGAAGCGCTCCGCCTCACGCCCACGAGCCCGCTCGTGCGAAAGGGCAGCCGCGCCCGCTTCCCGTGGCCGCGCCCTCGCCTGTTCGAGCTCTGGTACCCTGAGAAATGAGCAGCGAGCCATGAGCGACGGACGGCCAACCGTGAGCAACGGACGGCGAGCGAGGGCGGATTCACCCCCATTCGGGGGCAGGCTCCGCCGAAGCGAGCGGGGGGCCTGGGGGGTGTGACGCAACACCCCCCAGCTCAATGATGTTCACGGGCATCGTCGAGGGGACGGGGACGGTCGCGTCCGCCGAGGGCCGCGGCGACGTGCTCGTCGTCCGCATCGTCGTGGGCACGCTCTTCGGCGGGCTGCCCGTCGGGGGATCGATCGCGGTGAACGGCTGCTGCGTGACCGCGGTGGAGTCGGACGCGGGAGGCTTCGCCTGCGAGCTGACCGGGGAGACCCTCCGCCGCACCGCCTTCGACCGGCGCTTGAAGCCGGGTGTACGGGTCAACCTGGAGCGGCCCCTGAAAGCCGACGGGCGCTTCGACGGCCACGTCGTCCAGGGACACGTCGACGGCATCGGACGCGTGCGGGAGCTGCGGCACCTCGGCGCTTCGGCCGAGCTGACGATCGAGCCGCCGCCGGAGCTGGAGCGCTACCTGGTCGAGAAAGGCTCGGTGGCCGTGGATGGTATCTCCTTGACGGTGTGGGGGATCCGGGAGGGCGCCTTCACGGTCGCCCTCATCCCGTATACACTGGAGGTGACCAACCTGCGGGACATGCCGGGGGGCGGCCTGGTCAACCTGGAGACCGACGTCATCGCGAAATACGTGGAGCGGCTCCTGGCCGCGCGCGGCCGCTAGCCCCCGTCGTCCCGCCGAGGAAGCCAGAATGGCGTTCGCGAGCATCCCCGAGGCCATCGACGACATCCGGGCCGGCAAGATGGTCGTGGTGGTGGACGACGAGGACCGCGAGAACGAGGGCGACCTCACGATCGCGGCCGAGAAGGTCACCCCCGACGTCATCAACTTCATGGCCAAGCACGGCCGAGGGCTGGTTTGCCTTCCCATGACCGGCGACCGCCTCGCCACCACCGGCATCTCGGCCGCCGACCGGGCCCGCACGGTGCTCGCCGCCATCGACCCGAGGACGAAGCCCCAGGACCTGGCTCGGCCCGGCCACATGTTCCCGCTCCGCGCGCAGCCGGGGGGCGTGCTGCAGCGGGCGGGGCAGACCGAGGCCGCGGTGGACCTCGCACGCCTGGCCGGCCTCTATCCGGCAGGGGTCATCTGCGAGATCATGAACGAGGACGGGACGATGGCCCGCATCCCGCATCTCGAGCTCTTCTGCCGGGTGCATGCCATCAAGCTCATCACCATCCGCGATCTCATCGAGCACCGGATGCGCCACGAGCGCCTGGTCCGGAAGATCGCGGAGGCGAGAGCCTGATCGACGGCGAGCATCACGTGGCCCTGGTGCTGGGCGAGATCCAGCCCGAGGACGAGGTGCTGGTGCGCGTCCATTCCCAGTGCCTGACCGGGGACATCTTCGCATCCACCCGCTGCGACTGCGGGGGCCAGCTCCACAAGGCGCTGGAGATGATCTCCGCCGCGGGCCAGGGGGTGCTGCTCTACCTCCGCCAGGAAGGGCGCGGCATCGGCCTCGTGCACAAGATCATGGCCTACCAGCTCCAGGACCAGGGAAAAGACACGGTGGAGGCCAACGAAGCCCTCGGCTTCAAGGCGGATCAGCGCGACTACGGGATCGGCGCCCAGATCCTGGTGGAGCTCGGGGTACAGAAGATCCGCCTCCTCACGAACAACCCCCGGAAGTTCGTCGGCCTCGAAGGCTACGGCCTCAAGATCGTGGACCGCCTGTCGATCGAGATCCCTCCCTCCGACGCGAGCCGCCGGTACCTGAAGACCAAGAAGGAAAAGCTCGGGCACATCCTACGGAGCGTATGATCCAGGAGTTCCTCAAGACGGTTCCTCTCTTCCGCGAGCTGGACGACGAGGAGCTCGCGCAGGTCTTGATGGTCGGCCTCGTGAAGCGCTACCCGATGGGGACGGTCATCCTCCGGGAGGGTGAGTCGGGCGGCCGGCTCCACGTCATTCACGAGGGAGAGGTGCGCATCAGCAAGGTGGTGCCCGGGGTGGGGGAGGAGGCCCTGGCCATCCTCCGGCCCGGCGAGTTCTTCGGCGACATCGAGTTCTTCGATGGGGCCCCGGCCTCGGCTCACGTACTCGCCCACACCGATTGCGAGGTCCTCGCGATCCCCCATGCCGAGGTGGCGGCGCTCATCCGGAGCCGGCCCCTCCTGGCCGCCAAGTTCTTCTGGGCCTTCGGGAGGACCCTGGCCGGCCGCCTCCGGGAGACCAACCGGAAGATGGCGACGCTCCTGGCGATTTCCGTCGAGCCCGGGGGCGCTGCGTCGCGGGAGTGACGCCAGGGCAGCCGCCGAGGCGCCCTAACCTCAAACGCCGCCATGCTTTAGGTTTGACAGGACCCGCCGGAACCGGTAACATGGTCCGTTACCTTGGGTTTGTCTGCGCGTACGATCGCCGCGCGGGCCCCTTGCCCTGTTCCGCGATCGAGGTGACTTCGGCTTGTTCGAAGCTCTGAGCGACAGGCTACAGGGGATCTTTCGGTCCTTGCGCGGTCAGGGGACCCTCTCCGAGGCCCAGATCGACGCCGCCCTGCGAGAGATCCGCCTGGCGCTCCTCGAAGCCGACGTCCACTTCCGGGTGGCAAAGCAGCTCCTGGAGCGGGTCCGCGCCCGGGCCACCGGTCAGGAGGTCCTCAAGAGCCTGAGCCCCGACCAGGCCGTGCTGCGGATCGTGCGCGACGAGATGGTCGCCCTGCTCGGGGGGGAGGAGCCACCCCGGATCGAGACCGCCTCGAGGCCGCCCTCGGTCGTGCTCTTGACCGGCCTCCAGGGCTCGGGCAAGACGACTTCCACGGGCAAGCTCGGCCGCTGGCTGGCGAGCGCGGGGCGCCACCCGCTATTGGTCTCCACCGACGTCCAGCGCCCGGCCGCCCGCGAGCAGCTCCAAACCCTCGGGGCGCAGGCCGGCCTGCCCGTCCACCACCCCGCGGACCTCGGGGAGTCGAAGGCCATCCTCCGCTCCGCCCTCGACGAGGCCCGCGCTCTCGGCCACGATTTCGTGCTCGTCGATACCGCCGGGCGGCTCCACATCGACGACGGGCTCATGTCCGAGCTGGCGGAGCTGAAGGCGATCGGCGAGCCCTCCGAAGTGCTGTACGTGGCGGACGCCTTGACGGGCCAGGACGCGGTCAAGAGCGCCGAAGAGTTCCACCGGCGGATCGGGATCACCGGTATCGTCCTGACCAAGCTCGACGGGGACTCCCGGGGCGGGGCCGCGCTCTCCGCCGCCTCCGTCACGGGATGTCCGGTCAAGTTCGCGGGGGTGGGGGAGAAGGTCGACGCCTTCGAGCCGTTTCACCCCGGCCGGATGGTCTCGCGGATCCTCGGCATGGGCGACGTGCTCGGGCTCATCGCCAAGGCCGAGACCGCGGTCGACCGCGAGAAGGCCGAGGAGCTGGCCCGCAAGCTCCGCAAGAGCGAGTTCACCCTCGAGGACTACCGGGAACAGATGGCCCAGCTCCGCAAGATGGGACCCCTCGATCAGGTGCTCTCGATGATCCCGGGGATGGGCTCGCTCAAGGGGGTCGACGTGGACGCGGGAGAGCGCGACATCCGCCGGTCGGTCGCCATCATCGACTCCATGACCCCGCACGAGCGGCGCGACCCTTCGGTCCTCAACGGGAGCCGCCGCAAGCGGATCGCCAAGGGGAGCGGCAGCTCGGTGGAGGACGTGAACCGCCTGCTGAAGCAGTTCGCGCAGGCCCGCAAGCTCATGAAGGGCCTGGGGGGCGGGGTCAAGGCGATGAAGCGCCTGGCGGCCCGCCTGCCCCAGTTCCGATAGGGGATTGGCAGTAGCCGCGGAGAACCGCGGCGAGTTCTGGTAAGGACAGAAGAGCGAATGCTATCGATCAGGTTGCGGCGCACGGGATCGACGAAGCGGCCCTACTACCGGGTGGTGGTGGCGGACTCGCGTGATTGGCGCGACGGGCGTTTCGTGGAGGTGCTGGGGCATTACGATCCCCGGAAGAACCCCGTGGTGGTGAAGATCGACCAGGAGCGGGCAAAGTACTGGATCGGCAAGGGGGCGAAGGCCTCGGATACGGTGCGGAGCCTGCTCAAGCGGACGGCCGCGGAGACCGTGAGCTAGGAGCGGACGAGGAGAGCCTCTCTCGCCCGAGCGCACGCCCTTGAAGGAGCTCGTCGTCACTTTCGCACGGTTCCTCGTGGACGACCCAGATCGGGTCTTCGTCCGCGAGCGGACCGACCGGGGCCGGCTGGTCCTCGAGCTCGGGGTCGCCCCGGAGGACCGGGGCCGGGTGATCGGCCGGGGCGGGCGCACGGCCGCCGCCCTGCGCACCGTGCTCGAGGCGGTCGCGGCGCGGCGCGGCCAGAGCTGCACCCTGGAGATCCTGGATTGACCGCCCCCTTCCGCGACCTGGTGACGATCGGCCGGGTGGTGAAGCCGCAGGGCCGCAAGGGCGAGGTGCTCACCCAGCCCTTCTCCGACCGGCCCGACCGCTTCCCCTCGCTCCGCCGCGCCTTCGTCCTTGGCCCGGAGGGCGGGTCCCGCGAGGTGCGGGTCACTTCCTGCTGGCCGCACAAGGGCGGGTTCGTGCTGAAGCTCGAGGGGGTCGACTCCATCGACGACGCGGAGCGGTACCGCGGCCTCGAGCTGCGCATCGCCGAGGAAGACCTGGCACCCCTTCCCGCCGGCTCGTACTACCACCACCAGCTTCGAGGCCTCCGGGTGGAGGATCCCGGGGGGGCTGTCCTGGGGACGGTGGCGGATCTCATGGAGACGGGGGGAGAGGCCACCGTCCTCGTCGTGCGGGGCGCGCAGGGCGAGATCCTGATCCCCCTCGCCGACCCCTTCGTGAAGCGCGTGGAGCTGGCGGCCGGCCGCCTGGTCGCCGTCAAGCCGGAGCTTTTCGATGCGGTTTGACGTGCTCACGATCTTCCCCCGCATGGTGGAGGCTCCCCTCTCGGACGGGATCGTTCAGCGGGCCCGCGAGGCGGGGATCGTGGAGCTCCGCGTTCACGACCTGCGCGAGCACACGGACGACAAGCATCGCTCGGTGGACGACGCTCCCTTCGGGGGCGGCCCGGGCGTGGTCATGAAGGCGGAGCCCATCCTCCGCGCTTTCAAAGCGATCTGGCCGGAAGGCCGGAACGACCGCGGCGCGGTCGTCCTCCTCACCCCGCGCGGCCGGCGCTTCGATCAGGCCACCGCCCGCCGCTACGCGGGCCTCGAGCGCCTGTTCCTGCTCTGTGGCCGCTACGAAGGGATCGACGAGCGCGTCCCCGGGCTGCTGGGGGCGGAGGAGCTGAGCCTGGGCGACTTCGTGCTGACGGGGGGCGAGGTGGCGGCGCTGGCGGTGATCGAGGCGACGGTGCGCCTGCTGCCCGGCGCCCTCGGAGACCAGGCGTCGGCCGAAGCCGACTCCTTCACCGCAGGGATGCTGGACTGGCCCCACTACACCCGTCCCGCGGTGGTGCGCGGCTCCTCCGTGCCCGAGGTGCTGCTCTCCGGGGACCACGCGAAGGTCCGCCTCTGGCGCCGCCGGGAGGCGCTGCGGGCCACCCGCGAACGACGCCCCGACCTGCTGCAGGCGGCGCGGCTTTCCCCGGAGGACGAACGGCTCCTGCGCGAGATCGAAGACGAGGGGACGCCGCGTAAAGACGGGATGGGCCCGGGCGAAGGCCGGGCCCTGGACAAGCAAGCCACCCTCCTTCACAAATAGGACGAGAGAAATGAATTCCATCGAGCAAGTCGAGGCCTCCGACCTCAAGAAGGGCCTGCCCCGCCTCAACCCCGGCGACACCGTGCGCGTGCACGTACGGGTCAAGGAGACCCAGGTCAAGGACGAGGGGAAGGGGAAGAAGGGCAAGGACAAGGAGACCGAGCGCGAGCGCGTCCAGGTCTTCGAAGGCATCGTGATCGGGCGCCGGGGCAACGGGGCCAGGGCCACCGTCACCGTGCGCAAGGTCTCCTTCGGCCAGGGGGTGGAACGCATCTTCCCGGTGCACGCGAAGACGATCGAGAAGATCGAGGTGGTGAAGCAGGCCCAGGTACGCCGGGCCAAGCTCTACTACCTGCGCGGGCGCAAGGGCAAGGCGGGCCGCATGAAGGAGAAGCGGCTGGAGGCCGTGCGCGGCGACTAGCCGCGGTCTTTCCAAGCGTCCCGGCGTTCCGCATTTTCCAGGGACCGCCGAGTGGCCTGGGGGAGGTTCGAAGGCGGCGATGAGTGGGGCTTCGGGTCGGGGTCGCAGGCCTCTGGTCCACCGAGGCGTCGAGCTCCGCTGCGGCATGCGGTTCGAGAAGGAGGCCCGGTCCAAGGGTCACCTTCGGGTGGCCGGCGTGGACGAGGTCGGCCGGGGGGCGCTCTGTGGCCCCGTGGTCGCGGGGGCCGTCATCCTTGGTCCTGACTTCGACCCGTCCGGCATCGACGACTCGAAGCGCCTCACCCGTAGACAACGCGAGAGCCAGGCCGCCCGGATCCGTGAAGAGGCGCAGGCCTGGGCGCTCGGCTTCGCCGAGGTCGAGGAGATCGACCGCCTGAACATCCTTCGGGCCACCCACCTCGCGGTGCGGCGGGCGGTGGAGGCCCTCTCTCCCCGGCCCGACTTCCTGCTGGTGGACGGCCGGGACGTACCGGGTCTCCCCGTCCCCCAGCGGGCCATCGTGAAGGGGGACGCCCTCTCCGTATCCATCGCCGCCGCCTCCATCGTGGCGAAAGTCGCGCGAGACGGTATCATGCGCGAGTGCGACCTCCGGCATCCCGGCTACGGCCTGGCCCGCAACATGGGGTACGCGAGCGAGGACCATCGGGAGGCCCTGCACCGAATGGGGCCCTCCTCCATCCACCGGCGCAGCTTCCACGGGGCGGGGACGCAGGCGTGGCTCTTCTGACCGCTCGGGGCGCAGCCTCTCGGGACTAGCGTGGCCAAGGTCAACCCCATCAAGCTCAAGCAAGACGCCGACAAGGAGGAAAAAGCCGGCCGTTTCGAAAAGGCCATCGACCTGCTGAGGCAGCTCGTCGCCGACAACCCCAAGGACTGGAACACGATCAACCGGATGGGCGACCTCTACGGCAAGCTGAACGACGTCAAGGCCGCCAACGAGCAGTACGCCAAGGTTGCCGAGTTCTACTCCCGCGACGGCTTCTACCTCAAGGCGATCGCGGTCTGGAAGAAGATCAACAAGAACGACCCCACCGTCCTCGAGCCCTACCTGAACCTCGCCGACCTGTACAGCAAGCAGGGCCTGATGGTGGACGCCAAGGCCCAGTACGAATGGGTGTTCAACGAGTGCATCAAGCGGGGCCGGGTCCGCGAGGCGGGGGACGCCCTCAAGAAGCTCGCGGACATCGACCCCTCGGACCTGAAGGTCCGGAGCCGCCTGGCCGAGCTCTACATCCGCGACGGCAACTCGGCGAAGGCGGTCGAGGAGCATATCGCGATCGCGGACGAGCTGGGCAAGAAGGGGCACCTGGCGGAAGCCCTGCAGGTGCTCGAGAAGGGGATGAAGCTCGACCCTAAGAGCCCCCGCCTCCGCGCCGAGCTGGCCCGCATCCATCTCGTCCAGAAGAACTACGAGAAGGTGATCCAGATCCTGGAGGACACGGCCCAGAAGGCCCCGGGCGACCGCGACGTCTCGCTGCGCCTGGCCGAGGCCTACGTGGGCGCGAAGCGCCCGCAAGACGCCCAGACCATCCTGCGCCGCCTCCTCCAACAGGACCCGAACGACCAGGACGCCCGCACGCAAATGGGCCGGGTCTTCCTGATGCAGGGGCAGCTCGACGCCGCCTTCGACCAGTTCCAGCCCATCATCGACAAGCTGATCGAGCGCAAGGACGCCGATCGGGCGGCGGCGATCCTGCAGCAGATCACCCAGCGCAGCCCGGGGCACATCAAGAGCCTCACCAAGCTGGTCGAGGTCCACCGCATGGCGCGCAAGGACGCGGCGGTGGCCCAGACCTACTCGCAGATCGTCGAAGCCTACATCCAGCAGGGCCAGATGGACCAGGCGGGCTCGGTCCTGGAGGTCTTGATCGGCCTGGAGCCACACAACGAGCAGCACCGGAGCAAGCTCGAGTTCGTGCGTGGCAAGGCGGGCGGCCGTCCCACGACCGCCCCGTCGGCCAGGGCGGCCTCGCCGAGCCCTCCCGTCGAGGAGGACTTCGAGCTGGCCGCGGCCGACGATGCGCCCGCCCTCGACTTCGCGGCACCGTCCCCCTCGTCCTCGGCCTCGCCGGCCGGCCGTCGCGCGGCGATCGAGCTCTCGGGTCCGCTCAGCGAGGACGACAAGGAATTCATCAACGAGCACCTGGCGGAGGGCCGGGTCTTCCGCAAGTACGGGCTCGTCGACAAGGCGCGCGACCAGTTCGACGCGATCGTCGCCCGCTTCGCCGGCAACGCGGAGGCGCGCCAGGAGCTGCGCGACGTCTACAGGGAGAAGGGCGAGAACGACAAGGTGTTGGAGCAGCTCCAGGCGCTGGCCGAGATCGCGCGCCTCAAGGGCGACAAGGCAGGCGCCGCCGGCTACGAGAAGGAGATCGCGCAGCTCATGCCGGCGCCCGCCCGCGCCCCGGCGGCCCCTCCCGCGGCCGCTCCCGCCGCCAAGCCCACCGCCGCCAAGCCCGCGGCCCCCCAGCCGGGGGCCGCGAAACCTCCGGCCGCCAAACGGGCCGCCCCCCCCCGCGGGCTCGAGGAGCCGGCCCTCGGGGCCGAGGCCACGGACGAGCTGCAGAGCCTGGACCTCGAGATCGAGCCGGGGGGCGAGGAGCTGACCCCTCAGTTCGTCGACGAAGAGGAGACCTCCGAGGGGACGGCTGCCGCGCCCGCCGAAGAGGAGCCGGGGATCGTGCTCGACGAGCCGGCCATCGAGGAGCCACCCCCGCCCCCTCCGCCCAAGCCGGCTCCCCGGCCGCCCGCCCGTCCGGCCGCGCCCGCGCCTTCCAAGCCCCCACGCATCATGCCCAAGCCGGCCGCCCCCGCGGCCGCGGCCCGGCGGGCCCCCCTCGTGCCCAAGGCGCCGCCGCCGGCGCTCGGCGCCAAGGGCGGTGTGCCCCCCGAACTGCGGAAGGTCCTCGACGAGGTCGAGTCGTACGTCTCTCTCGGCTTCGTGGACGACGCGAAGGAGGCCATGGCGGAGATGGCCCAGCGCTTCCCAGGCCATCCTGCCCTCGCGCAGAAGCTGGCCGAGCTGGGCCTCGACGAGAGCACGGTCAAGCCCGCGGCCCGGCCGCCCGTGGCCAGGCCGGCTCCCGTCAAGCCGCCCGGGAGGCCGGCGCCCGCGAAGCCGGCGGCTTCTCCCACACGCCGGCCGGGGCCCCCGCCCCTGCCCGCGCACGCGTTCGACGACGCGGCCTCGCTGGTGGACGAGCCGTCGCTCGACCTCGAGCCGCCGGTGTTCGAGCGGAGGGCGCCGCCGCCGGCGTTCGACGACCCGCTCGACGCGCTGGGGCTCGAAGCTCCCGCCCCGGAGCCCGTCTACGCGAGCGAAGGTGGCATCGACCTCGGGGCCGAGCTGGGCGACCTGTTCGGGGCGCAGTCGGCGGTGGCGGAGGAGCGTCCCGCGCTCGGGGGGACGGATCTCGGAGACGCCGGCCTCGCGGACATCTTCAAGGAGTTCAAGAAGGGGGTCGACAAGCAGCTCGGCAAGGAAGACTACGACACACGCTACAACCTCGGGATCGCCTACAAGGAGATGGGGCTCATCGACGAGGCGATCGCCGAGTTCCAGCTCGCGGCCAAGGACGACGGCCGAATCCTCGAGTGCAGCAGCATGCTCGGCATCTGTTTCCTCGAGAAGGGAATGCCCAAGCTGGCCATCAAGTGGTTCGAGAAGGGGCTACAAGCCCCCGGCCGCCGCGACGAGGAGTACCAGGGATTGCGCTACGACCTCGCCTCCGCCCTCGAGGCCTCAGGGGAAACCAACCGCGCCCTCGGCGTGTACACCGAGCTTTACGGGCAGGACGCCAATTTCCGTGACGTGGCGAACAAGGTCCGCGAGCTCTCCACCCGCTAGCTTTCCCGCCCCCTCCGCGGAAGAGCCCCTCTTGGCCTCCTTGCTCTCGATCGTGAGCTCGCTCGTGGTGGGGGCCGTCCTGGTCGTGATTCCCTGGACCTCCCTCTGGGACGCGAACTACCTGCTGCAACCGCACCCCGCGATCCGGGGCCTCCTGCTCTCCGCCTTCACCCGCGGGGCGGTCAGCGGGCTCGGCCTCGTCAACATCCTGCTCGCCCTCCACGACGCGCACCGACACCTCACGGACGCCGGCGAGGGGAGCTAGTCCCCGGCACCGGGAGGGAACGGCTGTGAGGTCCGCGCGGGAGGAGGCGGCCGCTATCGACCGGCTGCACGCCGCGTTGCTGGCGGCGGGCGAGCAGCCGTCCCGCCTGCGCGAGGTGCTGGCCCGCCACGAGCCCGAGGAGCAGGTCCTGCTCGGGGTCCTGCGCCGGAGCGTCCCCGTGAGGCTCCTCGAGCACCTCGGGAGCACCCCGCCCTGGTCCGATCGCCCGCGGGTCCTGGCGCGCGTGGTGCTGAACCCGCGCGCTCCCCGAGCCCTCGCGCTGCGCCTGGTCCAGATGCTCTACTGGCGCGACCTCGCGGAGGTGGCCGCCGCACCCCACGTGGTGGCGGGCGTGCGCGTGCGCGCGGAAGCCAGCCTGAAGGAGCTGCTCAGCGACATGCGCCTCGGCGACCGGGTGAGCCTGGCGAAGATCGCCACCGCAGGGGTGCTCTCGAGCCTCCTCGCGGACCCCGAGCCCCTGGTGGCGGAAGCCGCGCTCATCAACCCGCGCCTGCGTGAGGAGGACCTCGTGAACGCGCTGCGCCACGTCGAGGTGCGCCTCGCTCTGATCCAGGCCGTGGTCGCCTCCCCCCGCTGGTCGGAGTGCTACGCGGCGCGCCTCGCCCTCGTGCTGCAGGCGCGGACGCCGCTGGCGGTCGCGCTGGCGCAGATCAGCTCGCTCGTCAAGCGCGACCTCCTCCGCGTGGTCGAGACGCCCGGCCTGCGGCCCCTCGTGAAGGGGGCGGCGGCCGCGGTCCTGGATCGGCTCGCCGAGGGCTCCTGACTCCCTCGCCGGAGCGGAGCCGCCCAAGCCCGAACTTTCGGGGGCTCAGCGACATAGAAATTTGACAGTTCATCCGAGGGTCGCTTAGAATCGCCATTCCGTCAGGCTTCACCTCGGAGCGGCGAACCGGCGAGAAACTTCGGAATCATGTCCTTCGGCGAGAATCTCCGCAGAGAGCGCGAGCTGAGAGGGATCAGCCTTCACGAGATCGCGGAGGCGACGAAGATCAGCGCGCGCTTCCTTCAGGCCCTCGAGCAGGACCGGCTGGACGTCCTGCCCGGAGGCATCTTCCCCCGCGCGTTCGTCAAGCAATACGCGCGCTACCTCGGGCTGGATCCGGAGAAGGTGGCGGCGGAATTCCAGTACCTCCATGCGGAGGAGTTGCCCGAGAAACGGCCGGCGCCCCGGCCGCCCCGCTGGTCGCCGCCTCCCGGGGCGTTGTTCCTGGGCGCGCTCGCGGTGGCGGCGGTGGTCCTCCTGCTCTCCTATCGCCGGTCCGGCTCCGAGCCGCCGGCCCGCGCGGGGCAAGCTCCCCCGCCGTCCATTCCCGCCGTGCTGCCCAGCGACCGCGTCTACCCGCCGCCCCGGCCCCCGGTCTCTCCGAGCGCCGTTCCCGAAGGTCTCGTGCTCACCCTGACCGCCCAGCAGAGCTGCTGGGTGGAGGTCCGGGCCGACGGCCAGACCGTCATCAATCGCGTGCTCAACGAAGGCGAGACGGAGACCCTGGCCGCCCAGGGCGAGCTCGTGCTTTCCGTGGGCAACGCGGGCGGCCTCGTCTTTCGCGTGAACGACCGGCCCGGGGTGCCCTTGGGCCGGACCGGCGAAGTGCGGCGGAACATCGTGATCACCAAGGACAACCTCCCCTCCCTCGTGCAGGACGCCGCGAGCGCGGCGGCCGCGCACAGCAGCTAGGAGGGTGTCCAGGTGACGCGGGCGGGGGCGCAGGTGACGCGGGCGGGGGCGGGTTCAGGGGCGGCCGCAGCGGCCGTTTCCGGGACCGAGCGCTAGGTCGATGGCCGAAACCCGGGTCACGAACCCCTTCGTCGAGCAGTTTCGCCGGGGCGGGGTCCCCACGGAGCTCCGGCTCCTGGCCGCTCAGGGTGCGCTGCCTCTCAAGCCGGAGGACCTGCTCGAGCTGCTCACCGACCTCGTGAAGGACCCCGATGCGGAAGTCGAGCACGCGGCCAAGGCCGCGCTGGCGGGCTTCCCCGCCGCGGAGTTCCTGCCCATCCTGAAGAGCCGCGACACCCCGCCCGCGGTGCTCGCCTGGGCCGTGAC
>WNGL01011653.1_pt1 | contig 15704 bp, 19 predicted proteins | sample 5400591 | NCBI WGS metagenome assembly WNGL01 (sample SAMN13153377, study PRJNA577476) | soil metagenome | isolation source: 80 cm soil or saprolite under Garry oak tree replicate 1 | place: USA:California | collected 2016-06-15
TCACGATGACGATCCGGCCCGCTGACGGCTCGGCGGATGGAGCCGACGGCGCGGCTGACGGGTTTGGCTCAGTCACGACCCCTGCCAATCGCTGTGTTGGTGAACAGGCGGTGCTCAGTTACGGAGGTTAGTCACGGACAGTGCAGGCCATGATATCGCCGCCCTGGCCTTCGCCGGCTGACCGCGATTCCGGCCGCCGCTTCTTCGCAGCGAGCCGGGCAGTGCCTGCTGCTCGCCTCCGCCGAACGTATCCTCAGCAGGCCAACGAACCTGCCCTCGGATTTGTGCCTGAATCGCCCTATGCGCCCCGGGAGCACCGCTCCCCCGCGGGACATGCGAAGAAAAGGACCCGGGCAGCGCCTTCGGACCGGAGTCCGTCCCGTTGGCCACGGGCTCGATCCCCGTTGTCTACTGGGTGCCCGGGCCCTTTCCAGGCCCAACCCCCCGTCCAGCCGGATGAGCGCGGCCAGCTCTTCCTGCCCGTTCTAGTGCCACGCCTGGCCCAGGAGCGGCTGGCTGCGGGCGCCCCTGCCATGACATAGCCCGAACCTGATGAGCCTGCCGGTCCGGCTAGCGAGCCCGGTGCTGGACTGATGAGCAAACTTACCCCCGATCCCGGCAATGTCAACCGCCGGCCGCCTCACCGACGGTTCCCTGGTCACGGTAAGCCCATAGTTTGCCCAGGGGTCTATACCTTTCGCGCGCCGCGAGGAAAAATAGGCAGCGGCTGCCCTCTTGCGCATGGTGCTTTGGGGGTATGGATCACCCACTTAACGTCTCCCCACGTCCGCCCGGCCACCCCCCGTAGTGGCCGGCCCTCGGCTCCCCTTGGAGGTGATTGAATGGATGGCAGCGCCGATCGTTTCCTCGACCTCATGCATCAGCTTGAGGATTTCACCCACTCGGTATCGCCTGAGCAGGCGCACACCCAGTTCGACGAGACGACCCTCCAGCTGTTCTGGATGCGGATCGGCGAAAGTGGCTGACGCTGCCCGCCGGCCTCTCACGGTCGGCGACCTGATGCACTCGCGCATGGTGACGACCAGCCCGGACAGCCCGGTCGCCGAGGCTGCCGCGGCGATGGTGCGCGAGAAAGTAGGCTCGGCCCTCGTCATGCAGGGCCCTTTCCTGGCCGGCATCCTCACCGAGCGTGACGTGCTCAAGGCCGCGGCATCCGGGTCGGACCTCGCCACGATGCCGGTGTCGGCCTGGATGACCAAGGATCCGCAGTCAGCGGGCCCGGACACGCCGGTGGAGGAAGCGGCCCAGATCATGCTCCTGAACGGCTTCCGCCATCTGCCGATCGTGGAAGGGCGGCAGGTCCACGGCGTGGTCAGCCTCCGCGACCTTTTCGCCGCCAGGATCAGCCGGCCGCCGCAGCAGCGCAGCGCGGCGAGTTAACCCCTCAGGCCCGGGCCACCAGCCAGTCCAGGGCCGCCACACCGCAGGAGCCGAATCCGGTCCTGGCCGCCGCGGAAGACCAGGACCGGAGCCGTCACCTGCCGGCCGGTCAGGGCTCGCTCCGGGTGAGCAGCTTGTCGAGCCGGATGGGCAGGTCGCGGACCCGGATCCCGGTGGCGTGGTACACCGCGCCGGCGATCGCGGCGGCGGTGCCTACGATCCCGACCTCGCCGATGCCCTTGGCCCCGGCCGGCCCGAGTTCCGGTTCCTCCTCGTCGATCCAGACCGCGTCGATGTCCTGCACGTCGGCGTGCGCCGCCAGGTGGTAGCCGGCCAGGTCGTGATTGGGGTAGTCGCCGAACTCGGGATCCATCGCGCTCTCCTCGTGCAGCGCCATGGACAGGCCCATGGTCATCCCGCCGATCAGCTGCGACCTGGCCTGAGCGGGGCTGATGATGCGGCCGGCGGCGAACACCCCGAGCAGCCGCGGCACCCGCACCTCCCCGGTGTCGGCGTCGACCCGCACCTCGGCGAACTGGGCGCCGAAGGAGTACCTGGCATGAGCGGGCAGCGCGCTGACATCGGCCGCGGTGTCGGCGTCCGCGGTCAGCCCGCCGGGCGGCACCGCCCCGTCCCTGTCCCGGACCTGGTCCCGCAGCGCCCGGCAGGCCTTGATCACGGCCCAGGTCCACGACGCGGTGCCCATCGAGCCGCCGGCGATCATGGCGGGCGGCAGCGCGCTGTCGCCGATGCGCAGGCCGATGGCCGCCGCGGGCACGCCGAGCGCTTCGGCCGCGACCGCCAGCAGCGCGGTGCGCGCCCCGGTCCCGATGTCGGCCGCCGCGATCGACACCTCATAGCGCCCGGCCTGCGATACGGTCACCCGCGCCTGCGAGGCCATCGCCCGGGCCGGGTAGGTCGAGGCCGCCACCCCGGTCCCGGTGAGCCACCGGCCGTCGCGGCGCGCGCCGGGGGCCGGGTCGCGGCCGGCCCAGCCGAACCGGGCGGCGCCCTCGCGCAGGCAGGCGGTCAGGTGGCGGCTGGAGAACGGCTGGCCGGTCTCGGGATGGACGGCGGGCTCGTTCCGTATCCGCAGCTCCACCGGGTCGATGCGGCAGGCCTCGGCCAGCTCGTCCATGGCCGATTCCAGGGCGAACATCCCCGGGCACTCTCCCGGGGCGCGCATCCAGGACGGGGTGGGCACGTCGAGCCGCACGACCCGGTGCGTGGTGCGCCGGTGCGGCGCGGCGTACATGTGCCTGGTGGCCACGGCCGACTGCTCGGTGAACTCCTTGAGCGTGGAGGTCTGGCCGACGACGTCGTGGCACAGCGCCGTGAGCCGGCCGTCCGGGGCGGCGCCCAGCCGCACCCGCTGGATCGACGGGGCCCGGTGGCCGGTCACCGCGAACATCTGCGGCCGGGTAACGGCGCACTTGACCGGGCGCCCGGTCACCCGCGCGGCCATGGCCGCCAGGATCACGTTCGGCCGCGGCATCCCCTTGGCCCCGAAGCCGCCGCCGACGTGCTCGGCGATCACGCGCACCTGCCCCGGCTCCAGGCCGAACACGACGGCGATCTGCCCGGCCGTTCGGGATGGTCCCTGGGTCGAGTCGTATACGGTCAGCGTGTCATCGTGCCACGCCGCGACGGCGGCGTGCGGTTCCATCGGGTGGTTGTGCTCGGCGGGGGTCCGGTAGGTGGCGTCGACGCGGACCGCGGCGGCGGCGAACGCGCCGTCGAAGTCGCCGGCCGCGGTGTCGGTCTGGTAGCGCGGGTTGACGAAGTCCGGCTTGTACAGGCCGGGGTGGCCGGCGGTCAGCGTCACGTCGTGCGCCTCCGGCTCGTAGGAGATCTCGACCCGGCTGGCCGCGTCCCGCGCCGTCTCCAGCGTGCCGGCCACCACCGCGGCGACGAACTGCCCGCGGTAGGCGACGGCCCGGGACTGGAACAGGGCGAGCTCAGGATCGCCCGTGCCGGGCAGCCGCGGCGCGTTGTCCGGGGTGATGACCGCGAGCACGCCGGGCAGCGCCAGGGCCTGTGCCGCGTCGACCGAGCGGATCGCCCCCTTGGCGATCACCGAGGTCACGGCCCACGCGTAGGCGACGCCGTCCGGGTGGTGCTCGAAGGCGTACCTGGCCCGGCCCGTGACCTTGTCCGGCCCGTCCACCCGGGCCGTCACGCGGTGCCCCCCGCCCGCGCCCCGGCCAGCTCGCCGAGAACGGCGACCACGATGTTGCGGACCAGGGTGACCTTGAACGCGTTGCCAGGCAGCGGCGCCGCCGCGGCCAGTTCGGCGTCGGCGGCGCGGCCGAACCACTCCGCCGACGCCGGCCGCCCCGTCAGCACCTGCTCGGCGCGCCGCGCGCGCCACGGCAGCGGGGCCACCGCGCCGAGGGCGATCCGCGCCTCCCGCACGATCCCGCCGGCGACGTCCAGCGCGGCCGCGACCGACGCCACGCCGAACGCGTACGACGCCCGGTCCCGCACCTTCCGGTACGCCGAGCGCGCGGCATGCTCCAGGGCGGGCAGCTCCACGGCGGTGATCAGGTCGCCGCGTTCCAGCGTGGTCTCGCGGTCCGGCTCGCCGCCGGGCAGGCGGTACATCTCACCGAGCGGTATGACCCGGGGCCCCGCGGCTCCCTCGACGTGCACCACCGCGTCCAGCGCCGCCAGCGCCACCGCCATGTCCGAGGGATGGGTGGCCGCGCAGTGCGGCGATCCGCCCAGGATGGCCAGGTCGCGGTGCTCGCCGGCCCGCGCCGGGCAGCCCGAGCCAGGAACACGCTTGTTGCACGGCTTGGTCACGTCCTGGAAGTACAGGCAGCGGGTGCGCTGCAGCAGGTTCCCGCCCACGGTGGCCATGTTCCGCAGCTGGCCGGACGCCCCGGCCAGCACCGCCTGGGCCAGCACCGGGAACTCCGCGCGCACCCGCGGGTCGGCGGCCAGGTCGCTGTTGCGCACCCCCGCGCCGATCAGCAGGCCCCCGCCGGCGGTCCGTTCGGTGCGGCCGGATAGCAGCCCGGTGACGTCGACGAGCGTGCCGGGCGCGGCGACGCCGAGCTTCATCAGGTCGACCAGGTTGGTCCCGCCGCCGAGGAATACCGCCCCGGCCCGTTCGCGCACCATGGCGACCGCTGACGCCGGGTCGGGCGCGACCACGTAGCTGAACGGCCTCACGAGACCACATCGGCGATGGCGGCGAGGATGTTGACGTAGGCTCCGCACCGGCACAGGTTCCCGCTCATCCGCTCGCGGATCTCGGCCGCGTCCAGCGTGACCGGCCCGGTCAGGCTGGCACTGGCCGCGCTGGGCCAGCCCGCCGCCGCCTCGCCGAGCATCGCCGTCGCCGAGCAGATCTGCCCGGGTGTGCAGTACCCGCACTGCAGCGCGTCGCGCTCGACGAACGCGGCCTGCACCGGATGAAGCTCGCCGCCGGGGCCGGCCAGGCCCTCGATGGTGGTGATCTCGGCGCCCTGCGCGGCCACGGCCAGCAGCAGGCAGCTGTTGACCCGCCGCCCGTCCGCCAGCACGGTGCAGGCCCCGCACTGCCCGTGGTCGCAGCCTTTCTTGGTCCCGGTCAGCCCCAGGTGCTCGCGCAGCGCGTCGAGCAGGGTAGTCCTGTGATCCAGGTGCAGCCGGTGCACGGCCCCGTTGACCCGCAGGGTCAGCTCGCTGGAAGTCTGGTCCGTTATCGTCACGCGGGCCATCATGCCACGCTCGCACACTAGTATTCTGATCACGTTTTTACTAGTAAAATCAGTACCATGATCCCGAACGGACCGGGTGACTCGCCGCCCCGCCCGCCGGCTGCCCAGGCGGCCGGCCCCCGGCCGGCGTCACGCAGCGAGCTCGCCGAGCTGCTCCGGACCCGGCGCGATCGCCTGACCCCGGCCGACGTGGGCCTGCCCGCGGGCAGCCGCCGCCGCACCGCGGGGCTGCGCCGCGAAGAGGTGGCCCAGCTGGCCGGCGTGTCCGCCACCTACTACACGTTCCTCGAGCAGGGCCGCGACGTCCGCCCCTCCCGCCAGGTGGTGGCCGCCCTGGCCGGCGCGCTGCGGCTGAGCGCGGCCGAGCGCGCGCACCTGTTCCAGCTGGCCGGGATCACCCTGGCGGCCGACGACCAGGCGCAGGCCGAGACGGTAACCCCCGTGGTCGGCACGCTGGTCGGCCGGCTCGACCCCTTCCCCGCGTACCTGAAGGGCAGGCGGTGGGACATCCTGGCGGCGAACCGGTCCGCCCGGGCGCTGTTCACCGACTGGCCGGCCCGCGCGCCCGGCGACCGCAACCTGGTCTGGTGGATGTTCACCGACCCGGCCGCGCGGAAGGTCTACGTGGACTGGGAGCAGGAGGCCTCCGACATGCTCGGCCGGTTCCGGACCGCCGCGGCCCGCAGGCTGGACGACCCCGACTTCACCGACCTGATCGAGCGGCTGCACCAGGCCAGCCCGGAGGTCCGCGGCTGGTGGCCGCGGTACGACGTGCGGCCGGTCGGGGCCGGGACCAAGCACCTGCACCACCCGGCCCTCGGCGACGTGGCCTTCCAGCACGCCGTGCTGCAGGTGGCCGATCACCCCGAGCAGATGCTGGTCTACTTCACCACCGACGAGGTCCCCCAGAGCAAGCTCGCCGCCCTGGCCGCCGAGATCAGCTAGACCGCACGGGGCGCGCGTGAATGTCGGGGGTGCGTGGTGTAATCGGCGGATGTTCGAGACCCCAGAGGAGATTTACCAGCTGCAGCAACTCCTGGACCGCAGCGCGGCGGGCGCGGGCCCGCACCTGCGGGGCATCATCACCGACGAACGCCGCCTGTCCGCCGCGCAGCTGATCGGGCGGCTGCCGGGCATGCTGCTGCTCACCGTGGCCACGGTGACCGCCGACGGGCGGCCGCTCGCCGGGCCCGTCGACGGCTACTTCCTGCACGGGTCGTGGTACTTCAGCTCGGGCCGGAACTCGGTGCGCATGCGCCACCTGGCCGCCCGGCCCGCGGTCAGCGCCACCCATCTGCCCGGGGAGCAACTCGCCGTGACCGTGCACGGCCGGGCCGAGCTCTTCGATCTTCGCGACCCGGCCGGCGCCGAGCTGCGGCAGGCGATGCTGGACTGGTACGTGCCCCGGCAGGGACCTGAGTTCGAGACCTGGCTGGATCAGCTGGACGCGGTCGGGGCGCGCATCGCGGCCGAGAAGATGTTCACCTTCAGCATGAACACCTAGACGTTCACGTTCCGTAGGGAAACATGGGAGGCATGGGTGCTCACGGCGAGGACGACACGGGCCTAGCCGACCTGAGCGCGATTCCCGAGGAGTTCAGGGCCGCCTGCGGACGCCCGGGCAGCCGTGTCATCGTCCGGCATTTCCCGGTGACCATCCCCCACGCCCTGTGCGACCTGACCGGCGTCGCGCTGTCCTACCCCCGCCACGGCGGCGCCACCGTGACCAAGGGGCCCAGCATGATCTGGAACAGCGGGGGATTCAAGCTGACCGTCCATCCGGGCACCCTGGACGTCACCGTCGAGGTACGGCTTCGCCCGCCCGGGGCCAACTACTGATCAGCGGCTGGCCGGCGTGGCCGTCATGACGACCGCTGCGCTGTGGCCGCACACGCAGCCGTCGGCCGCGATGCTGGCGGCCTACGCCGCCGACCCGGCGCTGGCCGCGATCCAGGTGCTGGCCCGCTGGACGCGCTCGGTCAGCGTGTAGACGCCGAGCTCAGCCCGTTCGGCGTAGGGCAGCCAGTCGATAGCCAGGCGGCGGGCGACGTAGTCGACCGCCGAGCGGACCCGGGGGATCTCCGCGTCGTCGGTGTGCCCGTTGGGCACGAAGAACTGGTCAAGCCCGGGGCGGATCAGGTCGGCGAGCGGCACGTGGTGTTGCAGGCCGAGCGACAAGGCGATGGCGTAGCTGCTCACCAGCCCGGCCGCGCTGGTGCCGTGCTTGCCCCAGTGGATGAAGACCTCGCCGAGGCTTCCGTCGTCCCGCTGGTTGGCGGTGAGGCAGAACCGTTCGGGGCCGATGGTGACGGTGGTGGTGTGCCCGCTGCGGCGCCTGGGCATGTGCCGGCGAACGCCTACCACCATGGCCTAGCCTCCGAACTGGTATATGAAATGCCCGATTATGGAGCCACGACGCAGAAGCCATGGTAGCTCTTGAGCCTATCCGCAGGCCAGGGTGGTTTTCCGGGAGGCGCGCCGCAGCGGGGCTGGCCGTGGCCGGCTCGGTAGTCTGGCGGGCGTGGACCACATCCTGACCGCGGAACGCCTGGTTTTGCGCCCGGTGACGGCGCATGACCACGCCGTGCTGCTGGCCCACTGGACCCTGCCGGATGTGCGGCGCTTCCTGTTCGACGGCGCGGCACTGTCCGCGGCCGAGGTCACCGAGACCATCGAGGAAAGCGTCCGGGACTTCGCCGCGGGCGGGTACGGCATATGGCTCATCCAGGAGGACAGCCGGGCTGGACTCGTGGGCACGGCCGGGCTGCGACCGCTCGAGGAGATGGGCCTGGAGATCTTCTACAGCCTGGCTCCTGGTTCGTGGGGCCGCGGGTACGCCACGGAGGCCGCCCGGGCGGTGGTGGAGCACGCCCTCGGCCCCCTCGGCCTGCCCGAGGTACTGGCCGAAATCGACGAGGGCAACGCCGCCTCGGTCGCGGTCATCAAGCGGCTCGGCATGACCGCGTTCGCCGTGGTGCCCGGCGCGCTCGGCCCGATGACCCGCTACCGCAAGACGGCCAGAACCGCCTAGCCAGCACACCCCGCCCCTCCGTCCCCCCTGCCTTAACCGTCCGCCTCACTGGCAACTATCGTAACTTTATTCTAAATCTTAGGTAGATCAGTCAATATCTTGGAAATAAGGATCGAGATTCGCTATTATGTTTGATATCTCTCAATCTCCCGAACGGGTGGTGGTGCATGCCTCCGGAGCCGGTTCCCGCGGACCCCGGGCAGGACGATGATCCCGCCTGGTTCGCGGCTGAGCCGGAGGGGCCGTGGTGGCCGGACGAGGAGTACCTCGATCCGGAGGACTGCGTGCCCCCTCCGGAGGAGGAGCTGACTCCGCAGGAGCTGGTGCCTGTGTAATGGGGGCCCGGTGCGAGCTTTGCCAGCGACAGGTGATGCCAGGCGGCGTTTCCCGCTGATGGCTCAACCTCTTTCAGTCATTCGGTCTTCGTTGGCCGGATCGACTGGAGCCACACCCTCGGCCCGCCGCCGTTGTCGATCTGCCAGAAGCCCCAGCCGTTGCGATTGTCGTTCACGCTCGGGTTGTAGTGGCGGACCACTGCACGCGCGGCACCTGTAGGGGTCCTGAACGACTTACCCTTCAATGGCCCGTCGACGATCTCCACTCGAGCTGGCGCGAAGTACACCGCCCGAGTCCGATGTCCTTCATAGTCGGCGTAGATCGGCACACCCTTCTGTCCAGGGTCTAGCTCCTTCGTCTCCAGTGAACTCGCAGCAATCAACCGCCGCACGATCTCACCCTCGGTGACGTCCGCCATCCGTGCGGCGAAAGATACGGTCCTCTTGACACCCTCATCAACTTCGATGGTCGCCATGACTTGCTCCTCTCTGTGCACCTCCTTCAGAGAATAGAAGAACTTGAAAAGCAAATCAAGCAAACACAGTGAATTAAGGCGGGACTAGCGTCGGCGAGCTCGCGGGTCAAGTTGGTCCGTGGCCAGGTGCCTGAGTCGCGGACGGCCCTGAGCAGGCGCATGCAGGCGTCGGGGACATCCATGCCGTTTTCGGTATGACCCATCTCCGAGCTGGCGCTATGCCGGGCCGCGCGAAGATCTCGACGAGGGCCAGGAACACGGGTTTTCGCCCGCTGCTCTGGATGGCTATGACCAGAGTGCGGAGACCGGCGCCGCGATGATGCGGTCGCTGACGGGGAAGACGTGCGGGCCGGTGTGCAGGATGATTCCGGCAGCGAACGCGTCGCCAGTCTCGTCACGGAGCCAGGCCAGGTGGCGGGCGTCGGAGCTCGTCACGGTGGCAGCTGCCTTGACCTCGATCCCGATCAGCTGCCCGCTGGCTGTCTCGACGAGCAGGTCTATCTCCCTGCGGCCTTGCTCTTCGCGCAGGTGGTACAGGCGCGGGTCGTTGCTGCTTGCGGCGAGTTCGGCGCGCAGCTGCGCGGCGACGAAGGTGTCGAGGAGGCGGCCCAGCATGTCGGGGCCGTACAGGATGGCGTCCCTGCCGAGCCCTAGGACGGCCGCGACGAGCGCCGGGTCGACCAGGTAGCGCTTGGGGGCTTTGACGAGCCTGGAGATCCGGTTGGAGAACCAGGCGGGGACGAGGTCAAGGACGAACATCCGCTGGAAGAGTGCCTGGTAGGCCTGCGCGGTCTTGGCGTTGATCCCGGCCGCGGACCACAGCGTTGACTCGGCCGCGATGCCGGCGGTGTTGACTGCCAGGACGGATAGGTACCGGCGCAGCAGTTCCGGGTCCCGGCGGGGCGCCACCGCGGGCACATCGCGGGTGATCATCTGCTCGACGTAGCCGGCGAACCACCGCCGCCGGGCGGTCACCGGTATCCGCAGCGATGGCTCGGGGAAGCTCCCGGCGAGCATCAAGTCAAGGTAGTCGCGGACACTGAGCGCGTCGTCCGGTGCCGTGACCGCATCTGTGCCGCCCTCTATGACCCGGTCGATGAAAGGGACCATGCTGGCTCGCCGCAGGACCTCGCGGACCGACATCCCGTACATGGGAACCTGCAGGAGGCGGCCAGTGCCCGGCCAGACTCGGTTCTCAAGTTCGGCCCGGACGGAACCGGTCAGGATGTAGCGGCCCGGAGCGGGATCCTCGTCCACCGAGCGCTTGACCGCGCCGAGCAGCTCCGGCACTTCCTGCCACTCGTCCAGGATGACCGGCGGTCGCAGGCCCGCGAGCATCGCGTCGGGCGAGGCCGCCACCGACTGGCGAACCTCTGGCCGGTCCAGGCGCAAGACCGTGCCGCCGCGCCGGACTGCCGTGGTTGTCTTCCCTGCCGCACGCGGCCCCACCAACGAGATAGCCGCGAAGGAAACGAGCAGCTCATCGAGCAGCCCGTCAACGATCCTGGGCACGTACAAGTCGCTCACTTAGCTGAGCGTACCTGTTTCCCGCATAGCTTGATACCTGTTTCCCGCACGTGTGGCTACCCGTTTCCCGCAACCTGGCGATGCGGCAACTCTCCGAAGTGCCGTCACAACCACCGGCTGAAACAGCACTCCCGGTGGCGGGTCGATCAGCTCCCCGACGGCACCTTCAGATGGACCACCCCATAGGGACGGCAGTACACCAGCGAACCCACCCGGTATCCCATCTAGGTGGTCACTGAGGCCGTGTTGAGACCTTGACCGTGCCATCACGTGGCCGGATGCCGCGGCGTGGGCGCACGCGTGTTGCGGGGGTGGTTGGCCCGGCTGACGGTTTGCTCGATCCGGCGCCGCCTGGTGCCGGGCTTTTTCGCGATCGCTATCCACTCCAGGATCAGCCGTTTGGAGGACGGCAGGAAGCTTTCGAAGTTCGTCCGTGCGGCGTCATTGCCGTCGAATTGTTCCTGTAGGTCGTCGGGTATCGCCCGGCGCGGCTGGTCCGGCAGGAGCTGCCAGGTTCCTGCCGCCTTGGCCCGTTCGATAGCGGTCTGGCCGTGCTCGGTCATGAGCCCGAGTTCGATCATCTTGGCGGCGCGCTGCCGGTTCAGCTGGCTCCACCTGCTGCGCGCCGTGCGCGGGGTGAATCGAAGCTGTGAGCTGTCCGCGCCGAGTCTGCGGTGCAGGCCGTCGATCCACCCGAAACACAGGGCCTGCTCAATGGCCTCGTGATAGCGCAGGCTCGGCGTGTCACTGTCATGGTGGCGGAGGACCAGCCACGCCTCGCTGGCGGATCGGCTGTTGCGCGCCAGCCAGGCTCGCCAGTCATCAGCGCTGCCCGCCATGACGATGCTGACCTCGCTGCTCATGTCAGGCTCCTGGCCGCGACGCGAGGACATCCAGATAGTGCTGGTTGTACATCACGCCGAGGAGGTTGCCGAACGGGTCGATGACCGACGCGGTGACGAAGCCGGGTCCGCGCTCGACCGGCTTTTCGTGCGCTGCCGCACCCAGGGCCAGCAGCCGCCCGAAGCTGGCTTGAACGTCGTCCACATGCCAGTAGACGATCGCGCCGCCGGCCTTGTCCGGCCGGCCGGGAGCCGCGAACCGGCGGTCGAGGATGCCGAGCTCGTGCTGGTAGTCGCCGATGCGGAACTCGACGTAGGCGAGCCTGCCTTCGACCGGGCGCGAGAAGTACGGCTCGACGCCGAGCAGGTCGGTGTACCAGTCCACGGCGGCCGCGACGTCGTCGGCTAGGTAGGTGACGGTGGTCAGTCCTCGCAACATCGGTGGTTCCTTCCTCTGGCGGGTCTGTGCTGATGTCAATCCTCCACGTTAAAATGCTCACCAACTGAGCGCTTTTCGCGGAGAATTGAGACATGCGCGCCGACCGCCTCGTGGCCACCCTCCTGCTCATGCAAAGCCGTGGGCGGGTGACCGCCACCGAACTGGCCAGCGAGCTGGAGGTCTCGGTTGCCACCGCACGCCGCGACCTGGAGGCGCTGTCCGCGGCCGGGATCCCCGTGTACCCGCAGCCCGGACGCGGCGGCGGGTGGTCGCTGGTCGGCGGCGCCCGCACCGACCTGAGCGGGCTGTCGGCGACCGAGGCGCAGGCGCTGTTCCTGCTCGTCGGTCCCGCCGCCGCCGTCTCGGACGAGGCGAAAGCCGCGCTGCGCAAGCTCGTGCGGGCTCTCCCGCAGACCTTCCGAGCCGACGCAGAGGCCGCCGCCAGCGCCACCATGATCGACCCCACCCGATGGGGCGAGCGTGACCGCAGCCGTCCGGAGACGGTGGACCAGTTGCAGGCCGCCGTGATCCGCCGTCGGAAAGTCCGCCTGACCTACGCCAACAGTGCCAGAGTGCGAAGCGAACGGCTGATCGACCCATGGGGCCTGGTCGACAAGGACGAGATCTGGTACCTGATCGCCGGCACGGAACAAGGGCAGCGAACCTTCCGGGTAGACCGGATACTTAAAGCCGAGCCAACCGACCAGCCCGCGGCACGGCCGGACGACTTCACCCTCGCCTCCGCATGGGAACAGGTCGTCGGCGAGGTCGAACAGCGGCGCTCGCGCACCTGGGCGACCGTTCTCATCGAGGCACGATTCGTCCCGATCTTGCGTGATCACTTCGGGCGGCACTGCCGCACCGACAGCCAGCTGGGCGACGGACGTGCCCGAGTCCGCATCGCCGCACCCACCCCGCTCGACATCGCCAGGAACCTGGCCGGGTGGGGCGCCCTGATCGAGGTCATCGAACCGCGCACGGTGCAGGCCGAGCTGGCCCGCATCGGCGCAGAGCTCGCCGGTCAATACGGCCTGCCGGAGGCCGGTCCGCCGGCCAGCAGACCGGCCGCCCCGGCGGGCAGATCACCCGTCGCGGCTAGAACGCCCGCCAGCCCTCGGGGTCCGGGCGCGCCGCCGGCGGCGCATCCGGCTCGTAGGGATCCCGGGTGAAGACAAACGATCCCAGGTCAAGATGGTCTGCCGTGCCGTCCGCGCCGCGTACCAGGCGGAGGGTCTCGCCCGCGTAGTAGCCGTCGAGGCCGGTCCAGGTGCCGCCGGGCTCGGCGCGGAAGCGGGAGGCGCGGCCCTTTCCCGCCGCCGGCCTGAGCTCCAGGCCGCGGTCGGCGAGCAACCGCAGCACGTAGGGACGCGGCCCCCAGTACCACAGGCCGGTCAGCGCGAGCAGCGCCTGGTCGACCGCGGGCAGCGGCTTCCAGCGGGCCGGCAGGCGCGGCTCCCGGTCGGCCACGATCCGCACCAGGTCGATGGCGATCGCGGCGATGTCAGGACCCGACGTGGCGTTGGCCAGGGCGATCCCGCCGACGCCGTCGGCGGGGCTCACGCACAACGTGGCGAGGAAGCCCGGCATCGAGCCGGAGTGGCCGTGGAGCATGCGCCCGTCGTGGCGGAACAGCTGGAGGCCGAGCCCGTAACCGCCGGCCCAGGCGTCGTCCCCTGGCGGCGAGGCAGGAGCCCGCATCTCCGCGAGCGTCTCCGCGGCCAGGACCCGGTCGTCGCCGTCGAGCAGGAACGCGGCGAACCGGCACAGGTCCGCCGCGGTTGACCAGAGCTCGCCGGCCGGGCCCATCAGCCCGGTGCCGTCGGCCGGCTCGAGCTGCATGACATCCGCCCACGGATGCACCGCGAAGCCGTGCGCGTGCGGCGGCTCGGGCGAGACGGTAGTGCGGGCCATGCCGAGCGGGCCGAGGATCTCCTGCCGCAGCGCTTCCTCCCATCCGTGCCCGCGCAGCTGGCCGACCAGGGCGCCGAGCAGCCCGTAGCCGGGGTTGGAGTAGTGAAACAGCCGTCCGGCCGGATGCCGCGAGGGCCCCAGGATGTCGGCTAGGGCCGGCCGCAGGTCGCCGGGGCTTCGTTCCCACCAGGGCCCCGGGGTTTCCGAAGCCAGGCCGGCGGTGTGCGACAGCAGCTGGGCGATCGTCGCGGCCGCCGCCTCGCCCGCGTCCAGGTGCTTGCCCAGCGGGTCGGCGAGGTCCAGGCGGCCTTCGTCACGCAGCCGCATGACCAGCACCGCGATGAACGTCTTGGTCAGCGAGCCGATGCGGTACTGGGTGTCGCCGTCCGGCTCATGCCCTTCGAGCATGCTCCGCGCCCCGAACCAGGCCTGGCCGCCGTCCCGGACCACCGCCCCGGCCAGCGACGGCGTCCGGCCCTCGGCCTGGCCGACGGCGACCCGGTGGGTCAGCGCCATGTGTGTCGACGGCAGCAGCGCCCCGGCCGGCGCGGCTGATGAGGAAGATGAAGTCACCGTTGAACCCTAACGGTGACCTGGCCGGAATCTACAGGAGGAGGCGGCGGGTCACGACACCCCGGCCGACGTCGTGCCCGAGCCAGAGGCTGAAGCGACTGCCGATGCCCAGATAATCGGCGATGTCATCGCCGATGACCCGCAGCGTGACCATGACTTGCGGGCTCCCGGCACGGAAGGGGCCTTCGTCCTCGCCGTCGACCAGGGCGCTAAAGACCTGGCTGCGGTGGGTCTGGCTGTTCTCAGCGCGCAGTACCATCCGGTGCGACCCGGAACTGAGCTTGGATCGCGCGTCGTCGTCATCGTCCGCGAAAGGCGTCACCAGGGCCTGGAATTTGTACCGCTGCATGGCCGCCACCACCTTCGGAGCATAAACATCGTAACTCGATATTCGCGGCGGCTGAAGGGGCACCCTGGGCCGGAGCGTCGTCGTGACCTGTACCGCCGCTGGTCAGGCCGGTGGCACCACGACCGTGCCGGTCGCGGTCAGCACGACGACGGGCTCGCCGAGCACGGTGGCCGCGGACTCCCCGCGTCCGGGGTCAGCCCGGCAGACGACCCGGGCCTCGAACGCGAGCCGCCGGCTGCGCCGTCCGGCCCCGGTCACCGTGGCCGTGGCCTCGATGATGTCGCCGGCCAGCACCGGCGCGCGGAACTGCACGTCGGAGTAGGACGCGAACAGGCCCTCGTCGGCGTCGGTCCGGATGCACACCTCGGTCGCCACGTCACCGAACAGCCCGAGCACGTAGGCCCCGTCCACCAGGTTCCCGCCATAATGCGCGTCCCCGTACTTCACGTACCTGCGGTGCGTCACCGAGAGGCCGACCAGGTGGTCATTCATCACGAGCGCGGCGTGGAGACCCCGGCCTTCAGGCCGGGAGGAAACGCCGCTCCCTCCCCCCGGCGTGTCAGCTTATCCATAACCAGCTCCATTGATAAAATTGGTACATGCGGACGGCGTACAAATGCCGGGCCTACCCGGCACCCGAACAGGTGAGCGTGCTTAACCGCACGTTCGGCTGTGTCCGTGTGGTGTGGAACCGCACCCTCGCATGGCGGCACCAGCGGTACTACGGTGAGCAGGTCACGACGAACTTCACCCAGGTGAACGCCTACCTGACCGCGATGAAAGCGACCGAAGACCTGGCGTGGCTGAACGAGGTATCCTCGGTCCCGCTCCAGCAGGCGATCCGGCACCAGCAAGCCGCCTACAGCAACTTCTTCGCCGGCCGGGCCCGGCACCCGCGGTACAAGTCCCGCACCGGCCGGCAGTCCGCCGAGTACACCCGCTCCGGGTTCCGGTACCGCGACGGCCGCCTGTACCTCGCCAAGATGGACGCCCCGCTGGTGTTCGCGTGGTCCTGGCCCGATGTGGACCCCGCGTCGATCGACCCGGCCACGGTGACGGTCTCCCGGGACCCGTGCGGACGCTGGTACGTCTCCTTCGCCGTCGACGCAGCCG
>WNGL01013389.1_pt1 | contig 15703 bp, 12 predicted proteins | sample 5400591 | NCBI WGS metagenome assembly WNGL01 (sample SAMN13153377, study PRJNA577476) | soil metagenome | isolation source: 80 cm soil or saprolite under Garry oak tree replicate 1 | place: USA:California | collected 2016-06-15
ATGACTTGTAGGCGAGATACCCCAGCGGCACCAGCCACAGGCCAAAGAAGACCTGCGCGATGAGGGTCCCATAGTGCTGGGTGTCGAGCAAGAGCAGCACCAGGGCATTCGAACCCGCGGTGCCGAAGGCGGCCGCATAGGCGCTGTCGGTTGCGACCCGCAAGCCCTCAAACATGAAGACCGTGTTGAGGCACGTGATGCCGGTCGAGATTGCAACGAGGACGACCATTGCCCTCGCCACGCTCTTGTGCACGTGCTTCAGCAGGATGTAGAGGGTCAGGGCCAGGAAGATAAAGAATGTCCCATCCAACAGGTGGGCGACGACGCCCATGCGGACAAGTCCAGCGTTCGCGACCACATTCCCAGCCGTGGCCGCTGCGTTGCCGGCAGCGTACATCTTGAGACCCACAAAGCCTTCGGCAAAGGCGCCGAAGATGCCGACGGCTAGGGAGAGGACGCCAGCGATTCTCGCGAGGCGCTTCGGTGCATTCATGGTGTTCTCCTTCGGTGGGGCCGGTCCGCGAGCGAGCCGCGGTCCGACCCTCGCCGTCTAAACGCGTCGTAGCGCGTCCGGCTCCTGCGCCACCAACAGGTCGTCGGCTTGGCTGGCCAGCTCTACGACCTCTACGACTTCGGGTGGGTCGTATCTGCAACAGACCACAGCTTTCATTCCAGTGCTCCCATTTGCGTGGACCGCATCCGGATTGCCGCGCTCGCCCGCTCTTTCCATCGCTCGACGTCCACGCCGACCAAGAGGAGCCACAGGCAGAGCGATCCTTCACCAAGGAGCGCGGGCAGCTGGATCCAGGGTACCAGATGGGCTGCAAACCCCGGTGCCAGGAGGTCTGCGAAGCCATAGACCAGGTAGGCCAGGCCGTCGATCGCCATCAGGACGCCGATGGCTCTGGGGAGGAACGTCGACCTGAGCACCAGGTACGCGATGCAGAGGGCGTCGAAGCCAAAGAACACCGTGTGGATGCTGTAGTCGATCCCCGACAGGGCGCTGGGCATGTACGCCAGCGCCTGCAGCTGTGCCGCCGGAAGAGCGCTCGTATAGGGTCCGCTGCCCAGAAGCACCAGCGGTGCGAACTGGTTGAGGAGGCCGGCGGTCTCGATGGCGGTCGCGACTAGGATGAAGAACGCGTCCAGCAGGGCAAGCCTTCGGTTCACCACCTTGAACAGGTCGTAGAAGATGACCGCCAGGGGGACGTTGGTCAGGGTGACCACGAGGTGCGCCACGAGGCCGAGCCGATAGAGCAGTTCGTGCGTCTGGATGTTGTGGGCCGTGGCTGCCGCATCGCCGGACACGACCACGATGGCCGGAACGATGCTGATGGCGAAGGCGCCTAGGACGATGTTGATCAGGTACAGGGCGCCGGCAATTCTTGCCAGCTGGCGCGGCGACGCTCCTGCAATCCGTTCCATCACTTGAGAATCTCCTGTCCGTTACTGTGGGTCACGTGGCTCGATCCGAGCCCCAGATTGTGCTTTCATGCGTTTCTCCAAGTTCACTTTGATTCAGTCGTTCTTTTTCTGAATGCTACTCTCACGGTTCGCTCCTGTTCTCGGCAGTTCGTAAGAAGTGTTCTGCCATGAGAAGGAGTGCGCGAGAGGAAATTGGAACGAGTGCTTTCCTGACATCTTGTTCCGCGTGATCAATGAAATACGTTGTCTAAGCTACTTGCAGTATAAGTGGGAAGCGTTAAAAAAAGCGTTAACAGATCTCTTCTGTGGAGAGTATAGGCGAATTGCAAGCACAGGGGAGGTGACAAAGGTCACCTCGTGAGGTCATGGGGGAGAACATGACCTGCTATGACCTGTGGCTGCTGATGCTCTCACTGAAGCCTGAGGGAGAGAGAGAAGGGAAGGGATCAGATCAAATGATGCCCAGCTCTCTAGCTTTGAGCGCCGCCTGCGTGCGGTCACGCACGCCCAATTTTCCCAGGATGCTCGTCAGGTGATTCTTCACCGTGCCCACGGTGATGACCAGGTGATCAGCAATCTCTTTGTTGCTGGCTCCCTGGCCGAGCAGGCGGAGGATCTCCAGTTCGCGTTCGGAGAGCGGCTCGATCAGGGGTTGAGATGAGGAGGGTCGTTGAGGGGACAGGCGCGCGAACTCAGCAATGATCTTGTTCACAATGGAAGGCTCTAAGAAGGACTCGCCACGCGCGACCCCGCGGATGGCCTCGACCAGTTGTTCCGAGGGGACATCTTTGAGCAGATAGCCGACCGCTCCTGCGCGCAGGCCCTCAAACACGTCCTCGTCGTCGTCGAAGGTGGTCAGCACAAGCACTTTGATGGCGGGATGCTCGCTTTGCAGGCGGCGGGTCGCAGCCACGCCGTCCAGGATGGGCATGTGCAGGTCCATCAGGATGATATCCGGGGTGAGGACAGCCGCCAGGTGCAGCGCCTCTTCCCCATGGCGAGCCTCTCCCACCACCTGCAGGTCGGGCTGCACGGAGAGCAGGGTATGCAGGCCTTCGCGGAACAAAGCCTGGTCATCGACAATCAGGATGCGAATAGGAGTGCTCATAGCGGGAGCTCCACTTCTAAGAGGAAGCCCGCACCCGGGGAACTGGCCGTGCGGAGCTGGCCGCCCAGGGTCTTGACTCGCTCACGCGCGCCGAGCAGCCCGAAGCCGTCTGTGGTGCCCAGAGCCCCGACACCATTGTCCTGCACGCGTAAGCGCACCATATGCCCCTCGGTCCCTTCGGTCCCGTCGAGGATGAGGTCGACGTGGGTGGCATGCGCGTATTTGCGCACATTGGTGAGTCCTTCCTGTGCAATGCGATACAAGGCGAATTTCACCGGGGACGAGAGTGGGGGCAACGCGCCAAGCACGAGGAGCGTAGTTGGCACGCCCGCTGCCTGCGACTCCCGTACCACATCTGCCAGTGCCTCTGGCAAGGAGCGGTTCTCGGTGGGCAAGGTGCGCAGCGCGGCAACGGACTCCCGAATTTCGCCCAATCCGTCCCGTGCGAGCTTCTGCGCTTGCTCAAGGGCGTTGCGGGCACGCGTGGGATCCACGTCCAGTATGGCACGTGCCGCCTCAAGCTGTACATTGATGGTGGTGAGATAATGCCCCAGGTTATCATGGACCTCCCGCGCCAGGCGGTTGCGTTCAGCGGCCGTCGCCAGCGTTTCGATGTGCGCGGCATCCTCGCGTAAACGCTGGTGCGCTTCGCCGAGTGCTTGATGCGCTTGTGCTTCACGCATCACGGCTTCCGTAAAGACGACCACGAAGACACACAAGGCCAGCATCGGGAGCACGATCAGGAGGATGGAATCCCAGGTGTCACCGACCCGCCAGTCCACGAAGCCGAGCACTAGCAGCAACAGCCCACACATGGCGACCGCACCGCGCCGGGGAAGGAGGACGATACTGTAGGCGGCAAGCGGCACGAGCAGGAGGAAGCCCTCTCCCAGGCTGAGGAAGAGAATCGCGCCGAGGACGACGACGAGGACGACAAAATACGCCAGCATAATCGGCCTGGATGGTGAGCGCGAGCAGTACTCCAGGCCAAACAGCCCGACTATCGTATACAGGAGGCCGAGTCCGACCAGGACAGCCACGCGCCGTGGGTCAAATGGTATGGAGACCAGGAGGGAGACATAGGCGGCAACGATCAGCAGGAACAAGCCGCTGCGATACTGTCGCTGAGGAAACACCGCCAACTGGTTTCGCGTCTTCATCAGATGCCCTTCCTTTCTGGCAACTGAGAGTCTCATCGTGTGAAAGCCAGGTGAGTGAGACGCCTTGCCTTCGGACAGGGCGCAAGCGAGAAAAGCATACGGGACATGGGTCCCCTGCGTCTCGCTCGCTCGAATCCAGGAGCTACTCGCCGCGGTTGTGTTCAGTTTCAGCGCGCTCCACACTCGTGAGCATGATGAGAGATTACCACACCTAGTATACCACGTGATCCTTCTCCTTTTAAGAAGCACGCTTCGCTAAGTGAAGAGGACGCACGCTCCTCCCCGCCTTCACAGAAAGATAGCCTCTTGTGCCAAGACGATCTACTAGAAATAGTTATATGGTACGTCGTATCTTTTCGTCAGAAAAACACTGACAGGCCAGATCATCGTGGATGGGATCGGCTTCGAGCTCAGACTTGTGAAAGAGGTGGAAATCCCAGGATGATGTCGAGCAGAATCTCTATACGTACTTGATGGGCAGGCAGCCTGAAAACTTGGCCTTTCAGGATATGCTATGGCTCCTTTTTGCCCATGTAGCCTCGTCCGGCCAACTCAATAGAGGATGATACCTCGACTATACTCACCGTCTTCTCTTCTTAGGCGGCTTCGTATCCAGCAGTTTAGGCTTATCGCTTTCAGGTATAGCCTTACGCTTATAGAAATTAAGGATCTGACGGAGCGATTGAGCCGCTACAGAGTCGGGATCGGCCCGCTCTGCCTTTTCCAGGAATAGCTCTGCCTGGCGATAGTCTCCTGTCTCAAAATACGTCATTGCCAGATACATACTCAGAATAGTAGAGTCGGGATTGGCACTCAAGCCCTCCTCTATCGCCTCAATTGACTTCTCAGGCTGGTTGTGATCAGCGTACATCTTACTGAGGGCATAATAAAGGTCTTCATCGTGCGGATCTAATTCAATGGCATGCCTGTAGTGAGCTTCAGCCTCTTCCAGATTATCGAGAAACTCATACGCTTTGGCAAGGTCTACCCAGGAGTCGGTATAATTCGGCTCCAATTCAGCTACACGTTGATAATGACCCAGTGCCTCTTCATAAAGCTCTCGCCCTGTCGCAATCTCGCCCAAATGCATCTCGATATGCGCTTCATCAGAGGCTTCTGTAATCATGGCTTTCGCTTGTAGCAGGTGTTCCTCTGCTTCATCAAGCAGATCATCCTCTATAAGAAACTCAGCCATGGTGATATGTGCTTCCCAGCTATCCTCAATCGCCAACGACTCCTGAAGAGCTTCCTTCGCCAGCTCCATGAGACGTTCATCACGTTCTTCATATCCCATGTCAAAGTACTTGTTGCTGAGCTTTCGTTGTACCGCTGCCAGTTCCCTGTAGTGGATGGCACGCTCCTCTCCAAAACGCTCTATTAAAGGTTCTAGATAGACTAGGCAACGCTCAAATTGCTCAAAGAGGAGCATACGTGCAGCAGCCACCTCGTACAAGGAGCGGTCAAGTGGGAGCTTCTCGATAAGAGCATCAGTGTAACAAGTAGCCTGCAAGACCCGCCAGAAAAATTGCTCCATATAGTTCTGGACTTCATCCTTTGAGAATTGGCTTACATCTTGTGGCTTATATTTCTCCTTGAATTCATCCAGGTACGAGTCAAGCTCTTGGATACGCTTCTGTAGCTCGTCAATCGATAGGTTTCGGGCATTCGTTCCTTCATCGGTTATACTTTGAATGCGCCATTCGTCTTGTTCCTGCACCAGTGTATAGCTTGCCCAAAACCAATGTCGTCCTGTTTCTTGATACACTGCTGTCGCTTGGGGCAGTTCCGGCAAGGTATCGCTGAGCGGTGTCTCTTCCATCTCAATGGACCAATACGCCTCGACCTCCTTACGGTTAGATGAACTCCCCACACCAAATGGCAGCCACAGCCCTGATTTCTGCGAGTCACGCACACGAATATAGTTTGGCTGTAGCTCATCTGGATTCGCTTCATCTAGCCACGCATCGCGACGTTCAACCCATTCATCCACTGAGAGATCTTCACGGACGCTGCTATCGCTTGCCAACAGATCATAGGCTGTATCAAAGTTACCATCGACCCATTCCTCAACAAAGTTGATGACCACATCCATAGGGCCCAGGTTGCGGGGCAGGGGTTCACGGGAAGGAGGAGGAGGAAGGGCATCTACAATCGAGAAACGTGATGTTCGCTCAACAGGCGTACTCCATCGTGGATATATTCTTGCTTCCTCGAGCCGGATCAGCGCACGCCGTGCTTCCTTACGCACATTTTTGATAGAGCTTAATTCGTAAACAGCATTCAGAACATCAGCAGCATCAATATGCTGTTCCTTCGCTAGCAACTTGAGCAAAGCCATCTGAGCAGCCTCAGGTACGTTGTCAATCTCAGTTAAGGCAGCTTCCGCCTCCTGTTGGTTCGTACTCCTACGGAGTTTATGTGCGATCTCGTGATAGTGTTCAAATACCTGCTGCGCCTGTGCATTCTCTTCCTGAGAAACAACTACCGGCGCTTGCTTTTTCACAGATGCCTGTGGGCGTTTCTTCTTTACCATACACGATAATCCTTTCTTTCCTTGTATCTAAGGGCGTATTGTACTCCTTTGCCGCAATTTATGCTACAGTCACGCTGCTGCTAGGATATTTGTACTCAAGAGCCACTACTGACATAACATGGGCTACTTTTTGGTCTTGTCCGTTCAAAATGTCCAGACCTTCTGATAATTGTATGCTACCTCAGTTGAGGCAGCGGGCCCACCGAGAACACCGGAACTATCGACAACAAAGCCTGTTTGGCCAGAACTGTAGCTCCCATCACTGAAGCTATCGATAGCTTGCCTATTCACGTAGAGAAGGATCGTAAGAATAAGAGCTAGGGCACATTCTCATTCGGCTGTTGAGGATTTTGGTTCGGGTTGGAGTTCATAAGGTTTTTCTCCTCTCCTTATATAGGCATGGAGAAAAAGCGGGGGGGCGTTTCAAATTTTTGTGAAGAGGGCAGAGAGGGAAGCCTGACCCCTACAAGGGGGGTCTACATTTCCTACGTCGAGGGGCCAAAATGTAGTGACCCCCCTTGTGGGGGTCAGGCCGTATGCAAAAGAATCAATCTCACTCGAAAAGCGGTATCGAGTAGACATCACTCAGAACCATGAACTATAATTGCATGCAGAAAACCATTATGTGGAATAAATCTGTACTTAAAGAAGGAAGTTCATGGCAGAAGATTGGAATGTTTTAATTGTCGGTGGAGGTCCTGCCGGGTTGGCAGCCGGAGAAGCGGCGGCAAAAGAGGGTGCGCGGGTGCTGATAGTAGAACGGCAGCATGAAATTGGCTACCCTATTCATACTAGTGGCGGCAGTTGGGTCAGTGATATGCAAGCATTGAATATCCCCAAACATCTCTATCACCCTATTCATACAGTGTTTTTTGTCTCACCTCATCGTGAAGTTCCCCTACACTATCCTACCCCCGTAGCCTGTGTACTCGATGTACGTGGAGTGTACCAGCACCTGGCAAATAGAGCCATTGCAGCAGGTGCTACGCTGCGTGTGCGACATACAGTTGAGCAGACCCTGCTAGAACAAGGGCGTGTCTGCGGCGTGACAGCTAAAAACCATGTGAGCGAGCGTGTCACGTTGCGAGCCGATGTCACAATTGATGCCAGTGGCGTCTCACGTCATGTGGGTGTACGTACTGAGATGGGCAAAGCCTTTCACCGCTATGGATATGGTGCAGAATACGATATGTACGCCCCGAACTATCCCCAGGATGAGCTTTTCTTGATTATGGGCAGCCAGTTTGCCCCGCGAGGCTATGCCTGGGCTTTTCCCCGTGGTAATGGGCGTGTACGCTTGGGCGTAGGCGTGCTGCATCCAGACTGTGACGACGACGCACGAGTCTACCTGGATAGAATTGTGCATGATTTACCTCAACTCACGCATAAGTTTAAAGGGGCCAGCCCCATTGAGTACCATACCGGTTTGTTCCCTTCGGAGGGACCTGTTGAGCGTTTCTCACGGGACGGACTGCTCCTGGCCGGTGATGCAGGAGGACATGGCTCGACGCTCGTAGGCGAGGGCATTCGCTTTGCCATCTACTCTGGACAAATGGCCGGTACGGTCGCAGCTGAGGCAGTCAAAGCGGGTGATACATCGGCAGCATTCTTAGGGCGTTTTGATAAGCGCTGGCGGGCGCGTTTTGGACGCGACATGGATATTGCCTATATGATCAACAAGCGCATTGCCAACTACAGTGATGAGCAGTGGGATTCCGCCCTTGACTTGATGAAGCGGCTGACCCCTGCCCAGATGGCCCAGGCTCTGCGGGGAGATTTCAGTGCTGGTCTGGTGATGGGTATCCTGGCGCGTAATCCTGGATTGGTAGCAACCGGAGGCAAAAAGTTCCTTGATCTGCTGTTGGAGCGTATCAACAAACCTGCGCTACAGGCGTTAGAAGGATAAATAGCAGATCTATTTGTCGAGTTTTAAGAGAAAAAGTATGCTATGAAGCTCATCGACCCATATACTCCCTTGTGACCTCGTGGAATAGATAGCATTACTGATTTGTTACCACATATAGGTAAACAATATTTATCTCAACCTCGGTTACAAAGGAGCTATTTGTGCAGGAAACCCTGTCTAAGCAAGACACGATCAAGATGTACGTCACGACATGGTGTGGTGATTGCCGTATGGCGAAACGCTGGTTCGATTCGCGCAGCATTCCCTATGAGTATATTAACATCGAGCAAGACCCTGAAGCTGCTGAGTATGTTATGCAGGTGAACGGCGGTATGCGCAGTGTACCGACCATCGTTTTCCCTGACGGCTCAGTGCTGGTCGAGCCAAATGCGCGTGAACTGGCAGCGAAGTTCACGAAGTAGTAATATAAATGCAGACACCTTCGCCCCCATGAAGGTGTTGTCAGTACTCCCAGTGAAAGACGGGAGTACTCTTTTTTTGGAAATCCTCCTCAGTGGGATGTGATAAAATTAGGCACGCTTCTAGAATGACAAGGAGATATACGTACTATGGATAAGCCCTTACCGCTTGATGAAGCCCAGCAGCCCACTGCAACCAGTGATATGACCCCAGAAGATTTTCGTCGCTATGGTCATGAGATCGTCGATTGGATAGCAGATTATTTAGCGCATATGAGATCATATCCGGTGCTGGCACAAACGAAGCCAGGAGATATCCGGTATGCCCTGCCAGCTCAGCCACCTCAAGGGCCAGAGGCGATGGCAGCAATTCTGGCGGATTTCGATCAGTTGTTGATGCCTGGCATTACACACTGGAACTCGCCAGGCTTTATGGCCTACTTTGGGATCACAGGTTCTGGCCCTGGCATCTTGGGTGAGATGCTCATAGGAGCCTTGAACGTCAATGCCATGCTGTGGCGCACATCTCCGGCAGCGACCGAACTGGAGCAGGTGACGCTGGATTGGTTGCGGCAGATGTTGGGGTTGCCTCAGCCGCTCTTTGGAGTGATTAACGATACGGCTTCTTCTGGCGTACTATATGCGCTCGCGGCAGCACGCGAGGCTCTGTCCGATCTGCGGATTCGTCAAGAGGGTATGCCCGGACGAGTCGGCGTGCCGCGTCTGCGTTACTATGCTTCACAGGAGGCACACTCTTCAATTGACAAAGCGGGTATTGTACTGGGCATTGGGCAGACCGGATTGCGGAAAATCGGCGTCGATAGTGCTTTTCGCATGAATGTAGCGGAATTGAAACGGGCCATTGACGAAGATATTGCAGCTGGCTGGCGGCCCTTTGCCGTGGTTGCCACGGTAGGTACGACCTCTACGACCAGTGTTGATCCTGTGCCGCAGATTGCCGATATTTGCGAACGCTATGGCCTATGGTTGCATGTCGATGGGGCGTATGGTGGCTCGGCGGCAGTTGATCCTGAGATGAGATGGGTGCTAGATAGCTGTGAGCGGGCCGACTCACTGATTGTTAATCCGCATAAGTGGCTGTTTACACCAATGGATTGCAGCGTTTTCTATACACGTAAGCCTGATATAGTAAAAGCTGCCTTCAGCCTTGTTCCTGAATATCTGCGCAGCGCAGAAAGTGCTGGTGAAGATGCGCCTGTCAACCTGATGGACTATGGCACCTCACTGGGACGACGTTTCCGCTCCCTCAAGCTCTGGATGATCATGCGCTACTTTGGACAGGAAGGCCTGGCTGCACGGATTCATGAACATATTCGTTTAGGCCAACTGGTGAGACAGTGGGTTGAGGAATCCTCTGACTTCGAAATCATGGCTCCCACTCCTTTCAGCACTGTCTGTTTCCGTGCTCATCCAAAGGGCATGGATGATGAGACACAACTTGAACTGTTGAATGAGCATATCATGAACCGCATTAATACAACCGGTCGCTTCTTCCTATCGCATACAAAGTTGCATGATCAATATACCATCCGTATTGCGATTGGTAACTTGCGAACCACAGAGGAGGATGTACGAGCATTATGGGGAGAGATACAGACCGCTCTTGCTGATGAGCAGGCATCATAGATGAGAAGTAACTTCTCAGAAAAAAAGGTTGTGCTGAGCCAGCAGAGAATGTTTACTGGCTCAGCACAACCTTTTTTCAACTAACCGCCCAGGAGTCCCCTGCTCTTCCAGGCATGGGCAGGAATGGGCGTTCCGCGTCGCAGGCGTGATGGGGGTAGGATACAACCCTTCACACGCTCAGATACCTTGGCATTCCTGTGAATATCTGGTAGACTTGTTCTATGAAACAACTCATCACCGCCAAGCTTAAACTGAATACGACCAAAGAGCAGTTCCAAGCTCTGCGAGAAGCCCAACTGGCTTACCGAGACGCTTTGAATGCCGTTTCTCGCTTTGCCTTTGAGCATGGCAAGATGAGCAATCAGCAAGCCTTGCAACGTGAGATGTATACCGAGATACGCACTACGTACAGGCTTCCTGCTCAAATGGCTTGTAACGTCCCTCGTCAAGTCGGTGCGACCTACAAAGCCTTGTGGACAAAGATGAAGCAAAACGTTGCTGCACGCAAGGCTGGTTTGACCAAGAAACGCTATAAGGGACTTGATGAGGCTCCCAAGTATGTCTCTCCCACCCTGACCTACAACTACCAGCGAGACTATAGTTTCAAGACGGAGCAACGGGTCAGCATGCTTACATTGGATGGGCGCGTCGTTGTGTCCTATACGGGCTACGATAAACACGTGGCATTCATTCAACAAGGAGCATCCATCGGAGCGGCTAAACTCTGGTACGACAAACCCCGTAAACAGTTCTACTTGCTCGTGTCTCTGGAAGTCGAGATTGCTAACCCCACACCAGAGACCCATACCAGCGTGGTTGGTGTAGATGTGGGGATGCGCTACCTCGCAGTTAGTAGCACCATGAAGGGAGAACCCTCTTTCCATTCCGGTAAATCCGTAGTTTCCAAGTCCAATCATTACGCGAGACTTCGAAAGCGTCTTCAGAAAAAAGGCACTCGTGCCGCAACGCGCCGTTTGGTGCAAATTAGCCGACGAGAGAGACGGTTGAAGCAAGACGCCAATCATGTTGTGAGTAAACGCATTGTCGAACAGCACCCACATGCGTTGATTGGATTGGAGAACCTGACCGACATCCGCGAGCGAACGCGGCGCAAGAAGGGCAAGAAAGCGACCAAGAAACAGCGTAAAGCCAATGCTCGTCAAAGCAAATGGGCTTTTGCTGAATTGCATAGCATGATCGCTTACAAAGCTACACTGCACGAGAGTATGGCTATCAAAGTGGATGCCCACTACACGAGCAAGGCTTGCCCGATGTGTGGACACACCTGTGATGAGAACCGACCGAAGAAAGGTCTGTTGTTTGTCTGTCAGAGTTGCCATTATACCCTCCATGCCGATTTAGTCGGTGCTCGAAACATTGCCTTAAGAACGCTGCTCATCCGGCAAGACTGGATGAGGACGGGCTGCTTGTCAGTCAGCCCTGATGTGTCGAACGATGAAGCCAAAGCAGCCCGTCTGCAAAGATATGCTGAGTTGAGGTGGAGTTCAGACACAAGCCCCTGCCTTTAGCCTTTAGCCTGGGGTAACTGACGTGCTTACAAACGCCTCTATATATCGCCTACCTCCAGACAGGCTGATTTCCCCTTCCCTACGGAATGGCAGGAGTTGCCTCCTGTTGCGGCTGTTTCTCTTGTGGTGCCAGACGCCGTGCCATAGTGCGATTCGCAGCTTGCCAGGCTCGCACGAACAACCAACCAGCAACGATTGCGACACCAGCCAGCGATATCCACATGATGGCAAGCGCAACACCAACGTTGGTGTTGCTCGTGAACACCTGACCAAAGCCCGCCAAGTAAGGTTGGCTAGCTGCTTCAACCGCAAAGACCAGTGGACCGTAGTAGAGGGCGGCTCCTAAAACTAGGAACACAGTTGCCCAGCGATAGGCACGGATATCGTCGTCCACTCTACGAGAAAGCTTCACTGCCAACGCAAGCAATAATAGTAGTGCTGACAGAGGGCCTGTGATTGGTAAAGCTGCACTGGCCACAATATTTGGCTGGAAGAAGATCCAACTCAATGCGAAGGTTATCAGTATCAATGCATCACGCATGAGCAGGTACGACATCCACCAGATATCGGCACCCAGGCGCAAACCGCAACGGCGTAGGATGCGCAGAACATAGGGACGTCCCAGGTGCAGCATCAGTGTCATTGTCCAGAGAGCTGGTAAGAAGGCGACTATTGTGCTCACCATCCACTGTGAGCCACCTTGTACAAGAGCTTGTGTGATCGCATTCGCGACGTCATCAGGTTTCATTGTTGTACTCCTCGTTTCTCTTTATGCTTCCATCCAAAAGTTTTGATGATCATGTCTTTCCTGAAAAGGACATGCTTAACTCGCATCGGGGGCAGTCGTTTCTGTTACCCCTGCACGCCCTCCTGTCCTCAGGGCGTAAGCCGTAGCTATAGCACCCATGATGGCAAGCAAGGCGATAGAGACGTAGGCAATGCCAACCGCCCAGGTAGTATTGGTGTTGGTGACCAGGAAATTGCTGATCGTTAAGAATGGCCCTGTGGCTACACTGTTTGCCTGCACACCGAACACATAGGGAACAAAGTAGAAGATGGCTCCTATGCCCAGTAAAACGCTCACTAGCCGGAAGTCGCGCAGGTTGTGGTCAGGGTCACCCATCAATTTCACCAATAGGACGCCAAACAATGCTGCTGCTGCCAACCCACCTGTGAGAGGGAGAGCATCGGTGTTCAGGACATCTGGGAAGAAGAACATGAAGCTCATCACTACGCCTGAAACAATCAGCAGATCGCGTAAAGCAATATACACCAGCCAGAGCAAATCAGCACCCAGGCGGAGCGTGAAGCGATCAATCATATCGAGGATATAGGGACGGCCCAGTTGCAGTCCCAGGATAGCAAGCCAGATGACCGGCAAGACAGCCGCCAGCGTTCCCTCTAAGAACTGTTCTGCGCCTCCATTGATACCGGTAATAATGGCATTGGTCAGATCTTGTGGCGACATGGTCGCACCTCCTTATGTGAAATCACGAGCAGAGTATCCACGCGGAATGGCCTCTGCACTACAACGAACTTCCTGTTTTCGCTCTTCCCACTGTCTCAGGGCTGATAATCTTAATGGTTGGACAACGATAAGAAAGATCACAACGGAGACAGCGGCTGGCTTCACGCCGTGCCTGTGCCTCAGTGAATCCTTGCGCAAACTCGGTAGAACGCTCGCGGACGGCCTCACCTTCTCTCAAAGGCATAACCTCACGCGGCGTTGGACGCAAGTCTAAGCTCACAGTCCCATCGGGTGGAAGTGTTGAGACCATTTCAACAGCATCCTCTGGCATCTCGCGTACTTCACGAAGAGCAAGTTTGCTGAGATAGGCATGAATGGCACGCGCTGCTTTCCGTCCATGAGCAGCAGCATGAATGATGGTTTTGGGGCCGTAGGTAACATCACCCGCGGCGAAGACCCCCGGGGCACCAGTCGCCAACGATTCTTTGTTAATCAACAATCCACCCCATGCAGCTACCTGGACACTCGTCCCTGTGGGCAGGAATGAGGGATCAGGTGCCTCGCCGATCGCCACGAGCACGACATCAACAGAGAGATCAAATTCTGAACCCACAATGCGGACGGGATGACGACGCCCCTTCCCATCAGGTTCGCCTAACTTCATACGCTGACAACGTATACCTTGGACAGTCCTTTCCTCTGTACCCAGTATCGCTTTGGGAGTGACCAGTTCACGAAGCTCGATTCCCTCTGCCAGTGCCGCACGTATCTCTTCGGCTTGTGCTGGCATTTCAGCACGAGTCCGCCGATACAGAATCTGAACTGAGCTAGCACCGGCACGCAAGGCTGAGCGGGCAGCATCCATGGCTGTGCTTCCGCCACCAATGACGGCGACATTTCCTGTGAGTCGAGTCTCAGGTTCCAGGTTATACTGCTTGAGAAAGAGTGTCGCAGGAATGACTCCGTGTAGTTCTGTTTCTCCCGGAACTTCCAAGCGTTGACTGCGCTGGGCCCCCACAGCTAACAAGACAGCATGGTACATCTCCTGTAGATCATCAAGTGAGATATCACGTCCAATGGCAGTGTTGAGGCGAATCTCGACGCCAAGTTCGCGAATAGCATCGATGTCGCGGTTCAACTCAGTGCGTGGAAGGCGATAATCTGGAATGCCAATACCCATCATCCCCCCTGCAACGGGCATTGCATCGTAGATCGTCACGTTGTAGCCGCGTCGAGCAAGGTAGAAAGCAGCACTGAGTCCCGTCGGCCCTGCACCGACTATAGCAACCCGTTCCACGTACTTGTGCTTCGGTGGTGTAATCTTACGTTGGGCAGGAGTACCATGATCTGTCGCAAAACGTTTCAAATCACGAATGGCGATAGGCTCATCAAACTCGCCACGGCGGCACACATCCTCACAGGGAGCGGTACAGACTCGGCCACAAATGCTCGGGAAAGGGTTAGGCTCAGCAGCAACTTGCAAGGCCTCATCATAACGGCCCTCAGCAATGAGACTAACATACAAACCAGCATTAGTTCCAACAGGACAGGCCGCTTGACAGGGTGCTCGCAGATCTTCTTTGCGTTCACCGAGCCAACTCCGCCAACTCTGCCACGTATCCTGTCGCTCCGCAACATGCCAGGCCCGATCTTCTCCCCAGGGCGTCTCCCCAGGTTCCTCTGGAGTTGCCCGCGTGTAAGCATCCAAAGGTTGCCATCCTCCTTGGGGAGGGAGATATGAGATAGGCCCACGCTGCGCATAAACGACTTGCTTCACGTGGCTCTCAATCGTAATAGCATTGGTGGGACACTCGTGAACACAGATTTGGCAGCCAACACAGGGTGCCACTTGAACGGGTGCCATCATCATCCAGGGACGCTCCGCCCATAGACCAGGGATAGGGCTTAGTCGCTCCTGCTCGCCTCCCCGCTCTCCTTCCCCAGAAGGACGTGTCATATCCAGACAACGGACAGGGCATAAATCCATACAAATTCCACAGTTGATACAGGTGTTTTCATTCACCTGAAAGCGATACGCCATGCCGACCTCCTCTCGTACACCTTTCGGTTGCATTTGCTTTCGCTTTGGTAGATCAGTAAAAGTACTTATCTTTCTGTAGCATAAGCTGAAAACATCACGAACAGGTCACAATTCTCGCCAGGATTCTCACAGACAGCACACAGAAAACCCGAAAAATGCCAACCTGTCTATTTTGTGAAAGCCAGCAATGATACTTATGAATTCATTGCTATGACCGCACAAGCAAGAAGGTCACATTGTGTTGATTGACAAATAAAATTTCGTTTTTTCAGACGAATATCGGCTCTTGGACACATTAAGTGTGCCTGCTTGCTTTCCGTAATCTCAGCTATGTGGTATACTTGAGTGAGAGAAGATGTTCAAGTGCAGTCTGGAGGTGCAGTGATGGATCTCTCATCGTTGCTTGCGCTTCCTTCAACGCTCGCTCTTGAGAGGGTCGAGCGGAGCGCTGAGGGACTGACGGTCTA
>WNGL01005068.1_pt1 | contig 15702 bp, 14 predicted proteins | sample 5400591 | NCBI WGS metagenome assembly WNGL01 (sample SAMN13153377, study PRJNA577476) | soil metagenome | isolation source: 80 cm soil or saprolite under Garry oak tree replicate 1 | place: USA:California | collected 2016-06-15
GGAGGGCCAGAACTACCGTCTGAGGCGGTATTAGACCATAATTGTCGAGCTGGTGACCAGAGTGCCTGAGTTCATGGCAACTGATATTCGCGCAGGCGAGTCAACCATGGGACGGATCTTTTGGGAATTTTCTATCCCAGAGTTCGCCAGTGAACAGGCAATCGGAACACCCGCGTTAATAAAACCTCTGTCCTCATTTCTTGCCCCCTTCAGTGCCATTCATCCGCACGTTCAGGCCATTCCATCTCACGTAAGACGTCGCATACCCTGAATTCAATTCACCCAGTTGGTGCTGTAATGCAACGAGAAGAATTGATACGAGATGGACTCCTGCTCGCCTTATCCCAACGCTACCGAGATAATCCAAGCCAGTTTTTGACCCTATCGAGGCAAAGCCTGGACTCTGCTCTGATGCGCGGGGTTGTCACGGATTTGAGGAACGAAGGACAGATTGAGGAACAGATGCGCGGTGTGATTCGGCTTACGCCGCGTGGGTATAGAACGTTCAGGAATGATCCGCTGCCCTATTGAGTGCGGAGTCCCGATTACCCGAGTTAAGCGGGGGAATGGCGGGTCATTGTGTGGTCATTGAGCGGACTCACGGTTCAGTGTTTACGTGAAACCCAAATGCCTCCAGCAACCCCGTGGGCACATACTTGTGATCCTTGTTACGGCGTACCCACTCCTTCAGCTCCAGCGAACTTTCATATTCTTCTGGTGAGATGTTCAGAGCCTTGACGACTTGCTCAAACGAACTCGGGAAGAAAATAAACACCTGGAGTGCTTCCGGCTTTGTAAAATTGCGATTTATGCGGTGACGCCGCATACGGCACCTTCGAGCTGTTCTTAACCCAGGCAGTATACGCTCCAACGCCCTCCAAGTTTGCCAGGTCGCCTGAGTTGACAACACTCAGCGCGCAGCATCTGTTGCGACAAACCGCGAACCCAATTCGACTGTTCCCTTCATTTATTACTAGTTCAGCTTTGCCAAGGTTCTCTCCAAGGTTCTGTCCATGTTCTCGTTCGCTGCCGATATCCGGCCACTTTTCCGCGACGCTCCCGACATTGAGGCAATGAAGCGCTACTTTCTCGATCTTTCGTCCTATGTAATTGGCGCACAGAGTATCACCGATTCCAGAGAGCCGTTGTGATCGAAACCGCTGGCAGCTTCAGCCGCAGGAGTTGTCCATGCCACGATAAGTTGACATCGGCGTCTTCTTTCCGGCTGTTCATCAGCTCGATCACCATCCCGCCATCCGGCCGTTTGAACGCCATGACCCGCATGCCTTCTTGCGATCCCAGCGTCTGCACGCGGACCGCCCCCGGCCGCACGAACTTGCTGAAATGCGTCAGATAGTAATAAAGGCCCGTGTACGTGACCTTCTTTTTCTCGCGATCAATAATAACAACAGGGTGCTGAATGTTCGGGTCGGGATTCCCGTGAACGTATGACACCGACCAGGGCCCACCCTTTTCGTCCAGTATCATGTTCCAGTAAATCCACGCCGAAGCATGGGCCTCGAGATCGTTGAAGATTTGAGTACCCCAAAAGTCTCCGTCCTCGAAATCGTAGCGTGGCAGGGACATCGATTTTGGCGTCCCAGCCTCGTAGGCATAACAGACCTCGGTCATCCATAACGGTATATCAGGGTACTTGCGATGCAGTTCCGCCATCTCGGCGTAATCCTTGAAGTCGTATCCGTGGTAAGGCGCCACAGCAACATATTTGCGGGCAGCGGCATCATCGAGAACGATGGGATAGTTGCGGTATGCCTCGTTACGTTCGGGCGCTTCGCTCAACATGAGTTTCGTGCGTAAGCCTGACCGCTCCAGCAGCGGACCCACGTGATCACGGAGCAGATCGCGAATGTCACTGTAATGAATCTTGGTGTAAACACCCGGCTCATTAAACAGGCTTAGATAGTCGACAAAAATCCCGTTCTTCTCATATTCCTGCAAATAGCGCACGTAATAACGCGCGAGGGCGTCATAATACTTGGGGTTCACATTTTGATTTGTATCCACATCAAACAACATCCAATCAGGCGGATAATCCATTGGCGCCTGGAGCACAAAGCTGCCATATCGGCGGGCCCGCTTGATGAAGGTGATCAGACCATTCGGTCCCAGGTCACGAGCGATCGAGAAGTGCTTCATCTCCACGTCCTGGGAGACCGGGTCGTAACTGTAGAAGGGGCCGGCAGACATGAAATCCGTGGAAGCAATCACGGTCTTCATGGCGGAGAAGCCGGCGCCCTCTTGGGGATCGAACAGAGCCCGGAGGACCGCTTCCTGTTCCGCGGGTGGCAGACTGTTAATGCAGATCAAGCCCGCTTCCAGCAATGAAGCTCCAAAGCCGTCGATTTTCTGATAGGCCACGCTGTCGTTGATCTCGAACGCTACAGCACTGGAGTCGATACGCTGCTCGAAGTGGAGTGCGGGCTTCGCTGCGATGCGGTCTCCCGCCTTGGAGGACACGTAGATCTGAATATCCTGCGCAGCCGCCGCGCAACAAAATAGGAAAATGAACGCTGTGAGCAGCACAGCAGCACGCCTGCTTCTTGAAAAGACCGAAGATGTCTGGTTTCGCATAGGCCACCTTTCTGCAGTCTGGGTTAAAATACTGCGCGTTACGAACGCCTACAACTTGAATGCTCTGCCGTCTGACGAGGAAAGCTGAAAATCCGCCTTGCGCACGGTGGAGACCAAGCGTCTGCGTCGGTCAGTACTGAACAAAACCTGTCGCGTAGCGGAAGGCTTCTACGTAATGGCCATCCTTTCGCGGCTGCTCCCGCCGCATCTCCTCTTTGGCTTTGGCCAGGTCGGCAGGTTGCCAATCGGACCGATACTTGTTGACTGCGGGCTCGAACTGGCTAACCTGCTTGGCGGCAGCATCGAACTTGAGATCGGCCACCGCATCGATGTTTACGTAGTAATTCGCTTCTTGCGCCGAAGGGTAGAAGAAATACATTTCCGGAACCTTGTATGGCTGCAGGCCTTGTTGCAGGCGCTGATTGGGAAAGTAGAGCCAGAATTCCGCCGCACGCACGGCATCGATGGTATTAAAAGCCGCCATGCGATGGTCGGTTTTGTGCCATCGCTCATACCACTCGCCGGGATCCACACTGAGTAATACATCAGGACGGATGCGCCGGATAATGGCTGTTGCCTCCTCCACGAGCTTGGGCTGTGGCGCATACTCCAGCATGCCGTCGTCATATCCCATCCACATAATGTTTTCTTTCGGCGTGCCAAGCAGGCCCTCGGATACTTCTTCCTCAGTCTTTCTAATTTGAGCCAGGTGCTGCGATGTCATTTCGAGATCGTACGAACCCTTATCGTCGTTGGTGTAGATGACGATGTAGAGCTTGTTCTGGTTGCGGTTGAGTAAGGCGATTGTACCGCCAGCGCCAAAGACATCATCGTCGGGATGGGGCGTAAAAACCAGAACAGTCCTGCCATGCAGGTTTTCCAGACGCGTCTGCTGCCCCGGGGCTGCAATACCCGCCAGCGTCAACATGATGACGGCCAATATCTTCATCTTCTGCTCCTCATTCAGGCTGCTAGCGAAATGGCGGCCTCGAGCTCAGTGGAAAGCTCAGCGTCCGGCCCGAGTTTGAGCGCGTGCCCCTGCTCAATAGCACGCTGAAGCATGGGAAACAAAGAGGAATGCGGCTCGAGCGCCAAGTTGTAAGTGGTCCCGTACCATGGATAGCCGAAGGCGCCCCGCGTGACTTGCCAATACCAGAGATACGGGAAGACCTTGTTTTGCCAGGAAAGATGAAAGCTCAGACCCGACCGGTGGTTTGTGATGGAATACCGTCCTTCCTTGAAGCCGCGCAGGAACGCCAGGTCATGCGCCTTGGCTTCCGGACCGGGCATCCGCGACAAGTCCACCACTGTTCCGTTCTTGCCTTTTACACGAGGCCACTCGCCTTCTTGCTCCACCAGACGAGAGGTGGGCGGGGCTTCCGAGGCCAAGACCACGACTTCACAACGCGGCAGATCGATTTGGCAGCCCTCTTCTAGAAACGGCCACCCGAAAGCGGGATGATGCGCCCACATGAATTCCATCGGCTCGTCGCCGTTGTTCCTCAACTTCTCACGAATTTGCAGCGCCGGTTTGCCGTCTTCGAGCACCATAGTGCGATCCAAATGAAACGGCGTGCGGGTCGTATCAACCGAAAAGGTCACTGCGATCCGCTCGGGAGTATCTTCGGCAATGCGATACGACCACGGCAGCAGCGCTACTTCTCCATGCTGGCCGAACTGCGCCCCCTTGAACTCGCAGGGAAAATCGCCCGCCGCAGGCAACAATTCCTGCCACCCTCCTTCGTAAAAATCGGAGAAGGACCCTTCACGCAAGTTGATGGTCGGCAGCACAGGAGGCTGCGAGCGCAGTCCCAGCGGTGTACGCAGGAGAAACTCGGTATCGGTAGGCTTATGAAGAAACTCGTAGATATCGGCGCCCTTGTCTGCGGCCACGGAGATTCGAATGATCTGGTTTTCGAGGATTACGGAGCGGAGGCCGCGAAACGTGCATTCGGTGATCCGGCAGGCGTAGTTTCGTTCGTGCGTGTATGGGACATAGCGCTGTCGTTGTTGCAGTTCCATGCCGTTGCTAGGCGGTTCCACGGACGGCGACAGGCGCGGCGGCAAGTTCGCTCGCATGGTTTTGGATCTTCTGCAGCGCTGTCGCGATCTCATGCATGTCTTGCTCATCTCCCAGCAATGCTGGCTGCGGGATCCAGACCGTCTCCCAAGCGGCTCGGTAGGTGTGGGGAAAATCTCCTTTCAAGAACGCGTGTTTTTCCTCGGCCTGTCTGCCGGTAAGTTTCTTTCGATATTCGCCGCTCTTGAACACGTCGAGATCGTGCAGCGGAGGGTAACTCGCCTGATTGGGAATGCCCTCGGCATTCATAGCCTCGATGAATCTTTCAGTACTGATACCGGCAAAAGCGTCACGATCGACGTGAAAGATGTATGCGTACTGTCCGTTGCGGGTACAGTGAGTGTCGAGCTTCTGCGGGGTGATGCCTTCAATCTCCGGCAGCAAGCGATCGAGCAGGCGTGCATTCTTGTGGCGGTGGGCGGTTTGCGCATCCAAGCGTGTGAGTTGCACCCTGAGCACGGCACCTTGCCACTCGCTGAGCCGGTAATTTGAACCGTAAATAAAGTGGCTGTAGAACCACTCGCCAGGCATGCGGCCGCAATCGTGTACGGAGCGGGCCAGACGTTCGACTTTATCGTCATTTGTGATGATCATGCCGCCTTCGCCGGCTGTCATCAGCTTGCTGGATTGAAAACTGAATGTTCCCGCTTTGCCAAACGTACCGATTCGCCGCCCCCGCCACTCGCTGCCGTGCGCATGGGAGCTGTCTTCCACCAGCGCGAGCTGGTGGTCCTGGGCGATCTTGTTCAAGCGATCTAGGTCGGCAGGATGTCCACCCATATGCACTGCGATGATAGCTTTTGTACGTCGCGTAATCGCGGCTTCAACCAGGTCTGGATCAATGCAGTAGGTATCGGGCCGGACGTCCACCATAACCGGAAGTGCCCCCGCAAACAACACCGCGCTGGCGGTCGCGATGAATGTGAAGTCAGGAACGATGACCTCATCACCTGCACCAATACTCAATGCAGCCATCACAACTTCGAGCGCAGCGGTACCGTTGGTCACAGCCACGCCGTGCCGGGCGCCGTGAAAAGTCGCGAACGCGCGCTCAAATTCCAGGGTCTTGGTTCCCGGGGTCCGCCACCAGATGCGGCTTTCCAACACTTCCATCAGCGCACGACGTTCCTTGTCGTCGTACATGGACCAGTCGGGAAACGGTTTGCCTTTTGCCTTTCGACCGCCTAAAAGCGCCAGTTCAGACATTCCGCCCCTCCTCACAGGCAAAGAACTTTAGCTGCAGGACTACGATGCGGTCAATAGAGGTATTTCAAGTCGCTTTCGTCCGAATAAGACTCCCTTTTCGAGTGCGCCTGCGCGGTGGAATGACGGCCGAACAACAGCCTTCCGCATCAGCGACGGCTACGCTCTACCGCATCCCGCAGCTTCTTGGACAACTTCTCAATACGTCTGAGCTTCTCGTTCAAATCGCTGGGGACGAGACCGTGATTGAGCCCTTCGATCTCAGAGGGTATAGCCTGCGAAAGTTGGGCCAATTCATCCGCGTCTTTTTTGAGATCTCGCGGATCGGGCGTATCGCTCGGATAAATCGCGCTGCTCTGTTCTGGTGGGTCAGCCCACCTTTTTCTTTCGTGGCCGTTCCCTACTGGCCCACGATATTGCGGCGATGCGACTGTGCAGAACAAGCAAAGAACCAGCACCAAGCTTGAGAGCCGAATGGTGTTCATGACGGGACTCCAATGCAGGCCACATTGTAACCCTGGCTATTGGAATCCTGCGACTTTCCGGCGTCCGCTATTCCGCTTGACTTGCCGCTGGCGGTGGAGTATTAAAGCCGTTCAAATAATCTATCTCCGACTGGCAGGCCGAAGGGGGCACCATGACGGCACCGTCAGTTTCTAGCCGGGTTTTGAAGTTGGCCTTTGCTTTGGTCGTAATCACCAACGCTTCCGTGCTAATCGCTCAAGTTGATCGCGGCAGTATTGTAGGCGTAATCAACGATCCCAGCGGTGCGAATGTATCCGGGGCGGAGGTGATTATCAGGAATTTGGCGACCGATCAATCCATTAGCGTCACAACAGACAGCACCGGAGCGTATGCCGCCAACTTGTTGCGCATTGGCTCCTACTCTGTGACCGTCGAAAAACAAGGCTTCAAAAGAGCGGTGAAACCGAACGTGGACGTGGGCGTTAACCAGGTTGTGCGGGTTGATCTAAACCTGCAGGTAGGCGGCGCGAACGAAGTCGTGGAGGTGACCGGCGTCGTGCCCTTACTGCAGACAGAGACCTCCTCACTGGGAACCCTAGAAACCGAGAAGCGGATTTCTGACCTCCCGCTAAATGGCCGCAATTTCATTCAGCTTGCTTATCTTGGCCCAGGCGCCAATAGCGGCATGACGGGATCCAACGTTTCAGGCGGAGTCTTTGAGAACGAGAGGGCGAATGAAGCGCTCTCGGTGAACGGTCTGCGCGTTTCAAACAACAACTTCCTACTGAATGGGGTTGACAACAATGAGTTCGGTCTTGGGGGCGTCGTCGTTCTTCCGCCGCCGGATGCGATTCAGGAATTCCGCACAGAAGAAAACTCCATGAGCGCGGAATTTGGCCGCGGTGGTGCTGCGGTCAACGTCGTAGTTAAGTCCGGTACCAATCGGATCCACGGCGGAGCATTTGAATTTATCCGCAATGATGCATTGGACGCGAGAAACTACTTCGCCTCGCCGTCACCAGCGCCAAAACCGGGCTTCAAGAGAAATCAATTTGGTGCTTTTCTCGGCGGACCCATCAAGAAAGACAAGACATTCATCTTCGGTGACTACCAGGGAAGCAGGCTCCGTGAGGCCTTGAGCTACGTCTCCACCGTGCCTACTGCCGCGGAGCGCAGCGGCGATTTTACCGACCGGTTAACAGGAGCGACCTTTTCGCCCTGTCCCACTCCTGCTCCAAACGAGATATTCGACACAGGCACCATTTTTAACCCGTTCACTACTCAGAACCATGCATGCGCGGACGGAAGCGGGACCGTTTTGCTTCGCGACCCGATCAGCAACGGCAGTCAAATAAACGTAATCCCGTCTACAATGACTGATACGACGGGATCGAATGTTGCCGATTTGTATCCGCTGCCCAACGGTCCGGGCTTGGTCAACAACTATTTCTCCAATCCTAATCGAGTGAATGATCAGGATTCGTTCGACATTCGCCTGGACCATCGCTTTCGCGAACAGGATCAGATCTTCGCGGGGTACAGCTTCGGTGATATCCGCAGCTTTCGGCCGGGACCGTTGGGGGACCTGGGCGGGCTGGACTGCTGTCCCAGTCGCGATAAGACCCGCTCGCAGCACGTTAGCCTGGGTTGGACCCACGCTTTTTCGGGCCGCTTGCTCAATGATGCCCATGGGGGCTTTTTTCGTTACGCGGTGAATGCCCTGCCGCTTCTGTTCGGCAAGAACGTTTCGGAGCAGGTAGGGATTCCGTTCGCCAATCGCGGCGATGTGAATTCTTCAGGATTGTCTTTTGTTGATGTCGCCAGCTTCACTCCTGTGGGTGATTCTCTGTGGACGCCCGAACACGCCATTGAAAACATTTACCAGGTCGCAGACACCGTCACCTGGGTGCGTAACAAGCACTCGTTCAAATTCGGCATTGACTTCCGCCGCCAGCAGCGGAACTTCTTTCAGTTGACCGCCTCTCGCGGACAGTTCAGCTTTCCAGGTGGGTATACCGCCGACCTGACTACATCCAATGGCGGCAACGGGCTTGCCGACCTGCTGCTCGGAATACCGATTTCGTCGGGGCAGGACTTTCTTACTGGAATGTATCCAACGCGCTATTGGGACTTGGCGGAGTTCGTACAGGATGATTTCCACGTTTCGCCAAACCTCACTTTGAACATCGGCTTGCGCTACGAAGTGACGTCGCCCGCCAATGGCCGCGTGGGCAACTTCGATTTGCAGCGTGCAGTGGTAGTGAATTCGTATGGACCTAATGCGGTATCGCATGCAGGCGTCAAGTTTGACAAGAGCGATTGGGCGCCACGAATCGGTTTGGCCTGGTCTCCGCAGAAGGACACGGTGGTACACACCGCCTTCGGCATCTTCTATTCGAGCGAGGGAAACATCTTCGATGACTTGGGTCTGAACCCACCGCAGCTGGCATTTACCTCTCATTTCTTCAATGTGGGTCAGGCGCCCTCGCCGAGCCAATTAATATCTGCCGGCTTTTCGCCCACCATTCTCTTCGCTGATCCCAATCACCCCACGGGAGTCGTGCGGACTACTGGCCCTGTCCGTCGCATGCCCCGGATCCTTGAGTGGAATTTGGGCATTCAACACCAGTTCTCGCGGAACTGGGTGGCGCAGATCGCCTACGTAGGCACGCGCGCGTACCACTTGTGGAATCATGAGGTCAGTGACTTGAACCAGCCCTTTCAGCCGCTGGACTCCAACTTCTCCGACGCCACAGGCAATTTTGGCCGTCCCTACTTCAACGTCTTGCCGGACCTAAGCAATGTATTGCCATTGGATTTTCCACAGCTTCAGATGTTCTACAACGCCTTCCAGGCATCGCTAAACAGGCGCTTCTCAAACGGCTTTAACGTCCTGGCCTCTTACACACTGGCTCACAATCTGGGCAATGCAGATGGCAACGTCGGGGCGGCGATTCAGGACGCCCACCATCCGGAGAAAGAATTTGGCCCGGTGCTACCCGACATCAGGCATCGGTTCGTGGTGAGCTATATCTACGAATAACCGGTCGGCCGGGGCCGGCATTTCCTTGGCAACCTAGGGAGTGTTGCGGAGGGAGTTATTGGCGGATGGGAGATCGGCGGCATAACGACCGCGCAGAGTGGGGAGGCGTTTACAGCGGTCATGTCCGGCGATCTCAGCAATACTGGTAGCGGGAGTTATCGGCCGAGCCAGATTGGCGATCCCTACAATTTCTCCATTGGACAGAATGTGCAGGCGAATCTTGGCTGTGATCCGGGTCACCAGACACTGGCGTGCTGGTATAACCAGGCAGTATTCGTCGCGCCGCCTTTGGCCGCCGGCCAACAGATCGCGCATGTCTTCGGTGACTCGCGGATTGGTAATCTGCGCGGCCCGCACCTTTTCAATATGGATTTCGTCCTTCAAAAGAGCTTCAAGATACACGAAACTCATCAGGTCGAGTTCCGCTCCGAGTTCTTCAACATGGTGAACCATCCCAACTTCAGCCTGCCCGGCAGCACGGTGGACGAGGCCGGAGGCGCCAGCATCACCAGTACTGCGACAGACAACCGGCAGATTGAGTTCGCTTTGAAATACACCTTCTAGCGTGACGCCTTAAGTTCTAATGGCTCGGAACGGTCGCTCGTGCGATGTTGGAATAGGCCGACTCGCCCGCGTCATTGTACGCACGTACACGATAAGCAGCATTCTGGGCGTTCGCGGCACCGGGATCAGTGTACTCGGTCGCGGTGTTCTCCAGTTTCGCAACTCGTTCCCAGCGGGCTCCGTTTCCGGTTCGGCTTTCAATCCGGCGTTCCACCAAAATACCTTTAGACTCTCCGCCGTGGAGGCTCCACATGAGCTGCGAGGAGTTTCCACTGAAAGTTACGTTTAGCGAACTCGGCGCTTCCGGAAGAACCGGCCAGTCAAAATAACTCTCATCGGTAATGGCCATGACGCTGTCCTTCAGAGGCAATGCTTGCAGCGTGTCTGTTGTTTCCCGCTTCCATTCGATGGGCCTGATCTCCCCCGAAACAACGTCAACCAACACGGTATGCGTTATGCCCGAGTTCCTTAGTGAGAGGTCCCCGTAAATCGGCGGGAATACATTTCCTGGCAGACTATGGGCGGCAAGCCAGTAAGCCACGATGGCCTTTCCTGATCGGGAACGGAAGGCGAAGCTCATGAATGGAAACCCTGTTTGCCGGCGGAGGGCGGGCAGGTCGGGAGCCGTGATTTCGATCGTAGGATCAAACTTCGTGTCTGAAAAGAGTGCATTGGTGTTCTGCAGCGCTTGGAACACGGGACGCGCGGTAAAGTCGTTGCCGTGAAAGGTCATGCCGTGAATCAGACCGAAGTCGTCGTACTCGTTCCCATCGGTTCCGGCTGTCAACAGCCAGACAAATGTTTTCACGCCCGCCGCCAGGTTATACACCAGCCCGCGTGGAACGTACTTGGCCTGGACAGACTCATCCGATCCCTTCCACGACGGAATGGAATTGAATTCGTCGTCAAAAAACGGAACGTCAGATCGAATTCCGGGATAATTCCGGACCAGCTGACGCAGCAGCTTGGGCGACTCTGTCAGATAGGCTCCGTAGTCCATGGTTTCCGGATTCAGGTTCTGACCGTAGCCGGGATAAGTATGGTAGGCGTAGACATCAATGCCGGAGGCGCACTGGCAAGTATCCAGCGCGCGCTTCGTGAAATCGCGAGAGGGGTCAGCTTGACCGCCGTATATAACCTTGGCGTCGCGGTCGGCATCGTGGACGACCTGCACAAAGGATTTAAGAAGCAGTCCATATTCTTCTGGATTGGGTACGGGGTTCCAGTAGCTTATGTCCTGTTCGTTCCACAGTGCCCAGTAATGGATGCGAGTGTGGAAGTGATCCACCATCCATTTCACATAGCGATTGAAAGCGGCGATTTGCTCGGGTGTCTTCGGAGGCCAAAATACCGAATAGAGGCTGCGGTCTGCATTATGCAACGACCCCGGCTCGGGAGTGATCGCATCGGGCATCTTGCCGGCAGCGGCTGTGTACATGGGATTGCCATACAGCAGCTGCACTTGAATGTTGACGCCGTTCTCCACCAAGGAATCTACCGCATCCTCCAGCTCCTGCGCGCTTGAATACACGCCGCGCTTCTGCTCGATCCAATCCCAACTCTACGATCAGAGCTGTTTTCGTATTGTCCAATCCGAATCCACTTGAAACCGGCGTCAAACATTCGTGTCCACCACCAGCGGTTCCATGGCAGATAAGGTTCACGCGGCAGATCGGAGTTTATGCAAAGCCGTCTTCAATTTGCGAGGAGCGCTTGGGAGGAACGTGATCGGGAAGCACCTTCCGTGCGTCGGCTGCAGTTAGGGCGCTTGGAAACCCTACGAAAATGGCAATACACAGAGCGACGAGATGCTGCCACGCACAATTACCGCGCCTCAACGGCATTCTGCTCATTTCTTGTCACTCCTTTCTCTCGCGACACAATCGCGACAACCTCACCTCTTCATGAGCGACTGAAACTTTCACAAAGGTGCTTTCTTCTCCGTCAAAACCGGCTGGGAAGCGGGTTTTGCAAGCACGAACTGTCGAATCGCACTCCGGGTTTGCGCCATTTGGTTCTGATGATTTCGAGACAACCTTTGATAAAGATTCAATTCCCACTCGGCCAAAGCCAGTTGATTCAGGTCTCGATAAGTCTGCCCAAGCCTGTAATGAGCCATTTCGGAGTTCGGATCCAACCGAATTGCCGTGAGGAAACTGGCAACGGCCTTCTGGCTTTCTTTTCGGTGGGCATAAAGCGTGCCCAATTCAAGATGGGCTATAGCCAGTTTTGGGTTCAAATGGACCACTTTCTCGAGCAGTGATTGTGCCAGATCGAGACCGTCTCCTCGATCCGAGGCCACGCCCTGCCGGAAAAGCGCGTCGGCGTAGCAGAATAGAGCCTGGGCATTTCCAGGAAATCGTTCCGCTAAACGTTGCAGCCGTGGCTGTATCCTTTCCCAGTCGGTCACCACTACGAACGTCGGCAAAGCGTTCCAGGCGAGAAACGCGTCCGGACTTGATGGATCGATCTCCAGAGCGTCAATAAACGCAGCTGCCGCGTCCGTATATTGACGCAGGGCAAATTGGGCCAACCCCCTGCCCACATGAAGCCGTGGGGATGCAGGAAATCTTTGGGAGCCCACGCGGAATACTTCTGTCGCTGGAACAAGCGTCAGATGCATAAGGTATTCAGCGCCGAGATCAAAATAATATTGTTCGTCGTCCGGTTCCAGGTCCACAGCCCTTTGATAGTGTCGAACGGCTTCCACGTAACGCCCTGCTTCTTCTTCGAGTGATGCCAGCAGGTTATGCAGCTCGGCGCTAGGCTGCTTTTCGAGTGTAAGTTCAAGCAGTTCGATGGCTGCCTGCGGGTTACCATCGTGCTTATAAGCCAGAGCTAGGTTATACGTCGCCAGATAACTCGTCGGTTCCAACTGTCTAGGCGCGTTTAACCTTACCGCCTCTGCATCAGCGAACGGGCGAAGCGCCGTCTGCGCGTATGCGGACGCAGCGAGGAGCAAACAAGCAATACCGCATTTCATTCGCTGCAATGTGGTCATAAGAGAATTGGCACAAACTAAGTGTGCTTGAGTTCGCGCAACTGTGCCTCAAGGCCCAGCCTGTATTTCGCTGGGCAGCACATCGCGCACACTCGCTGCTCCTTCCGAGTCTTTCAGCAGTTGAAGTTCCAACGAGGGCATGTCTGTGGAGTACTGTCACTTGGCGTCCTAGCCCACTCTGCGCGCAGAACATGCAACACATCCGGTACGCGTGCGCCGCACTTGTCGATAGTGACCAGCAGCATTGACACCGTCGAAATGCTGACGCCGCTATCGGCCTACCGACACGATGGACAGCTATTTTCTTAGCGGCTGCCGGTAAAGCCCTGCAAATGCTTGTAGTAGCAGCGAGCGCAAGGTTGGAGATCTGTATGCAATAAGTCAAGAGTCGCGGTTTCGTGACCGGAGAATTGTCAATGAGGAATCAAGAGACCAGAAAATGTGCGCACATACCATGCCTTTGCGATGTGCGAGATGGACAAGAGTACTGCGGAGATGCGTGTCGTGACGCAGGAAGCGAAGATGTGGAAATCGCATGTCAATGCGACCATGTGGCGTGCCCACTTACGCTTCGGCAGTTTGCTGACTTAGCCAGTTGATAAGGACAGATGTCCGCGACGCGTAAAGCCATGAGACGACGCCGATCGCAGGAGAATTGATTGTGAACTTCATAAAACAGAGTTTGTCGCTTTTTCTTTCTTGTTGCCTTCTATTAGCTACTGCGCCGGGAGGATTCGCCGATCAGGCCGAGCAATCCACCTCGCAAACACCGATGCAGGCTGCGCAACAGACTCCCGAACAGTTGCAGCAACTGGTAGCGCCCATCGCATTGTATTCGGATGCCTTGGTTGCGCAGGTGCTCGCGGCCGCTGCTTATCCCGACCAGGTGGTGGAAGCAGACCGGTGGATGCAACAGCATACCAATCTCAAGGGAGAGCAATTAGGCCAAGAGGTTGATAAACAACCCTGGGATCCGAGCGTCAAAGCGCTCACCGAGTTCCCTTCGGTGCTCGCCAACATGGATAAGAATCTCTCCTGGACGTCATCTCTCGGCGATGCCTACGTCAACCAACAGCAGGACGTCATGAATGCTGTTCAGGTCATGCGTCAGCGCGCGAATGCGGCGGGCAACTTAAACAGCACATCGCAGGAAAAGATTTCCCAGCAGGGACAAACTATTGTGATCGAGCCAGTCGACCCTGAGGTTGTTTACGTGCCAGAGTACGATCCTTGGCTCGTGTATGGAACGCCACTCGTGGCGTGGCCAGGCTGGTATTGGTATCCGGGACTCTACGTCGCGGGACCTGGCATCGCTTTTGGATTCGGCTTTCCCCTCGGGTTCTTTGGTGGATTTGGTTGGGGATGGCACAACTGGGGATTCGACTGGGGTCATCGCACTATCATTTACAACCACAATACCTACATCTCCCACAGCAATGTCTTCGTCAATCGTAACAACTTTAATCGCGCGCGTGCGAGCGGCGGGTTCCATGGCGGGGCCGGTTTTCGCGGCGGGAGCCCGGCGGGGAGTCGGGGTTTTGGTGGAGGCTCAGTCCCGCAGCATTCGTTTGTAGCGCCGCACAGCCCAGCCCCCAGCCATTCGGGCGCCTTCAGCGGCTTTAATCATGGCGGCGTGACGAGAGGCTTCTCCTCTCGCGGGCAGTCGAGCTTCGGCGGTTTCCACGGTGGCGGAGGCTTTCACGGAGGCGGCGGTGGTCACGGCGGCGGCGGTCACCGGTGATTCGGTTCCATTTCTACAAAAGCAACTTACGACATGGAGAAAGAAATTATGCGCACTACGAATCTGACACCCAAAACATCTGCCAGACCCAGGCTCATCTGGATGGTTGCGCTAGCCGTTTCTGCGCTGCTGACGCTGGGCTACGCTCGATTGAGTTTCGGTCAGAGATCGGAACCAAAGACCTTCTCGTCTCCCGGAGAAGCGAGTAATGCTCTCTTTCAAGCTGTCAAGAATGAAGACGAGCAGGCGCTGGAAGCGATCCTCGGAGCAGGCAAGGAAGTCACTTCCTCGAGCGACGAAGTCGAAGACAAACTGGAACGCGAGCGGTTCGGCCAGAAATATCAGGAGATGCACCGTCTCGTCCGAGAACCCGACGGAACCACAGTTCTGTACATCGGTGCAGAAAACTGGCCTTTCCCGATCCCGCTGGTCTCGAAGAACGGTGCATGGTACTTCGATTCTGATAGCGGTAAGCAAGAAATCATGTTCCGGAGAGTCGGAGAGAATGAGGCCACCGCAATTGAAGTGTGCGAGGAATTCGCCATGGCAAAGAATGGAGCCGATGCGAAGGCCGCTAGCGAAGACCCAATCACCCGATTCGCCGAGAGCCTGTCCTCTGCTTCCGCGGCGAATGCCGGCAGCAAGGAATCCAATCCTTTCCACGGATACTACTTCCGAGTTGTGGGCGTGAGTGGCCCCGGCAAGACGAGGAGAGGTTTGAAGTTGATTGCGTATCCCGCGGGGTATCAGTCATCAGGGGTCAAGACCTTCGTAGTCACCCAGAGGGGGATCGTCTTCGAAAAAGACCTCGGGCCCGAAACACCGACAGTCGCCCCACAGATGAAAGCCCGCACCGGTCCGAGTTGGCATACGACGGAGTGAGGGATGATGGTGCAGAAACCGACGGAAGCCCCGCTATTTCCTTTTTGGATCGAGGATCGAGGACTGAGTTTCTTCTTCGGCTTCTTGGTGTTCATAACTATTTTTGTTCCCATGGTTCGTCTGTCACGGTC
>WNGL01005069.1_pt1 | contig 15702 bp, 18 predicted proteins | sample 5400591 | NCBI WGS metagenome assembly WNGL01 (sample SAMN13153377, study PRJNA577476) | soil metagenome | isolation source: 80 cm soil or saprolite under Garry oak tree replicate 1 | place: USA:California | collected 2016-06-15
CACCGCCTGGGACATCCCCGTCGACCCCGACACCGCCGCCCTGCTCACCAGCGAACTGGTCACCAACGCCATCCGCCACGAACCCGGCCCCGCCATCACCCTGGCCATCAGCTGCCCCCCCGGCCAGCTCCGCATCGACATCCACGACACCGCCCCCGCCCTGCCCGCCCCCGCCGACGCCCCGCCCACCGCCGAGGCCGGCCGCGGACTGATGCTCGTCGCCGCGCTCGCGGTCAGCTGGGGCTGCTACCGCACCACCACCGGCAAGGCCGTCTACTTCGCCCTTGCGTTCGAGCCCGGCCCCGGCCCGGGCCCCGAGCGCGTTCAGACGTGGGGACTGTGAGAAAACCCCCGGCTGCTCACAGTCCCCACCGAACGCGCCAGCGACACCCGCGCCCCGATCACCTCGGCCCCACGGTGCGCAGGGCCGGCTCCGGCGACGTTCGTCCACAGATGAACGCCGGGCTTCAGATACCACAATCAGCGAGGAAGCGACGTGGCAACACCTACGCTCGGAGATCTGCCCGGAGCCCCGGGTGAAGGCCCGCACTGGGTAAAGAGCTCCCTGAGTTTCGCCAACGGCAACTGCGTCGAAGTGGCGGACCTGCCCGACGGCGGGATCGGCGTCCGTAACAGCAGGGATCCCGGCGGGCTGGCTCTCCGGTTCACGCCGGCCGAGTGGCACGCGTTCATCGGCGGTGCGCGAAAGGGTGAATTCGACAGTTTCGGCAGGACGTGACCGCACCACCTCGGTAGAGCCGCTGACGCGCCGCGCGCATCTTTGATGGCAACGTCCACGCTGCACCCTACGGTGACAGAGTCAAGTGCCAGGACCGGGTCCGCCCTGGCGTGACCAGCCGGCCGCGAACGCGTAGAGGCCGCCCATCGTGAGGCCGAGCGCGAGCAGCGCCGGAGCCAGGATCCGCGCTGACGGCACCGATGGCCAGCCCCAGGCCGGCCGGGAGCGCGGCGCCTCCGGCGGCCGAGGCCGCGACCTGCAGGCTCACCATCCGCACGCTCCCGGTCCCCTGCCCGGTGGTCAGCGTGAGCAGCGGGAAGATCGGGGCGGTGGCCAGCCCGAGGGTCATCAGGCCGATGACAGCCAGCGGGCCGGAACCGGGCCCGGGAATGGGCAGGGCCATCAGTGCGGCGCCCAGCGGCACGCCGACGACCGCCGCGGCCAGGACGCGGCCCTGGCCGAGGCGCTCAGCGACCAGGCCGAGGACGACCCGCCCGGCGAACATCATCGCCCAGTACGCCGCGACGACCACGCCGGCGGCGCCGGCCGACAGACCCCGCCCGGCGGTCAGGAACATGACGCTGGCGGCCAGCAGCGGGCCCGCGGGCAGGCGGACGCGCCCGGCGGCGACGCTCGAGATGACCGAGGCGGTGATGCTGGACACCAGCAGGATCCCCAGCGCCCCGACCGGCGCGCCGAAGGTGAGCCGCATCGAGGGCCACAACAGGCCAAGAGTGGAACCGGGCAGGGCGACGCTCAGGTACGCCAGGCAGGCGAGCAGCAGAACAGGCACGGTGAGCACTTCCTGGGTGAACGGAGAAAAGGCAGGACGGCCGTGCCGCTGATCTGAGCAGCACGCGATGACGGGACGGATCTCCTACGGTCAGCGCGTGCGTGGTTGCCCGGGCACCTCAGCTCCTCGAAGGTCTCACTGGCTTGTACGGAAGCCTAGGCACGGGCGGCCCTGCGCGGCAAACGGAAATCCGGCCGGCGCCGGGGTCAGGTGACAGCGCCCAGGCTTCGGGGTACTCAGTCGGGCAGGCCCACTGCGAAGGGATCACCGATGGCAGACAGCGTCTACTCCATCAGCGAGATCGTCGGCTCCTCCACGGAGGGCATCGACGACGCGGTCAGGGGCGCGGTCGCGCGCGCCGCCAAGACCCTGCACAACCTCGACTGGTTCGAGGTCACCGACATGCGCGGCCGGATCGAGAACGACGGCCGCTGCCTCTTCCAGGTCACGTTGAAGGTCGGTTTCCGGCTGGACGAAGGCCCCGCCTGACGCGGACGCGGCAGGCGGGGGCGGCGGCTTACGGCAGGATAGGAGGATGGCCCGTCCCGCGCCCCGCCACGACCGCGACGCCGGCGGTCCGGCTGAGCTGCTGGCCGCGAAGGCGGCGCTGCGGCAGGAGGTCTGGGCCGCGATGCGCGCGGCGAAGGTGGCCCGGTTCCCCGGAGCGGCCGGGCGCATCCCGAACTTCACCGGGGCCGAGGCCGCCGCCGAACTTCTGCGTGCCCTGCCGGCCTGGCAGGCGGCCGGCACTGTGAAGGCCAACCCGGACTCCGCCCAGTGGCCGGTGCGCCAGCGGGCGCTGGAGGACGGCAAGACCGTGTACATGGCCGTGCCGCGGCTGGCCGAACCCGAGCCGTTCTTCGCCCTCGATCCGGCTCACCTGGCCGAGTCTGCGCGCAAGGCGGCCTCGATCAGCGGCGCGTCCCGCTCCGCCCGCCGGGTCGCGCTGGCTGAGCTGTCCCCCGTCGACCTGGTGGTGATGGGCAGCGTCGCGGCCGGACAGGACGGCGCGCGGCTGGGCAAGGGCGGAGGCTTCGCCGACCTGGAGTACGCGCTGGCCACCGCGGCGGGCCTGATCGGCCCGCACACCGTTTGCGTCACCACGGTACACGAATTGCAGGTGTGCGCGGCCGGGGCGATCCCGCTGACCGGGCACGACGTGCCGGTGGACGTCATCGTCACGCCGGAGCGCGTGATCGACTGCCGCCGGGTCGGGCCGCGCCCGGCCGCCGGCATTTGCTGGGACGACCTGACCGAGGAGAAGATCGCGGCCATCCCGCTGCTGGCCGCCCGGCGAGAGCGCCCCTAGGTCAGCCCAGCGGCTGTCACATGCGTGGCGAGCCAGTCGGCCATCGTGGCGCGGGACTCGAACGCGTGGTTGGTGAGGCCGTGGCTGCCGTCGGGGTACATCAGCAACTCGGCCCCCGGGGCCTCACGGGCGAGGCGTTCGGCGTGATACGGCGGGATCAGGCGGTCCCGCCCGCCCGCCGCGACGAGCAGCGGGCCGGTGATCCGCGGGGCGGCGTCCTCCAGGGTCAGGGCGGCGGCCCGCTCGCGGGCCTCGGCCGGGCTTGCGGCGCCGGATCGGTGCTGGAAGGTGGCCCTGGTCTGCGGCGGGAGCGTGTCCCAGTCCAGGTCGAACCGGTACGGGCCGGCCAGCGCCACCGTGGCCCGCACCCGGGGCTCGTAGGCGGCCGAACGGGCGGCGTAGTAGCCGCCCAGGCTCACCCCGAAGACGCCGATCCGGCCAGGATCGATGTCGTCGCGGCCCTTCAGGTAGTCCGCCACGGCCGTCGTCACCCGCTCGTAGGCGGGCTCGATCGGCAGCTCATACTCGGTCTCGCCCTGGCCTGGCCCGTCGATCGCGATCACCGCGAGGCCGCGGCTGAGCAGGTACTCGGCGGTGGCCTGCAGTTCCTCCTTGACCGAGTCGAGCCCGGGGATCATGATCACGACGGGCCCGGGGCCGCCCGGCGGCACCCGCAGGTACGCGGCGAGCGTGCTGCCCGCGTAAGGGACGCGCACGGGCTCGGCGGGCGGGCTGAGCGTGCCCGCCCCGCGGCGGAAGCAGGCGACGGTGCGCTCGTGCGCCGCCCGCTGCTCCTGCGGGTGGTCGGTGAAGACGAACTTGCCCCAGTGCCAGCACAGCGCGGCCCGCCGCCAGGCCTCCCCCGCGGTGAGCAGATGCCCGGCCGCCTCGGCGGTCTCGGCCAGCTGCTCGTAGTGCTGACCGGTGCGACCCCATTCGCGGCACCAGTCGTCCCAGCGCCCGATGCGGGCCATCGTCGCCTGGAAGTCCGGGTAGCTGGTGCCGTTCGCCACGAACCGCGCCGCCCAGTGCGCGTCCGCCGCCGCGACCCGCTTGTCCGGCGCCCAGGCGTACAGCTCGGGGCGGCGGTCGGCCAGCAGGTCGTTGTCCCCGGACAGGCTCTTGTCCCTGGCCCGCGGCAGGTCGCAGGCGGCGGTGAGGACGGCGGGCTGGTCGGCGAGCACCGGCCCGGCCAGCAGGTAGCCGTCCGGGCCGGCGATGAGCGAGCCGCTGATCCAGGACACGCCGCGCTCGGTCCTGCACCGGTCGGCCACCGCGACGAACACGCCGTTGGTGGCCGCCGCGGCCTGCGCCTTGACCACCTCGGCGGGGCGCTCCCCGGCTGGCCAGCTGTAGGCAGGCCAGTTCACCGGGGCCGCGACGAGGTCGGCGCCATCCAGGGCGGCCAGCCGTCCCCACTCAGGGAACTCCAGGTCATAGCAGATCATCACGGCCACCCGGCCGATGTCGGTGTCCACGACCGGCGGCGCGGCGTCGCCCGGGGTGAAGACGAGCTTCTCCTTGTCCCACAGGTGCACCTTGCGGTAGACCGCCCGGGTGCCCGACGCGTCGACCAGGGCCGCGCTGTTGTAGAGGCGGCCGTCGGTGCCGAGCTCGCAGAAGCCGCCCACGATCACCAGCCGGTGCCGGCCGGCCAGCTCGCGCCACTGGGCCAGGGTGACGTTCCCGGCGACGGGCGCCGCCAGGCCGCGGGCCTCGGCGGCCGGGTCGGCGGGGTCGAAGACGTAGCCGGAGTCGCACAGCTCGGGCAGGACTACGAGCCGCGCGCCCGCGGCGGCCGCCTCGGCCACGGCTTCCGCGGCCGCCTGGCGGTCGGCGTCCGGCTCGGCCACGGCGATGGCCACCTGGGCGACCGTGACCTGGGTGGGGTCCACTATGCGTACTCCGTTCGGAGGAAGATAGGACTATGGAGACAGCATCCCCCACGAGCAGCTGAGGAAGAAGAGGCGGCCGGTGACAGCGAACGCGGATGTCGTGGTGGTGGGCGGCGGGCACAACGGGCTGGTCGCTGCGGCCTACCTGGCCCGGGCCGGGTTGAGCACGGTGGTCTGCGAGCGGCGCGGCGTCACGGGCGGAGCGGCGGTCAGCGAGCATCCGTTCGGCCCCGATTACACCGTCACCTCCCTGTCCTATGTCGTCTCGCTGCTGCCCCCCGACCTGGTCCGTGACCTGCGCCTGGAGCAGCACGGATATTACGTGTACCCGCAGGGCCCCTACTTCGCGCCGCGCGCCGACGGCCGCTTCCTGCGGCTGCCGCACGACCCGGCGCAGCGGCACGCCGAGATCGCCAAGTTCTCCGCCGCGGACGCCGACGCCTACCCCCGGTACGAAGCGCACCTGCCCGGCATCGGGAAGGTGCTCGGCCCGCTGCTGCACCAGATCCCGCCGCGGCTCGGCTCGCGGCGGCCGCCGGACCTGCTGCGGCAGGCGCGGCTGCTGACCAGCCTGCGCGGGATCGACGAACGCGGCGCGGTGGACGTGACGCGGCTGCTCACCGGCAGCATCGCCGACCTGCTCGAGGGCTACTTCTCCAGCGACGCGATGCGCGGCCTGCTGTCGGTGTCCGGCGTCATCGGCACCTGGGCCGGGCCGCGGTCGGCCGGAACCGCCTACGTGATGCTGCACCACCACATCGGCGAGACCGACGGGGCGTCGGGCGCCTGGGGCTTCCCGCGTGGCGGAATGGGCGGAGTGTCGGGCGCGCTGGCGCGGGCCGCCCGGATGTTCGGCGCGCAGATCAGGACCGACGCCGAGGTCGCGCAGATCCGCACCTCCGGCGGCCGGGTGGCGGGCGTCACGCTGGCCAGCGGGGAGTCGATCGACGCGCCGGTCGTCGTCACCACCGCGCACCCGCAGATCTCGTTCCTGCGGCTGCTCGACCCGGCCGAACTGCCCGCCGCGTTCGTCGCCGACATCCGCGGCTGGCGCAGTCGCAGCGGCACCGTGAAGATCAACCTGGCGCTGGACCGGCTGCCGGCGTTTTCTGGTTATCCGGATCCTGACCCGTCCGTTTACGGCGGCACGATCGTGCTGGCCGAGTCGCCGGACGACATCGAGACAGCGTTCCAGCAGGCTGTGGCGGGCACGCCCGCCACGCTGCCGTTCGCCGACATCTGCATCCCCAGCGTGTTCGACGACTCGCTGGCGCCGGCCGGGAAGCACATCATGTCGATGTTCACCCAGTGGGTGCCCTGCGGCTACGCCGACGCGCCGCACGAGGAGGAACTGGAGGCCTACGCCGACCGGGTGCTGGCCCGGGTCGAGAAGGTCGCGCCCGGGTTCACCGACTCGGTGCTGCACCGGCAGGTGATCGGGCCGCACCGGATGCAGGAGGAGTACGGCCTGGTCGGCGGGAATATCTTCCACGGGGAGCTGTCGTTGGGGCAGATGTTCCACGCCAGGCCCGCGGCCGGCTACGCCGACCTGCGCACCCCGGTCAGGGGCTTGTACCAGGCGGGTTCGGCCACCCACGGGGGCGGCGGCGTCACCGGCATCCCCGGCCACAACGTGGTCCGCCAGGTCCTGGCCGACCGCCGCGCCGAGCGCTGGCGCCGCCGGATGAGCCGCCCCGACCGCACCGCGAAGCCCGCCGCCCAGGCTTAGCGGAGCCGAACCGCCCCCGGCTCAGCCGGCTCGATGTGACATCGTGCCGGTTCTATGCGGCTCAATGTCACATCGTGCCGCTTAGAGCAGGGCCTCAGGATGTGGCGGCTGGGGCTTTTATGATGCCTGAGGCTGAGGAGACGACTGGGGTTGGGGGACCACCGGGCGAGGCGGGGCGCAGCGCGGCCGCCGTAACCTGGTCCGTGCCGGGCGCCCGGCCGAAGGTCAGGGCCGTATCGTCCACGACTTGTCCCAACCGCGCGAAGCTGCGCATTCTTCCGCTGCCTGAGCCGGGGGCCAGAGGGTTGGGGATAGCCGGGGCAGGAGGACGGCGCGGGGGCACGCGCCTCGGCCCGTTCGGGATCATGATTTGGCCGCTGGCGCACGGACGGCTACCGCTGGTCCTGGTCACGCTGTTCGCGGCCGAGTTCGTCTCCGGGTTCGCGCTGCTGCCCACTCCCCTGCCGCGGTACCGGCTGCCCTAGCTGCGGTGGACGGTCCGGCGCGGGCCTGACCCGCCTGCACCGTAGGGCTGGCCGGCCAGGTTCCAGCTCCACGAGATCTCCGGCGTGATCCGCATGTACGCGCCGGGCCCGAACCGGCCGGGCCGCTCGATCAGCTCGGCCGTCCCGTAGACCCGCAGGCCGCGCGGCGTCCACGGGTCGGTGGACACCAGGTCGTCCACGACCAGGGCAACCTTGGCCTGCCCCGCCTTGACGTTGAGGAACTTCCTGGTCCGCTCGGGCGCGCGGCCGCCGACGTACAGGTAGGTCCCGTCGAACTCGAACCCCACCGGCGCGACGTCCGGCTGCCCGTCAGGACCGACGGTCGCGATCCTGGCCAGCGGCTGCGACGTCAGGTAGGCGGCTTCTTCCTCGGTGAACGCCATGGTCTGGCTCCCCATCTGGGGTTAGTGGTGGACGGCGGCTAGGAGGGCGGCGTAGGCGCGGACCAGGGCGGCGTGCTCGAGCGGGAGCAGGGGGCTGTGGGGCGGGCAGCCCTCCTCGACCCACTGGTCGGACAGGTCCATCGCCTTGGCCCGGTGCACCGCGGCCGGGCGGACCGCCTCCTCGGGCTCGCCGTAGAGGTAGCAGTACAGCCGGACCAGCGATTCGACGAGCTCGTCGGGGGTCGAGCCCGGTTCGTGCTGGATCTCGCGGTGCACGCGCCACCAGTCGACCTCGAGTTCGGCTGCCTTGGCCGGGTTGGCCGGCTCGCCGTAAGTGAGCCGGACCAGCGCGTAGAACCGGCGCATGCAGGCCCGGGCGCGCTTGGGGTGGTTGTCGGGGTACGGCGCCCACAGTTGGTTGGCGCGCAGCACCAGCCAGGCGCCATGGATCGTCCGGAACCAGTCCATGCCGAAGCCCAGCCGGACCAGGCCGATCGAGGCGCGCAGCACCTGGGGCCACTGGCGCAGGTAGTACCCGACCCAGGCGCGGTACTCGAAGTCGGCGAGCCGGACGGGATCGAAGGACCGGAGCCGCGTCGGCGTGCCCGTGCTGACCTTTCCGGTGCCCATGCGCTTATTCCTCGAGTGCGGCCAGGTCGGCGGGGACGTCGACGGAGTAGCGCTTGAGGATCTCCAGCGGGACGATCTCGAGCGCGCGCTGATGGGTCGAGGCGAGCACCACGGGGGCGGCGGCCCCGTCGCGGTGCGCAAGCAGCCAGTTGGCCGCGGTCACGCACCACCGGTCGCCCGGCACCAGACCGGGGAACCGGAACTGGGGCATCGGCGTCGACAGGTCGTTGCCGATCCGGCGCTGGTGGTCGAGGAATTCGGTGGTCACCACCGCGCAGATGGTGTGACTACCCAGGTCCTCGGGGCCGGTCGTGCAGCATCCGTCCCGGTAGAAGCCGGTGAGAGGATCGGTTCCACACGGATCGAGTTCACCGCCGAGCACATTACGCTCACCCATGCATGCAGTATCTTTGCCGCGCCCGCCGGTCCGCAAGGTCGCATCCCGGGGGTGCGGCCTGGATAGCCGGCGGCCTGGACAGGCGGCGTGTGCGGCGCTTAGGCTTGACTGTATGGTCAGTCAAGATTTTCGGTCCCGTCCGGTCCCGGCCCCGCTCGAGCGCGGCGAGCTCGAGCTCGCCCTGCGGCCGTTCGGGGAGAGCCGGATGCTGCCGCCGACGGCGCCTGGATCGGCGGCTGGATGGACCTGCGTGACGGCATGGCGACGATGTCGCTGGACGGGACCAGTCACGCGGTCCCGCTGCGCGGGCTCGACGCGCAGGGCCTGCGTACCGTCATCTACGTCAACATCTTCCCGAACGTGCTGCTCAGCCTGCACCCGGACTACGTGATGACGCACCGGCTGATCCCGGTCGCCCCGGACCGGACCACGATCGAGTGCACCTGGGCGTTCGCGCCCGAAGCCGTCGCCCGGCCGGACTTCGACCCGGGCTACGCGGTGGAGTTCTGGGACATCACCAACCGGCAGGACTGGGCCGCGTGCGAGTCCGTGCAGCGGGGGCTGGCCTCGCCGCACGCCTCCCCCGGGCCGCTGTCCCCCGCCGAGGACGCGGTGTACTCCTACGTCACCACCATCGCCCGGGGCTACCTGGGGCAATCGGTCTGGAGCCCGGTACGGTAGACGGCGTGACCATCCTTGACATTCCGGTAAAGACCCTGACGGGACAGGACTCCTCGCTCGGCGCGGCCGCGCCGGCCGGCTCGCTGCTTCTCGTGGTGAACGTGGCCTCCAAGTGCGGGCTGACACCCCAGTACACCGCGCTGGAGAAGCTGCACGAGCAGTTCGTTTCCCGCGGCCTGTCGGTGGTCGGCTTCCCGTGCAACCAGTTCGGCGGGCAGGAGCCGGGCACGGCCGACGAGATCGCCGAGTTCTGTTCGGCCACGTACGGGGTGACCTTCCCGATGTTCGAGAAGATCGAGGTGAACGGCCCAGGGCGGCACGCCATCTACGACTCGCTGGTACCCGTGCCCGACGCGAACGGCCAGGCCGGCGACGTGCAGTGGAACTTCGAGAAGTTCCTGGTGCGGCCCGACGGCACGGTGGCGGCGCGGTTCCGCCCGCGCACCACACCCGACGACCCCGGGGTGCTCGCGGCCATCGAGGCGAACCTGCCGGCCGGCTACTACCTCGGCTAGGCGAGGGCGGCGGGGCCGCGCTTGGTCATCTGGCGGGCGATGATCATGCGCTGGATCTCGCTGGTGCCTTCCCAGATGCGCTCGACGCGCAGTTCGCGGAAGAAGCGCTCGGCCACGTTCTCCCGCATGTAGCCGCGGCCGCCGAACACCTGGACGGCGCGGTCGGCGACGCGGCCCGCCATCTCCGAGGCGTAGAGCTTGGCCATCGAGCACTGCGCGTGGGACACCTTCACGTCGGCGCCGTCCCGCAGACGGTCGATGGCGCGGGCCGTCTCGTAGGTCATCGCCCGGGCCGCGAACAGCTCGGTGAGGCTGTCCGCCAGCATCCCGGCCACCAGCCCGTGCTCGCTGACCGGCCGGCCGCCCGCCCGGCGCGCGGCGGCGAACGCGGTCATCTCCGCGGTCAGCCTGTCCGCGGCGCCGAGGCAGCGGGCGGCCACCATCAGCCGCTCGAACCTGAACCATTCGTAGGCGAACGCCATCCCGTCGCCCTCCGCGCCGACCAGGTTCGCCGCCGGGACTCGCACGTCGGTGAACGCGATGATCGGGTGGTGGTGGCTGATCGTGTGCGAGTACGCCGGGGTCCTGACCACCTCGACGCCGGGGCTCGGCAGGTCTACCAGGAACATGGCGTGCTCGCCCCGGTGCGGACCGGCGGCCAGCCGGGCCTGGAAGAAGGCGAAGTCGGCCGTGTTGTACGAGGTGACGTGCCACTTGACGCCGTTGAGGAGATAGTCCTCACCGTCGCGGCGCGCGGTGGCCTCGATCGCGTCGACGTCGGAGCCCGCGCCTTCCTCGGTGATCGCGTAGCACTCCTCGCGTTCCCCGGCGATCGCGGGCCTGACGTAGCGCTCGATCTGGCCGGACGTGGCCACGGCGGGCAGCCAGGACGGCGGGGTGGCCGCCACCCAGCCCAGCGCGTTGGTCACCCGGCCCATCTGCTCCTGGCGAGCACCTGCTGCAGGGACGTGCAGCCACCGCCGCCGAGGTCGCGCGGCATGTTCGTCGCGTGCAGGCCGAGTTCGCGGGCGCGCTTGGCGTGCCCGGCGGTTACGTCGGCGGGTAGCTCGCCGGCGGACCGTTCGGCCTCATCTTCGAACGGGATCAGCTCATCGGCGAACCCGCGGGCCCGCGCCTGGATCTGGCGATCTTCTTCCGACAACCCGTACATCCGGCGGTACCTCCAGGCGCCCATCCCCGTATTGACTGAATGTTCAGTCTATGCCAGCATCGATCCTGTGCCAATGAGTGATACCGCGGACGCCGTGGTGGTGGGCGGCGGGACGGTGGGCGCGTGGTGCGCCTACTTCCTGCGCCGGGCCGGACTGGCCCGCGTCGTCCTGATCGAGAAGGGTTTCCTCGGCCAGGGCGCCAGCAGCCGGGCGGCCGGAGTCGTGCGGATGCAGGGCGGGACGCCAGAGGCGGTGCGCCTCGGCATCTGGTCCCGCCGGTTCTACCTGGGCCAGCACGATGAGATCGGCACCGACTCCGGGTTCACCGAGCAGGGCTACCTGCTGCCCTGCTTCACCGAGGCGGACGTCGCGGCGGCTGAGCAGCGGATGGCCATGCAGACCGCGCTGGGCGTCCCGGTGGCCTGGCTCGATCCCGGCGAGGTGGACGCGGCCAACCCGACGCTCGCGCCCGGGCAGACCCTCGGCGGCACGTTCTGCGCCCAGGACGGGTTCATCGCACCGCCCCGCAACGTGGCCGCCTACACGGTGGCGCTGCTCCGCAGCGGCGTCGAGGTCCGCGAGCACGTGGCGTTCCGCGGGCTGGCCGCCGGCGGCCCGGCTCCAGGCAGCGCCGTCGAGACCAGCCAGGGCCGGATCGCCGCGGGCCTGGTGGTGCTCACCGGCGGGCCCAAGCTCGCCTCGGTGGGCCGGCTGGCCGGCCTGCGCATCCCGGCGGGCGGCGTCCGGCACCAGGTGGCGGTGACCGAGCGGCACCCCGACCTGGATCCGGCCAGGGTGCCGATGGTGTTCGACCTGGCCGCGGGGCTCTACTGGCGGCCGGAGGAAGGCGGCCTGCTGTTCGGCATGAGCAACCCGGACGAGCCGCCCGGCGAGAACCGCGAGGTAGACGAGGAGTACCTGGCCACGATGCGGGCCCGGCTGGCTGCGCTGGTCCCGGTCACCGCGCGGCTCGGGCTGCGCCGGGTCTGGGCCGCGACCATCGACTACACCCCTGATCACCTGCCGATCATCGGCCGCGCGCCCGGGTCCGGGTTCGAACGCGTCACGGTGGCCTGCGCGGGCGGGCACGGCATGATGTGGGGTCCCGGCGTGGCGCGCGCCGCGGCCGACGTCGCGCTCACCGGCGCCTCCGACGTGCTCGACGTCTCGCCGCTCGGCCTCGACCGCTTCGACGAGGCCGGCCACAGCCGCCTCGCGACCGACCCGATCGCCCTGCCCTTCCCGGAGAGGATCGCCTCGCCATGATCACTGCCACCCCGTCCACGAGACGATCCGCAAGCTCTACGTCCTGTTCTGACGCCTTCGGCCGGTGACCCGCGGGCCACCAGCTCGGCCCGAACCCCGAGCCGGGCCCGGGCCGCCCCTCTCGATAGCCTGGCGGCATGGACTATCGCACGCTAGGACACAGCGGCTGCGCGGTGTCGAGCCTGTGCCTGGGCACGATGACGTTCGGCGCGGAGACCGACGAGCCGGGCGCGCACCAGCAGCTCGACCGCTTCATCGAGGCGGGCGGCAATTTCGTGGACACGGCCGACGTGTACGCCGACGGGCGGTCGGAACAGATCATCGGCCGCTGGTTCGCCAGCCGCCCGGCCGGCGTCACCGAGCCGGTGGTGCTGGCCACCAAGGGCCGCTTCCCGCAGGCCGGCGACGGCTCGCCGAACGGCGCCGGGCTGTCCGCGCGCCACCTGACCCGCGCGCTCGACGCGTCGCTGCGGCGGCTCGGGCTCGACTCGGTCGACCTGTACCAGGTGCACGCTTACGACCCGCTGACGCCGCTCGAGGAGACGCTGCGCACACTGGAGGCGTTCATCCGGGCCGGCAAGATCCGCTACTACGGCCTGTCCAACTTCACCGGCTGGCAGCTGACCAAGGTGGTGCACCTGGCCCGCGCCCTGAACGCGGCCGGGCCGGTCACGCTCCAGCCGCAGTACAGCCTGCTGGCCCGCGAGATCGAGTGGGAGATCGTGCCCGCCGCGCTGGACGCAGGCATGGGCCTGCTGCCGTGGAGCCCGCTGGGCGGGGGGTGGCTGTCCGGCAAGTACCGGCGCGACCAGCGCCCGACCGGCGCCACCCGCCTCGGCGACGACCCGAACCGGGGCATGGAGGCCTACGACCGGCGCGGCACCGAGCGCACCTGGAACGTCATCGACGCGGTGCAGAAGGTGGCCGAGGACCGCGGCGTGTCCATGGCCGAGGTCGCGCTCGCCTGGGTGACCGCCCGGCCCGCCGTCACGTCCACCATCTTGGGCGCGCGCACGGTGAGCCAGCTGGAGACCAACCTGCGTTCGGCGCAGCTGGAGCTGACGGCCGCCGAGACCGCCGCCCTCGGCGCCGCCAGCGACCCGCACGTGGTCGACTACCCGTACGGCGAGCTCGGCGAGGAGCAGCGATCCCGCACGCTGTCCGGCGGCCGCTGAGGAGGGCGTGATGTCGCTGGCCGATTTCCCTCGGTACCCGCTGCTGTTCGGCCCCAGCCCGGTCCACCCGCTGGAACGGCTGTCCGCTCACCTGGGCGGCCCGAAGATCTGGGCCAAGCGGGAGGACTGCAACTCCGGTCTGGCCTTCGGCGGGAACAAGACCCGCAAGCTGGAGTACCTGGTGCCCGACGCGCTGGCGCAGGGCGCGGACACGCTGGTCTCGATCGGCGGCGTGCAGTCCAATCACACCCGCCAGGTCGCCGCGGTCGCGGCCAGGCTCGGCCTCAGGGCCCGGCTGGTCCAGGAACACTGGGTCGACTGGCCGGACCCGGTCAACGACCGGGTGGGCAACATCTTGCTGTCCCGGATCATGGGCGCGGACGTCCGCCTGGTGGACGAGGGCTTCGGCATCGGCATCAAGACTAGCTGGGAGCAGGCCCTGGAGGACGTCCGTGCCGCCGGGGGCAGGCCCTACGCCATCCCGGCGGGCGCCTCCGACCACCGGCTGGGCGGCCTGGGCTTCGCCAGCTGGGCGTATGAGGTCCAGCGGCAGGAGCAAGAACTCGGCGTGTTCTTCGACACGATCATCGTGTGCAGCGTCACCGGCTCGACCCAGGCCGGGATGATCGCGGGCTTTGCCGGGATGCGGGGCCAGGACCGGCCGCGCCGTGTCCTCGGCATCGACGCCTCGGCCAAGCTCGACGAGACCAGGGCCCAGGTGGAGAAGATCGCCCGCAACACCGCCGAGCTCATCGGCCTGGGCCGGGAACTGCGCGACGACGAAATCACCGTGCTGGCGGGCTGGGCCGGGGATTACTACGGCATCCCGGTCCAGTCCACGCTGGACGCGATCCGGCTGACCGGCAGCCTGGAGGGCATGATCATCGACCCGGTCTACGAGGGCAAGTCGATGGCCGGGCTCATCGACCTGGTCCGCGGCGGCCGGATCGGCAAGGACTCGACCGTGCTCTACGCCCACCTGGGCGGACAGCCCGCCCTCAACGCCTACAGCGGCCTGTTCCGCTAGGCGGTTCCGGAGGACGGCCCGCCGGCGGTCGCTGATTTTGGCTGTCCGGAGGGAGAGTCCAACCGGCCCGATGTGACATCGGGCCGGTTGTATGCGGCCCAATGTTGCATCGTGCCGGTTGACAGGGGACAGGGGACAGGGGACACAGAAGTACATCAAGATCGGTAAACAACGGTCATTATGGAGCCGTATGCTGCCGACTCAGCGCCGTCAGGCCATCCTCGCCGAGGTCCGCCAGGCCAGGGCGGTCTCCGCCGAGGAACTCGCCCGCAGGTTCGGCGTCTCGCTGGAGACGATCCGCCGTGACCTGCGCGGACTGCGGGACCGCGGGCTGCTCGAGCGGGTCTACGGCGGCGCGCTGTCGGTCCGGTCCACCGAGGGCGACTTCGCCACCAGGAGCACCCTGCACGCCGACCGCAAGCTGGCCATCGCGCAGCTGGCCGTGACCCTGGTGGAGCCCGAGGACACCCTCGTCATCGACATCGGCACCACCGCGCTCGGGGTGGCCAGGGCGCTGCCGGAAACCTTCCGCGGCCGGGTGCTGACCAACTCGGTGCCCGCCGCGATGGCGCTCGCCGACCGGGAGGAGGTCGAGCTGCTCCTGTGCGGCGGGCAGGTCCGGCACGGCGACGCGGCCTGCTTCGGCGCGCAGGCGGAGGCCTTCTTCGCCGACTTCTACGCCGACAAGGCGTTCCTCGGCTCGGGTGGCGTGCACGCGCAGGCCGGGCTGACCGACTACCACCCGCCCGAGGTGACCACCCGGCGCACGATCATCGCGCACGCCGCCGCCTCTTACGTACTGGCCGACTCGAGCAAGCTCGGCACGATCGCCGTGCACCGGGTCTGCCCGCTCAGCCGCGTCACCGCGGTCCTCACCGATCCCGAAGCCAGCGCCGAGGCCGTCGAGGCGCTGGCCAACGCCGGCTGTACCGTCCGGCAAGCCCTCTAGGGAGTGATGTACGTGGACCAGGCCATTAGGGGAAGCGCCCCCGAGGACGAGGAACTGGAAGGGTTCGGCTACCGCCAGCAGTTCGTCCGCTCGCTGCGCCACTTCGAGTCGTTCGCGGTGGCGTTCTCGTTCATCTCGATCACCACCGGGATCTTCACCACGTACGGGTTCGCGCTGGCCACCGGCGGGACCCGGTCCATCTGGACCTGGCCCATCGTGATCGCGGGCCAGGCGCTGGTGGCGCTGGTCTACGGCGCGCTCTCGGTCCGGGTGCCGCTGTCCGGCTACTCCTACCAGTGGGCGTCCCGGCTGGCCAACGTGAGCGTGGGCTGGTGGTTCGGCTGGATGTCGTTCGCGTTCTTGACCATCGTCACCGTCTCGGTCGACTACGGCCTGGTGCAGGTGGCCTTCCAGCCGCTGATCGGCCAGACGTACACCCCGACCAGCGCGGCGCTGGAGACGCTGGTGGTGCTGGCCCTGCAGGCCGCGCTGATCATCGCCTCGACCCGGATGACCACCCGGGCGAACAACACCGC
>WNGL01011092.1_pt1 | contig 15702 bp, 17 predicted proteins | sample 5400591 | NCBI WGS metagenome assembly WNGL01 (sample SAMN13153377, study PRJNA577476) | soil metagenome | isolation source: 80 cm soil or saprolite under Garry oak tree replicate 1 | place: USA:California | collected 2016-06-15
ATACCCGCCTAGGCACGGGCGATCAAGGTTCCTGGATCAGGTCGTGTGCCTAGGATATTTCGGCTTCGGCGTCGCCAAGTAGCCGAAATCGTTCAGACGAGTATCTCGGTGGCCCCGAAACTCGTCAAACTCGGGTCTCAGTGCTTCATCTCGAAGGCGAGCATCTAGCTCGTGACTCGCGTACGCACGCCACGCAATGCAGGCCTCCGCGGCGCGACCAGCTCGCTCCTCCGCCAGGGCCAGGTCGGCCAGGCGAGCCGGGGTCGCCAAGTCCAGCGCCGCCGCGCTGCGCAGGAGGGCGATCGCGCGGTCCAGGTCGCCAAGATCGGCTGCCACCATTCCGGCGAGGGAGAGATACACGGGATGGCTAGGCGCTCCCGACAACGCCAGGTTCGCCTCGGCGTTCGCTTGCGTCAGGCGTCCGCCGCGCCACGCCGTCAGCGCGAGGGCATAGTGCACGGGGGGCGACGTCTCCCCGGCGGTGATGGCGCGCTCGAGGTACAGCCGGGCGTCCTCGTGACGACCGAGCTCGCTGAGGAGCGCCCCGGTGTTCACGTCGAGCACGGCGCGCAGGCGCCTTTCTCGGGCGGAAGATGAGGGGAAGAGCGCCTGCGCGCGCAGATACTCGGCGAGCGCCGCCTTCGGATCCCCGCGCGCTCGCAGAGCTGCGGCGAGATTCCAGTGAACGCGAGGAGACCGCGGTGCGACAACCTCCGCGGCGGTCCACAGATCGAGCTCGGAGTCGAACACGCGCGTCCGCGTCGGGAGTGCGATCGCGAGGGCAACGATCACGGTCGCCGCCGCGCCACATCCGACACGCACACCCCAGGTTGACCCGAGGTGACGTGCGAGGGCCCAGTCTGCGACGCTCGCCGCGGCGGCCAGCGCGCCCAGGTTTGCGAGATACGTCCGGTGCTCGATCATCAGATCCGCGAGAGGGACGATGGACGACGTGGGCGCGAGGGCGACTAGGTAAAACAGGATCCCGAAGGCGGTGACTCGGAGCCTGGGGGCGTCGCTCAGGTCGTCACTCGCGCGGCGGATCGCGAGCACGGCGAGCGAGATCAAGCCGGCGACGGCCGCGAGGGCCGCGAGGGATCGCGGATCGCCGAGGCCTCCGCTCGCATGGACCTCGTGCTCGATGCTCAAGCCGGCAGGCCAAGCGAGCAGGCGCAGATACCGAAGCATGACCTCCTGTTGTGTCAGGAAGTAACGCCAGGGCCCGAGCTCGCCCGCGTCGAGGCCCGCGGTCCAGTCACCACGCAGGCTGAGAACGACGGCGAGTGCCGTCGAGGCGGCGAGCGTCATAGACGGAGCGACCACGGCGAGGCGCCGACGCCAATTCGCGGCGGGACTCAGTTCCAGCGTCGCGCCATGCAGCAGGAACGCGACCGGCACGATCACCGCGTTCGGTTTCGCCGCGACGGCAAGCACGAAAGTTGCCGTTCCCGCTGCGGCCCACGCGGTCGCGCGCCGCGCGCTTCCGGCCGCCTCGGCTCGCAGCAGGAGCAGCATCGCCGCCAGCGATAAAGCGGCCGCGAGCGCCTCGGCCCGTTGGCTGAGATATGCGACCGCCTCCGCCTGAATGGGGTGAAGCGCGAACGCGGCGGCCACGAAGAGAGCGAGCCCTTCGGCTCGCGGGTGGCGGGCGCGCCGGAAGGTCGCGCGCGCGAACGCGAGCGCGAGCGTGGACGCGGCGAGGTGGATGAGGACGTTGACGACGTGGAGCGGGAGCGTGTCCGTTCCGGACGGTGAGGCCTGGAGCGCGAACGAGAGGTTCGTGAGCGGTCGATCTCTGGTCCACGAAAGCGCGTCGGCACCCAGGCCCGCGAGAGACGCCCCCTCGATTGCCTCCACGTCATCCATGACTAAGGCGCCCCGGATCGACGGGAGATATCCCACGACGGACGCCGCGAGCGCCGCCCCGAGCAGCACGGGCGCCAGCCCGCGGCGGCGAAGCGGCGCTTCCATCTAGATCGCGTCGCGCGGCGTCGGGCCGCCCTCCCCGTCGCCCTTCGGACAGCTCGCCATCTCCTTCTCGACGAGCTTGCGGAGCTTCTTCGCGTCCCGCGCTGCGACGAGCCGGTCGAGCTCCTTCCAGCGCGCCTCCGGGTCGGCCTTCAGGATCGCCTCGTACGCCTTGAGCGTGCTCTCGATCCCGGCGGTCTGGACGGCGGCCCAGTCCTTCGCCTCCTTCGGGTGCTCGAACAGGAAGGACGCCATCCCGAAGATGGACTGCACGTAGAGGACCCTCGCGTACGGCGCCTCGTCGTCCTTGGCGAGCGCGTCGAGCGGGCCGGAGCAGCCCTTCACCTCGAAGTCGGGCGCCTCGACCACGAACTGCAGGAGCCAGACGCGATCCGGCCCGGTGCTCCGCGCGAGCGGGTTCCGCTCCAGCTTGCGCGTGATCTCGACCGCGCGCTTTCGCTCGGCCTCCGTCGAGGGTGCGCGGGCGCCTGCGAGGGCGGGGACGCAGAGGAGGGCGAGGAGCGCGGCGGCAGCGAGGGTGCGGTGCAAGGCGAGCCTCCGGGGTGGTTCCGGGCCGATCCCAGCACGAACGCCGCGGGCGGTCGAGCCTCGCGGAGGGGCGCGAGCAGGTTGGATACAATCCGGGCGTGGTCCTCGCAGGCCAGTTCCTGGAGCGCCCCGCCCTCGTCGACGCGGGCGGCTTCGTGCTCGAGGCGCTCTACCACCGGGGCGCGCGCCGCCCCGCGCTCCTCGTGTGCCCGCCCACCGGCGGGGGCGCGGGGATGGACTCGGCCGCGGTCGCGGAGCTCGCCTGGGCCGCGGCGCGCGCCGGGCTCCCCTCGCTCCGCTTCCAGCACCGCGGGGTGGGCGCCTCGCAGGGCGAGGCGGATCCGCGCCGCGCCGTGGACGACGCGGCCGCCGCCCTCGCGCACCTGGGCGAGACCGCCGGGCGGCGCATCGCGATCGCGGGGGTCGGGGACGGCGCAGCGACGGCCCTCGCCCTGGCCCGCCTCCACCCCGAGGTCGACCGGATCGCGCTCGTCTCGCCGGCCGAGCCGCCGGTGGGGCCGCTCCCCGTCGCGCGCGTGCTGGTCGTGCTGCCGGAGGACCGCGCGGCCGAGGCCAGCGCGCTCGTCGCGCCGCTCGGGGAGCGGGGCGCGGTGGAGATCGTCGCAGGCGCCGACGCGCTCTTCCGCGCCGGGCTGCCCGGGCTCGGGCGCGCGGTGGTGGCCTTCGTCACCGGCCGCGGGTGAGCCCGGCAAGCGCGAGCAGGAGGAGCGAGGCGAGGCCGGCGAGCGCGGCGAGCGCGAGCGGCGCCGGGACGCGGCTCGCGCGCCACTCGAGCGAGGGCGAGGCGGGATCGACGAGCGAGAGCGCGTCGGTCGCGGGCGGGGGGACCGGGGTCGCGGCGCGGAAGCGGGCGAGGAGCAGCGCGAGCGCCACCGCGCCGAAGGCGAGCGTCCCGGCGAGCTGCGCCGGCGTGGGGGCGGCCTCGCGCTCCGGCGGGCCGATCGTGAGGAGGAGCGCCGCCGCGATCCCGTTGTTCGTCGCGTGCGCCGCGACGGAGGGCCAGATCGAGCCCGCGCGCCAGGTGAGCCAGCCGAAGGTCGTCCCGAGCACGAGCAGCGCCGGGAGCCGGACCGGGTCGAGGTGGATCGTCGCGAAGAGGATCGCCCCCACCGCGATCGCGATGGCGGGGCGCCGTCGGAGGGAGAGCGTCGTCTGGACGTACCCCCGGAAGGTGAGCTCCTCGCAGACCGGCGCGGCGAGGGCCGCGAGCGCGGCGAGGGACCAGCGCTCCCAGGTGGGCGCCTCGAAGAGCCGCGCGACGTCGAAGGTCTCGACCCAGGCCCGCGGGAGGAGCCGCTGGGCGATCGCCATCACCGCTCCGCCCGTGACGTACCCCGCGGTCCCCGCGAGCGCGCCGAGGAGGATGAGCCCCGGCCGGACCCTGCCGAGCCGGAGGTACGGCGTCACCCGGAGGTTCGACCCGGCCGTGGCGGCGAGCGCGGGCAGCAGGAACACGGCGAGCTGGGTCGCGGCGAGGCCGAGGACCGGGCTCTCGTGCTGGGCGAGCAACGCGGGGAGGAGCAGGGCGAGGAGCAGCCCGGTGAACGCGAGGGCGCTCTTCGTCCCGGCGGGCGGGGCCGCCGGCAGGCTCTCCTCGGCAGGCTCCACCGCAGGGAGAGCATGCACCGGACGGCGCGCGCCGGGAAGGCTGTCCGCGAAGCCGGGCTGGGGAGTCGGCTTGTCCCCGGACTTCCTCTGCCCGGCGAAGCGGGGCTGGGGAGTCGGCGCGGGCGGGGTAATATCCGCGCCATGAACTTCCAGAACCGGACGGTGGTCCTGGGCGTCGGCGGGGGGATCGCCGCGTACAAGGCCTGCGAGCTCGCGCGGCTCGTCGTGAAGGGGCGCGGGACCGTGCGGGTGGCGATGACGCGGGCGGCGACCCGCTTCGTCCAGCCGCTCACCTTCCAGGCCCTCTCCGGAGCGCCGGTGCTCGTGGACCTGCTCGCCGAGGCGTCGGAGGCGACCTACGGGCACCTCGCGCTCGCCCGCGCGGCGGACCTCCTCGTGATCGCGCCCGCGACCGCCGACCTCATCGCCCGGCTCCGGGCGGGGATGGCCGACGACGCCGTCACCACCACCGCGCTCGCCGCGACCTGCCCGGTGCTGCTCGCGCCAGCGATGAACACGCGGATGTGGCGGAACCCGATCGTGCAGGAGAACCTCGCCGCGCTCCGCGAGCGCGGCTGGCACGTCGTCGGCCCCGGCGCGGGCGAGCTCGCGGACGGCGACGTCGGCGAGGGGCGGCTCGCGGAACCGGAGGAGATCGCGGTGGCCGCGACGCGGCTGCTCGGGAACCTCGACCTCGCCGGACGGCGCGTGCTCGTGACCGCCGGGCCGACGCGCGAGCCGATCGACCCGGTCCGGTTCATCTCCAACCCGTCGTCCGGGAAGATGGGGTACGCGGTCGCCGTCGTCGCGGCCCGCCGGGGCGCGCAGGTGACCCTCGTCTCCGGGCCGACCGAGCTGGCCGATCCGAGCGGCGTGAAGCTCATCCGCGTGCAGACCGCGGAGGAGATGGCCCGCGCGGTGGACGGGGAGGCGGCGGCGATGGACCTGTTCGTCGCCGCGGCGGCGGTGTCCGACTACCGCCCGCAGGCGTCATCGCCGCGGAAGATCAAGAAGGGGCCCGGGGAAGAGACCCTCGTCCTGTCCCGGACCCCCGACATCCTCGCCGGGCTCGGCACGAAGTACGGCGGCAAGAAGGACGGCCCGGTGCTGGTCGGGTTCGCGGCGGAGACGGAGGAGGTCATCGCGCGCGCCCGCGAGAAGCTGAAGACGAAGCGCTGCGACCTCGTCGTCGCGAACCGGGTGGGCGGGCCGGGCGCGGGGTTCGGGAGCGACACGAACCGGGTGGCGCTCGTGTCGGCGGTCGAGCTCGCCGAGATCGAGGGGCCGAAGGAGAAGATCGCGGAGGCGATCCTCGACTGGATCCTTCCGGTGCTGGAGGGGCGGCGCGACCGAAGGCGAAATAGCCTGCGGGCTCGCGCGAACGTCCGGCGAGGCGCTCGCGCCTACCGCAGCACGTCCCGCAGCCCGGGGTACCTCTCGAAGACCGAGCTCGCGTAGGTGCACACCGGGACGACGCTCGTCCCGGTCCGGCGCGCCCACGCGACCGCGGCCTCGACCAGCAGGCGGCCCACGCCACGCCCCTGCAGCGCTCGCGAGACCTCGGTGTGCTCGAAGACCACGGTCTGCGGCGACGAGCGCGAGTAGTGGAGCTCGGCGAGCCGCTGCCCTCCCTGCTCGACGAAGAAGCTCCCTGTGCCGTCCCGCTCCTCGTGACGGACCTCGAGCTCGGACGCGTGGTTCTGGGTCTGCTCCATGGGGCCTCCCTGACTCGCGGCGCCTACGCCGCGAGCTTCGCGATCGACGCCGGCAGGACGAGCTTCCCCTGGATCGCGCGCCGGAACGCCTCGCGCGTCTCGCCCGCGATCTCGTGCGCGTCGCGTGTCAGGATGCGTCGCCGGGCGGTCCGCTCCCGCAGCTGCTTGCGGAGGTCCTGCGCGATCCGGATGTTCCGCGCGCCGGTCGCGTCCGCCCGCGCCGCCTTGCAGCGCTCGAGCTCGGAGAGGAGCCCCACGATCGCCTCCACCGCGAGCGCGTTCGTGTCGGTGACGAGGTCCGGCTCGAGGACGAGGTTCCGCTCGCGCGCGAGCGCGAGGCGGGAGAAATGGTGGAACCGGCCCATCCGGGCGGTGGTGAGGAGCGAGCGGAAGAGCTGCTTCGAGACGCCGAACGGGATGATCGACGAACCGTAGAGCATCGACTCGAGGTAGTGGTCGTGGCTCCGGTAGGCGCGGGTCGTCACCTCGCGCGCGACCCGCGAGAGATCGCGATCCATCCGCTGGTCGTAGCGCAGCTCCCAGTAGGCGTGCTGCGCGTTCAGCTTGTGGTACGCGGCGACCGTCTTGAACGGCACGTAGTAGTTGTGCGCGACCGTGTCCGCGGCGAGGTGCGAGAGGAAGCCGAGCGCGAAGGACTGCTCGCCTCCGGCGCGGGCGTGCTTGAACACGTTGAAGCCGACGCGCCAGTTGTGACAGTGGTACAGGTACCTCGCCATGTTCTTGCCGACGACGATGTCTGCAGCGAGCGAGCCGTACAGGAACTCGTTGCCGAAGTCCTGCAAGACGTGGCGGGTCGCCGGCTGCACGACCCCGAGCGCCTCGAGCGCCTGCGCCGAGAAGCTGAGGTGCGCGAGCGGCGCCCACGCCAGGGCCTCGGCGGGGACGACGAGGATCGCGACGGCGACTGCGGCGAAGGTCAGGGTGACGAGGAGGCGCTCCGTGCTCATCGACGCCGATTGTAGGGGCCGCGACCTGCGACCCGCAACGCGACGTGAGGGGATCGAGGGGGCGAGCGCATGAGCGGAGCGCGCACGCAGGACGAGATCGGGGCGGTCGCCGACGAGCTCCGGCGTCACCTGAGCTGGCTCGCGGACGCGGGAATCCGCGAGATCCCGCCTGCATCCGACGTTTCGTCGCGCGCGCCCGGGTCGCGGCCCGCGCCCGCCTCTCAGGCCGCCCCCCCCGTCGGTCACGGCTCGGCGCCCGCGACGCGCCCGCCGGAGCCTCCCGCGGCGCCGCCCCCCGCCCGGGGCGCCGCCCGCGGGGCGTACGCGACGACCGATCGAGGGTGCGGCAGCGACGGGCTGCTCGCGGTGCGGCGCGAGCTCGGCGAGTGCACCCGCTGCGAGCTCGCGGGCGGTCGGACGAAGCTCGTGTTCGGCGTCGGGGACGCCGCCGCGGAGCTGGTGTTCGTCGGCGAGGGGCCCGGCGAGGACGAGGATCTGCAGGGCGAGCCGTTCGTCGGGCGCGCCGGCCAGCTCCTCACGAAGATGATCGAGGCGATGGGCTTCCGCCGCGACGAGATCTACATCGCGAACGTGGTGAAGTGCCGCCCGCCGGGGAACCGGAACCCGGAGCCCGCCGAGATCGAGGCGTGCGAGCCGTTCCTGCGCGCGCAGCTCGCGGCGATCCGACCCAAGGTCGTCGTCGCCCTCGGGAAGTTCGCGGCGCAGACGCTGCTGCGCGAGACCTCGCCCATCTCGAAGCTGCGCGGCCGCTGGTTCTCGTACGAGGGCGTGCGGCTCATGCCGACGTTCCACCCCGCCTACCTCCTCCGCAGCCCCGGCGAGAAGGGGAAGGCGTGGGAGGATCTGCAGCTCGTGATGACGGAGCTCGGCAAGGAGCCGCCGAGGAGGTCGTGATGGCTCGTTTCGCGCGGACCGCTCGCCGCATCCTGTCGATCTCGGCGCTGGCCCTCGCCGCCGCCGGCGCGCTCGGCGCGGGTGAGGACACCCCGACCGGCAAGCTCGCGCCGGGCGCCGGTCCGCCCCGCGTCCTCTCGGTCGAGGTGAAGGGCGCCATCACCGGCGGGACCGCGGAGTTCCTCGGCGCCGCCCTCCGGCGCGCCCGCGACGAGCGGTTCCAGGCGGTGGCCATCACGCTCGACACCCCCGGCGGCGCGCTCGACGCGACGCGGGAGATCGTCCAGGGGATGCTCTCGAGCGAGGTCCCGATCGTCCTCTGGGTCGGACCGGCCGGCGCGCACGCCGCGTCCGCCGGGTTGTTCCTCACCATGGCCGCGAACGTCGCCGCCATGCACCCCGCCGCGAACATCGGCGCGGCCCACCCGGTGACGATGGGCGGCAAGGACGTCGCCGAGGAGGCCGGGAAGGACATGGCGAAGAAGGTGGAGAACGACACCGCCGCCTTCGTGAAGTCGATCGCCTCCGAGCGCGGCCGCAGCGCCGAGTGGGCGGAGAAGGCGGTCCGGGAGAGCGTCTCCGCGACCGGCGACGAGGCGGTGAAGCTGAAGGTGGTCGACTTCGTCGCCCCGGACCTCCGCGCCGCGCTCGCGCAGGCGGACGGGCGGCAGGTGAAGGCGGGCGGGGCCTTTACGAGGCTCCGGACGCGGGACGCGGTCCTCCTCCCGCAGGAGCCGACGGTGCGGCAGCGGCTCCTCTCGTTCCTCTCCGACCCGAACGTCGTCGCGCTCCTCATGCTCCTCGGGACCCTCGGGATCGGGATCGAGTTCTACCACCCCGGCATGATCTTCCCGGGCGCCGTCGGCGCCTTCTGCCTGCTCCTCGCGTTCCTCGCGATGCGGGTCATCCCGGTGAACGTGGGCGCGGTCCTGCTCCTCCTCGCCGGCGTCGGCCTCCTCGTGGCCGAGGGCTACATCACGACGCACGGGATCGCCGGGGCGGGCGGCGCGATCTGCATCGTGGTCGGGACGGCGTTCTTCATCGACCGCGCCTCGCCCGACTACCAGTTCGATCCCGGCACGTTCACGGTGTCGCCCTGGATCGTCTGGCCGACGCCCATCCTCCTCGCCGGGGTGCTCGGCTTCATGGCCTGGAAGATCGCCGGGGCGAGGAGGGCGCCGCTCCAGCTCGGCGCGCCGGCCCTCGTCGGCGCGGAGGGGATGGCGCTCGACGACATCGGGCCCACCGGCGGCCAGGCCTTCATTCACGGTGAGTACTGGCAGGCACGCAGCGCCGCGCCGATCCCGAAGGGGGCTCACGTCCGCGTCGTGGCGGTGGACGGGCTCACGCTGACGCTCGTCGTCGCCGGCTGATTCGCCCCGCGGTCACATGATGGTGGTGCGCGGCGCGCGGTCGGGCTAGAAGGGAGCACCCCGGGAGGGAACCATGCCCATCGTCGGAATCGGCCTGCTTATCCCCGTCGCGCTCGTCGTCATCTGGTTCCTGTCCGGCATCCGGATCATCAACGAGTACGAGCAGGGAGTGGTGCTGCGGCTCGGGCGCTTCGCCGGCGTCCGCAGCGCGGGCCTGAAGTGGATCATCCCGTTCATCGACCGGATGATCGTCATCGACATGCGCGTCACCGCGGAGCAGGTGCCGCCGCAGGACGTCATCACCCGCGACAACGTCTCCGTGAAGGTGAACGCGGTCATCTACTTCCGCGTGATGCAGGCGGACCGCGCCTTCCTCCAGGTCACCGACTTCCTCTTCGCGACGAGCCAGTTCGCCCAGACCACGCTCCGATCGGTGCTCGGGCAGGTGGAGATGGACGACCTGCTCAGCCAGCGCGACAAGATCAACCGGCAGCTCCAGGAGATCATCGACCGCCACACCGAGCCGTGGGGCGTGAAGGTGACCGCGGTCGAGGTGAAGCAGGTGGACCTGCCCGAGGAGATGCGCCGCGCGATGGCGAAGCAGGCCGAGGCCGAGCGCGAGCGGCGGGCCAAGGTGATCGCCGCCGAGGGCGAGCACCAGGCCGCGGAGAAGCTCGGGATGGCGGCGGACGTCATCGCCCGCTCGCCGGGCGCGCTCCAGCTCCGCTACCTCCAGACGCTCGTCGAGATCGCGGCCGAGAAGAACTCGACCATCGTGTTCCCGCTGCCGATCGAGCTCGTGAAGGCGTTCCTCGACCACCCGCCCGGCCGCTAGCCCTCCGCCCGGCCGCCGCGCGCCCCGCCGGCCGGGGGCGTCGCGCGCCGTGTGTTCCCTCCCGACCTTGTCGTGCGAGCCGCGCCACGCGCGGCGCCCCCTCCAGAGCCCGCTGCGCGGGGCGAAGGAGGTCCAGGGGCGAGCCCCCTCCCTTTCCCCGCTGCGCGGGGCGAAGGAAGTCCGGGGACAAGGGAGGGGTCATGCGAGGAACGCTCCGCGCCGTCGCCGCCGCCCTCTTCGCGGCAGGCTGCGGGCAGCCGCAGACGGTCTCGTCCCCGGTCGGGTCGGCGAGCAGCTGTGCGGGGTGCCACACGGCGCCGGGGGAGGGCCCGCCGTTCCGCGACCAGACCGGCGCGACCGACCCGCACCGGCTCACCGTCGGCGCCCACGACGCCCACCTGCACGGAAACCTCTCCTCGAACGTCACGTGCGGCGACTGCCACACCGTGCCCCGCCGGGTGACCGACCCCGGCCACATGGACACGGTGCCCCCCGCGACCGTGAAGTTCGGCGGGCTCGCCCTCAACGGCGGCGCGGACCCGCGCTACGTCAACCAGGGGTGCGCGGCGACCTACTGCCACGGAAACTTCTTCGGGGGGAACCGCACCAACACGCCGGCCTGGCTCGGTGACGCGAGCGCCGCGGCGTGCACCGCCTGCCACGGCCTGCCGCCCTCGACCGGGCGACACGAGAAGCACGTCCTCGACGAGGGGATCTCCTGCGATCAGTGCCACGGGCCGCTCTTCCCCGCGACGCACGTGAACGGCAAGGTCGACGTCGCGCTCGCGGTGTGGGACCCGAAGTACAAGACCTGCCAGGCGATGAAGTGCCACGGCGCCCGGAGCTGGCCCGGCCCGGACGACGCCGGGAAGTGACCTTCAGTCGACGAGGACGACCCGGCCCGAAGAGGGATCGCGTCCTCAGAGCGCCGTCACGATCCGGCCGTCCTCCGCGGTCCACGCGCGCGCCATCGCCGGCGTGCTGTGCGCGAACCCCACGGGCCCGGCGGGCCCCACCACGATGAGCCCGCCCACGCCCTGGACCCGCTCGGCGAGGAGCCGGATCGCCTCGCGCGCCGCCTCGAACGCGGTCTTCCCCGCGCCGACGAGGTCCGCGGCATGGCGCGCGAGCGTGAGCTGGATGATCCGCTCGCCGTGGCCGGTGCAGGACACGGCCGCGAGCCCGTCGTCCGCGTAGGTCCCGCAGCCGATGAGAGGCGTGTCGCCGACCCGTCCCGGCCGCTTCATCGACATGCCGCCGGTCGAGGTCGCCGCCGCGAGGTGTCCACGCACGTCGCGGGCGACCGCGCCGACCGTACCGGTCCGGGAGGCCGACGCGCCGCGCCGGGCGGCCTCCCAGCGCTCCCGCTGCGCGGGCGTCACGAGAGACGCGTTCTCGACGGCGGGGATGCCGGCCTCGCGCGCGAGCGCCGAAGCGGCCGGACCGACGAGCAGGACGTGCTCGGTCCGCTCCAGCACGGCCCGGGCGAGCGAGACCGCGTTTTGCACGTCCTTCACGACGGCGACCGCGCCACAGCGAAGGGTCTCGCCTTCCATCACGGCGGCGTCGAGCTCGACCTCGCCGTCCAGGGTGAGCACCGCGCCCGTGCCGGCGTTGAAGGCGGGGTCGTCCTCCAGGATCCGGACCGCGGCCTCGACCGCGTCCAGGGCCGGCCCGCCCCGGCGGAGGAGCTCGGCGCCCGCGGCGCAGGCCCGCCGGACCCCGTCGAGGCGCGCGGCGCCCACGGCGCTCGCCCGTGCCTCGGGGAGATCGCCGGCGCCTCCGTGTACGATGACGGCAGGATCGCTGGTACGGTGCATGAGGGCAGCCCCGGTTATCTTCTCCTACCAGAGGTTCCCATGGCACTTCGCGAGGTCGTCATCGTCGGGGCGGCGCGTACGCCCATCGGCTCCTTCTTCGGCTCGCTCGCCGCAGTGCAGGCGACGAGGCTCGGCGCGACCGCGATCCGGGCGGCCCTGCAGCGCGCCGGGGTCGATCCGGGGTCCGTCGACGAGGTCGTGATGGGCAACGTCCTCCAGGCGGGCGAGGGCCAGGCGCCCGCCCGCCAGGCGGCCCTCTTCGCCGGGCTCCCGGAGAAGGTCCCCTGCTGGACGCTCAACAAGGTCTGCGGGTCGGGGCTCAAGGCCGTCATCTCCGGCGCCCAGGCCATCGCGCTCGGTGACGCCGAGGTCGTGGTCGCAGGCGGCATGGAGTCCATGTCCAACGTCCCCTACTACGACCGCGCCGCTCGCGCCGGGGTCCGGATGGGCAACGTCGAGCTGGTCGACGGCCTGATCCACGACGGGCTCTGGGACGTGTACGGCCAGCACCACATGGGCATCTGCGCGGAGCACTGCGCGACGACGCAGGGCATCTCTCGCGCGCAGCAGGACGAGTACGCGCTCGAGTCCACCCGCCGCGCCATCGAGTCGCAGAAGGCGGGCGCATTCCGCGCCGAGATCGTCCCGGTCGAGATCGAGGGGAAGAAGGGCGACAAGACCGTCGTCGACGAGGACGACGGCCCCAAGGCGGCGAAGCCCGAAAAGATCCCGTCGCTGAAGCCGGTCTTCAAGAAGGACGGCACCGTCACCGCCGCGAACTCCTCCTCGATCAACGACGGCGGCGCGGCGCTCGTGCTCATGAGCGCGGACCGGGCGAAGAAGGACGGCCGGAACGTCCTCGCGAAGGTCACCGCCTGGGGCGGCGCCGCGCGCGCGCCGGTGGAGTTCACCATCGCGCCCGCCGACGCGATCCGCACGACGCTCTCGAAGGCCGGGCTCCAGACGAAGGACGTGGACCTCTGGGAGATCAACGAGGCCTTCGCGGTCGTCTCGGTCGCGAACAACCGGCTGCTCGGGCTCGACGGGAGGAGCGTCAACGTCCGCGGCGGCGCGGTCGCGCTCGGGCACCCCATCGGCGCCTCCGGCGCACGGATCCTCGTGACCCTGCTCCACGCGATGAAGGACCTCGGCAAGAAGCGCGGGCTCGCCTCGCTCTGCATCGGCGGCGGGGAAGCGGTCGCGCTGGTGGTCGAGCGCTAGCGGCGAGGAGGAGGACCCGTGAACAAGGTCGTCGCCTCGGCGGACGAGGCCGTGAAGGACGTCCAGGACGGCGCGACCATCATGGTCTCCGGCTTCGGGCTGTGCGGCAACCCGGAGAACCTCATCGCCGCGCTCCACCGCAAAGGCGTGAAGGACCTCACCGTCGTCTCGAACAACTGCGGGACCACCGACCTCGGGCTCGGGATCCTCCTCAAGGCGCGGCAGCTCAAGAAGATCGTCGCGTCCTACGTCGGCGAGAACAAGGAGTTCGAGCGCCAGTACCTGTCGGGCGAGCTCGAGGTCGAGCTCGTCCCGCAGGGAACGCTCGCGGAGCGGATCCGCGCGGGCGGCGCCGGGATCGGCGGCTTCTACACCGCGACCGGCGTCGGCACGAAGGTCGCGGAGGGGAAGGAGACCCGGGTGCTCTCCGGGCGCGAGTTCGTGCTCGAGCTGCCGCTCCGGGCGGACTTCGCGCTCGTCTGGGCCTGGAAGGCGGACAGCTGGGGGAACCTCCTCTACCGGAAGACCACCCGGAACTTCGCGCCGATGATGTGCACGGCGGCGAAGGTCACGATCGCGGAGGCGAGCCACGTCGTCCTGGCGGGCGAGCTCGATCCGGACCAGGTCCACACCCCGTCCATCTACGTGAAGCGGGTCGTGAAGGGCGAGAAGTACGAGAAGTGGATCGAGCGGCGGACGGTCCGCCCGCGGGCGAAGTAGGAGGGACGATGCCGCTCACGCGAGAGCAGATCGCGAAGCGCGTCGCGCGGGAGCTGCGCGACGGCTACTACGTGAACCTCGGCATCGGCATGCCGACCCTGGTGGCGAACTACGTGCCGCCCGGGATCGAGGTCGTGCTCCAGTCCGAGAACGGGATCCTCGGCGTCGGCCCGTACCCGGTCGAGGGCGACGAGGACCCCGACCTCATCAACGCCGGGAAGGAGACGGTCACGGTGGTGCCGGGGGCCGCCTTCTTCTCGTCGGCGGAGTCGTTCGCGATGATCCGCGGCGGCCACATCGACCTCGCGATCCTCGGCGCGCTCGAGGTCTCGGAGAAGGGCGACCTCGCGAACTGGCTCGTCCCCGGGAAGATGGTGAAGGGGATGGGCGGCGGGATGGATCTCGTCGCCGGCGCGCGGCGCGTCATCGTGACGATGGACCACGCGACGAAGGACGGCGCGCCCAAGATCCTGAAGCACTGCACGCTGCCGATCACGGGGCTCCACTGCGTGTCGGCCATCTGCACCGACCGCGCCTGGATCGACGTGACGCCCGAGGGGCTGCGGCTCCGCGAGATCGCGCCGGGCGAGACGTTCCAGGGCGTGCAGGAGCTGACCGAGGCGCGCCTCCTCGTCGGTTCCGACGTCTCGCCGCTGCAGGCGTGACCGGGTGCGGCGGCGTGGCGGCGCTCTTCACGCTCCTCACCGACTACGGCGCCGGCTCCGGCTACCCCGCCCAGCTGAAGGGCGTGCTCCTCGCGGCCTGCCCGGACGCTCGGATCGTCGACGTCTCGCACGAGGTCCCGCGCCACGACGTCCTCGGCGGCGCGCTCCTCCTCGAGGCCTGCGCCCCCTGGTTCCCGCGCGGCGCCATCCACGTCGCGGTGGTGGACCCGGGCGTCGGCACGGCGCGGCGGGGGGTCTGCGCGATCGACCCGGAAGGGCGGCGTTTCGTCGCGCCCGACAATGGCCTCCTCACCCCCTTCCTCGGGCCGGGCGCACGCGCCTTCGCGCTCGCGGAGGGCGGGGCGCTCCCCGCGCCGCGGAGCGCCACCTTCCACGGCCGGGACCTCTTCGCGCCCGCCGCCGTGCTCCTGGCGCGCGGGGCCGAGCCCGCCTCGCTCGGGCCGGAGCTCGCCGACCCGGTGCGGCTCGACTGGCCGACCGCCGCGGTCGCGGGGCGCGAGGTGCGCGGGACGACCCTTGCGGCGGACCACTTCGGGAACCTCGTCACCTCCATCCGCGAGGCCGACCTCGGCTCGTCGCCGACCGTGGAGCGCGTGGAGGCGGGTGGGCGCGAGGCGCGCTGGGTTCGAACCTTCGGCGACGGGCGACCCGGGGAGCTGCTCGCGATGGTCGGGAGCGGCGGCCGGGTGGAGCTGGCGGTGCGCGAGGCGAGCGCCGCGGCGCTCCTCGGCCGCACCCGGGGTGTGGAGGTCCGCCTCGTGCTGGTTGGCCCTCTCTAGATCGCCTGCTACACTTCTCCGGCGATGTCCGACAACAAGCGCCGCGCCACGCGCCTGCATCACGAGATCCCGGTTGCGTACCGGAGCGTCGGCAGCTTCCTGTCCGACTGGGCGACGAACATCAGCCAGGGCGGGCTCTTCATCAACACGCGCAAGCCGCTGCCGGTGGGCACGCCGGTGAAGATCCTGATCCAGCTCCCCGGCACCAAGTTCCCGTACGAGCTCGCCGGCCGCGTCACGCGCGTCACCGAGTTCGACAACAAGGCGAACATGGTCCCGGGCATGGGGATCGAGTTCACCGAGCTCGACGTGGCGAAGCAGCAGGAGATCGCGGACTTCGTCTCCCGGCTCAGCCGCGACCTCGACGAAGCCTGACCGCCGGCCGGCGGTTACGTCCCCGCAGTGCGCACCGAGCTCGACATCGACGGCCTCGCCCAGGGCGGCGAGGGGGTGGGGCGATCCGGCGAGCGCCCGGTCTTCGTCCCGTTCACCGCGCCCGGTGACCGCGTCGCGGCGGACGTGCC
>WNGL01005070.1_pt1 | contig 15701 bp, 11 predicted proteins | sample 5400591 | NCBI WGS metagenome assembly WNGL01 (sample SAMN13153377, study PRJNA577476) | soil metagenome | isolation source: 80 cm soil or saprolite under Garry oak tree replicate 1 | place: USA:California | collected 2016-06-15
GGTGTAGCAGCTTTACATAATTATCTTGCATCTATTCTCACCCGCTTTCCGCCCGACCGGTCGCAAGCGATTCCAGTAAGCGCGCAGGTCAGCGACGTTCAGACCCTTCGGCGGCCCGCACTATGTCAGGAGTCCTGAACCCGCGAACCAGCACCTTCTGATCTTTGCACCTGCGCGAGCGTCGCACGGGAAATCAGGAGACCTGAGAGCCAAGGCCGAGTAGAAGCGCGCACCATAACTCGCGCATCAGCTCCGCGGCGGTGTTCTTGCTTACCTGCCAGCCCGCGTTCTCGGGCCCGCGGGGATCGGTGGCGACCCGCATGTGCCCTCATGCGCTGCGAACAGTCGCCTGACCTCGGCTTTAAGCTAGTCCGGGGCATACCGTCCCGCGCAGCCCCGGAGCCCACTTGAAGGCCCGCGCAGCCCCGGAGCCCGCTTGCAAACACGACGACCAGCGCCCGGCAGATGATTCCTGGACTTCCGGGATCAACGATGAGTTTGATGCGCGCAGTCACGAGGTACTCAATCAGCTGCTTCGCCCAACCGGAGGATCGCCGGGCAGGCAACAACTGGAATGGCCCCGGCTTCATATCCACACCTGGGACACGAACTTCATCTCCGGAATTAGCCGATGGGACGGGAAAGATTACGGCTTTTGGTTCCAGAGACATGGCACGGGCCCAATATATATCCAGAATCGGCGTTTTAGCTCGTGGTACAACCTGGATGGCGGCGGCGATCATCCTCACGACACTGGAATCGGATGGAGCGGACCGCCCCTGCCGGAGCGATGCATGAGCGATGGTAGGCGAGCGGACCTCGCTATCAACGTATCTCCTTCTGGCCCAAATCCTCAGAACGACGTTTTCTCGATTTCCGCTTCATTGATGTCAGCGGCAAATGGTGGCGAGGTAGTCGCATTATTCGGCCACAGGAGTTCTGGGTGGACAACCTTGAGCTGACGCCATTCCACCACGGCGGCGACCCGCCGGGTGAGGGGACGATTCGCTGGCCACGGTTCTGCCTGCACACTTGGGATACGCGTCAGGCTAGCGGCTGGAGCGAATGGGGCGGCAGCAACTACGGGCTGCTATTCCATAACGGGTCCATAGGTTCTTGGAGTTAAGGATCTGCCGCCTGAGCGGCATTGCCGAAAGGGATGAGGACTCGATCATTATGCTTGTCTGACCGTGTGGCTACATGGTCAGACGTCGGTTTATTCTGACAACGACGCGGCAACGCTACCGCCCGCCGCCGACTCGTTCTCGGACAAGGAGGGCATGGCGGCTTGTGGGTCTTCACCGACGTCATTGGTATTAGCGCGCGTTTGCCGGGCACGGCCTGCCGGACGGACCCGCTGACGCGGCCGGCTTCGCCGACCTGGTTGGGCCAGCAGCCTTGGCCTGGTGGCGGCCCAAGGAACGTGATTGCCGGTGCAGGTGGAGAATGAATGTGTCGCACTGTGCCTGGGAGCGTGTTGAATGCGAAGGGGTCGCCTGGCGTGGCCGTTCCTGGCCGGGTTGATTGTCGTCGCGGTGACGATCCTGGCCGCGTTCGGCTCCCCGAAGCCGCCGGCGTCACCGGGATCGGCAACTGCCACCGCCTCTGCGAAACCCTCGACAGCCATTACCCTGCCTTACACGCCGGCCGGGGCCCAACTCCGGTGGCTCATCGCGGTCAAGCATCTGCCCATGTCCGTCGCGCAGATCCGTGCCCACTTCGACGCAGCCTTCCGCGCCCAGGTCAGCCCGGCCAAGCTCAACCAGGGGATACTAGGAGCCACCGATGTCAAGCTGGTCTCGATCAAGGTCGATGAACCCAGCAGGCTCGCCGTCATCGTCTCCACCGGCGGCGTTCTGCAGGTTCAGGTTGCGCTCGCCATCGACCGCCAGGGGCTAATCAGCGGGCTAAGAATCTCCCCGGTCACCCCTACCGCCTGGGCCGGTGTCGATGCCGCCGTACGCTTGGTCGCGCCCAAGGTCCGCCTGCTCGTTGCCGACGTCACCAAGGGCACCTGCCAGCCGGTGCACCAGATCGATCCTGCCACCGCGGCGCCGCTCGGCTCGGCCTTCAAGCTCTACGTGCTCGACGCACTGGGCAATGCCGTGGCGTCTGGCAAGGCCCGCTGGAACCAGCCGCTGACCATCACGCCACAACTCAAGAGCCCCTTCAGCGAGCTCCAGCATAAGTCGGACAACACCCGGATCTCGGTGCATGACACGGCGGCCAAGATGATCTTCAAGAGCGACAACACAGCGGCCGATATGCTGATCAACCTGGTGAGCCGACCCGAGGTCGAGGCGGTGCTCACCACGACCGGGATGGCCGCCCCAGCCCGGGATCAGCCGTTCCTGACCACCCGCGAGATGTCCATCCTCAAGCTCGACCAATGGCCGACGCTTGCCCAGCGTTACATCGCCGCGGACGAAGCCGGCCGAAGGGCGCTGCTCGCCGCCACCGTGGACCGTGCGCCCCTTCCCTCCGACGCTGCGAGGAAAGCGTGGACCACACCGCGCGATATCGACAGCCTCGAATGGTTCGCCTCGGTCAACGACATCTGCCGTCTCTACACCTCCCTCGCCGCCCTCGACCGCCGACCGGGCCTGTCCCCGATCGGCGACGTGCTTTCGCTCAGTGATGGCTGGCTCCAGCTCGACCCTGCGCAGTGGAAGCGGACCTGGTACAAGGGCGGATACGAGCCGGGGGTCCTGACTATGGCCTACATGGCCACAACCCAGGCAGGGCGGAGCTACGTCGTCGCCGTGTTCGCCGAGAACCCGTCAGAACCCATCAACGAGGCCACAGCGACCCCCTTCATGCGTTCGGCGATCAGGGGAGCGTTTACATTGGCTCGATCACGGTGCGGGCCCGCAGCGGGGCATCTGCACGAGGTCCTGGGCATCCGCAGAGTTTTTCACCCGGGTTCGCTCATTCCATAATGCGCTAGAGGCTTATTATGCGCATCCTCGCCATCAGCCCCAGTTGGGGAGATAGATTCAGCCGTGGAGGACAATGGAACGCTCATTGGCGGTAACGGGGCAGGGATTCGTCAAAGTAGTGGGACGTGTTTAGCCTGGTGAAAGGGCTAGCCTAGCGTGCCGCTGATCCAGTTCCCCAGCGACCCTGACTTTGATGACGTCCACAACCTCCGCGCTCGCATCAGCAGCGAACAGGCGGTCTTTCAGCCAGACCCTGCAGGCAGCCTTCACAGCAGCCGCGCTCAATCCTTGCAGCAAGTCAGCCACGCCATCAGTTTGCCGTAACACGCGGTACCTACGGGCATACAGGAGGGAATGCCTAGGCCTGCCGGCCGCGAGGGCCGGTATCCGAACTGGATAATCTGTGTACGGCCATGCACGCTGGCGGGACGGTTATCAGACGTACCGAATCGGCGATCAGGAACCCGATGAGCCAGCATTCCGATCACGCTTAGCGATTATGGCAGGTCCGCAGTCGTGACGCGATATCCGCCGTTATGCTCGGGAAACGTGGTCGCTGACGTGGCTGCCGGCGCCACGCCGAACGGGGTGATCTGCGCGCACGTGTCCGGCTGTCGGGGTCTGTCCCTACGATGCGGAGGTCGCCGGCGTCCCGGTTGGCCCGCGCATCGAGAGCAGCCGCTGGCCTGACCGCGCCGCTGCCTTCCGGCATCCGCATGCGTCATCGCCCGTGTGTGGGAGGCGTCAATGGTCGAACGGATGGAAGGCCAGCGGGTTGATCTCGGCGCCGCCGAGGCCGAGAGGCCGTGACATTACGGACGGCTAGCGTACCGGTGCCCGCGATAGGCCGGTAAGCCCATGTCTATGGCGAGGTCGAGGGCGGGACTGGAGTGGGTGAGAGCGCCGACGGACAGGTAGTGCACGCCGGTGCTGGCCACCTCCCTGGCGTTCTCCAGCCGCAGGCGGCCGCTGGCCTCTAGTTTGGCGGCCGGGCAGGCGCGGGCCATGGCGACCGCGGAACGCATCTGGTCCGGGCTCATGTTGTCCAGCAGGATCAGCGCGGCTCCCGCGGCCAGGGCCTCGCCGACCTGGTCGAGCGTGTCGCACTCTACCTCGACCATCACGCCGGGCGCGGCGGCCAGGACCGCGCGGAACGCCGCGGTGATCCCGCCCGCGGCGGCTATGTGGTTGTCCTTGATCAGCGCCGCGTCGCCCAGGCCCATCCGGTGGTTCACCCCGCCCCCGCAGCGCACCGCGTACTTCTCCAGCGCGCGCAGCCCGGGGACGGTCTTGCGGGTGTCCCGCACGAACGCGCCGGTGCCGTCGATGGCGTCGACCCATGCGCGGGTCGCGGTGGCGATGCCGGACAGGTGCGTGAGGAAGTTGAGCAGCGTCCGCTCGGCGGTCAGGATCTCGGCCAGCGGCCCCTCCACCCGGGCGACCACGTCACCGGCGGCGACCCGGTCGCCGTCACGGGCTTGCGGGGTGACCGTGGCGGCCGGGCACGCGACGTCCAGCACGGCCGCCGCTACGGGGAGGCCGGCCAAAGTGCCTGGCTGGCGAGCCACGACGTCCGCAACGGATGTGGTGCCGGGAGGTATGACGGCTGCGGTGGTGACGTCGGGACCGTAACGCAGGTCCTCCTCGAGGGCGGCGCGCACGACCCGGTCCAGGTCGCCTGGGTCCGGTGTCATGCCGCCACTGCATCCGATCGGGCTGGGGCGATGTCGCTCCGGCGGTGGCAGCCGCGGCTCTCGCGGCGGGCCAGCGCCGCCTCGGCGACCAGCGTCGAGACCGTGTGCAGGTTGGCCGCCTCGACCGCGGGCAGGTCCAGCACGCCGCCCGCCGGGGCGCGCGACAGCGACCGTAGCAGCTCACGCAGCCCGGTCTCGTCGCGCAGCACGCCGGCGTGACGTGACATCGCCGCCGCGAGCGCGGGCCGCGCCGACGGGGCGACCCCCATCCCGCCGTCAGCCGCGGACGGCGCCGGGATCACACCGCGCGGCAGCTCGCGGCCGAGCAGGTCGCCTAGTCCGCGGCCCATGATCATCGCCTCGGTGAGGGAGTTCGACGCGAGCCGGTTCGCGCCGTGCACGCCAGTGCGGGCGACCTCGCCCACGGCGAAGACGCCCGGCAGCGAGGTCCGGCCGGTCATGTCGGCACGCACCCCGCCGCATGCGTAGTGCGCGCCGGGTGCGACAGGGATCGGCTCGGCCGCCGGGTCGATGCCGCGTTCGCGGCAGGCAGCGGATACCGTGGGGAACCTGTCGTCCAGCCGCTGGACCGACGTGGCGTCCAGCCACAGGTGCGGTGCGCCGCTCGCCGACATCTGCTCGAGCATGGCCGCCGACACCACGTCGCGGGGCGCCAGGCTATCGGGAACGGCCGGGCGGCCGGAATCGTCCACGATGACCGCGCCGGCGCCCCGCAGCGCCTCGGTGACAAGGGGGCACTGCCCGCGGCCTTCCGCGTCCCACAGGACCGTCGGGTGGAACTGGACGAACTCGACGTCGCGCAGCGCGGCCCCCGCTCGCGCCGCGAGCGCGAGCCCGTCACCGGTCACTCCGGCCGGGTTGGTCGTCGTGGCGTAGGCCTGCCCGAATCCGCCGGTGGCCAGCACGACCGCCCGGGCCCGCACCGTTCCCGCGACCAGCGACGGCCCGCCCGGACGGGCCAGGCCGACCAGCAGGCCGCCATCGGTCAGGTCGAGCGCCACCGCGTGCGTGAGCAGCGAAACCGGGCTGGCCAGCAGTGCGTGGGCCAGCACCCGGTGCACCTCGGCTCCCACCGCGTCGCCGCCGGCGTGCACGATCCGGCGGCGGCTGTGCCCGCCCTCCAGGTGCCCGTTCCCGAGCCGCGCGCCCAGCGACGACAGCCACGAGATCACCTCCGGCGCCTCGGACACCAGCGCGGTCACGGCCGCCGGATCGCACAGCCCGGCGCCCGCCGTCAGTGTGTCCTCGGCGTGCAGCGCGACCGAATCATCCGGGTCGAGCACCGCCGCCATGCCGCCCTGGGCGAACGGGGTGGACCCGCCGCCGAGCTCGTGCTTAGAGAGAAGCAGCACCCGCCGGCCGCGCGCCGCTGTTGTCGGTGTAGCTGCAGCCAGCGCGGCGGCCATCCCGGCGGCGCCAGTCCCTACCACGACTACATCTGCGTCGCGTGACCAGCGGGGCTGCGTGGGGGGCAGGGCGCGAAGCATCACGCGCCCGCCGTGAGCATCGCTTCGACGGCCCGCCGCGCCCGATTCGCGACGTCCGGCTCCACGAACACTTCGTGGGTCCCGTCGCGCAGGCAGCGCAGCAGCGTCTCCGGCGTGGTCATCTTCATGTACCGGCACACCGCATGCTCGTTCACCGGCTCCCAGCTCACTGCCGCGTTGGCCTTCCGCAGCTGGTGCAGCATGCCGGTCTCGGTGGCCACCAGGACCGAGCCTGACGACACGGAACGGGCGGCGGTCAGCATCCCGCCGGTCGACAAGATCCGGGCCCTGGGCAGCTCGCCGGCGCCGGCCTGCCACAACGCGGGGGTGGCGCAGCCGCACTCGGGATGGATGAACAGCGGGGCGTCCGGCCGAGCGGCCGCCTTACGGCGCAGCTCCTGCGGGCTGATCCCGGCGTGCACATGGCATTCGCCCATCCAGACGTGGACGTTGTCGCGCCCGGTCTCGCGGCGGACGTGCGCGCCGAGGAACTGGTCGGGGAGGAAGAGCACCTCGCGTTCGGCCGGTATCGCCGAGACGATCTCTACCGCGTTCGCCGATGTGCAGCACACGTCCGACTCGGCCTTGACCTCCGCGCTGGTGTTGACATACGCGACCACGACCGCGCTGGGGTGCTGAGCCTTCCACTCGCGGAGCTGAGCCGCGGTGATCGAATCCGCGAGCGAGCAGCCGGCGTCACGGGAAGGGATAAGCACCGTACGTTCGGGACAAAGGATCTTTGCTGTCTCGGCCATGAACCAGACCCCGGCCAGCACGATCGTGCGAGCCGTGCTGGCTGCGGCAAGCCGGGCCAGCGCCAGCGAGTCGCCGACGTGGTCGGCGATGTCCTGGATCTCGGGGGACTGGTAGTTGTGCGCCAGGATCACGGCGTCGCGCTCGGTGGCGAGGCGCCGCACCTCCGACGCGAACCCAAGTTTTCGACTCATAGTCTAAAACCTCCGGCATCCACGGTACCATGCATCCGTGGAGGGGCAGCTTTTCGCTCACGAGGTGCTGGCGGTGGTGCTGCGCGTCCGGGACCGGCGGCTGGACTGCCTGCTCTGGCAGCGCGCCAAGGCGCCATTCGACGGGCAGTGGTCGCTGCCGCGCGGGCCGCTGGGCGCGACGGAACGGCTGGGCACGTCGGCCAGCCGGCACCTGGCGGCCAAGGTCGACATCACGTCGATCGCGCACATGGAGCAGCTGGAAACCCGCAGCGACCCGGACCGCGACCCGCGCCAGCGCGTACTGGCCACCGCCTACCTGGCGCTGGTCGCCACCGATGTCTCGCCGCGGATTCCCGCGGACACGGCCTGGCATCCGGTCGACGCGCTGCCGGAGACGGCGTTCGACCACGGGTCGATCATCGGTTCGGCCCGCGAGCGGCTGCGGGCCAAGCTGTCCTACACCAACATCGGGTTCGCGCTGGCCCCGGCCGCGTTCACGATCGCGCAGCTACGCGACATCTACGCGGCCTCGCTCGGCCACCCGGTCTCGGCGACGAACCTGCAGCGGATCCTCACCCGCCGCGGGGTGATCCAGCCGACCGCCGGCACCGCGCCGACCACCGCCGCCGGCGGCCGCCCCGCCGCCTTGTACGAGTTCGTGTCGCGTTCGCTGGTAGTGACCAACCCCTTCGCCGCCTTCCGCCCCCCGTCCCCTCATCCCTCGCCCGCTCCGGCCGCTTGAGGTGCCCCGCCCGCCATCCGCCGCCGCCCCAGTTCCGCGCGCCGACCGGAACTACCCCGCTCCCAACTCCGCACGCCGGATATATCCGGCATAAAGCATTCAGCCATAGGGGCGGCGGATGATCGGGAATATTTGCCCCCATTTCGCGAACGGCGAGGATCGACCCGCCCGGCACCCGGCTCGGCTGGCCAAGGCACATGTGTTTCCTTACAGACGGTGAGACCGCGAAGCTCGCACGGCATGCGAGATCCGCCGTTCGGTGCGGCGATAGGAACAACGACGATCCAGACCTGAGACGTGCATAACTGGCATTCTGGCGGTATGGAAGGCCGGGTCGATCTTGATCAGGTAGCCGGGCTGATCTCGTGGCATGCCCTGGCATGGCAGGCGGCCGGCTCGATTACTCGTCCGAGCATGACGAGAAGACGACGACGGTGCTAGGGCCACTGCCCTTAACTTCCCGGTGTTATATGCGCTTATGTCTTGTTCCTGGCCCTGTGTTGCGTGTTGGTCACGATGCGGCAGGTCGGGCATGTGATGCTGTGAATGCAACAAAGCCCCTGATACGACGCGTGGTGTCGAGCCATCAACGTCGTGCCGAGGAGCTTTGTTGTCTGGTCAGTTTGCCATGGTTCTTTCGCCTGCGCCCATTGTTCCCGCTGGTCAGGACGGAGATGAAGCGGGTCTGGCGGAGGCGGGGGGCCTGCTGGCGCAGGCTGCGGCTGGTCCCGGGTTCTGGGAGGACCTACTCGGGGAGCTGCGCCGGGAGGGCCTGATCGCGGAATTGCTCGCGGACGGGGTGATCGCCGAGGCGGTGGCGCAGGCAGAGCACGGGCACAAGCTGGACCGGGCGCTGACCGCCGAGGTGACCGTGATGTGCGTCCTGGTGGGAGCACTGTTCCCGGATCAGGGTTATGACCTGGTCCTGGCAAGGACGTTCGCGATGCCGGGCCTGCCGGTGAAACCAGGCACGGTCACCCCGTCCGGCCCTGCGCTGTCCAGGGCCCGGGTCCTGCTGGGCGAGCAGGCGATGCGGCGCATCTTCGAGATCGATGCCGCCCGCGCCGACGCGGATCTGGGCATCGGCGCGGCCTGGCACGGGATGGAGGTCACCGCGATCGACGGCACCACGATCGAGCTGTTCGGCAACGATGAGCTGGCGGAGGCATTCGGGGTGCCGTCCGGCGGGACCAAGCCGAAGCTGCGCATCGCCGCGCACGCGCGCACCGGCTCCCGCCGCTGGATCGCCGCCGCGGTCGGCGGCTACCTGGACGGGGAGAACACCCTGGCCGATGAGCTGGAGCAATCGTTCACCGAAGGCATCCTCAACACCGCTGACCGGGGGTTCTTCTCCATGGACCGGTGGATCCGGTTCTCCGCCCGCGGCGCGCACCTGGCCTGGCGGGTCAAGAACGGCGCCAAGTCCGTCCCGTTCAAGACCATCAAGACGCTCAAGGACGGATCAGAACTCGTGCTGCTGCGCGAATCGGATTCCATGCTCAGCAAGCGGCGCCGCGAGCACGGGGACAAGACCCTGCCCCGGCTCCCGGACACCGTCGCGCGGCTGGTCAGCTTCACCGTCACCACCCGTACTGCCCGCCGCGTCAAGACCAGCGTGATCAAGGTGCTCACCACGCTGCTGGACCCGCAGGAGTTCCCGGCATCCGAGATCGCCGCGCTCTACGCGCAGCGGTGGCAGGTCGAGATCGCGTTCTTGCACTTGAAGAAGACCGTCAAGGGCACCGGCCGCACCCTGCGCGGACGCTCGGTCCCCCTGGCCCGGCAGGAGGCCTGGGCACTGCTGCTGATCCACAACATGACCGCGACGATCGCCGCCCGCGCTGCCGGGCAGGCCGGCATCGACCCGCGCCTGATCTCGTTCACCGCCGTGCTCGCCTTGATCCGCGGCCACGTCACCGCCGATACCTGCTGCCCGCACTGCGGCAAGCGCCCCGCCAGCGGAAACGACCCCATCGCCCTACTCGTCAACCAGGTCCTCGCTCAGCCCGCCCACCGGGACCGGCCTGCCCGGACCTCCGGCAGGACAGCCTTCCAGCGGCAGCACTGGCACACCGAAGAGGTCACATACACCATAACGATCGCGCCGTCGAATCTCCCGAAAGCGAACATACGTCCCGGAAGTTAAGGGCAGTGGTGCTAGGGCTGTCGTCCAAGCGGGAGATCACCAGGACCAGCATCCGGATCCGCTTTGCGTCCATAACCATCGCGTGGCTATGGCTGCCTGAAAACACTCGGTGTTTCGGTAACAGACCCGGCCGCTGAGCCTGCGAGGTCGTCGCGCCCGCCGCCCCGGACCACATGGACCACACGCGGCGGCAGCCTGGGGTTCGCCGGTCAGGCAGCAGTTCTAGGCCGTCCGCTGCGTCGGCCAGATCTTCTCGCTACCTGGGTGCCTGGGTCAGCTGGCGTCCTCGGGCGGCTTGACCTCGCGGCGCAGGATCTTCCCGGTCGGGCCCTTCGGCAGCTCGTCGACCAGCCAGACCTGCCGCGGGTACTTGTACGCGGCGATCTTGTCGCGGGCGAACGCGCGCAGTTCCTCCGGGGTCGCGCTGGCGTCCGGCTTCAGCGCCACGGCCGCGCCGACCTCCTCGCCGAGATTGTCGTGCGGGATCCCGATCACGGCCACCTCGGCCACCGCCGGGTGCTCGTGCAGGACTTCCTCGATCTCGCGCGGGTAGACGTTGTAGCCGCCGCGGATGATCAGGTCCTTCTTGCGGTCGACGATGTAGAAATAGCCGTCCTCGTCGACCTTGGCCAGGTCCCCGCTGCGGAACCAGCCGTCGGTGATCGCCTCGGCGGTGGCCTCGGGCTTGCCCAGGTAGCCCTTCATCACGTTGGGGCCCTTGATGGCGATCTCGCCGATCTCTCCCTCGGGAACGGGCTGTCCCTGGTCGTCGACCAGGCGCATCTGTACGCCCTCGACCGGGACGCCGATCGAACCCGGCTTACGGGGCCGGTCCGGGAGGTTGAACGACGCGACCGGTGAGGTCTCAGACAGCCCGTAGCCCTCCAGGATGACGCAGTCGAACTTCTCCTCGAACCCGCGCAGGATCTCCAGCGGCAGCGAGGCGCCGCCGGAGATGCAGGTCCGCAGCGTCGCGGTCTGGGCCGGGTCGCCGCCGGGGCTGTGCAGCATGGCGGCGTACATGGTCGGCACGCCCTCGAAGATCGTCACCGCGTCGCGCTGGATGATCTCGAGTGCCCTGGCCGCGTCGAACCTGGGCAGCAGGGTCAGCGTGCCCCGGCCGCGACGGTCGCGTTCAGCCCGCAGGTCAGGCCGAAGACATGGAACAGCGGCAAGCAGCCCATCGTCACGTCGTCCGTGCCGTTCTGCAGCAGGGTCCGCGCGACGATATCGGCGTTGCTGGTCATGTTGGCGTGGGTGAGCTGGGCGCCCTTCGGCTTGCCGGTGGTCCCCGAGGTGTACAAGATGACCGCGTCGTCCTCGCCGCCCCGGCCGGACGGTTCGCCGGCGAGGGCGTGCCCGGCTAGCAGGCCAGCCAGGTCGGCGGTCTCGGCCACCAGGACCTGGGCTCCGGCGTCGGCGGCGCCCTTGGCTGCCTCGCCGACCGCGGTGTGCCAGGCCAGCAGCACCCTGGCGCCGGAGTCGCTCAGGTAGTAGCCGATCTCCCGGCTCTTGAACAGCGGATTCATCGGCACGACGACGGCCCCGGCGGCCAGCGCACCGTAGAAGGCGACCGGGAACGCCGGGACGTTCGGCAGCATGATCCCCACCCGGTCCCCGGGCTCCACCCCCGCCTCGGTCAGCAGCGTGCTCATCCGCCCGGCGGCCTTGCGCAGCTCAGCGTAGCTGAGCACGAAATCATCCAGCCGGATCGCGGGATGGCCGGGGTGGCGGGCGGCTGAGTGCTCGAGGAGAGAACTAAGGTTCGCCAGGTCCTCGTCCGGATAAGCCATTCCTGTCCCTCCCCTTTACGCGGCTGATCACTAGCCACGACTGCCCCGGCCTGACCAGCCAGGTGCTGATCGGAGTATGGACCTCGGCGTGTCAACCATCGCACGGCGGCGTCTGAACAGGAAGGCCGCTGCGGCCAGGGCCCGGCCAGGCCCTCGAGAACCCTGAGCTCAGCGGTTCGTTCCTGCGGCGGACCCACCAGGCCGCCGGCAATGGGCATCAACGGCGTGAGCGTCTGGGCTGTGAAACGCTCGCACGCGTCCTTCGACTCGTAGATCGCCGAAATGAGAATTCCGCCTTCGGTGGGGCCGCCGCCGAGGAAAAGCTCCGGGCGTTTCCCTCCCGCCGCCTTCGTGACGGCCTCCAGGCTGCTTGGTACTGCTCTTCGGTGCCACCCGGCCAGAGGTGCGTCAGGAAATAAGCACAACTGCCGCACGAATCGTACGAGATCACCACATGGTCGCCGGGCCGGAGCCCCGCGATCCCCGTCCCAGGGCCTCGATCACGCCCGCTCCCTCGTGGCCGAGAATAACCTGCTGCCCCGGGCCAGGCATGTCCTGGCCCGGGGCAGCAGGTCGGTGTGACACAGGCCCGTACCCGCCACCCACACCCCTGCTAGGCGGTAACCGTTACCCTGATCGATTCAGCCGTCTCCGTTCGTCGCCCTGCTCCCATCAGTCGCTGCTCGACCGCACTTGATCATGAAGGAGCGGCAGTGATCGAGGCTGACGATCCGATATGCGTGTCGGCCGCTTTGCTCTTGAGGTTTCCCGGTAAGAACATTATTAAAGAAAGACAAGCCAGATACTCTTGTATACGCGACCTAATAAGTTGGCGGATACTGCAAAAGAGACCTCAGCTCCGGCCGCTCTTGCCCGGTGACCTGGCCGCGATGGACCCACATATTCAGCCAGGCCGCGACGGTGGACATTCGGGAGGTGCCCGTACATGGACTTCGAGTTGACCGATGAGCAAGAGCTGGTCCGGGAGGCGGTACGGGAGTTCGCCGAGTCCGAGCTGGCGCCGGTCGCGGCCGAGATCGACCGTGATCACCGCTTTCCCTGCGAGGTCGTCCCGAAGATGGCGGCCCTTAATCTCATGGGCATGCCCTACCCCGAGGAAGTGGGTGGCGCCGGGGCGGATTACGTGAGCTACATAATCGCGCTTGAGGAAATCTCGAGGGCGTGCGCGACCACCGCCGTCATCATGACGGCTCACACCACGCTTGCCACCTGGCCGATCTTCAAGTTCGGAACCCAGGCCCAGAAGGACGGGTACCTTCATGACATGGCGTCCGGCCGCCGCCTGGGCGCTTTCGCCCTGACCGAGCCCGCCGCGGGCACCGATGCCGGCGCTGGCACCGCCACGGCGGTGCGGAGCGGGGACGAGTACGTTCTCAACGGATCGAAGATCTTCATCTCCAACGCCCCGTACGCCGAGATCTATATCGTCTTCGCGAAGACCGATCCGGCGCAGGGAACGCGCGGGATGAGCGCGTTCATCGTCGAGCAGGACACCCCCGGGTTCTCCGTCGGCGAGGCCGAGCACAAGCTGGGGATCCGCGGTTCCAGCACGCCGCCCCTGTACTTCGCCGACTGCCGTATCCCGAAGGACGCGCTGCTGGGCGGGGAGGGCAACGGCTTCAAGGTCGCGATGCAGACCCTCGATGGCGGGCGGATCGGCATCGCCGCGCAGGCGCTGGGCATAGCCCAGGCCGCGCTGGACGCGTCGGTCGCCTACGCGAAGGAGCGGGTCCAGTTCGGCAAGCCGATCGCGACCCTGCAGGCCATCCAGTGGATGATCGCCGACATGGCCACCGAGGTGGACGCTGCCCGGCTCCTTGCCTACCGCGCCGCGTCGTGCATAGACAACGGCCGCCCGTATTCCACGGAAGGGGCGATGGCCAAGCTGTTCGCGTCGGAGACCGCCACCCGGGTGGCCGGCAAGGCCATCCAGATCCATGGCGGATACGGTTACACGGAAAGCTATCCGGTGGAGCGGAATTGGCGCGATGCCAAGATAACCGAGATTTACGAGGGCACGTCCGAGGTGCAGCGCATGGTCATAGCCAGAAGCTACCTGCGGTGAGAATAATCGCCACATGGAGCGCTGGACGTGGGCGCGCCGCGGGTGAAGGCTGCCGCCGCCGAGCGCATCACCGCGCTGCGTGAGGCCAGGATCTGCCTCGCTACCGCCCACGTGGCCCTGAAACAGCACTATCCCCGCGGCGGGCCCGGCGCCCAGTTCCGCGGGGAATAGCGCTCCGTCACTTACCGCTGGAAGACGTAGGTACCTGGTGCGGGACCCAGCGGCCGGAACCTCGCGCTGCCCAGCGTGCGCGTGGCTTGCTTCATGTCGCCGCTGCGGTCCGCCAGCCACGTGGTGTAGTCAGGCCACCAGCTGCCCTGCACCGTCTCGGCGTGGGCCAGCCATTCGCGGTGATCGGGCGGGTTGCCGGGCGCGAGCCGGAAGGTCGCCTTCGGGTTCGACGGCGGGTTGACCAGGGCGGCGATGTGCCCGCTGTTGGAGAGCACGAACCGGATGTTGCGGCTGCCGAGTAGCTGGGTGGCGCGATAGGCCGACGGCCAGGGCGAAATATGGTCGTCGATGCCCGCCACGACGTAGCTGTCGACGTCGATCGTGGACAGATCGACGGGGGAACCGAGCATGCTGGCCGCACCCGGCTTGGTCAGCGCGTTGCTCATGGCGATCTCGATGAAGTTGCGGTGCAGTGCCGCAGGCATCCTGGTGTTGTCGGCGTTCCAGTACAGGATGTCGAACGCCGGCGGGGGCTTTCCCTGCAGGTAGTTGTTGATCCAGTAGTTCCAGATCAGGTCATCGGGCCGGAGCCAGGCGAACACCTCGGCGAGGGTGCGCCCGTCCATGTAGCCGCGGGCGCGGGAGGCGAGGATAGACGCCTTGGCACTGCCCTCGTCCATCAGCGACACCGTCGTGCCCGCCTCCGTCATGTCCAGCAGCGTCACGCCCAGGCACAAGCTGGCGACCTGATCGAGCTGCCCGGTCGCGCTCAGGTGCGCGCCGACCATGGAGGTGAGGATGCCGCCGGCACACAGGCCGATGATGTTGATCTTGGGGGCCTTGGTGATTTCGCGCGCCGCGCTCATCGACTCGATGACGGCATCGCCGTAGGTGTTCAGATCCCAGTGCCGGGCATGCTTGCCGGGATTGCGCCAGGAGATCACGAAGACCTGATATCCCTGCGCCACAAAGAACTCGAGCATGCTGCGGCCGGGCGCGAGGTCGGCGATGTAGTACTTGTTGATCATCGGCGGGACCATGAGCAGCGGGAACTGGTGCACGGTGGGTGTGGTGGGCTTGTACTGGATGAGCTCGAAGACGTCGGTGCGGGCCACCACCGCCCCCGGCGTCACCGCGAGGTCCGCGCCGATCTCGAACGCGTCGGGTGCCACCATCGTCGGGATGCGCGGGGGAGAGGCCATATCCGAGACGAAGGCACGGGTACCCCGGACCAGGCTCAGGCCGCCGCTGTCGATGTACGCCTTCCACGCGGCCGGGCTGAGGTACGGGTTGTTGCTCGGCGCGGACGCGGCGATGAGATTGGTCAGCACGAACTTCAGGCGTGTGTTGTCCCGCCAGTCCAGCTCGGCATCAGCCAGCAGCTCCCCGGCGCTCTGCCCGACGGCCAGGTACGTCTGCAGGGTGCGCTTGAGCAGCGGGTTCTCACTCCACGCAGGATCGGAGAACCGGCGGTCGCGGCGCTGCGGAGCGGTCGCCGAGCGGCCCGCCGCGATGCTGGCCAGCTCCGCGGCCAGCTTCCCGTACCGCGCGGCCACGGTCGCCGGACGGCTGGCCAGCCGGACCGCGTAGCGCGTCATGCTGGCATCCGGCCAGAACCTGCGCAGCACGCCCACAGTAGCGTGGGGCAGGAGCAGATCCAGCGCGCCGGCGCCGA
>WNGL01007275.1_pt1 | contig 15700 bp, 11 predicted proteins | sample 5400591 | NCBI WGS metagenome assembly WNGL01 (sample SAMN13153377, study PRJNA577476) | soil metagenome | isolation source: 80 cm soil or saprolite under Garry oak tree replicate 1 | place: USA:California | collected 2016-06-15
ACGACTCATCCGCCTGGCGACAGGTCCGCCTCCGCTCGTCCACCCGCCCGCAAGGGCAATGACGAGAGGAGTCCCACCTTTGCCCACCGACCTCACCCCCGCAGGTGCCATCCGGCATGCGGGCGGCTGCCTGCAACCGGTTCTGCTGCGCGGCCGCGTCGACCACATCGACGGGGCCACCGGCGAACTGCTCCACCGCTACACCACCGTCCACGAACCAGGCGGGGTCCTGCCCATCGCGTGCAAGACCCGCCGCGCGTCCCGCTGCCCACCCTGCGCGGAGGTCTACCGAGCCGACACCTACCAGCTCATCCGCGCCGGGCTGAGCGGCGGCAAAGGCGTTCCCGGTACCGTCGCCACCCACCCGTGCGTGTTCACCACGCTCACCGCACCGTCGTTCGGTCCGGTCCACGCCCAGCGGGAAAAGGACGGCCGAGTTCTGCGGTGCCGACCGCGACGGCGTGGCGGAATCTGCCCGCACGGCAACCGCCTGTCCTGCCCGGACAGGCACAGCCGCGACGACTGCCGACTCGGCGAGCCGCTGTGCGCGGACTGCTACGACTACACCGGAGCTGTGCTGTTCAACGCCTGTGCGCCTGAGCTGTGGCGGCGCTTCACGATCACCTTGCGCCGGTCCCTTGCCCGGCGGGCCGGGCTCACCGGCAAAGCCCTCGGCGCACAGGTCCGTATCTCCTACGCCAAGGTCGCTGAATATCAGCGGCGCGGCGTTGTCCACTTCCACGCCATCATCCGGCTCGACGGCCCCGCCGGGCCAACCACCGCGCCGCCCGCCTGGGCCACCCTCAACCTCCTCACCGCCGCCATCGCCCAAGCCGCAAACGCCGTCCACATTGAGATCCCCGCGACCCCTGACCTGAACAGCCGCACCCTCGCATGGGGCCGCGAACACGACACCCGTCCGATCACGACCACCGGGGAACTGAACGGTACCAAGGTCGCCGCTTACGTCGCCAAGTACGCCACCAAGGCCGCCGAGTGCACCGGCACCCTCGACCGCCGCATCACCCCGGCCGACCGGCTCGACCTACTGCCGATACGCGACCACGCCCGCCGCCACATCAGCGAATGCATTCGGCTCAGTAAACTCCCCGGGCTCGAAGACCTGTACCTGGCCGCGTGGGCGCACATGCTTGGCTTCTCCGGCCACTTCTCCACAAAGAGCTGGACCTACTCCACCACCTTCGGCGCACTCCGCGCCGACCGCGCCGCCCACCAGCGCCACCATGCCATCGCCGCCGGACTGCTGCCCGACCTCGACAGCGATACCACCGTCGTTCTCACCGACTGGCACTTTGCCGGGCGCGAGGCCGCCCGGCCCCTCCCGCTGATGGGAGGTGCGGCATGACCCGGCTCCTGCTGACCGTGCCCGAGGCTGCCGAGGCCCTAGCCATCTCCCGCAGCAAGCTCTACGAGCTACTGGCCAGCGGCACCGTCGCCTCGATCCGCATCGACGGCTCACGCCGCATACCGCTCACCGCCCTGGAGGACTACGTCTCCGGGCTCCGAATACATTGACCGCAACGCCATCACGATCGCCGCATACCTCAATGACTGGCTCGACAGCCACGCAATGGAGATCAAACCCCGGACCCTCCACGACTACCGGTCCTGCATCCAGCTCTACGTCACTCCTCGCATCGGCCGTATGCCGATTCAGGCCATCCCTGCATCCACGATCACGAAGCTGTACCGTGACCTTCTCGCCAGCGGTGGCCGTGACGGCGGGCCACTCGCCATTCCGACCGTGACTCATCTCCATGCGGTGCTCCGGAAAGCATTTCGGGATGCCGTCATCATGGATGAAGTCATCAGCAGCAACCCGGTAGAGCGCGCAAAGCGGCCACGGACTCAGGCCCCTGAGCCGGGAACCGTCTGGACGGTTGGCCAACTCCGGGCATTCCTGGCCACCGCCAGGCAGCACCGGCTGTTCTCCTTCTTCCACGTCGCCGCCTACACCGGAGCCCGGCGCGGCGAACTCCTCAACCTGCGCTGGACCGACATCGACCTCGACGCGAAGCAGATCACCATTACCGGGTCAACCGCCGTGATCGCAGGGGAGCGGATCAACGGCACGACCAAGAGCGGCCGGACGCGGATCGTCTCCATTGACGACGAGACCGTGACCGTCCTTCGTCAGCGCAAGACCGACCAGGCGGCCGAACAACTCGCGGCGGGCGACTCCTGGCGCGGCACCAAGGGCGGCTACGTCTTCACCACGGGCTGGGGCGAACCCATTTACCCCGACACCGTTACGTCGCTGATGACCAAGCTCATCCGCGCCCACAACAGGCCCGAAGAGGGTCCGCGCCCGAAGGACGAACTACCGCCCGCACGCCTGCACGACCTCAGACACCTGCACGCCACGACCTTGCTCCTCGCAGGCATCCCCGTTCACCTCGTCGCCGCCCGGCTGGGACACGCCGACCCCGCCATCACCCTCCGCGTGTACGCCCACGTGATCCGCACCGCCGAGGCCGCCGCAGCAGACGTCTTCGCCCAGGCCGTGAACGCCGCATAGTACCCGGCACGACAGGCGCGCCGGAATCGCGTCCGGCAGGACCCGCTGTTAGCAAGCCCGTTAGCAAAGAGGCCTCTTCCATGATCGGAAGGGGCCTCTGACGAGGGAGCCGCCTGTCGGAATCGAACCGACGACCTACGCATTACGAGTGCGTCGCTCTGACCGTCTGAGCTAAGGCGGCGGAGCCGCAACGGGGCGGCAGCGCAACGAGTCTACCGGTCAGCGGCACTATGCCGGGGCGGGGCGGGCGGCAGCGCAACGAGTCTACCGGTCAGCGGCACTATGCCGGGGCGGGGCGGTTACCCGCACATGGCCCCATTGTGCGGGGGCACCAGGCCGATCAGGTACCTGTCCACCGCCGTGTCCACGCATGCGCTGCCCATCATGTAGGCGGTGTGCCCGTCCCCGTTCCAGCCGAGCAGCACCCCCGACCGCAGGTCCCTGGCCAGCGCCCGGGCCCAGCGGAACGGCGTCGCCGGGTCCCTTGTCGTGCCCACCACCAGGACCGGGGGCGCACCGGCCCCGCGCAGCCGGACCGCCGACGCGGAACGCACCGGCCAGTACGCACACGACAGGCTGCTCCACATGATCGTCGCCCCGAACTGGGGCGCCGCCCTCGCGGCGCCAGCAGCCGCAGAACGCCACGCTGCCACCGACCGCGGCCACGGCCGGTCAACGCAGTCCACCGCGGTCTCTGCTTCCACCAGGTTCGAGTACTGCCCGTTCCGGTGGCGCTCCACCAGCAGGTCACCGAGCACCACGAGCACCGTGCCATTGCCGGCGAACGCTCCCGTCAGACCCTCCCGCAGGTACGTCCAGTACGCCTTGCTGTAGAGCGCTGCCGCGATGCCGTTCAGCAACAGCGCGGAGTCCCCCGGCTGCCCGCGGATGTCGCTCCGGAGCGGCTGATGCGCGGCCCGGTTCAGCAGCCGCTGCAGCCGCCCGATCGCGGCGCTCACCGTGCCGCCGTGACCGAGCGGGCAGGCCGTGCGCCGCAGGCAGTCAGCCGTAAACGAGCGCAGCGCGACCTGGAATCCTTGCGCCTGGACCAGATTCATGCCAAACGCGGATTCGGCCGGATCCACCGCGCCGTCCAGCACCAGCGCCCGCACATGGGCGGGGAACAGCTGGGCGTACCAGGTGCCAAGGAAGGTGCCATACGACTTGCCGAGGTAGGTGAGCTTGCGGTCGCCGAGTGCGGCGCGCAGCACGTCCATGTCGCGGGCGGCGCTGGCGGTGCCCACATACGGCAGCAGCGCGCCGGAGTTTCGCTCACAGCCACGGGCGAACGTCTTGCTCTGCGCGATAACCCTGGCCCGCCCTGCCGCCGTGGTGGGCGCGTCGTTGGTCGCGATCTGGGCATCCAGCTGTCGCCCGGTCAGGCAGTGGATGGCAGGAATGCTGCCCGCTACCCCGCGTGGGTCGAACCCGACCACGTCGAAACGGGCCCGGGCGGCGGCGGAAACCTGACTGCGCGCCTGAAGCGCGTACGCGACGCCCGACCCGCCGGGGCCGCCCGGGTTCACCACCAGCGACCCGATCCGGTGGCCGGGGCCGGTCGCGGGGAGCCGGATCACGGGGAGCGAGAAGCGCCGCCATGCCGGGCGACGGTAGTCGAACGGGACGAGCAGCCGCGCGCACTGGTACCGGCGATCACATGTGCGCCAGCGCAGCTTCTGCGCATAGTAGCCAGCCAGCGCCGACGGTGGCGGGCCCGCTGGCCCCACCGCCGGACCTGAGGGGTAGGAGGACCCTGATGGGGAAGGGCTGGCCGCACCCTGCGGCGGTGCGCCGCTGGTGCACGCGGCGATCAGCAGGGCGGCCGCGGCGGCGGCGGCGGCAACCGCCCGCCGCGCGCGGGGCAGCGAGCGTGCTTTCACCCCGCTCCGCCGCCTGTGTTCCCCCTCGCCGGATCACCATTGCCCTGCCGGGGGACGCTGGCAGCCGCGGAGTCACCGTACTTGGCCTCGTATGCCTTCCGTGACCCGCACACGCTGGCGCGGGTGCACGCACACTTGCGCCCGTCCGCGGTGAGCTTCAGCACGACCTTGTCTCCCGGCACGTTGTGGCCGGTGACAACCCCCGGTCCCTCGGGGGACTCGACTCGCTCACCGAGCTTCGGCGCGTCGGCGTGAAAGTCCTGGTAAAGCGGGTGCTCATACTTCAGGCAGCACATCAGCCGCCCGCATGCTCCGGCAATCCGGAGCGGGTTCACCGGCAGGTCCTGGTCCTTGGCCATACGCACCGAGACCGGCTCGAAGTCCTTCAGGAACGTCGCACAGCACAGGTCACGGCCGCACGGGCCGATCCCTCCCTGCAGCTTGGCCTCATCCCGCGGGCCGATCTGGTGGAGCTCGACCCGCCCGCCGAGGCGGGCGGCCAGGGCCCGGACCAGGGCGCGGAAATCGACCCGGTGGGGGGCGCTGAAGTACACGGTGACCACCGTCGGAGAGTCCACATAGTCCACCCCGACGACTTTCATGGGCAAGGAATGCTCGCGGATCAGGCGCCGTGCCGTGACTCGAGCCTGCGCCCGTTTTGCCCGATTTTCTTCGTCCCGGGTGAGATGTTCCTCAGAAGCGATCCCGGCGCACACCGGAAGCCCGGCCACGTCATCATCGACCCATTGCGGTGCCCACACACATTCGGCGACCTCAGGCCCGGTGTCCGTGGGCACGAGCACCTTGGCGCCCACGGTGGGCATGTGCGGCCCCGGGTCGAGATAGTAGAGCCTCCCATACCGCTCGAAGCTGACGGCCATCATCATGCCCATCGACTCAGACTACGGCCCACACCCCCGAATCGCCTCCCCCGTAGCGCCTCAATCCCGTACGAACAGCACCGCGGCCGCTTCCCGCGCCCGCACCTGCCACCCCGGGTTCTGGTAAAGCTGTGTGGCAAGAGCGGAATGGGCTGGCACGAGCACGCACCCGGCACCCGCGAGAGCCGTGACCGTGTTCCCGCCGCGCCGTACCACTTCCTGTTCCGCGATGACGCGTTTCGGCCCGTAGAGGTCGTTGCGGGAGTCCAGCGACACCTTCACGCCCGGCCGTTCCAGGATCACGTAGCCGCCGACCAGGTAGGAGTTGAACACCCGGCAGCCGCGCGGGATTGCCCTGACGGCCCGGTCCGGGTAGTAGGCGGCGAGGGGGCGCCCGATGTGGGTCAGGTTCATCCCCGCCAGCGTCAGGAAAACCGACTCGATCGCCGCGGCGCCGAGGGTCAGCATGAACCGGCGGCTGCGGACGTACCGGATCACCAGCGGATGAGACCCGGCCGCCGCGAGGGCCGGCACCGCAACCAGCCCAAGGATCGGCAGCAGCCTGATCGCCAGCACAGCCCCGGGCGCCGTGATCGCGAGGGCGCTGATGAGCACGCGGTCCCGGCGCCTGATGGCCACGAGCAGGGCGGCCGCCCCCAGCACGACGATCAGCCATTCGGTGGGGCTGGCAGGGTTGATGTGCTGCCACTCGGTCACCACCCCGGCCGAGGCACTTTGCACCTGGGCGGTCTGCGTGAACACACCAGCCCCATAAGGGTTGAGCAGCGAGCCTGCCAGCGCCGCGGCCGCCGCCCCTCCGCACCACAGCCCGCCGGCCCGGGTGCTGCGCCTGGCAAGCAGCAACAGTGCGCTGGCTCCGGCGATCGCCACCCCGAACAGTGACGCGGCGTGGAGGTTGACCCACGCGACCGTGAGCAGGCCCACCGCTGCAACCGACCTGGCCTGGTCCCGGCCTGCGGCGATGCGGCGCAGCAGCATCACCAGCGCCGGGATGGCGACGTAGTCCACCAGTTGCGGCCGGGCGGAGAGCCAGCCGATCAGCAGCGGCGACGTGAGCACAAGCAGGGCCCCCGCCAGGAACGGAGACGCGCCCAGTTGCCGCGCCAGCAGCAGCACCATCGCGGCGGCGGCCATGACCAGGCCCGCACATGCCCACGCGGCCCCGGGCAACCCGGCGAGCCGGTACGCGCCCGCGATCAGCACGTTGAAACCCCAGGAGTTCAGCGTCCACGGCTTGCCGTACACGGTCCAGCTGAACGTGTCGACCCGTGGGATGGCCCGGTGGTCGATGGTTACCAGCCCGGCCCGGATCTGCCAGAACGTGTCCGACTCGGCCAGCGTCCCGGCGCGCATCACGGCCACCGGCAGGTAAGCAAGCCAGGCCAGCAGCCACGCCCGGCGCCCCGCCCCCGCGGGGGCCTGCTGGCTCACCCGCCGTCCCCGTTCCCACGCCGCGACCTGCCCCTCCGCCACGGCCTGGAGTGTATCGGTTTCCCTAGGTAGCAGCGCTAGCGCAGCGCGCCTGTCCCGATCACCAGACTCAGGGTCAGCCCGTCGTGAGGGCGAGGGTGAGTTCTTCGACGGCGAGCAAGGGGGCGACGTTTACGTCCAGCCGCGCCCGGCACGCCATAATGGCCTCGATCCGGCGTACCGTGGCCTCCGGCGGCGTGGAGCCCGCCAGCCGCCTGACGTCCCGCTCGTGACCTGAGCTGGCCAGTTCCACATCAGCGCCCACCTGGACCGCAAGCACGTCACGGTAGAAAGCGGCCAGGTCAAGCAGGGCACGGTCAAGCGCGTCCCGCTTGAGCCGGGTGGCACGGGACTTCTGCCGGTCTTCGAGGTCCCGCATGGCCCCGGCCGAGCCCCGGACCGCCTTGGCGACTCCCTTGCCCGTCGAGCCTTCGCCGAACGCCCGGCGCAGCGCCGACCGCTCCGGCTCATCGACTTCGGCGGTGATCGCGGCGGCCTCGGCTTCAGCCGACTTCACCAGCGCCGCAGCGGCCGCCAGGGCCTGGCCGAGGCCGGTGAGGCGGGGCGGGACCGCAAGCACCTCGTCGCGCCGCCGCGCGGCTTCCGCGTCGGTCGCGAGGCGGCGGGCCCGGCCGACGTGTCCCTGCGCGGCGCGCGCAGCCGCCAGCGCACGCGCAGGCTCGGCGCCCTCCTTGGTCAGCACCGCGGCGATCGCCGATGAGGGCGGGGTGCGGAGCACGACGAGGCGGCACCGCGAGCGGATCGTGGTCACGAGTTCCTCCGCCGACGGCGCGCACAGCAGCCAGACCGTGCGCGGGGTGGGTTCCTCGATCGCCTTCAGCAACGCGTTGGCGGCCTGCTCGGTAGCCCGGTCGGCATCCTCGAACAGCACAATCCGCCACCGGCCCCCCGTCGGGGTGCCGGCCGCCCGCAGAACCAGGCTGCGGGTCTGCTTCACCCCGTAGGAGAGGCCATCCGGGCGCACGGGCAGCAGGTCAGCATGCGTTCCGGCGCGCACCTGGTGGCAGGACGCGCACTGCCCGCAGCCGCCGTCCGGGCACAGCAGCGCCGCCGCGAACGCGCGCGCGGCCACGGAACGGCCGCTGCCGGGCGGCCCGGTGAACAGCCACGCGTGCGTCATCCCGGTAGCAGGCTCCCCGCGCAGCAGCGCGGCGGCAGCGGCGGTGGCGCGGCGCAGTTCGGCCACCACCGGCTCCTGGCCGATCAGGTCGCCGAACACCCCGCCGCTGCTCATGTCAGCTGATCACTCCACAATGGCGGGGAAACTCCCCGTTGAGTCCTCGGCGGAGGGCGGGACGGGGTCGGGCAGCATGTCATGCAGCCGATCCTGAATCTCACGGGCGAGTTCGTCGGCCGCCCGGGTCCCGTCGAGAACGAGATAACGGTCGGGCGCCGCTTCGGCCTGCCCGAGGAATCCCTGCCTGACCCGGTGGTGGAAGTCGGCCGGCTCGGACTCCAGCCGGTCGGCGGACCGGGCACGCCGCCCCAGCCCGATCTCGGGCGGCAGGTCAAGCACGATCGTGAGGTCAGGCACCAGGCCACCGGTGGCCCAGTCGTTCAGCTGGGCGATCTCCCGCACCGGCTGGTTACGGCCGCGCCCCTGATACGCGATAGAAGAATCCACATAACGATCGGTGACGACCACCGCCCCGCGCGCGAGGGCCGGGGCGATGACGGAGTCAACGTGCTCAGCCCGGTCAGCGGCGTACATGAGCGTCTCAGCCCGGGGGGACAGGCCCGCGTGGGTGGTGTCCAGCAGCAGGGCCCGCAACCGCATGCCTACCTTGGTCGCGCCGGGCTCCTGGGTGGCGACAACGTCATATCCCTGGTCGCGGAGCCAGATGGCGAGCAGCCGGGCCTGGGCGGTCTTGCCGGATCCCTCGCCCCCCTCGAACGCGATCAGCCGCCCGTGCCTGGGAGCGGGCTGGCTGCCGTCAACGGAGTCTGCTACCGGGCGGAGCGACTCGCCGCGCAACGTCGCGACCAGGTCGTCCCGGAGCGGAACACCGCGGCGGTCGTCCATGTGCTGGTAGGAGATCACGCCCAGCCACACCGCGACGCCGGCGGCGACGAGCAGGACGAAGTTATACCCGATGGCGTCGTAGCTGGCCTGGCCGACATGCAGCGTGGACGTGCCCGTGAGGCTATGGACGATCGTGGTGAATGCGGCTGCGAGGAAGGGGGCAACCGCGATCACCGCGATGAGGATGACGCGGATCGCCGACTGCAGGAACGCAAAGGTCCGGCCTCGGGTATCGTCGTCCACCTCCAGCCCGACGATGGTGTAGCCGGTCACGTAGGCGACGCCCGCGAAGGCCCCCAGCAGTACCACCAGCATGACGACAACGACCAGGTTGGGGATCAGGGCCACGGCAATGAGCGCCACCCCTGCTCCGACGATGCTCAGGCCGAACAGCCGCCTCCGGCTGAAGCCCTTGAGAATCCGCAAGCCGAAAAACATGCCGAGCGCGAGCCCGACAAAGATCGCCGCGAAAACGGCGCCCCAGCCCGCACTGCCGCCGTGCAGCGTCTTCTCGATGTAGGGCTGCCCGAGACCGACAACGACCCCTCCGGCGGAAAACGCGCCGACAATGCCGATGACCAGGCCGCGCAGGACGCTGGTCTGACCGAGGAACTTCCAGCCTTCCCAGATGGTCCTGGCGACCGACGGTTCCGAAATTCGGGCGCTGTGCTGGCGCTTGGGTATCTCCCGCAGCCCGTACACGGCGACCGCGGAAACCACGAATGTGGCAGCGTTGAAGTAAATCGCCAGGTTGACCTGGTTGGTAACGAAGTAGTGCGAGATCGAGCCAAGCGCCCTGCTCACCAGCGCAAGCAGGCTGAAGATGACCCCCGCCACCGGCGCCGTGCCGAAGGTCGTGAACAAGCTGTACTGGTTGGCCTCTTCCAGCTTTTCGGGCGGCACCAGATTCGGCACCGAGGCGTCCTTAGCGGGCGTCCAGAACAGGGACGCACACGATGCCAGGAACTGCACCACATACATCCACGTCAGCGCGTTGACAAAGTGGAACTTGAGATCAAGCGGGATGGAGAGGTACAGGGCCGCCCGCGCGATGTCGAAGGTGATCATGGTGAGGCGGCGGTCCAGCCGATCCGCGACCGCCCCAGCCAGCGGGCCGAGCAGCAGCGCCGGCAGCAGCGACGAGAGCCAGACGCCGCCGACTGCCGCGCCCTCGGCCGCCGTGCCCCCACGCCCGGCAAGGGCGGTGGCGAGCCCGGTCAGCGCGAGCAGGCTCAGCCAGTCCCCAAGGCTGGACAGCGACGTGGCAAACCACAGATGCCGGAACGGCCTTATGGAGAGCACGTTCGCTGTCCCCCCGCGAGCGGGGAATCGCAAGTTCACGGCGCTAGAGTATCCACCGGTGGGCGTTTGCGCCGCCTGCCTGGGCGGGAATGCCCGGCCTCAGGCCATCTCGGGTGGTTGGCCGGGTGTTGCTGACGTGCAGTTGCTCACGAAGAGCGAACAGTCGCTCACGGATTGCCGTGTGCGGTCGAGGATGGGTGGCTGCGGGAGGAGTTCGCGGTGCGGCGGGCACCGGATGGCCCGGTGGACGCACGCCCACTGCGTGCCGATCCAGCCGGCCGGCGGCGTGGTGTGGCTGGGCCCGAGGCACGGCGATCAGCCAGCAGTTCGACCGCGCGCTGAAGCGTGACGGACTCCACGTCGTCGCCCTTGCGCAGCGAGGCGTTGGTCTCGCCGTCCGTCACATAAGGCCCGTACCGGCCTTCCTTGATGACGATCGGCTGGCCGTTCGTGGGATCCTCGCCGAGTTCGCGCAGCGGCGGCGCGGCGGCCGTCCGCCCCCGCCCGCGAGTTTTGGGCTGGGCGAACAGTTCCTTCGCGGCGTCCAGGGTGAGGGTGAACAGCTGCTCCTCGCTGTCCAGCGAACGGCTGTCGCTGCCCTTCTTGGCGTAGGGCCCGTACCTTCCGTTTTGCACGGTGACCGGCTCGCCGTCGATCTCACCCAGCGTCCTCGGCAGGGTCAGCAGCCGCAGCGCCTCCTCCAGCGTCACCGTGCCCAGCGACATCGATGGCAGCAGTGAGGAGGTGCGGGGCTTGCCGGTCGCGTCATCCGGCAGCACCTCGGTCACATATGGGCCAAACCGGCCGCTCTTCGCCACGATCTGGTGCCCGGTCCCCGGGTCGGCTCCCAGTGAGGTCTCGCCGCTTGGGCGGGCGAAGAGCTGGGCGGCCCGCTCCGGCGTCATCTCGTCTGGCGCTAGGTCCTCCGGCACGTTCACACGCTGGCCATCCCGCTCCAGGTACGGCCCGTACCGGCCGACCCTGATCACGATGTCGGTGCCCGCCAGCGGGAACGAGCTCACATCCCGCGCGTCGATGTCGCCGATGTCGCTGACGAGTTCCTTCAGCCCGTCTTCGCCGTCGGTGCCGAAGTAGAACCGCCGGAGCCAGGGAACCCGTGCTGCCTCACCCCGGGCGATCTCGTCGAGCGCGCCTTCCATCCGGGCGGTGAAGTCGTAGTCGACCAGGTGGGCGAAGTGCCGCTCAAGCAGGGTGATGACGGCGAACGCGAGGAAGGAGGGGACAAGCGCGGTTCCCTTCTTGAACACATATCCCCGGTCGAGGATGGTGCCGATGATCGAGGCATAGGTCGAGGGCCGGCCGATCTCCCGGTCCTCCAGTTCCTTGACCAGGCTTGCCTCGGTGTAGCGGGCCGGCGGCCGGGTCTCGTGCTCGGCGGGTGACAGTTCCCCGGTCAGTTCGTCACGCTCGGCCAGCGGCGGCAGCCGGCGCTCACGGTCGTCCCGTTCGGCGTCCCCCTCGACATCTTCCACGTAGGCCTTGAGGAACCCGTGGAACGAGATGATCTTGCCCGATGCGGCGAACTCGGCTTCCTCCCGCGCTGACGAGAGCCCGGTGATCCGGACCGACACCGACTCGCCGGTGGCGTCCTTCATCTGCGACGCGACAGTGCGCTTCCAGATCAGCTCGTACAGCCGGGACTCATCGCCGGACAGCCCGGCCCTGGTTTCCCTCGAAACCTCGGCCGGGGTGCGGAAGCGGTCCCCGGCCGGCCTGATCGCCTCGTGCGCCTCCTGGGCGTTCTTGACCTTGCTGGTGTAAACGCGGGGCGATTCCGGCACGTACTCGGCGCCGTACAGCTCGCGGGCCTGCGCACGGGCCGCCTTGATGGCGGTCTGCGACAGCGTGACCGAGTCGGTCCGCATGTAGGTGATGTAGCCGTTCTCATACAGCCGCTGCGCCACCGACATCGTGTACTTGGCGGAGAAACCAAGCTTGCGGGATGCCTCCTGCTGGAGGGTGGTGGTGCGGAACGGGGCGTAGGGGGAGCGCCGGTAGGGCTTGCGCTCGACTGTTTTGACTGCGAAAGCGGCGCCGTCCAGGCGCCGCGCCAGTTCGCCGGCCCGTTCACCGTCCAGGATGAGCGGGATGCCGGGGCGGGCGCCCGCGCGCTTGGCTTCCGCCCCCGCCAGTTCGGCTTCCGCCCCCGCGCGCTCCGCTCCCGCCCCCGCGCGCTCCGCTTCGGCCACAGCGCGCAGGATGCCGGCCGGGGTGAAGTCGCGGCCCTGCGCGATCCGGCGCCCATCCAGTACGACGAGGCGGGCGGGGAACGACGGCGGGTTGCCGGCATCCGCCGTTTGGCCGCCAGAAGAATAAGAGATGCCCCCGTCGGCGGCTGGCGCCGCGACCGGGGTGAAGATCCCCTCCAGGTCCCAGTACACGGCGGGGCGGAACGCGATCCGCTCCCGTTCCCGCGCGACCACAAGCCGGGTGGCGACCGACTGGACGCGGCCCGCGGACAGCCGTGGCATGACCTTCTTCCACAGCACCGGCGAGACCTCGTAGCCGTACAGGCGGTCCAGCACCCGGCGGGTCTGGTACGCGTCGACCAGGCCGCTGTCGAGCTCCCTTGGGTGGGCCACGGCTTCCGAGATCGCCTCCGGGGTGATCTCGTGGAAGACCATCCGGCGGGTGGGGACCTTGGGCTTGAGCTCCTCAAGCAAATGCCAGGCGATGGCCTCACCCTCGCGGTCCTCATCCGTGGCTAGCAGCAGTTCCTCGGCGCCTGCCAGCAGCTTCTTGAGCTTGGAGACCTGAGCCTTCTTGTCCGCGTGCACGACATAGAGCGCCTGGAAGTCGCGGTCCACGTCGACGCCGAGCCGCGCCCACGGCTCCTTGCGGTACCTGGCGGGGATCGCGGCAGCGTTGTCGGGGATGTCGCGGATGTGGCCGATGCTTGACTCGACCATGTACCCGCGGCCGAGATACCCGGCGATGGTGCGCGCCTTGGCCGGCGACTCGACGATGACAAGCCTGCGCCCGCCGTTGCTGCCCGTGGTGCCGTCATTGCCCGCGGGCCGCTTGGCCGAAGGGGCCGCGGCCCGCTTGGCCGAGCTTGCTTTGGCTCGCTTGCCAGCGCTCCCGGTGGCCCGCTTACTCCCAGCCTCCTGGTCGGCAACTGCCACTCGTTTACCGGCAGCGTCGTGGCTGTCCGCCACTCGCCTGCCGGCGGTATCCGTCCTTGCTGGCACGCCCTCACCCTTCAGCGCGGTTCCCAACCCAGCCGGTGACATGCTGGCCCAACTCTGGGGTTTCCGCATCCGTGTTAGCAACTCTTTCCCCCCGTACCCGTGTTCCCGGCGCGGGGCGGGTTCCAACGTGGAACGCCCCCTCCCAGGCCACACAACCCCGGGCCGCAGGCATCCCGTCCCTTCACCGACCGGCCCACCTGGTCCTGGGGGCAGGTCCCGTCAGGAAGCGCAGAATATTTTCGCCCGGGAGATTGAATCACCCGTCCCGCTGCGCACAATGAGTACTGATGTCCGAGTACTCATACGTCGTGCTCTATCTGCCGCGCGGAACGTCGCGGGACGCCGCGCGGCGCATCCTGACAGACCACGCCGAGTACGGGGAGTGGGAACTCACCCGGCTCAGGCTATACGCCGACGGGAGTAGGAAAGCTACCCTGCGGCGGCAAATCATACGCCCAACCCGCACACTGTGAGAACTGCCACCTTACCTCCGGTTGGCGGTTAGCAGCCATCGAGGAAGCTGTCGAGCACGCGCGTGCCGAACCGGAGTGCCTCCACCGTGACGCGCTCGTCCACGCCGTGGAACATCCCGAAGAAGTCAAGCTCGGCGGGCAGGCGCAGCGGCGCGAAGCCGAAACACCGGATACCCAGGCGGCTGAACGACTTCGCGTCGGTGCCACCCGACATGCAGTACGGGACGACCTTCGCCGTCGGATCGGCGGACAGCAGCGCTGATGTCATAGCGGCACAGAGATCCCCGTCGAAGGTCGTCTCCAGCGCGATGTCATTGTGGATGAACTCACGCCGGACGCCCGGGCCGAGGAGGCTGTCGATCTCCGCCAGGAACTCCTCCTCGTGGCCCGGGAGGAAGCGGCCGTCCACGTCAGCCGTGGCCACCCCTGGCACCACGTTCACCTTGTAGCCGGCGTTGAGGATGGTGGGGTTGGCCGTGTTGACGAGGGTGGCTCCTACCATGCGGGCCAGTGGCCCCAGCTTCTCCAGCGCCTGCTGCCAGCCGTCCGGCTCGAAGGGGATGCCCAGCGCTTCGCAGGCTGCCGCCAGGAACAAGCGCGCCGAGGGGGTGAAGCGGGTGGGCCACTCGTGGCGGCCGATCCGGGCGACCGTCTCGGCGAGTTCGGTGACCGCGCTGCCCGGGTGCAGCATCGACCCGTGCCCAGCCGCGCCCCGGGCGGTCAGCCGCATCCAGGCCATGCCTTTTTCTGCCGTCTGGATCAGGTATAGACGCCGGCCGCCGATGGTGGCGCTGAACCCGCCGACCTCACCGATCGCCTCGGTCACCCCGTCGAACAGGTCCGGGTGATTGTCCACCAGCCACCGCGCTCCCCAGGTGCCGCCTGCCTCCTCGTCGGCAACGAAGGCGAGCACCACGTCACGCGGCGGGCGGCGGCCCTCCCGCAGCCGCTGCCTGGCCACCGCCAGGGTCATGGCGTCCATGTTCTTCATGTCCACCGCGCCACGGCCCCAGACCGAGCCGTCCGCGATCTCGCCGGAGAACGGGTGCACCGCCCAGTCCTGTGGGTCGGCGGGGACCACGTCGAGGTGGCCGTGCATGAGCAGTGCCGGGCGGGAGGCGTCCTCGCCCGTGATCCGCGCCACCACGCTGGCCCGCCCGGGGTGGGATTCCAGCAAAACGGGGTCCAGGCCAACGTCGGACAGGAGGGCGGCGGCGTGTTCTGCCGCTGTTCTTTCCCCGGGACCGGAGTGGTCTCCCCGGTTGGTGGTGTCGATCCTTATCAGGTCGCTGCACAGAGCCGCGACCTCGTCCTCGGCCGTCACCGGCTGGATGGCGGGGTTGTCGGTCACTCGCCCATACTCGCACTTTGCCCCGCGGGGCCCGGCGCGGCTTCCGATCCCACGCACGTGCTAGCCGTCCGTCTCGCCGTAAAGGCAAGGATTTGCTATCGTGATGCGGCCGACACGGGATCTGTCGTGCTCTGGTATGCGTCCGGGTGGCGGAATAGGCAGACGCGCTAGCTTGAGGTGCTAGTGCCCGTAAAGGGCATGGGGGTTCAAGTCCCCCCTCGGACACTCAAACCGGGGAAATTTCCCCTAAACCAGGCACCGCTTGAACACGCTGGCGGTCCGCCTCCGCGCGCCGGCCGCCCGCTGCCAGCCGGGCCGTCCCGGCCTCTCCCTGCGGGGAGGCGGCCGTGACCGCCCGGCTCATCGCCCCTGTCGTTCCTCCGCCTGCCCAGCCGGCTATCCGCGGGCACGGCAGGACGGGTGCGGCCCGCCGCCTGCCGGTCGCTGCCGTGCCGGTGATCCCGGCGGCTGCGGATGACGTGCTCTACGGGTTCGGCCGGATCGACGCCTCCGGCCGGGTCGCCGAC
>WNGL01008939.1_pt1 | contig 15695 bp, 16 predicted proteins | sample 5400591 | NCBI WGS metagenome assembly WNGL01 (sample SAMN13153377, study PRJNA577476) | soil metagenome | isolation source: 80 cm soil or saprolite under Garry oak tree replicate 1 | place: USA:California | collected 2016-06-15
CGAAGGCAGTGAATGGCACTAGCGCATCGCCTGGGCAGACTACGGATCCATCCGCAGCAAAGGCCGGTGGTGGTCTGCCTTATCCCACCCTCCAAAGTTTGCCGCTGCTCGGAGCAAAATACGCCGACTATTATCGCCGCGCAAAAATCCAGGAAACGGTCTACGAACTGCTGACCGAACAGTACGAACTCGCAAAAGTGCAAGAAGCAAAAGAAACACCGAGCGTCAAGGTGTTGGACCCCGCGAGAATCCCGGAGAGGAAGTCATTTCCTCCACGTTTAGTGATCATGTTTCTCGGCACATTTCTGATGTTCGCCATGTCCGTGGTTTGGGTGCTGGGATCGGCGCGGTGGGAGGAGACCGATCCACAAGATCCCCGCAAAGTTTTGCTCCACGAAATCGCTAGCACGGTGAAGGCGCGGATTCCGTGGGCTTCGCGGAACGGGGCCGGAGCGGTGTCCGGGGAAAAAGATTCCGTGAGCCAGGAGAACGGCGGGCCGTTTTCGGACGGGTCGTTAAAGCTGTAGGGCTGGCTCTAAATAACAGAAATATAAAGGGTTAGGTCACATATTGCCCTGTGAGTGACGGGGCGAAGCTGTATGTGGAGTTCGATATGGCATCTTCGACGGCGAGGATAACAATACGCGGGACGACAGAGTACGCCAAAGCGGCTGCGCTGCCAGCGGTTTGGGCGGAAGAGCACTGGTACGCGGCGTACACGCGTGCGCAGCATGAAAAAACTGTTGCGGCGGAGCTGGGGATGCGCGAGGTCGAACATTTTCTACCCTTATATGGCTCCGTGCGGAGATGGAAAGACCGGCGAGTCCAGTTGGAATCGCCGTTGTTTCCGGGATACGTTTTTGTCCGGCTGGCGCTACGTGACCGCCTGCGGGTGCTGCAAATTCAGAGTGTAGTGCGGCTTGTCGGCTTTAACGGACAACCGACGGCGCTTCCGGACACTGAAATGGAAATCATGCGGGCAGGCCTCTCGCAGAGCTTGAGCGTGGAACCGCATCCATTCCTGACGGTTGGCCGGCACGTGCGGATAACCGGAGGACCGTTCGCGGGACTTCAAGGGGTGCTGAGGCGCAAGAAGAGCGGCACGCGCGTGATCGTTTCTCTGGGGCTGATCCAGAGATCGGTGGCCGTGGATGTGGATATCGCCGATGTGCGGCCAGCAGGTGGATAAAGCTGAGGAGGGTACTCTCCTTCCCCACATAAGTACGGTACGAGTCAATAAAAATCTTAAGATGCCTGCAATTAGAGACATGAACGAGACACCAAGCGGCACCGCGTCTGCCGGACGGCCTCGGCTTACGTCAGGGTCTCTGTTGGCTCGCAATGCGACGCTGAATCTGGCGACCGAAGGGTGGACCTTTGTTGTCTTGCTGGTCGCCATGCCCAAGCTCGTATCGTTCTTGGGCGAAACGCAATTTGGTTTGTTTTCTTTGGCTTGGGTGGTAATCGGCTATCTCGCCTTTCTGGATGTCGGGGTCAACCGGGCCGCCACCAAGTTCGTTTCCGAACACCTGGCCGAGCAAGACCATGATTCCACACGGCTGATCGTCCGGACGGCCCTCACCGCGAACCTGGCGTTGGGGCTGGCTGGAGGGTTAGCGGTGGTTATGGCATCCCCCTATCTGATCCATTCGGTATTCAAAGTTTCGCCCAATCTGCAAAATCAAGCGCGCCTCACTTTTTACGCCATTGGCCTCGCCGTGCCGGTCTTGCTGGTTCATGGAGTGTTCCGGGCGGTGCTGAGTTCGTACCAACGGTTCGCGTGGATCAACGCCGTCAACGTCGTGACGACCACGGCACAATGGGGTGCGGCAGCCGTGCTGGCGTGGAAAGGTCAAGGCGTGGCGCTGGTCGTGTTCGCAACAGTTGTCGCGCGAATCCTGGCGACGGCGGCTTACGCGGCCGTATTGTTCCGATTGCTTCCTGAGCTTCAACTCTTTCGGATCCACGGAATGCACGGATTGCTGAAGCTCTTGCGGTTTGGCAGCTGGGTCACGGTATCGCAATTAGTGAGCCCTCTACTCGTGTACCTCGACCGCGTACTGATCGCCTCTTTCGTTTCTCTGGCGGCGGTGACGCTGTATACCGTGCCTTATGAGGTGATGACGCGCCTACGAATTATTCCTTCGAGCCTTGGGGCGACTCTGTATCCGGCGTTTAGCGAACGAGGAAGCGAAGACCAAAGAGTGCCATTGGAACGCCTCTACGAAGACTCTGTGCGGTATCTCGCGCTTGTGCTCGTTCCGGGCATTCTGTTTCTGTTTACACTCGGGCCCGATCTATTTGGTTTGTGGATGGGCCCCTCCTTCGCAGGCCAAACCTCCATCGTTGTAGAAATCCTCGCAGTTGGCGTACTCGCAAACTCCCTCGCGTATATTCCCTACAATCTAGTCCAAGCGCTGGGCCGGCCCGATCTTACTGGGAAATTCCATGTGCTGGAGCTTCCGCTGTACGTGGCACTTTGCGCGGTGTTGATTCCCCGCTGGGGCATCGCTGGAGCGGCGCTGGCCAATACGGTTCGGCTGGTGCTGGATTCCGGTCTGTTATTCTGGGCGGCAGGAAAGTATTGCCGATGCTCGTTGCGCACGTTTTGGCGAAGCGCCTTCCCGCGGATCTTGACGCTGTGTTCCGCCTTCGGGATTGCCCTGATGGCGATCAAGCTCGTCATGAAGGCGCCATGGGTCCGCCTCGGCGTGGGAGGACTGGCTCTGGGAATCTGCTTGGTGGCCTCTTGGATTTTCGTAGTGGACAATCGAGAAAAACCGAGGATTAGCGGAGCACTAAGAATGCTCCTTGGCCAGCCGGCGGCTTGAGAGGAAACTCCAGGAATTTCCATGGAAGCAAATTGGCCAATGATTGCATTGCTGGCGTTTGTGACCTGCATTGCTGCGTACATCGGGCGCGTGTGGTTCAAACGATGGTTCAATCCGCTCACGATCTACTCGGCGGTGTGGGGTTTTTGCCTGGTTGCATATGAACTTCGCCTGATCCAGTACTACGATCTGAGCGGGCGCGCATGGGCACTCATCGTCGCGGCGTGGGCTTCGCTCTATCTCGGGGCGTTGCTTGCCGTGCTTTTCACGGCAGCGCGAAACAATGTTACGGTCGCTCCGACTGATTTGAAGCGCATGAGACTGATTATTTGGGTGTTCACGATCGTTGGGGCCGTTGGCGTGGTTGACGAGATATTTGTTCTTTATCGCCAATTCGGAAGCGTCTTTGAGGCCGTCTTTCTCAATGCGAGCGACGTGTACTTGGCTCGAACGGACAATGCGCTCCCATATCTTCCCTACGTCGCTTCTGCTTTCTATCCCGCCGTAAGCCTCGCGGGATGCTACGCAGCAGAGACGGGAACTTTCGGGATTGTTTGTATCGCACCTTTCTTTTTCATGGCGCTGCACAATCTGTTCTCGATGGGCCGCGCCGGTCTTGGTGTGGGAGCATTGCTCTTTCTTTTCTGCTATGCTTGTAGCCCGCGAAAACCAATTTCTGTGAGAAAAAAGGTTCTCGCTGGCACTGTTGCGCTGGCTATTTTGGTCGGCGGATTCTTTGCTGTCAGCCTGACACGCAGTTTGCAGGTGGATTTCCCTGGGAGGACGGATGCGATTGATACCATCTCGGAATACTTCCCGATTTTCCCTTCTCTCTATTCCAATTTCTCTGCTCCGCCCGTGGCTTTGAGCACGTATTTGGCTTCACCAGAAAAACAGGGGCCTTGGGGCGCTTACACACTTGCTCCCATTCTGCGCTTCATCTCGAAATTCGGGTTCCCTGTTTATGTCCAACCTTACGAGGAGAATTACTACACGCCCGTCCCGACCAACAACAATACCTACCTCAAGAATATTCATTCGGATTTTGGTCTTACTGGAATCGTGTTATTCCCGTTCTTCTTGGGCATCGCCTCAGTTGTGCTGTCCCTGAAAGCGCATGGGAACCTTGTTCCCAAGCTGCTATTTGCCAATCTGTGCGTCTATGTTGCCTTCTCGGTTCTTTATAGCGTCACTGTGCTGGGAGACTGGTTTATCGGTCTTATAGTGGGAATCATAGCTGGCGCTGTGATTGATCGACGGAGCCATTTCTTCGAATCCATGACAAGTCCGATGGGGAATCCACGCACCGAAATGCCCTGAGTTTTTTCGATTGAAACCAAGCTCACGCATGCAAACACAATCTTCGAACTCAGTATCGATAATAACGCCCGTCTACAACCATGAAAAATTCATAGGGGCCTGCATCGAGAGTGTTCTTCGTCAGGGCTATCAGGATTGGGAGCTGCTCATAATCGATGACGGATCCACGGATGCAACGGCTGAAGTGATTCGCCGGTATTCAGATCCTCGCATCCGTTATTTCCATCAGGAAAACCAAGGGATCGAGGCACTAGCACACACTTACAATCGGGCGCTGGCGCTGGCGCGCGGAGAACTTATTGCTATTCTCGAAGGTGATGACACATGGCCGCCGGAAAAACTGTCGACACTGGCGCCGTTGTTCGCCGACCCCGATATAGTGCTGGCGTATGGCGAGGTACAGGACATCGATGCGGAGGGGCGTCCGGCCAGCAGGGTTTCCCGGGTCGCGGGCAAACAAGCCGGTTTACCACGCCCGATCTTGTTCAACGATCCAGTTCGCTCTGCGACGTCGTACTTGCTGACTATGGAGGGACAATCACTTATTGCGCCTTCGACGGTCTTGATTCGACAGAGCACTTTGGATTCGATCGCGGGGTTTCAATATGTTCCGGGCATATGTCTAACGGATGCTCCTACGTTCGTTCGACTGTCGATGAAGGGCAAGTTCCATTACGTGCCGTCTGTCATGGGACACAGACGACGTCATTTGAATTCTGCCACACTGGTGTTCCTGGATGCAGTGTCGACAGTGCCGGGCAAATTCATGCTGCAATTAGCGGAGTCTCCGGAGCTAAGAATTAGCGAGTCGGAGCGGTCTTCGATCAGGAAGAGCTGGAGCGGCAAGACCAATATGCATGAGTTCACCGCCGGACGCCTTTGCTTACTCAGGCGGGAATGGAAGCAGGCGAGGTCTCATTTTTGTCGAGCCTTCGACTTATCAAAGCCACGCACTTCTTTAGGCGCGGCGGCAGGGTGGGTGCTTTCCTGGTTTCACCACAACCTCGAAAGTCTCTTCCAATTGGCTGGAAGGGCACCTCTTAGAGTAAGCGAATAGGGTCCGGGGCAAGCTGCGATTCGATCCACAAAGGCTGAGACGAGCATGAGCGCAAGCGCACAGGTTACGCCGGCAGCACTTCAGGCGGGAATTGACAGGCCTTTGAGGTGTCCCATTTGTTGCCAGCAGGATTGGAAGCATGTCCAGAGAGTTCGCGGGGCTTCAATCTCAAAGTGTGCGCAATGCGGCCTGCTTGGGACGACTGATTTTCTGAATGGGGTAAGCACGACTCAAGGAATCTACGAAACGTCGCCGGAACATCATCTCGTATATCGCCAACAGTACATGGATCGTCGGCAGCCGATGTACGAACGTGTGATGCCATCTCTTGAGCGTTTTCGTAAGACAGGCCGCTTGCTGGAGATCGGATGCTTGTACGGTTATTTTCTGGAAGTAGCTCGCCGTTCCGGATGGCGTGCGGAAGGCGTGGAAATCTCCGGCTATGCCGCTGGCGTTGCCAGGGCAAAGGGCTTTGAGATTCATCGGGGGGAATTGCAGACCCTGGCGCTTGATCAAGGCTCCTACGACGTGATTGCGATGTGGGACGTGATTGAGCACTTGACTGACGTCGCGGAGATCGTCAAATGCTGTGCCACGCTCTTGCGGCCGAGCGGAGCGCTGATTGCGCGAACCCCGGATGCCCGGGCTCTTCTGTTCACGGACGGATTTATGGGTGCTGCCTATCGCCACCTTGCTTATCCTGCGAATACGGCAGAGCACGTATTTCACTTCACGCCAGAAACGCTCTCGGCCTTGATGGCAAAGGCAGGGCTGCGAGAGGTTGAGATAGACGCGGGTGGTGGCTGGGAGGAGCGCGTCGTCTCCGGCAGAAATTCCGTCGTTCGCGCTGGACGACACCTCATCTTACGCTATGCACACGCCAAGGGGTGGCCGTACGAATTTGTCATAACCGCCGTAAAGAGATGATCCGCTGAGTAAACTCTCGAATAAACAGATTCTGATCACCGGAGGAGCTGGAATGCTGGGCAGCACACTGGCCCATCTGGCGGTGGAGCAAGGCGCCAAAGTGCGTATTGTTGATGCCATGCTCCCTTTGTACGGATGTAATCCCTTCAATCTGGAGACTATCGCGCGGGAAATCGATTTCATCGAAGGGGACATTCGCGATGCTGGCGTGATGAAGGAAGCTGTCCGGGATGTTGATTATGTATTCGACCTGGCTGCTCAGGTTAGCTACGTGCACAGCAATCGAGACCCGCTGCTCGACCTGGATATCAATTGCCGTGGGCACCTCATCGTCCTCGAAGCCTGCCGGCAGTATAGCCCGCAAGCTAAAATCATTTTTTCCAGTTCAAGATTTGTCTACGGATCCACGCAATACAATCCGGTTGACGAAGACCATCCAACCAATTGCACGAGCATCTATGGCATTCATAAACTCAACGTCGAGAAATACTTCGGCTTCTATCATGCGGCACATAACGTCGACACAGCGTGCGTCCGGATTGCAAACCCCTACGGGCCTCGCCAGCAGATGAAGCATAATGCCTACGGAATTGTGAACTGGTTTATCCGCTTGGCGATGGATGGGAAGCCGCTCACCATTTACGGCGACGGAAAACAGATTCGAGATTATATTTTTGCTGAGGACGTCGCGAAAGGTCTCTTGGCTGTCGCGCTTTCGCGGGAAACGAGCGGGAAAATCTATAACCTCGGATCCGGCGTAGGCACGCCCTTCCGTGAAATGGTCAAGAGGATCGCCGATTGCATTCCTAACACGGAAATACGCGAAGTGCCGTGGCCTGCGGACCGGTATTTCGTCGAAACCGGCGATTATGTTTCTGATCTCGCGAAGATTCAGGCTGCCACTGGATGGGCCCCGGAAGTGGATTTCGATCAAGGCATTGAAAAAACCGTGGCGTTCTATCGCGAGAATAAACACCGATATTGGAAAACTGAGACATTGGCAGCGCGATCATGAAGATTCTGCATGTCGTTTCAACTTTTCCGCCGCTGACGCACACGTTCGTGCTGCGGGAAATAAGCCTGCTTCGAAAGACTGGCTTCGATGTTGTAATTGGCGAATTGCGACCGCTGCATCGCAATCGAGCGGCGGAAGGGTTTGAGGAGCTGAATCCTTTCGTCATTCGCGCCCGATGGTTCTCTCTGGACATGCTAAGGGGGTTGGCTTTCTTTACCTTGCGGAGTCCTGGCCAGGTTTTGAGGTGCCTGAGGGTGGTGCTCAGTTCCTTCAGCCGCCCGCAGTACATGGCAAAGATGATTTACGTCCTTCTGTCATCGATACGGCTGGCATACCGTTTTCGAGGCGGGGAGATTGGGCTTGTCCGGGCCGATTTTCTCCACACGGAGGCTCTGGCGGCAAGATTCCTCAAGACTCTCTTGGGATTGCCCTACGCCCTCACGGTCTATACGGTATTTACTCACTATCCGTTGAAAGTGATTGACGAGCTTGTTCGGGAGGCTTCCTTCCTGGTTGCCGACACGATTCAGACACAAGAATTCCTGGAAGCCATGGATATCCCTGCGGAGCGGATTCATCTCATTCGAAACGGCGTAAGTCTGGGTGAATTTCCCCGACGGCAGGGACACGAAATCTCCGGGCTGCCAATCATTCTTGGTGTGGGGTCCCTATACCCGAAGAAAGGCTTTCACGTTTTGCTTTCCGCATGCGGGCTCTTGCGTCAGCGCGGGATTGAGTTTCGTTGCGTGATTATCGGTGACGGATACGAGCGAAAAAGGCTAGACGATTTGATTGAAGTGCTCGGTCTCAGCGACTCGGTGGAGATGGTCGGGTACGTCAGCATGTCGGAGTTGCGGAGGTGGTATTACCGCGCGGCTATATTCGCGGTGCCGTCGCTCGTCACGTTGGAGGGACAAACGGATGGCATACCAACAGTAGTCATCGAGGCGATGGCGAGTGGGCTTCCAGTTGTAGGGGCGGAAACAGCGGGCATTCCCGAAGTGATTCGCGACGGCGTGAATGGATTTCTGGTGCCTGCTAGTACACCGGAGCCGATGGCGGATCGAATCCAAACGCTTTTGGAGAGGGAAGATCTCAGAGAGAGCTTTGGTTCTGAAGGCCGCCGGTTGATGGAACGCGAGTTTAATCTAGAGCGCAAAGTCGAGGCACTGCATGAGTTGATTCTCGGACAGGCAACTTCCAGAAGTGTTCCGGAGCTAACCAAGCCCTTTGTGGAAGCCGTTCTATAATCCGAAAGGATATTTAAGTCACCGTATGCATGAGATTGGGTCGTCCGCTTCAGCAAAGGCGCCTCATGTTGTCAGGGAAGCCTGGTACAAGGGGTACTACGCGGCGAAAGGCGCGGAGCGGAATAGCTTGCTGCGGAATCCCGAAGTGCTCTTTCAGAATCTTGCGCAGGAGGCGTCGCTGGTGCGGGCGCTGCAATCCATTCGTCCGAAGCAAGAAACGGCGAGGGTCCTGGATGTGGGATGCGGGGCCGGGGGAACGCTGCTGACCTTTTTGCGGCTGGGGTTCGTTCCGGAGAAACTTTATGGGATAGATTTTCAAGAGGAGCGGATAGCCAGGGCGAAAGAGAGATGTCCGAGCGTCCATTTTGAACACGGCGACGCGACGAAGCTGGAGTTTGCGAGCGAGTCATTCGACCTGGTGCATGAGGCGACGATGTTCATCCACAGCGTGGACGAGGAATTGTCCCGGAAGATTGCCGGGGAAATGGTGCGGGTGACGAAGCCGGGGGGGCACATTCTCTTGTGCGACTGGCGATACACGAAGCCAAGGAGCAAAGCGCACAAAGCTTTGACACAGAAGAGAATCGCAAACCTGTTTCGGATCGGCGGTGAAACGGTGCGCTGCGGAGTCTTTCCCGGGCCGCTGGTGCCACCGGTGGGCCGATTCTTCTCGCACCGGTTACCGTCAGCTTATTTCCTGGTCAGCAGGTTGCTTCCGTTCTTGGTCGGACAGGTGACCACGGTGTTGCGCAAGGCTTAGCGTTTTCGGAAAAAGCAGGTCCCTCGCTACGCTCGGGATGACACCATAGCGAGTCATTCGGGATGACACCATAGCAGGTCATTCGGCATCTTGCCAGACGATAGTGTGCTGCTGACCAAGAGCAGAAAATGAAACCGCAAACAGTGGAAGAGCGCAGCACTCCTGAGGGCGCGGCGATGGCGTTGGAGCCGGTGGCGAAGGCGGAAGCGCTGCCGTTTGTCACAGTGGTGGTGCCGTGCCGGAACGAAGAGAAGCACATTAGGCGATGCTTGGAGTCCATCCTGGCGAATGACTATCCCAAGGAGCGAATGGAGATCCTGGTGCTGGACGGGATGAGCGAAGATCACACCGGAGCGATTGTAGCGGACTACGCCCAGCGTTATCCGCAGTTAAGACTGGTGAACAATCCGACGAGGACCATCCCCACGGCCATGAATCGAGGCATTAGGCAGGCGCAAGGCGAAGTCGTTATGAAGGTGGACGCCCACTCAACCTACCCGAAGGACTATGTTTCGAATTCCATTCACTTCCTGGAACAGTATGGGGCCGACATCGTCGGAGGTATTTTGAAGATTGTGCCCGGACGGGAAACGACGGTGGCGCAAGCAATCGCGCTCGCTTTGTCGCATGCCTTTGGCTCCGGCAACGCATATGTCAAGATCGGCTGCAAGGAGCCCCGCTGGGCAGACTCCGTTTCCTGGGGCAGCTTCAAGAAGGGCGTTTTTGAGCGGGTCGGCCTATGGAACGAAGAGCTGGCCGGAAGTTCAGACATGGATTTCAATGTCCGGCTTACGAAAGCTGGAGGAAGGATCCTTCTGGTTCCGTCGATCGTCACGGACTATTGTGCCGATTCAGACCTAAAGTCACTATGGCGGCACAACTTCGCCGATGGTGTGTGGGTAACTTATGTCCTAAAGTTCGGGAGTAAAGCGTGGGCCTGGAGGCATTGGATCCCAATGTTTTTTGTGGCCAGCTTGGCCGGTTCCGCAGTACTCTCCGCCTTCCTGCCTAAATCTTGGTGGTTGTTCTGCGGCATTGCGGGAGCATACATTCTGGCAAACCTAGCGGCATCGGCGCAGATTGTGCTCCGCGAGCGAAAGTTGGACTTCCTCCCCGTTTTGCCTGTCGTTTTTGCGACCCGGCATGTCTCCCATGGCCTGGGGGCACTCTATGGCCTCGTTCTTGCGCTTCTCCCTGGAAAACATTGGAAGGGGCGAAGAAGTGCGAAGGGATGAAACCCGCATGGCAAAGAGGGTGTTTGACCTATTGTTTTCGAGCATCGGTTTGGTTCTTCTTTGCCCGCTGTTCGGAGTGATCGCGATTTTGAGCAAGCTGGACTCGCCGGGGCCGGTGTTTTACCGCGGCGCTCGGCTTGGAAGGCGTGGCAAGACGATTCGAATGTACAAGTTTCGGACGATGGTGGCCGATGCCGAAAAACTGGGCCCAATGGGCACTCCCGACGGAGACCCGAGGGTCACAAAGGTTGGGAAGTTCCTTCGCAAATTCAAGTTGGACGAGTTACCGCAGCTCATTAATGTGTGGAAGGGTGAAATGAGTTTGGTAGGTCCCCGGCCTGAGGCGTCTTTCTACTTAGGTTATTACACAGAGGATGAACGGGCAGCCATTTTGTCAGTCCGCCCCGGAATGACCGACTACGCGTCTCTGCGTTTTCATGACGAAGGGAAGCTGATTGCCGGCCCCGATCCAGTCGCCGAGTACATAAACAAGATCAAGCCTCAGAAGGTCCGTCTTCAATTGGAATACATTCGGGATCACTCGTTAGCCAAAGACGTTCGGATTATTCTCGCAACAATCGGAGTCATATTTAAGACGCGTTTGCTAGAGGAGAAACACCGTGGCATATAGAGTGCCTTTTATTGACGTTCCCAAACACTTTCTTCGCTACCGGGAACCCATTCTCTCAACAATCGAGCAAGTGCTAATGCGGGGAAACTTGGTCTTGCGGGAGGAGCTGCGGGAATTTGAGGCGAACTTCGCGTCGCTAATAGGCGTGCGGTACGGGGTTGGCGTGGGCAGCGGTACGGATGCGGTGCATCTAGCTTTACGAGCAATTGGTTTCTCGAAGGGCGACGAAGTCATAACCGTCTCGCATACATGTATAGCCACGGTTGCCGCAATCGTGCACGCCGGCGCCACGCCGGTTTTGGTGGATGTGCGCGAAGACTACAACATGGACCCGGACAGGCTGGAAGAGGCTATCACTCCTCGGACGCGAGCGATCATTCCAGTTCATTTGAACGGACGATCATGCGATATGAACCGAATTCTTGCGATTGCGAAGGCCCGGAACCTTATGGTTTTGGAGGATGCAGCACAAGGGTTGGGAGCGAGATTTAATGGTAGGCCCGTAGGATCCTTCGGGGTGGCGGGATGCTTTAGCGTGTATCCATTCAAGATGCTGGGGGCGTTAGGCGACGGAGGGATTGTCGTTACGGACGATCCGCAAATTGCCGAGAAAGTGCGATGAGTTGCTTTGTTTTGGTTTTAGTTCGAGGTTAGATAATCTGCAGGCAGCTTTGGTCAATCGCAAACTTGAATACCTTTCGAGCTGGATCAAGAGGCGGAGGGAAATTGCCGACATGTATCAAGCAGGCCTCACGAAATTGCCTGGGCTTCAGCTTCCGCACTTTGCCGATGATCGATACTTCGACGTTTTCTTGAACTATTGCATACGAACGCAAAAACGAAATGAACTAGTAGCGCATTTGAAAGAGAACGGCGTGGAGCCGCTAACGCCACTATCAATTGCGACGCCTATTCATCGCCACCCTGCACTAGGGCTACAGCACATTAGCTTGCCACGCACCGAGCAGATTGCTCGCGAGTTTCTCTACCTTCCCACCACGCCGGAAATGGATGATTCGCAGGTGAATCATGTAATCGAAGTTATTCAATGCTTTAGCGAAAAGCATTACTCAGTTAGGGTTGGGTCTCGGGATGCTTTGAGAAACGATCCGTCAATAAGTGAGCGACTGATACCTTGGAGTAAGCTTGAAAGCTGAATCAAACGGGCAACTTTCTAAGACTTCGGGAGATTTCTCAATTGTTACGGAGCTGCCGGGCGACCGGATAACCCGTGAAGCAATGAGAATGCTGCGCACGCGATATGCGCTGGCCGGCAATTTTTGTGCAGGGAGGGACGTGCTTGAGCTTGCGTGCGGTCCAGCTTTGGGACTGGCGTACTTAGCTGGGAATGCCAAGGTGGTCGGGGGGGACTGCAACCTTAGGGTGCTGCGCGACGCGTTGGTCCGTACAGGAAACCAGTTGCCGTTGGTTTGCCTGGACGCACAACGCTTACCTTTTCGCGAAAAGTCGTTTGACGTCGTTCTGCTGTTCGAGGCGATCTATTACCTTGACGACCCAAAGCGATGTATTTGCGAGTGCCAGCGAGTTATGAGACAGGGAGGCTTGTTAATTCTCTGTCTTGCAAATCGGGATTGGCCAGGATTTAGTCCAAGTCCTTTCAGTACACGGTATTTCTCCGCGCTAGAACTATACGATTTTCTTGCCGAGTGCGGATTTGCTCCGGAGATTTACGGGGCGTTCCCAAGTAAGCCGTCCACAGTGGTCCAGCATGTTCGAGATGGCGTGAGAAGACTTGCGGTCGGAATGAATTTGATACCTAAGACTCTTCGACATAAAGCGAAGTTGAAGAGATTGTTCTACGGTTCACTCGAGACAATCGGGACGGGACTTGTTGATAGCGAGATCCAGGTCGATCCTTTGTTTCCAGTCCCGCGAGGCGAGAGCGGTTTGGAATACCGGATTCTATATGCGATAGGGCGTCCACTGATAGGTCCTGAGATGATTCACGCCGCTGATTCAGATAAGGCGCATGGGTTTTGGGGAGACAGAATCAAGGAGTGCACGACAAAGGAGTGCAATTAGATACATGAAATCGTTTAAGACAGAGACAGAACTGGAAGTTGGCAAGTCGTTGGAAAACATCTTTGTCAATTGCCCAGACAGGATTGAGACCAAGCTTGAGAATTTCCCGAAGTACGTACGCCGACAGCACTTGAAGCGCTTCCTTGCTATGTACGAGATCTTCAAGCTGATCCTGCCAGTCAAGGGTTCCATTGTTGAGTGCGGCGTCTTTCGCGGATTTAGTGTGATGGCATGGGCAAAGCTGAGCACTATCCTTGAGCCGGAAAACTTAACGAGGCGGATCTATGGATTTGATAGTTTTGGTGGTTTTCCTTCAGTCAGCGAGGAAGATAAGACTAGCGCAGGAGTTGGCGCGCCAGGCGATTTCCAAACTACAAGTTACGACGAACTGTTGGAACTGATCCGAGTGTACGATCAAGATCGCTTTCTTGGTCATTTGCCGAAGGTCAAGCTGATACCGGGAGATGCATCAAAAACCATTCCTGAATTCGTCCAACGGAACACCCACCTATTGGTGAGCTTACTCTTCTTGGATTTTGACCTATACGATCCTACCAAGGTGGCCCTTGACCAGTTCGTTCCCAGGATGCCAAAAGGCGCCATAATTGCCTTCGATGAACTTGACAATCCAATCTGGCCGGGAGAAACCAAAGCACTCCTGGATAGTCTGGCTGTGAACCGTCTCAAGATTCGGCGCCTCGAATGGGATCCATATATAGGGTACGCAGTCCTTGAATAATCCAAGAGATCGGAAATCAGGTATACCTATTGGAATGCCACCGAGTAACGGATGTGAAAATAGCCTCGATGCTTTCTCCAGACGAATCCGTTTAAGAACGCTAAGACTGATTCACGAAGCCAAGAGTTCTCATGTCGGTTCGGCGTTCTCCATGGCAGATTTGTTGGCGGTTCTTTACACACGGATTCTGCGAGTAGATCCCGCTCGCCCGGACTGGTTTGATCGGGATCGCTTCATTCTTAGCAAAGGACATGCCTGCGCGCCCCTCTATGTCACTTTAGCTGAGCGAGGATTTTTCCCTCGGGAATGGCTGGACGACTTTTATAGAGACGGCTCACGACTTCCCGGCCACGTCACACATACGGGTATACCTGGAGTAGAAGTTTCCACAGGCTCGCTAGGGCATGGACTTCCGATCGCCTGTGGAATGGCGCTGACGGGTAAGCGCGACGGCAGTGAGTATCGGGTGTTCGCGATGCTGAGTGACGGCGAGTGTGACGAAGGCTCCACCTGGGAGGCGGCATTGTTTGCGGGGCATCATCGGCTAGTCAATCTCATCGCGATCGTCGACTACAACAAGATTCAAAGCCTTGGAACTGTGAAGGAGGTGCTGGATCTTGAGCCGTTCGCGGAGAAGTGGCGAGCATTTGGTTGGGGAGTCCGAGAAATCGACGGCCACAATACCGTGCAGATCGAAGAGACATTGACGAGAGTGCCGGCAGAGGAGAGCAAACCTACCTGTGTGGTTGCGCATACAGTGAAAGGAAAGGGTGTCAGCTTCATGGAGAACAATTTGCTTTGGCACTATCGCGCTCCTGACCGAGAGGAAATGAACAGTGCATTGGCGGAGTTAGGAGCAGAGGAATGAGGGGAGCTTTCTTTCGCGCACTTCTTGAAATGGCCGAACAGGATGAACGTGTGCATCTGGTTGTGGGAGATTTGGGGTTCGGAGTCGTTGAAGAGTTCGCTCGTCGATTGCCGAACAGATTTCTTAACGCGGGCGTGGCTGAGCAGAATATGACCGGAATCGCGGCTGGCATGGCCCTGAGTGGAAAGGTTGTATTTACGTATTCGATTGCTAACTTCCCGATTCTGCGGTGCTTAGAACAAGTGCGCAATGATGTGTGCTATCACAATGCCAACGTAAAGATCGTAGCCGTGGGAGGGGGCCTGGCCTACGGAGCACTTGGCGCGACTCACCATGCGACCGAAGATCTGGCGATCCTACGGTCCTTGCCCCGAATGGTCGTGGTGGCTCCCGGGGATCCCGTCGAAACAGAGGCCGCAACTCGAGCGGTGATAGCCCAGGCGGGTCCATGCTACCTTCGCCTGGGACGGGCGGGAGAGGCAAAGATTCACTCGACCCAGATCGACTTCGTCTTGGGAAAAGCAATCGAAATGCGGGCAGGAAGAGACATAACGCTGATTTCCACCGGGGGAATGCTGGGAACAGCTGTGCAGATCGCAGACATACTTCACAGCGCAGGCTTGCAAACACGGCTCCTAAGCATGCACACGGTGAAACCCCTTGACACCGCGGCAATTGAAAGTGCGGTCAGGGAAACCGGGGCGGTCTTCACCTTAGAAGAACACAGCGTGGTGGGCGGTTTGGGCGGCGCGGTTGCGGAGTTCTTGGCCGAACATTGGGAAACGCCATTGACATTCAAGAGGTTTGGCTTGCCCTCGGAATTCTCTTCTTTCGTCGGCTCACAAGAATACATTCGAAATCGGCATGGCCTCTCTCCGGAAGCGATAGCCGTGGCCATCTGCGCGAAGCTGGAAAAAGTCCAGGCATTGGCGGCGATTGCTAAAGTTTGACGTGAAAAGAATTCTCGCGGGTTTTGTCTCAGCAATCCAACAAGGAGGACAACTACTTGTCATATCGTG
>WNGL01007358.1_pt1 | contig 15693 bp, 14 predicted proteins | sample 5400591 | NCBI WGS metagenome assembly WNGL01 (sample SAMN13153377, study PRJNA577476) | soil metagenome | isolation source: 80 cm soil or saprolite under Garry oak tree replicate 1 | place: USA:California | collected 2016-06-15
GCGTAGGCGACGGCCAGTGGCCCGAAGCCGGGCTGATACCGCAGGGCGAGGAACACCAGATCGAGCGAGAGCAGGTCAAAGAGCAGGTCACCCGCGGCGAACCCGAAGCTGGCACCGAAGGCCCGTCCGGTCAGTGCGGACCGGGCCAGCGACGCGAGCCGGCTGCTGGTCTCGGCGACCTTCGCCGGGTCGATGCCCGGCCGGACGTGCCGCGCCACGCTCGCGGCCCAGCGGCCGGCCCGGCCGGCGATGGCGGGATGGGCGCCCACCGTGAACACCGCGGCCAGCGCCGCCACGACCAGGAACAGCGCGACGCCCTCGATCACGAGGTACTGGTGGGAGACGTGCCGGCCGGATGTCGCCGCGAACCCGGTCCCGAACAAGACGATCAGGGCGACCGCGGACATCAGGCTGGTCAAGGCGATGGCTTCGCCGGTCGTGGCCGCGGCGATGCCCTCGGTCTCCAGCGTGCTCACGTTCACCACGGTGCCGGTGGCCGATCCGAACGGGGTGAGGTGACTGACGAAGAAGCTGGCCAGGGTGACGTCTACGGCCAGCCGGAACCGGATCCGCGCCCCGAGCGCGGCCAGGACCCGCCGGTAGAGCTGGGCGTAGCAGCCGAGCGACAGGGCCTGCGCCACGATCGCCGCGGCCAGGAAGGCCGGGCGGGCGTGCCGCAGGCCTGCGGCCTCGTGCGTCAGCCCTCCCAGCTGCGGAAGCAATCCGTATATGCCGACGGCCAGCGCCACGAACAGCACGCCGTGCGCGGTCCGGCGCACGGCCGGGTGCCGTCCGCCCTTCTGCTGCGGCGGCGCCCGGTCCGCAGGCGTATGCGGCGGGGTGTCCGCGCTCTGCTGATCCGTCATGCCGAACCGCCGGTGCCGACGATCGCCTGGTCAGCCGGTGACGTCGAGGTAGTCGCGGACCTGGGCGACGCCGCCGGTCATCCAGGCGGCGCCGACCACCGCGTCGTGTTCGGCCCAGGTGCGGACGTGGCCGCCGAGCGTCACCGTGTTGCCGCTGGCGTCCACGGAGATGTCGCTGTCGTCTTCGACCACCGCGCTGCGGTTCAGCGCGTCCTGCACGAACCACTTCACGTCGGCGGGATCGGCGTCGTAGCTGATCTCGATGTCGTCCTTGACGTTGCGGACGCCGGTCAGCCCGGCGACCGCCAGTTCGGCCGACTCGCGCTGCCTGCCGTACTCGACCATGCCGGTCAGCGTCAGGTTCCCGTCATTCGCGGTGGCCTCCACGCCGTCCGGCACGGCGACGTTCAGCGCCAGCGCGTCGTTCGCCGCGGTGGTCAGCGCCGCGTCGTCGCGGTAGTCGCCGTCCGGCAGCACGACCTCCAGGTGGTTGTGCACGTTCTTCACGCCGGCCACGCGCCGGGTGGCGGCCGCGGCCTCGAGGTACTGCGGGTAGCTCGGCACGGTGCCATCGAGCGCCACGTCCCCGTTGACGTTCACGACGTGAATGTCCGCGTCCTCGACGAGCGGGGCGAACTTGAGCTCTGCTTCGACTGCCTCGCGGACGTCTTTGGTGGTGCCCATTTGCGATGTTCCCCTTCCTGAATGGAGGTGCGGCGGATTTGCCGCGTGAAAGGCCCGGGCTAGCCGGAGGCGGTTATCTCGTGCCATAGGCCGCCGTTCAGGTTGAGCCCGTTGCCGTTGGCCTGTCCCGGAGCGCTGTCGCCGACGTAGGTGTACAGCGGGTGCCCGTCGTAGGCGGCCTGGATCGACCCGTCCGAGCGAGTGACCGTAGACAGCTTGCCCGTGACGCCAGGCCCGGCCGTCACCGGTCCTTTCACCGGCGGCCAGTAGGCGGCGCACGACCCGTAGCACGCCGATCCGGTGGCGGTATCGGGGGCGAACCAGTACAGCGTGCGACCCGCGGCGTCGGCCAGCACCGTCACTCCGCCGATGCGGACGGTCTTCAGGACTCCGCCCGCGGTTATCGTGGCCGGACCGCGTGCTCCCGCCACGGAAGCGCCGAGCACCGCCAGCGCCACCACCGACACGGCGGTGATAGACGCGCCGACCACCTTGCCGCTGGCCTGGCCGCGTTCAGCCGGCATGGCGGCCAGTCCCGCCAGGGCCGCGAAGGCCACCACCTCGATCACCCCGGCGACGATCCCCGCCGTGGTGCGGACCTCGTGGAAGCCGAACAGGCCGAGCCACAAAGACAGGAGATAGCCGCCTAGCGTGGCCAGGCAGAACACGGCGCCTGCCGCCGCGGCGCGCCGGCTGGCGGACAGCAGCACGGCCGCACCGAGGCCGAAAGCCGCGATGACCTGGAGCAGGAACAGCCAGCCGATGGTCGGGATCGACCGGTAGCCAGTCCGGTACAGGTCCAGGTGAATCGCGCCGGTCGCGATCAGCAGCCCGCCCCCGGCCAGCCGCAGGGCCAGCCGGGTCCGCGGCGCCGGATGCCCGCCCGGGCGGCTGCCTCCTCGTCCGGCCAGCAGCGCCGGCTCAGTATCCATTTCCGCCGCTTCCGCCGCCGCTGGTCACCGGACTGCCCGATGCGTTGAGGGCATACCAGGTGCCGCCGAAGCTGGTGACCCCCTGGCCGTGCGCCACACCCGGGCCCGAGTCACCTGAAAAGGTGTACAGCGGCCAGTGGTTGTAGGTGACATCGAGCTTGCCGCTTGCGTCTGTGACCGTCCCCAGCAGGGAAGGCTGCACGCCGCTGCCGGCCTTCGCCGTTGTCCCGTTAGCGAGCAAGGTTTCCGGCCAGGCCTGGGTACAGCCGTTCGCCTGGGTGCAGGTGATCTTCCCGCCCTTTTCCGAGGTCAGCAGGTACAGGGTCTGGCCCTGCCCGTTGACCAGGACGGTGCCCACCCCCGGGACGCTCCTCGCGCTGATTGTGACCGAAGCCGCCGACGAGGTGCCCGCTGGCGCGCTACTCGGGGAGCCGGCCGCGGTGCTCGAGGGAGACGAGCTGCACGCCGCGACGGTGGCGGCCGCTCCCAGCGCCAGGGTCCCAGCCAGCAGCCAGCTCCTCAGCGGACCACGGCGGCGTCCGACGTCGGTATTGATCATCTTGCTATTCTGACCCATTTCCCTTGCGATCCTTTCCAGAGCGTCAGGGACTCTTAATCGTCGAACGGCAAATAGCTGCTCATTGACTAGTTCACCCCACGATCTCGCGGCAGCAAAGACGAGTTGCCCTCTCTTGCCATTGGTGCGCGCTATAGACAATGCGAGACGGGCCCTTTGGCCCTTTGGTAAGGCACATCGTCGGCCAGATAAGTCAAACGTCGGAGCCCTCCACTCCGCTTTGTCCGCTTCCTCCTCGCCGTCATGAACCCGGTCGGCTTCGGATGCTTGCCCGGCACGGACCGCAGGGCCCGGTTCGGCTGGCGGCTCGCTGTCGGGCGGGCCCGGCCGCGCGGTGGCCACAGTTCCCGGGTGATGACCTGGAGGGCGCCCGCGACCGGGATGGAAAGCAGGGCCGCCACGAAACTGCCGAACAAGCCGCCCACCCAGTCGCCGATCGACGTTCCGACCAGGATGGACAGCAGCACCAGCAGCGGGTTGATCTTCACCGTGCGGCTCATGACCACGGGGTTCAGCACGTGGTTTTCGATCTGCTGGTAGATGAGGAACGCGGCCGCGGTGACGATGCCCGCCGTGAGCGAATGGCCGAGGGCGAACAGGACCGTGGGGATGCCGGCCAGCGCGCCGCCGACCATGGGCAGGAAGTCGACCAGGGCGACCCACAGCGCCCACAGCAGCGGGAAGGGAACCCCGAGGAGGGTGAGCGTGACGAAGACGACCACGCCGACGATCAGCGACGTCAGGAGGTTGCCCAGCGCGTAGCCGGTCGCCGACTGGTTGATCTCGCGCGCCACCCGCGCGCAGTACGCCGCCCGCTCCGGCGGCATCAGGTCCAGCAGTCCCTGGCGCATCCTGGGGCCCTCGAGCAGGAAGAGCACGATCAAGGCGAAGATGGTCCCGAGCGTCGCCAGCAACGACGCCGCGTCTTCCGGTGCCAGGTTCGCCGCGCAGCACCAGCGTGCGGCTCAGGCCGCTGCGCACCTCGTCCAGGACCCGATCGATGGCCGCACGCTCTGTCCGCCGGTCAAGGACCATGAACTCGTGCCGCTGCTGGCCGGCCGTCTGTCCCGGCTTGGTCAGCCGCCTGCCCGGCCAAGTTCGCGGCTGGCCCGCCGCCGCTGTCGGCCGCCGATACCAGCTCCATTTCCCCGCCTTGCGGACGGCACCCGGGCCAGTGATCGTCAGGCACTGACGATCAGGCCCGGGAGGTCGGCGACGGTGATGAGGTGCGCCTGCATGGGGAGGACTTTCTCGGTGAGGACAGTGTGAACGTGCGGGTCACGGTCGGCGCTGGCGTCGGCGAGGACGTAGATGTGATAGTCGCGGTCGGCGGCTTCGCGGACGGTTGAGAGCACGACGCCGCTGGTGCTGACCCCGGCGAGGATGAGGGTGGTGATCCCGCGGTCTTTGAGCTGCTGTTCGAGGTCGGTGGTCGAGAATGCCCCGACGCGGGTCTTGCGCACCACGATGTCGCCGGGTTGAGGTTCGAGCTGGCCGTGGATCTGGGTCTCGGGGGCCTCATGGTGCAAGGCGCGGCTCCTGGCCACCCTGGCGAGCATCTTGTTGGCCTCGGGCACCTGCTCATAGTCCTCGTCAGCGAACGCGACGCGGACGTACGCGACGGTGATCCCGGCTTGGCGGGCGAGGTCGATCGCGCCGGACGCGCGGGTCAGCAGCTAGTCGTGATCGTCCAGGCTGCCGAGGACGGCGGGCTGGTAGTCCATGATCAACAGGGCGGTGCGCCGGGGGTCAATGGCCGGGTTCTGGGGGGCAACGGGTTTCCTTTCGTGTCTGGAGAGGGTGGGGTGGCGCTGCTCAGGGCCTCGGGGCGCCTGGGCAGCTGGCGGTCAAAGAGCGTCATGAGCAACACGACGGCGGCGACGCCGACGAGGATGAGCGCCATGTCGTGCAGGCCGGCGTCGCTGACGCGAGCGTGGAAGACGATGCTGGTGATCGTCGCCGAGGCGATCGACCCGATGTAGCCGAAGGTCCGCGAGAGGCCCGAGGCGGTCCCGAAATTTTCCGGCGGTGACTGGAGGTACAACGCGGTCTGGTTGCCCACCGACGTCGTGCCGACGACCACGCCGAAGAGGACCATCACCCCCACGAGCGCGATCACCCGGGCTGTGACCGGTGATGTACAGCGTGGCGACCGATGCGAGGAGCATGAAGAACGCGCAGGCGATCAGCGGCCCGCGGACGAGGTTGCGGCGCGACACCGGATGGGACACGAAGGCGGCGACGGCGCACATTGGCAACAGCACCAGGCCGGCCTGTCCGGGGGACAGCCCCCGGGCAGCCTCCATCCATTGCGTGATCCCGTAGAGCACGACGTACACGCCGAGCAGTGTCAGCCCGAAGCGCAGGTACGTTCGGGTTAGCGCGCGCTGAGATGCGAGCAGCCGCAGGTCGATGAATGGCCTGGCGGCCCGGAGCTCCCGGGCCGCCAGGAGCGCCGCCAGTACGGCCGAGATGGCGAGCGCAACCCAGCCTGGGCGCGGCAGCGACATCAAGAACACCAGCAGGGCGGTCAGCATCGCGCCAAAGAGCGCGATGCCGCCCAGGTCGATCCGGGTTGCGACCTCTGCGATCTTCCGTCCGGCAGCCGGCTGCTCATCGCGGGGAATCCACGCGAGCGTCATCGCCAGCGCGGCGGCGGTCAAGGGAGCGTTGAGCAGGAATGCCGAGCGCCACCCCAGGCCGCCGACCAGGAGGCCGCCGATCGGCGGCCCGATCGCCACGGTGGCTGAGCCGGCGATCGCCAGGCTCCCGAGCACGCTGCCCGGTGGCTCGCCCAGGCCGGCCTGGTGGGAGCGGCGGCCGATGATCACCATCGCGGAGGGATAGCCACACGACGTTCCGACGCCGATCAGGACCCTGGCAGCGACCAGGACGGCCAGGTTATTGCCCAGGCCGCCGACCACGCCGCCAAGCAGCACCAACACGATCCCTGCCAGGAAGACCCGGCGGGGGCCGAACTCCTCAGCGAGCTTGCCTGCGGCCGGCTGCGCGATCGCGCACGCCAGGTACAGCGAGGAGACCAGGATCGACGTGCGCCCGACCGGGACGTGCAAGGCGGCGGCGATCGGCACGAGCGCGGTCGCGATCACCGAGCTGTTGACCGGGTTCAGCGCCGACCCCATCACCAGGGGCGTCACGGTCCTCCACCCGAACGGGCCGGCCACGCGCTGCTGAGATTCGGTCTTCGCTGTCATCGGATCTCGCCGCCGCGGTGCAGCTCCACGTCAGCGATGCGCTCGAGCAGCTCGATCGCCTCTCGGAGCAGGGCGCGCTCCTCGGGCTTGACTGCCGCGTCGATGGCCTGGGTAGCACTGGACGCCGCGCCCAGCAGTGACCATGCCAAGCCTGAGGCGGGACGGGCTGGCGGAGGCCAGCCGTACTGTCGGCACACGCCTTCTGCGGCCAGCGGGCCTGCTTCCCGCGGCGCGGCGTCGCGAGCCCGTGTCATATGCGCACCCGGCGTCCTAAGGCCGTCCCCGCGCCGGACAGCGGCTTGTCGGCGCGCTGGCAGCGCGATCGCAAGCACGGGAGCGCACAGGTCTAGACCTCTACACCGGATCTGTGGGAGCAGGCTGTATTCGAGCGGGCGTCACCAGCGGGCAGGAGGATGGCGTCCGCAGCCTGAAGCCGGCGAGGGTGCTGAACACGATTCGTGATCTGTGCTGGTAGCGCCCAGAGTTGACCTGCAAGTACAGGCAGGGAGGACCCGGGCACGGGGCAGGCGGCCCGTGGACCTCCGGTGTGTCAAGGTGTCGATCTGGTCAACTGGGTAGCGTTATCGGGGCTGTGACCTGCTGCGGAGCGTGGCGAGGCCCTGGCGGTTCCCTATATTTACCCTCACTGCCCTGGCAGTCCCAGGGCCAATGTAGGGCCAGCCCTAGGGCCATGAGGAGCGCTCCGACCTGGTTTTGCGCGCCCGCTTGCTATAGCGCTGGCCAATATCGCCAGAGTCAGCATCGACTTCACTGCGGCGGGATTCGCGCGTGAACTGCCTGTATTACCGGCCGACGAGCCCATTACACCAGCGGGCACCGCCCGCGCCTGACAACGTAAGGGGACGGACATGGACCGCTATCCCAGTATCGGCGACCACGGGTTGATCGGTGACCTGCAGACGGGGGCGCTGGTCACCACCGACGGGGCGGTGGACTGGTTCTGCTGCCCGCGGTTTGACTCGCCGAGCGTCTTTGCCTCCCTGCTCGACGCGGACAAGGGGGGTCATTTCCGCATCGCGCCGGACCGGGACGATTACGTGAGCCGGCAACTGTATCTTCCGGAGACCGCAATCTTGATTACCCGCTTCATGACGCCCGACGGAGTCGGTGAAGTGCATGATTTCATGCCAGTCCTCACCGGCCGGGCCACCGACCGGCACCGCCTGGTGCGGCTACTCCGGGTGCCGCGCGGCACGATGCGTTTCGCCATGGACCTCCAGCCTCGGTTCGGCTATGGCCGGCGGCCGCACACGCTGACGGTCTCCGACGACGGCGCGATGTTCGAGTCCGAGGGCATGTACCTGACCCTGCATACCGCCGGCGGGCGCAACCTTCATGACGACGACGACAGCGGACCGCCAGTAAGCCAGGAGGGTGATGGCCTGCGGGCCACCTGGACGCTACGGGAGGGCGAGAGCACCGGAGTCGTGCTGGAGTCCATGGGGGGCCAACCGCGCCGCCTTCGGGCCGGTGAGCTGGCCGAGCTGCACGATTCGACCGCGCAGTTCTGGCGCGGCTGGCTGGCCCGGTCGGCCTATGCCGGACGATGGCGGGACATGGTGTCCCGGTCGGCGATGACACTCAAGCTGATGACGTACGCCCCGACCGGCGCGCCCGTCGCCGCGCTGACCGCCGGGCTGCCCGAGCAGGTCGGAGGCGAGCGCAACTGGGACTACCGCTACACCTGGATCAGGGACGGATCCTTCTCCATCTATGCGCTGCTCGGCCTCGGTTACACCGAGGAGGCCACCGCCTTCGGGACCTGGCTGCTGGACCGAGTCACGGAGCAGGCCGGCAACGGGTCCGGACCGCTCAAGATCATGTACCGCGTCGACGGATCATCCGACCTGTCCGAGGAGTCGCTGGACCATTTCGAGGGCTGGCGGGGCTCCCGCCCCGTTCGCATCGGGAACGGGGCGGCCGACCAGCTTCAGCTCGACATCTACGGCGAGGCCATGGACGGGGTGTTCCTCGGCGACGCGCATGGCCTGCAGGTCGGCCACCAGGGGTGGCGGGCGATCGCAGACACGATCGACTGGGTGTGCGAGCATTGGCACCAGCCCGACGAGGGGATCTGGGAGACCCGCGGCGGCCGCAAGGACTTCACCTACGGGCGGTTCCAGAGCTGGGTCGCATTGGACCGGGCGATCCGGCTGGCCCAGCGGCACGGCCGGCCGGCGAACCTGGCCCGGTGGATGACCGAGCGCGACGAGATCTACCACGACATCATGACCCACGGCTGGAACGCCAAGGCCAGCGCCTTCACCCAGCACTACACGACCGACGTGCTCGACTCCTCGCTGCTGCTCATGCCGCTGATGGGATTCGTCGCGCCCCGCGACCCGATGTGGCTGTCGACCCTCGAGGCGATGGACCGCGAGCTTGTCTCGGACAGCCTCGTCTACCGCTACAATCCGAGCGCGTCGCCGGATGGCCTGCACGGCCAGGAGGGCACGTTCTCACTATGCACGTTCTGGTACGTCGACGCGCTCGCCCGGGCCGGGCGCCTGGAAGATGCGGCGATGACCTTCGAGAAGATGCACACCTACGCCAACCATCTGCAGCTGTATTCGGAGGAGATCGGGCTAACCGGCGAGCAACTCGGCAACTTCCCGCAGGCCTTCAGCCACCTGTCGCTGATCAACGCGGCGGTCAACCTAGACTACCAGTTCAAGCACGGCGCCGGGCAGGTGACCGAGGTGCTCGGGCACGACTAGCGTCCGTCCTGGCGTCCGGCTGGGTTATGTCAGCGGGCAGGCAGGCGGGCATGGATGTCGGCGGTGATGGACTCAGGCGGCTGGTCGCCGTCCACTTCCACCAGGATGCCCCGGTCCCGATAGTAGTCGATGAGCGGGCTGGTCGTCTCGGTAAATACGTCAAGCCGGTGCCTGATCACCTCGGCCGTGTCATCGGCGCGGGCCCGAGCCAGCAGCCGCTGCATCAGCCCGGCCACGCCGATCCGGCGATCCCGGCCGGCGGACACCTCCGGCATGGTCCGGGTCAGCCTCCACAATCATCCGCTGACCGCCTCGGCGGCCCTGGTATGGAACGGCGGCCTGCCCCGCCCGCTGAAGCAGATGCTCTTCGAGACCGCAGACAGCCTCACGGCGCCAGCGCCCCACGGCCCCCCAAGCTGACCTCCCTCACCACCGCCTAGCCGGTCTCGGCCCCAGCCGACGAGGCGTTCCGGGTAACCGGCTGAGATGTCCGGGGCGGCCGCGATGGGCTCGGGTCCGATGGGGTCGGTGGGGTGGTCGTAGCCGGACAGTTCCCGGTACGCGCCGATCGAACTGGCGCGCCGCTGCCAGTCCAGCCGGTCCACCGGATGCCCGGGCACCGGCCCGAGGGCGTCTACTGCCCAGGGCGGGGCGTGCTCAGCAGCGTGCTCGCCGAGCCGGTCCTTGCGAGCATCCATCATCGCGGCGATCTCGGCAACGTAGGCGCGGCGTTCCGGGTCGGCGAGGGCGGGAACCTGGGCGGACCACGGCCTGGACGGCAGCGGCACAAGGGAGCCGAGCCGGTGGCGGAGGCGGGCGTCGATGAGGCTGGGCACGTCGCGGGCGCCGGCCAGGTCCCGTTCAGCGATGGCCTCGGCGAGGACGCGGGCGGGGTCCAGGCCGGCTAGTTCGGCGGCGCGCAGGGTGCGCCACAGCCCCCGGGCCTGGTGGCCGGGTTCGGCGCGGTGGCCGGGCGGCAGGGCATTCATGAGCATGTCGCGGTAGTGCTGCTCGCGGGCCGGGGTGGTCTCGGCGGCCCAGATCGGGTGCAAGATCGCCAGGTGGTCGGCGTCGGCGAGCGCCTGGTTGCGGGTCTGGGTGGCCGAGTGCTGCTGGCCGTCATGGTCCAGCACCGCGGACAGCACGCCCAGCGCCGTACCCGCCGGCGCAGGCGGGGTGGCCGGGGCGGATCCGTCGGCCCGTTCGGCACTGATCTGGTCGTACCGGGCCAGCTCGGGAGCCGGCCGCGGGCCTGGCACCGGGTCGGCGCGCTTGGGGGCGGCGGTGAACACGTAGGCGATGTTGGCGTCGGTGCCGCGGGTCAGGGCGACATAGGCGTGCTGGCGGTCCTCGGTGCCGGTGATCACGGCCAGGCCGGTGTGCACGGTGCGGCCCTGGGCGGCGTGGTCGGTGACCGCGTAGCCGAGCTCGGCGTCGTGGTAGCCGGGGTAGGTGAAGGCCTGTGCGGTCCAGCGGCGCTGCCCGGTGCGCGGGTCTGCGTCCAGGGCGCGGCGGACGACCAGGCCATCTCGCGTGACGGCGTCGATGCGGAGCAGGTCGCCGTTGGCCAGGGTGCGGCCGGGCTCGCCTGCCTCGACGCCGTGGTCGTTGCGGGTGCAGATGATCAGGTCACCGGGGCTGGCCCGGGTGCCGTCGGCGATGGTGACCGCGGGGCTGGGCTGCACGATGCCGAGGGTGATGAGGTCGTCGCGGATGCGACGGGACAGCTCGCGGCGCAGCGCGTGGTCGGCGGCCATCAGCAAGGTGTCGGTGCCGCTAGCGGTCAGGGCGACGTAAGCGGCCGCGGCGGCGTCCATCATCTGCTCCGGGTCGCCGTCGTGGATGCGGCCGTGCTGGTCGTATTCGGCGAGGACGGTGGTATCGCCGTCGTGAAGCCGCAGGGTGGCGGCTTGTTCCCACTGGTGGCGGAACCGGACGGGTTCGGCCAGCCGGGCATAGCCGAGGGCATCGGCGAGCAGGGACATGCCGCCGCCGTTTTCCACCGCCTGGAGCTGGCTGGTGTCCCCGGCCAGGATGATCTTGCCGCCGCGGGCCTCGGTGTAGCTGATCAGGTCGGCCAGGTCCGGGCCGGGCATCATGGAGGCCTCATCGACCAGTAGCAGCGGCGGCGCCTGGCCGGCCTCGACCGGGCCGCGGACGCCGCAGCGGCCGGGCAGGTGTCCCAGGAACTGGGCGGCGTCGTAGGACTGGGGCACTCCGGCGGCCAGGGTGTTGCGCGCGGACTGGGACGCGGTGATCCCGACCACCTGGCCCAGCCCGGCCGCGGCCCAGGCACGGGCGGCTTCGGCCAGCACGCGGGTCTTGCCGGACCCGGCCGGGGCATTGATCACCGACACCCGCCTGCCGTCGGTCAGCGCCGACACGGCCGCAGCGGCCTGGTCCTGGCGCAGGCCGGTTTGCGGGCGCTGGTCGTGCGCGTCGTGCGCGCGGCAAGTGAGCGCGTCATCGAGCCGCGCCGGGTCCGCGTCGAGCGCGTGCGCGGCCTGCGCGCGGGTCAGGCGCGGCGCATTGTTGGCGCGTGCTTGCGTGAGCATGTTTTCTTCCATGGCCAGCTGCGCGCGCGTGGCGTACCGGGTGCCGCCGTGCCGCTGGTAGACGCTGCGTCCGTCGGCGCGCAGCAAGCTGCGCGGAACTTCCACCAGGTCGGGTGCCTCCAGGCATATGACCGGCTCGAACTCCGACCGCAGCGCACGGTCGGCCAGGTCCTCCAGCAGCGCGGCGGCCGCGGCCGGATCCAGGCCCGATCGGGGCAGGACCCGGCCCAGGTACTTGATCACATCCGCGCGGGTCCAGGCACTCTTCTCCTGCTGGGCCAGCGCGATCGCCTTCTGCCCCGCGCGGGCCCGCTCGAGTTCGGCAAGAACCGGGGCTGGTGAGTCCGGGGCGCGCGGCTGCGCGCCTGCGTGCCCGCCGCCGTCGTGCCAGACCGATGACGCGACCGACGCTAGGCTCACGCCGAGGGTGCGCGCGAGCTTGTCCGCCCAGCCCGCGTGCAGCTGCGCGAAATCCAGCGCCCTCTTTCGCGGCGCGTGTGGTGACGTCTGCGCGAGTTGCGCGAGTTCGCGCTGGGACGGCTTGCGTCCGTACCGCTGCTCGAACCGCGCCGCGCGGGCGCGCAGGTCCGCGGTGATGGACTCGCGGCGCGAGGAGAACAGACGCATTATCTCGCCGCTGATGCCCTTGATCTCCGGCGAGAAGCACCATCAGCGCGGTGAGAGCGTCGTCGTCGAGACCGTTCTTGCGGGCCAGGTCAAGGTGGGCGCCGAGGCGGTCGCCGGAGACCCCCTGGGCCACCAGCGCGGTGATGATGGCGAGGCTGCGGTCCCGGCCGGTCAGCGCCGGATCCGCCCAGGCGGCCCCGCCCGCAAACTGGAACGCTTCCTCGGCGAAGACCGGCCCGACCCGTGACGCCATCGCGGCGGGTACCTGGTCGTCCGGCACCTCGAAGATGCGGGCATAGGCGGCGACGCCGCGCGCTCGCCGGTCAGCCGGCGTGGCGCCGGGGCTGGCGCCCATCAGGCCGCGTGCTCGGAGTAGAGGCAGCCGACGCCGGGCTCGATCCATTCCTGTCCCGCCCAGTCGGGGTGCCGCTTGATCATCAGCGCCCGTACTTCCCCGGCGATCGTCTGCTCGCTCATCGCCGAGTCTCGCCGCCGCCAGGTTTCGTCGCGCAGCTCCTCCAGGTAGTCGCGGACATCCGACCGAACGGTCGCCGAATACCTGCTCGCCGAGATGCTGGAACGCCAGCCCGGCGACGTCAAGGATCTGCTCCTGCGCACCGCGCTGCTGGACCGGGTCAACGGCGAGCTGGCCGACCTGCTGACCGGCCGCCCCGGGTCGGAACGGATCCTGCTGGAACTCGAGGACGCCAACGCGTTCGTCGTGTCCCTGGACCTCGCCCAGCATGGCCACGTGGTCGACGCCATCCGGCACACCCAGGCGGCGGGCGATTGGCCCGGCGCGGCCCGGCTGCTGGCCGACCATTCGTTCAGCCTGACGCTCGACGGTCAGGCGCAGACCATCCAGGCACTTTTGCGGGCCTTCCCGGCAGGCGCCGGCGCCGATCCCGAGCTGGCCCTGGTGCGCGCGGGGAATGACCTAGTCCAGGGACACCTGGACGAGGCGGCCGCCCACCTGGCGGTCGCCGAGACCTACGCCGGGACCGCGCCGCCGGATCGCCAGCGCCGCCTCCGCGTGGCGATCGCGGCGCTGAAGCTGTCGCTGGCCCGGCGGCGCGGTCACCTGGCCGACGTTCTCGAGCAGGTCGAACCTGTCCCGGCTGGAGATCGCCAGCGAGCTGTCCGTCTCGCCGAACACCGTCAGCACGCACATCCGCAGCATCTACGCCAAGCTCGGTGTCCGGGACCGCTCCTCGGCCGTGCAGCGTGCGCGGGAACTGCGGCTGCTAGCGGCCGGCCGTACGCGTTAGCCCGGACAGCCGGGCCTGGATGCCGGCGGTGACGGTTTCCGGCGACTGGTCCGCGTCCACCGCGACCAGGATGCCCCGTTCGGTGTAGTACGGGCTTCGGCCCGCAGCATGTCACCGGCGGCGATGTGCCGCACGCCGGACCAGGCCGCCAGCCGCTCGCCCTGCGTGCCCTTGCCGGCGCCGGGCGGAGCGAGCAGCAGCAGCCTCATGGCGCGGTGCCCGTTCAGCTGGCTCACAGCCCGGGCAGGTCGGCCGGGATGACGATATCCCGCTTGACGATCTTGCCGGTCGGGCCCTTGGGCAGCGCGTCCATGATCCACACGTGCCGCGCGTACTTGTACGCCGCGACCTGGCCCTTGACGTAGTCGCGCAGTTCCTCGGCGGTGACGACGGCACCCGGCTTGAGGGCCACCGCGGCCCCGACCTCCTCGCCCAGGGCCGGGTGCGGCAGGCCGATCACGGCGGCCTCGGCGACCGCGGGGTGCTCGTAGAGCACCTCCTCGATCTCCCGCGGGTAGACGTTGTAGCCGCCGCGGATGATCAGGTCCTTCTTCCGGTCCACGATGTAGAAGTAGCCGTCCTCGTCAACCCGGGCCAGGTCACCGCTGTGGAACCAGCCGTCGCGGATCGCCTCGGCGGTCGCCTCGGGGCGATGCCAGTAACCCTTCATCACGTTAGGCCCGCGGATGACGATCTCGCCCACCTCCCCCTGCGGGACCTCGTGGTCTTCGTTGTCCACGACGCGCATCCGCACGTCCCTGATCGGCGTGCCGATCGAGCCGGGCTTGCGCTCCCGGCCGGGGTGGTTGAACGAGGCGACCGGCGAGGTCTCGGACAGGCCGTATCCCTCCAGCACCGGGACCCCGAACTCCTCCTCGAACCCGCGCAGCACCTCGACCGGCAGGGCCGCGCCGCCGGAGATGCACATCCGCAGCGCGGAGATGTCGTAGTCCGCGCGGTCAGGCTGGTGCAGCAGCGCCACGTACATGGTCGGCACGCCCTCGAAGACGGTGACCCGGTGGCCGGCGATGATCCGCAGGGCGTGCCCGGCGTCGAAGCGCGGCAGCAGGGTCAGGCACGCCCCGGACGCCACCGCGACGTTGAGCGCGACCGTCTGCCCGAACACGTGGAACAGCGGAAGCCCGCCGAAGATGACGTCGTCGGGGCCCGCGCGGACGATGTCGGCCCGTGCCACCTCGGTGTTGCTGATGAGGTTGCCGTGGGTGAGCTCGGCGCCCTTCGGCTGGCCGGTCGTGCCGGAGGTGTAGAGGATCACCGCGGTGTCCTCGTCGCCGGTGTCCGCGACCTGATCATCCGAGGCGGCCGAGGCGAGCAGGTCGGGGAAGCTGGCCTCGTCCACGACGATGGACTCCGCCTCGGCCTGCTCCGCGCCGGCGCGAGCCTGATCCGCGAACGCGTGCCAGGCGAACATCAGCCCGGCCCCGGAGTCGCCGAGGTAGTAGGCGACCTCCCGCGCCTTGAGCAGCGGGTTCATCGGGACGACCACGCCGCCAGCCCGGAGCACGCCGTAGTACACCACGGGGACCTCGGCGACGTTCGGCATCATGATCCCGACCCGGTCGCCGGGCTTGAGGCCGCGCTCGCGCAGCAGCCCGGCCACCCGGGCGCTCGCCTCGTCCAGGGCCCGGTAGGTCATCGCCGCGTGACGAACCTGGCCAGGAACCTGACGGACACCACCCGCTGGCGCCGCTCCAGCGCGTATCGCAAGGCGGTCTCGTAGGCGGAGGTGGCGTGGCCCAGCGCCGCCCAGGCGCAAGTGCTCCGGGTGGTGGCCAGGACCCGGCTGGTGTCCTTGAACGAGCGCGCCCCGGGCAGCCGGTTCCCGGCAGGCACCCGCGCGTTGTCCAGGGTGATGTCGGCCTGCCACACCGAGCGCAGCGACACCTTCCCCTCGATGACCCGAGCCTGGTAGCCCGGCGATCCCTTCTCCACCACGAAGGCGTTGACCTGGCCGTCCTCGGTGCTGCGGGCCCAGACGACGATCAGGTCGGCGACGGTGCCCAGCCCGATCCACCGCTTGCGGCCGTTCAGCACCCAGCTCCCACCCGCCTTCTCCGCGCACGGGGGGCTCCCGCCCCCCGTACCCCCTGGCCCATCCCCTTCACTGGGCGGGCCGAGGTTTCCAGGGCGACCGAGTCCGAGCCGTGGTCCGGTTCGGTCAGCGCGAAGGCTCCCAGCTTGTCCATCCGGGCCATGTCGGGCAGCCAGCG
>WNGL01015151.1_pt1 | contig 15693 bp, 14 predicted proteins | sample 5400591 | NCBI WGS metagenome assembly WNGL01 (sample SAMN13153377, study PRJNA577476) | soil metagenome | isolation source: 80 cm soil or saprolite under Garry oak tree replicate 1 | place: USA:California | collected 2016-06-15
CGGAGATGAGCGGAATTTCGCGGCGTGAGCTCTTGCGGAGGGCTTCGGCGGCTGTTGTGGTCGGTGCGATTGGGAAACGGTCGTTTGGCCAGGCGGCGATGAGCGGCACTTCAACAGCGGAGAAGGGCAAGGCTTTCCCGGACAAGTTCCTGTGGGGATGCGCAACGGCAGCGCACCAGGTGGAAGGGAACAACACGAATAGTGATTTCTGGACGATGGAGCACTTACCGCATGGAATGTTCAAAGAGCCGTCAGGAGACGCCTGCGATCACTATCACCTGTATGCCCAGGATATCGCTATGCTGGCCGATCTCGGATTCAACACCTATCGCTTCTCAATCGAATGGGCGCGGATTGAGCCGGAGGAAGGGTTCTTTTCGAACGCAGAGCTGGACCATTATCGACGCATGTTGGCAACTTGCCATGAGCATCATTTGACCCCAATGGTGACCTATTACCATTTCTCGCTGCCGAGGTGGTTTGCGATGAAAGGCGGGTGGGAGAATGCGAACGCTGCCGATATGTATGCGCGATATTGCGAGAAGGCCACGAAGCATCTTGGAGACCTGATTGGCTACGCGTCCACTATGAACGAGCCGGATGTTCCGCAACTGCTGAACTGGTTCAATCTGCCGGGAGCGCCGGCGGGGATGAGCATCGCCGAGATGATGCAGATGGGTTTGGCGAATGTGCGCAAGCAATTGAACGCGCCGGAATTTTCGGGCCTGTTTCTGGGCGATGGGAAGAAGACGCGCGATGGATTGCTGGCCGCGCACGCCAAGGGAAAGGATGCGATGAAGTCGGTGCGGCCCGATCTGCCTGTGGGGTTCAACCTGGCCATGACGGACGATCAGCCGGCTCCCGAAGATAGCCATCTGGAAGAGAAGCGGGCCGATGTGTATGCGCCTTGGCTTGAAGCTGCGAAGCATTGCGACTATCTGGGCGTGCAGACGTATTCGCGATCGATCGTAGGGAAGAAGGATCTGCCGGCGCCGAAGAGCGCGGAGCTTACGCAAAACGGGATGGAGTTTTATCCGGAGTGCGTGGAGCATGTCGTGCGATACGCGGCCAAACAGACGGGCGTGCCGATCATTGTGACGGAGAACGGCATTGCCACTGAGGATGACACTCGGCGGGTGGAGTATTATCAGCGGGCCCTGGCCGGGTTGAGGCGCGCCATCGACGATGGCGTGGATGTGCGCGGTTATATTGCGTGGTCGCTGATGGATAACTTCGAGTGGATGTCGGGTTACACGCCGAAGTTTGGCCTGGTTGCGGTGGACTTGAAGACGCAGAAGCGGACGATCAAGCCGAGCGCGGCGATGTTGGGCAATATCGCGCGGAGGAATGCGCTTTGAGAGTGGGTTAGACTCAACCAATCAGCACATTCCATAAGCAGGAGAAGTCCACGATGCACCATGAGGTGGTTGCGGTCATGCACGAATGCGCGAGACTTTCAGACCAGGGAAAGATCTCATTTCCCGAGGTGGTTCGCAAGCTGACGCAGGCTGGTGTCGAGCGATACCACACCGATCTTTGCTGCGGGGAACATGTGTATTACATGCCGAGCGGCGAGACGCACGTGGAGCCGATGGGGCTGCTGACGCAGCCTATCGCCGCAGAGTTTTCGGATGCAGGAGTGGACTCGGCGGTGCGCGCGATTCAGCAGGGCGAGATCGTCTACGCGGAATTCCTGCGCCGGATCATGGGGGCGGGGTGCGTGGGCTACTTTGTGCTGATACAGGGGCGGAAAGCACTGTATTTCGGGCGGAAGGGCGAGATTCATGTGGAGCCGTTCCCGGTGTCGAAAGCAAGCTGAGCTCAAAAACACTCGATGTGGTCGCAGGCGTTCATCAACGGCACTTGCAAATTGGAATCGTGTTCGGGATCGGAGTAGATGGTTATGGTCGCCTGTTTGTAGTCCTCAGGCCTGGCGATCATGATATTGGGCACGAAAGTTTGCGGGTTGCGGTCGTAGAGGGGAAACCAAGTGCTCTGGATTTCTACCATCACGGTGTGGCCGGCCTTGAAGACGTGGTCCACGTCGTGGAGACTGAATTTGTATTCGCGTACTGAGCCGGAACGCATCGGAGCGGCTTTTTCAAAACGATCGAGGTAGCGGCCGCGGAAGATTTCCTCGTTGATCATGAGTTGGTAGCCGCGCATTTTGGGGTCTGCATAGGCTTCAGGGTATTCGTCAATGAGCTTTACGACCATGTCGTTGTCCGTGCCAGTGGTTGCGGCGTAGATGTCGGCGATGACTTCGCCAGTCATCACCAAGTCCTTCTTTAGAACGGGCAGCTTCCACACGGCCACATCCTTGCGGTCCGTAACGAAGCGCTGATCTTCCGTGAGCCAGTTGAACCATTCTGAGCCGTCGCCGTAAGTGGGCTGGATAGGCCGGTGGCGATAGGGAACTGGGTTAGCGGGATCGCTGACATAGGTGGTGCGTTCCAGCGCAGGCGTATCACTCCAACTCAATTCGCCCTTGCCTTGAATGTGGAGGGTGGTAACTTCCGACTCCTTTGGCGGGAAATGCGCGTAGCGTTTCCAGATATTGGAGCCGGTCTGGAAGCTGGCTGTGTCTTCGAGATCAAAGCCCGATGAGTTGGCGCCAGGCGCGTCCTTGAGATAGTGGGCGAAGAATTTTGCCTCAATCTGCGAGCGATATTCCTTGCCGATCGGCGCGGTGTAATCGAGCTTGCCGAGATGGCGCGCGGAGGACGACCACGAGCCATGGCGCCATGGTCCGAGTACAAGGAAGTCTTCATGTTTTGCGTCGTGCGGCTCGAGGCTCGCGTACTCTGCCTGTGGCCCCCACATATCTTCCTGGTCGTAGTACCCGCCGACGGTCAACGTGGGAACAGTGACGGCGTTGAGGCTGTGCTCCACGCCACGCGATGACCAAACGGAATCGTAGGCAGGGTGTTCCAGGAAGAGTTTCCAACTGGGGAATATGGATTTGACGCCGGATTTCTTCACGTCCTCCTCAAAGGAACCGCGCTCCAGAAAATAGTCGAAGCCGTCATGTGGCTTGCCATCCTTTTCTTTTCCATAGCTCACATCGGAGTTTCTTTCCTTGTTTGATTCCATTCCGAAGACATAGTCGTAGCCGTAAGTCTGACGGAATGCGCCGTTGTGGAAGAAGTCGTCGCCCATCCATACATCGATCATTGGTGCCTGCGGTGAGATGGCTTTCACCGCGGGATGTGGATCGATGCCTGCCATTATGACGAGAAAGCCGGGGTAGCTGGTGCCGACAAAGCCGGCGCGGCCGTTGTTGCCGGTCACATTCTTGAGTAGCCAGTCGACGGTGTCGTAGGTGTCGGTACTCTCGTCGATGGCTTTGGGGACGTGATGGTCGGCGAGCGGACGGCTCATCACGAATTCGCCTTCGCTTTTGAAGCGGCCGCGGATGTCTTCTCCGACGTAAATGTAGCCGGCGCGCGCCAGTTCGGGGCGGCTGCCGAAGAACGAGGCGCGCGAGGTGCCGTCGACGCCGTAAGGAGTGCGCTGAATGAGAAAAGGAAGCGGCGTGGTGATATCGGCCGGCTTGAGAATGACGGCGTGGAGCTTGACGCCGTCGCGCATGGGAATCATGACTTCGGCGCGCTGGTAGTCGTGGAATAGGTGATGGACCGGATCGCCGGTGCGGCGATAGATGGTTTTTGGATCGTCTGAGAAGACCACAAGGATTCCATGGCCGGTTGGATCAAGTGAGAAGCTCAACGAAATCTTCGAGTCGGGCAAGCTGAATTCAGAAGAGGAAATAGGCTTTAGCTCGGTAGGAATGCGGCGCTCTGATTCCAGGATGAGCTTGCCGTCGAGTAAGTAGAAGCTCAGGGGTGTGTCGGGCTCTGCTGGGTCGGTGTAGTCACCGGAGAGAGCGTCGAGCTTCGCAGCGACGGGCGATGCGACCTGGGCCGGCGTTGCGGCCAAGGCAAAAGGTGTAAGTCGGAGATAATTGTTGATCGAGGAAATCAGCGCAAGGCACAAAGCAGCAAGAGCAACTCGATGTCGAATCAAAGTTGAAAACCTCCTCGGGTCGGATCAATGAGCGTGGCCGTGATGGCTGAGACTAGCACCGCTAGACATCTCTTCGATGGGTACCACGCAGCCCTCCAATTCTTCACAACCTGTGTGTTCAAACTGAATGGTGGAGTGCACGATGTGGAAGTGTTCCCGAAGAACGTGGTGAAGATTGACGAGGATGCAGGCGCTCGCTGAGGGCGGGATGTCGGCGATGGTCACGTGGCAGGCCAGGGCGTGAGAGTGCGAGGCGAGGCTCCAGACGTGCAGATCGTGTACGTTGACCACGCCATCGATGGCCTCCATTCCGGCACGGATTTCCTGGAGTGAAACGCCGCGGGGGGTGCCTTCAAGCAGGATGTTGAGGGTCTCTCGAACGATGTCAAAGCTGGTCCAGAGAATAAGAGCGGCGATCAGAAGCGAGAGGGCGGGGTCGATCCACTTGTGGCCGGTGAAGAGGATGGCTGCTCCTCCGGCGATGACGGCGGCAGTGGAGAGCGTATCGCCCGCCATGTGCAGAAAGGCGCTGCGCAGGTTTACATCGCGGGCCACGCCCCAGAGCAGCGTGGCGATTACACCGTTCATGATTACGCCGGCTGCGGCCACTGCCATCATCAGTCGGGGTTGGACGTCGACTGGCGCGTTGAGACGGTGAACGGCCTCTACGGCGATCCAGAGAGAAATGAGGATGAGCGAAGCGGCGTTGACAAATGCTGCCAGCACGCCGGCTCGCTGGTAGCCGAAGGTCCTGGAGTGGTCGGCCGGGCGCGATTGAAAATAGACTGCGGCAAAGCTGAGCAGTAGGGCGAGGAAGTCCGAAACGTTGTGACCGGCCTCGGAAAGTAAAGCCAGAGAGTGCGCGCGTAACCCGGCGACAAAGGTCACGACAACATAGAGAAGCGTGGCCACGAGCGAAAAGCGCAGCACGGATTGTGTTCTGTTTGTGCCGGGCGAAGGGGACGCCGCGTGGACATGCATACAGGCAGTTTAACCCGGGGGTGGGTAGGACGTGCCAACGCCTGCGGAGGAGAGGAACTGCGGAGTCTAGCTGCGGTCAGGGCGCAATTGGCCCAGTTTGGGGTGATTCGAGTCGTGGGCAGAGGGAAAGACGGGCAGACTGGAGCGCAGCCCGGACCACCCTTCGGCGATCACAATGCTGTTAAGGGGGCTGCCGGTCTGATAGCGAACGGAGCAGGGAAAGCCGGCGCGCATCTGGGCCGTATCCACGACCTCACGAAGGGTCGTGATGTCTTGCGAGCACTCGTAGTCGACGCCGCTGCTGCGGTAGCTGTACTCCAGCATGGTGAGGGTGCGGCCATCGTCCGTTTCCAACTCGCGGATGTCGAGGAGCATGCCGTCGACGAGGCGCCCGGTCTGTGCAAGCATCTTTCGGCGCGCACACTCCAGTTCCTCGTCCGTCGGGCGTTTCCGACGAAGGAACCAGACTGCACCCGCGGTGAGGGTGGCCACCAGGGTCAGCCCTGCGGCAGCTTCCCATGCGTTTCTGCTGAGGAGGGTCATTGGGAGTGGAGATCCTACTATTCTGTAGTCCCAAGTCAAGGATAACGCAGGAATGGCTGTCGTCATACCACGGGAGAGCGGTATTGTGCTCGATGCGGTGGGGTTGAGCGGCGCGCCTTGCCCCGCAGGAAGGTTGCGGCTACACTCCGGCTTACTGGAGGTTCGCGATGAAAGTCGGTGTACTTGGGTCGGGAGATGTGGCGAAGGTATTGGCCAGCGGATTTTTGAGGCATGGTCATGAGGTGAAGATGGGAAGCAGGACGACCAGTAAGCTGGCGGACTGGGCTGCGAAGAATCCCGGCGGGACGGTTGGGAACTTCGCAGAAGCGGCGGGGTTTGGAGAGCTTATCGTGCTGGCGGTAAAGGGGAAGGCGGCCGCAGAGGCGCTGTCGTTGGCGGGCGCCAAGAGCCTTGAGGGAAAGACGGTGATGGACGCCTGCAATCCGATAGAGGACGCGGCGCCGGTGAACGGAGTGTTGAAATTTTTTACAGATATTAACGAATCGCTCATGGAACGGCTGCAGCGTGAATTCAACGGCGCGAATTTCGTCAAGGCGTTCAACTCGGTTGGCAGCGTGCGCATGGTCAATCCGCAGTTTGACGGTGGCAGGCCAACGATGTTCATCTGCGGCAACAACGAGGCCGCAAAGAAGCAGGTGAGCCAGATCAACGATCAGTTTGGCTGGGAGACGGCGGATATGGGAAAGGTGGAGGCGGCTCGTGCCATTGAGCCGTTGTGCATGCTCTGGTGCATTCCCGGATTCCTGCGCAACGAGTGGGTGCATGCGTTCAAACTGCTGGTGAAGTAGTCGAGAGCTTGAACTGACCGGAGTCGCCTTGACCCGGTAGAGCGCGCTTCCGTATGCTCGGGAGCGATTACGCGGCTACGATGCTCTGCAACGCAGACCGCAATGGGAGAGCCCGGCATGAGCACGATCGCTTCGACACCAGCTTCGGCACTTGACCTTGCGACCCAGCCGTTCTTGGTGCGTCGTGCTGCGGTGCTGGGTGCGGGAACGATGGGTTCACGTATCGCCGCACATCTGGCGAATGCGGGGATCCCCGTCCTTTTGCTGGACATGGTTCCGGCCGGCGAGGGGGTGCGCAACCGGTTGGCGCAGTCGGCCGTAGCTGCGCTGGGCAAGGCGAAACCGGCTGCATTGTACGAAGCATCGCTGGTCGCGATGATCACGCCCGGCAACTTTGAGGACGACCTACCGAAGCTGACGCAATGCGATTGGGTAATTGAGGCTGTCGCTGAAAATCTCGAAGTCAAGACGGCTCTATTGGAGCGCGTTGCGCCGCATCTGTCGCCCAACGCGGTGCTCACGACGAATACTTCCGGGCTGCCGATTGCGAAGATTGCCGCCGATTTGAAATCGCATCGGGAGCGGTTTTTCGGGACGCACTTCTTCAATCCACCGCGCTACATGGAATTGCTTGAGGTCATTCCCACGGCTGAGAGCGACGCTGGCGTAGTAGCTGCATTTGCCGCGTTTGCTGACCGCACGCTGGGCAAGCAGGTTGTCTTCGCCAACGACACGCCGAACTTCATTGCCAACCGGGTTGGCGTTGCCGTGATGTTCACGGCGGCCACGCTGATGCTGGAGCAGGGATTGAGCATCGAGGAAGTGGATACGCTGACCGGCCCCGCGATCGGATGGCCTCGCACCGGAACTTTTCGGCTGGCAGACATGGTGGGCATCGATATCCTGGCGCACGTGGCGGCGAATTTTCCGCAGGGCGTTACGCCGGGTGGCTTTTCGGGTGTGCTCGCGGAGATCGTGAAACGCGGATGGCTGGGCGACAAGGCCGGACAGGGCTTCTACAAAAAAGCGCGGGGCGCCGATGGGAAAGAACAGAGACTCGTCCTTGATACAAGTACGCTCGAGTACCGCGCGACCACGACACCGGCTTTGCCGTCGCTGGAAATGGCCAGGAACGCCGCCACTGTGCAGGAGCGGTTGAAATTGCTGCTGGCGAATGACCCTGCAAAGGACAAGGCTGCGAAGTTTCTGTGGCCGTTTCTCTCGTTGTTGTGGAACTTTGCAGCGGACCGCATCGGAGAGGCTGCTGGTGATGCGGTTTCGATCGACCAGGCCATGCGCGCGGGTTTCAACTGGGAACTTGGTCCGTTTGAGATGTGGGATGCGGCGGGCGTGGAGTCGACTGTAGCGCGTATGAAGGCGTTTGGCATTACGCCCAGTGCGCATGTTGAGGCGCTGCTGACTGCGGGAAATCAGAACTGGTACAGCAATGATGGACGCGCGTGCTTTCAGCCGCAGAACGGCAAGATGAAGGCGATTCCTGCGGTCGCCGGGCATGCGCGTGTTGCCGACTACCGGCGTTTGCATGGCGTTGTCCGAAGCAACGCAGGAGCTTCGCTGGTGGACATTGGCGACGGCATTGGATGCATCGAGCTGCATTCGCTGAAAAACGCGATTGGCGGCGATGTCGTGGCGATGGTCGCGGCGGTGCTCAATCCGGCTTCGGATGCGGTGCGCAATTTCACCGGATTCGTCATAAGCGGGGACCGCGATCGATTCAGTGTGGGCGCCAACCTGATGCAATTGCTGCTGGGCGCGCAGGAGGGCGAGTGGGATGAAGTCGAAATGGCCATTCGCGCATTCCAGCAGATGTCTTCGGCCATCAAGTTCTGCCCGCGCCCGGTGGTGGTTGCGCCTTTCAACCTGACTTTGGGAGGTGGCGCGGAGATTTGCCTGCACGCGGCGCGGCGCCAGCCTTATGCGGAGACTTACATCGGCTTGGTCGAGACGGGGATTGGGCTTATTCCTGGCGGAGGCGGCACGAAGGAGATGCTGCTGCGGGCGGTGGATGCGGCAGCAGCGCTGGCGCCCCCCGATCCGAAGGATCCGCCGTCGCGCTTTGCGCAATCGGCAGAGTTGAACTCGGCGGTCAAGCGGTCGCTCGAAACGATTGCGATGGCCAAGGTGTCTACGTCCGCAGCGGAAGGGCGCGCATTGGGATTGCTCGATTCCGCAGATCGCATCACGCTTAATCGCGAACGGCTGTTGCTGGATGCGAAATCGCAGGCGTTAGCGCTGGCCGAGGCTGGCTATTCAGCGCCTCAACCGCGCACGCAGATTCCCGCCCCCGGCACCGCGGCACTGGCTATGCTTGGAGCACGATCAGAAAGTTGCGCGGTGGGTTGCTTACATTCTGTGCGGCGGCCGGGTGACGGCTGGCTCTCTGGTCAGCGAGCAGTATTTGCTAGATCTGGAAAGAGAGGCGTTTCTCTCTTTGTGTGGCGAGCGGAAGACGCAGGAGCGCGTTGCGTTTACACTTAAGACCGGCAAGCCACTGCGCAATTAGTGCGCGCAAGCGATGAAGCAAGCGACAATCATGCTGTTAACGACCGCTCTACTGGTGATTGGACTCGCACCGGCGTTGGGACAGAGTCCCCAAACGGAAGAGCTGCCGATTCCGCCGCGACTTGCGGAGACGGGAAACATTGTCGTCGCTGGACATTCTGTTCCATATCTCATTCGGCGGTTGCCGGTAAGTTCCTTTCCGAATTTGCCTGATGTGATTGCTGGTGTGCTCAATGGGCGTGGTTGCATGATTCCGCAAACCTACCAGGCACATCGACCGGAGAATGTGGTGCACGCAAGTCTTGAGCGAGTGGGAACCGCGGACTGGGCGGTGCTTTGCTCTGCACATGGAACGGTGACGCTGATGGTTTTTTTCGCGAGCGATCCGGAAGAGCCGATGGCCCTGGCCTCGACGCCGGAGACAGAAAGCCTGGCGACCCACGACCGATCCGGGGTTCTCGGCTTCAATTGGGGAATCGATCCGGCATCGCCAAAACGAGTGCGCGAGGCGCAGGCCGCGATGGAGCATCATCCGCCGATGCTGGATCACGACGCGCTCGCCGATACGGTGCTTGAAAAAAGCACGGTCTATCACTTCTATACGAAGAACGAATGGACGCTGGTGGATCTGCCGCAGTGAGGCCAGCGATCTAGTGGTTAACGTTGACCGATTGCGGTGGGGCGTCTATTGATTGGTTGGTTGGCTGGTTTCTCGAAATTGTTCTTTCAGCCGTCCTACTTATTGAGGAGTAATCGCAATGCCGGAAGCCGTACTCGTAAGCGCTGTTCGCACACCGGTGGGCCGCGCACCCAAGGGTGCCCTCTCAACCACTCGTCCGGACGATCTTGCAGCACTGGCCGTTGGTGCAGCTTTGGGCCGTGTTCCCGGCCTCGAGAGGGGCGAAATCGAGGATGTAATTCTCGGCTGCGCGCAGCCGGAGGGCGAGCAGGGCTGGAACATGGCGCGGATGGCCGCGTTGCGCGCGCAACTGCCCGTCGAGGTTCCCGGCATGACCATCAACCGGCTGTGCGCTTCGGGGCTTGAGAGCCAAGGCCAAACCCGTGGCTGGCAGAGAACTACCCGGCGGCGTTACTGACAATGGGTTTGACCGCGGAGCGTGTGGCGCGGCATTACGGCATCTCCCGCGAGGATCAGGACGCATTTGCGCTTCGCAGCCATCAAAGAGCGATTGCAGCGCAGGCTTCCGGACGGTTTGACGAGGAATTGGTCGCGGTGGAGATCTGCAATTCGGTTCCCGGCGCGAAGGCGGGAAAGCCCGTGACCACCGCGTCAGTGTTCGCCACGGACGAGGGACCGCGCGCGGACACGTCGGCTGAAGCTCTCGCGGCGTTGAAGCCGGCGTTTCATGCGCAGGGGACGGTGACCGCAGGGAACTCTTCGCAAACCTCGGATGGAGCTGCTGCGGCGGTGCTGATGGATGCAAGCAGAGCGCAAGAGTTGGGCATTCGCCCCTTGGCGCGGCTGGTGTCGTATGCGGTCGCCGGATGCCTGCCTGAGGAGATGGGAATCGGTCCGATCTACGCTGTGCCGAAGGCTCTCAAGAAGGCAGGCCTGACGCTCAATGACATCGGGCTCATCGAATTCAACGAGGCATTTGCCGCACAGGCACTGGCGGTGATTCGCGAATTGGGGTTCGACCCGGAAAAGACGAATGTGAATGGCGGGGCTATCGCGTTGGGACACCCGCTGGGATGCACGGGGGCTAAACTCACCGCGACACTACTCCAAGAGATGAAACGCCGGAAGGCGCGCTATGGCATGGTGACCATGTGCGTGGGCGGGGGGCAGGGTGCGGCTGGGATTTTTGAGCGACTGGACTAGCGGCTAAAATACTTTGGATAGAAACAGATACGGCCGGGTTTAATCCCGGCCGTATCTGTTTCAGAACTTGACGCAACTAGTTCGGCTGCGCTGCACTACGCCTTGGCGGTGGCCAGGGCCTTCAGCCGCGCGTTCAAGCGGCTCTTGTAGCGGGAGACGGTGTTGTCGTGCAGAACGCCCTTCTGGACGCTCTTGTCGAGGGTCGAGACGGTTTCGCGAAACTGCGCGTTGGCGGCCTTGACATCGCCCTTGACGAGGGCCTCGCGGAGGGCGCGCAGGCTTGAGCGCACACGGGTGCGGTTGGCGCGGTTCACCGCGGTGCGGGTTACTGTCTGGCGGGCGCGCTTTAGCGACGATACATGGTTTGCCATTATGCTTCCTTAAAATCAGTGAGTTATGCGGGCTGGAATGCAAGCACAGCCGCACCCCTCGCAATTTCTTAGTTTACGGGAAAGTGGGCGGTGGGTCAATCGGAGGCCCTTTGGTGGATGGAGAAAGATGGGTGCAGGCATTGAGCGGGTGCTGGGTACTATTAACTGAGGCGCCGGTTCTTTGTACGACGACGCGGGAAGGATCCTGGCCAGTATCCGGTAAGTCACTATTTTCTCGATGCTACGCAGAGTCATCCAATTTACAACCGCAGTCTGCCCGCGCGGCAGAGCAATGGAGGCCGTCTGAACGCTGAGCTGGAGATCACGCCAAATCTTGAGCCCCTGTTTGGGACCCGCGATGAAAACCTCAGATTAATGGAGGATTCACTAGGTGTCAGGATCGATCTTCGATCGGACGCCGTGCATGTGAAGGGGCCGGACGAAGCGGTCGCCAGAGTCCAGCGCATCTTTCAAGATTTCGAGGCCCTGCGGCGACAGGGAATCAATCCGCACAATGGAGAATTGAACGGGATGCTGCGCCTGGTCGTGGCCGATCCTGCCACCACGCTGCGTTCGCTGGCCGACTCGGGCAAGCAGCGCTCCGCGGGTGTAAAGCGCACCGTGCAGCCGCGATCGATCAATCAGAGAAAATATGTCGAGGCCATTGAGCAGTACGACATGGTCTTTGGCGTGGGGCCGGCCGGCACGGGAAAAACCTACTTGGCCGTGGCGATGGCTGTCTCCGCGATGAATGCGAAGAAGGTGAGTCGCATCGTGCTGGTGCGGCCGGCGGTGGAAGCCGGCGAGAAGCTCGGCTTTTTGCCCGGCAGTCTGCAGGAAAAGGTCGATCCTTATCTGCGCCCGCTTTACGACGCGCTCTACGACTTGCTCGAGCCTGAGAAGGTCGACAAGATGCTGGAGAAGAATGTCATCGAAGTGGCTCCGCTGGCCTTCATGCGCGGGCGCACACTGAATGATGCCTTCATCATCATGGACGAAGCGCAGAACACGACCATCGAGCAGATGAAGATGTTCCTGACGCGCATGGGCAACAATTCCAAGGCCGTGATCACGGGCGACATCACCCAGATTGATTTGCCCAATCCGCGCAAGTCGGGGTTGCTGGACGCGATAAACATTCTCGATGGGGTGGAGGGCATCCACTTCTGCCACTTCGAAGATTCCGACGTCGTGCGTCATGCTCTGGTGCAGCGGATTGTGCGCGCCTATGAGTCCGCCAAGCCGCAGCAGCAGGAGCTGCCGCTGAATCTCGGCGATGGTCTGGAGGCTCGTCCGCAGGGCCAGTCGCAAGGAACGTCAGCGCATCCCGCCAAGCCGCAGTAAAGGGCTTGCGCGTAGAATCGATTAGACACGGGGCCGCGCCGAATGCGGCTCCGCGCAAGATGATCCTCCTCGACCCAGATCTGGACCCAGACCCCACGCCGCGAATAGATTCGGCGGCACCTTCTAATGCCTTCGCTTTGTCTTCTGTTTCCCCCAGTCATCGCATGCCTTCTACTCGCACTCTCGGCCAATTTTTACGGGAAGCGCAAGCTGCCGCTAAGTTACGCGGGCAGGTTACGGTGCTGCTGACGACGGATGCAGCTATTCGTAAACTGAATCGCCGTTTTCGAAGAAAGAACAAGCCTACCGACGTGCTTTCCTTTCCCACGGACGGGCCGGTTGCCGCGGAGATAGCGGGAGATCTGGCCATCAGCATTCCCACAGCTCGGCGGCAGGCTGACGAGCGCGGTCATTCACTGGCAACTGAAATCAAAGTGCTGATGCTTCATGGCCTGCTGCACTTGGCAGGCTTCGATCACGAGTCGGATGCGGGCGAGATGGCTCGACGCGAACGCCTACTGCGCGGGCGACTACGGCTGCCGCAGGGTCTCATTGAACGTGGCGGTTCTGAAAGAACGGTTGCATCTCGGGTGAGAAAGATTGAGCCGCGGCGCAGTGCAAGAGGTGTACGGTCATGACACCCCTTGCCATCTCGCTGGTTGTACTGGCGGCGATCATCGATACCTTCGCCGCGTACATCAGCCGTGTCTATTCCGAATTCGGCAAGATTCTGTCTCACGAAGTGCAGGATAATCTCGATGAATGGGAAGAGAAAGTTGAGCCGCTCATTGGGCTCAGTCGTGAGCATGCGGCCCTCTCCGCGTCGGTGCTGCAACAACTGACCCTGGGCATCATCGCGCTTGGCATCGGCGCGGTTGTGTTCGATCGCGGCCCCTACGCCGCTCGGCCCACCTATCCCGAGATTGCGCAGGCAGTGCTGTTGATGGTGCTGGTTGTGGTTTTCTGCAACCAGATTTTTCCGTCGCTGCTCTTCACATACACGAGGGGACGCTGGGCTTCTCGACTGGTTTGGCCAATTCGTTTTTTGCTTTGGACGATGACCCCGATTACCGTTCTGATCCGGTTTTTCTTCTCCGTGGCGTCGTTGTCTGAGGAGCCTGTCAGTTCGGAAGCGGAGGCCGCGGTGGACGTGGAGGCGCTGCTCGAAGCCGGCGAAGAAGAAGGAATACTCGAAGAGAGTGATCGCGACCTGGTGCGTTCTGCTGTGGAGTTTGGCGACAAGCTGGTGCGCGAGGTAATGACACCACGGCCGCAGGTTTTCGCTGTACCGCAGACGATCACGCTCGAGCAGTTTCTTGAACTTCTCAAGGAGCACAATTTCTCGCGAGTGCCGGTGTATGCTGGGGTGCTCGACAGCATCACAGGCATCGCGTTTGCGCACGACCTGCTACAGATTTCCGACGAAGAAGCGAGCACGCGCACGGTGGCAAGCATTCAGCAGCCGGCGGTCTTCGTTCCCGAAACCAAGCGCGGCTACGAGTTGCTGCGGGAGATGCAGCGCGAAAAGCAGCACATGCGTATCGTGATCGACGAATACGGCGGCGTGGCGGGACTTGTGACGATTGAAGACCTGCTGGAGGAAATCGTCGGCGATATTCGCGACGAGCACGAGAAAGACGGACTGGTCGGAGATCCGCAGCGTGAACCGGGCGGTGTGTGGGTTGTCCCTGGCGATTTTCCCGTGGATCAGCTGTCGCAACTTTTCGGCGAATCGGTGCAGGCGGACGAGGATTACGAGGCTACTACGATGGGTGGCCTGGTCAGCGAGATCGAGGGGCGCATTCCGCTGCCCGGCGAGGTCGTGCTGCTGGAGCGGGCAGGCCTTCGCATTCAGGTTGTCGCCTCTACCGATCGCCGCGTGGAACGGCTTCGCGTCTTCCCGCCCGCGCAAGAGGACGCTACCGCGCTGGCTTGATGCGGCTTTCGCGGGGATACCGGCTCGCGCAGACGTAAATCAAGATGCCGTACACTCAGTCAGGAGCGATTACCCTCTTTGAAATCTGGATTCGTTGCAATTCTCGGCCGGCCGAATGCCGGCAAAAGCACGCTGCTCAACTCGCTCACCGGCGAAAAGGTGGCCATTGTCACGGCCAAGCCGCAGACCACCCGCAACAGGATCCTCGGCGTGTTGGAAGTGCCCGCGCGCAAGAAAATCCATCCGGCCGCGCAGATTGTCTTTGTCGACACGCCCGGCGTTCACAAGCCCAGTTCGCAACTGGACCGGCGCATGCTGCAGGAAGTGCATGCTGCGCTGGAGACGCGGGATCTGGTGCTGGTGCTGATGGATGCCAGCCGCCGCGTGCAATTGGAGGCGGCCGGCGAGCCTGCCGAAGCGCATCAACGCAAGGCTCCGAGCTGGGCCAGCGAGGATGAATTTCTTTTCGGACTGATTCGTGGAATCGATTGCCCCGTGTTTCTGGTGCTGACGAAGATTGATCTGGTGGCGAAGGATATTCTGCTGCCGCTGATTGAAACTCTGACCAAGGAATTCAACTTCGCGCAGGTGATTCCGGTGAGCGCGCGCAAGCGGGATGGGCTCGAAATTCTGATTCGCAAGATCATAGACGCGCTGCCGACCGGCGAACGGTATTATCCGCAAGATCAGTACACCGACCAGCCGATGCGGTTCATGGTGGCTGAACTGATTCGCGAACGCATTTTGGTGGAGACCGGCGAAGAAGTGCCGTACGCCTCGGCGGTTGTGATTGAGCAGTACGAGGAAGCCGAACCTCCTGCGCCGCCACGCAAGAAAGGGAAGCCTCCGGCGCGGTTGCCGCTCACGCGGATCGCTGCGGCTATCTACTGCGAACGCGATGGGCAGAAGGCGATTTTGATCGGCAAGGGCGGCGCCAAGCTCAAGGAAATCGGAACAGGCGCCCGCAAGCAGATTGAGTCGCTGCTGGGAACGCGTGTGTATCTCGAGTTGCACGTCATTGTCGAGCCGGGCTGGCGCGAGTCGCGCGGGTTTATTGAATCACTGGATTGGCGCAACCAACTGGAGAAGCTGGCGCAAGATCAGGTAACAGAGAAATCTCAAGACGAAAACGAGTAGATTTGTGCCGGATGCATGAGGAGCTTACGCCCCGCGGACTTTGCCTCGGCCATTGCTCTTAACGGCGTACATGCGAGCGTCGGCAGCACCGATGATGGCGTGGACAGCAGATTTTTCGGGCGGGCAAGTGGCGAGGCCGACGCTGGCGCTCGCGGTGAGTTCCAAGCCGTTCTTCATGGG
>WNGL01005075.1_pt1 | contig 15689 bp, 15 predicted proteins | sample 5400591 | NCBI WGS metagenome assembly WNGL01 (sample SAMN13153377, study PRJNA577476) | soil metagenome | isolation source: 80 cm soil or saprolite under Garry oak tree replicate 1 | place: USA:California | collected 2016-06-15
CACGTCGTTTTGGTTCGAGCTGTAGAGAACGCTCCGCTTGTCCGCGCTTAGTGCCACATCCTCGACATCGAAATCCCCCTGGGTGAGCAACTGCGGCTCGCCCCCTTCGGTCGCGATCGAGTAGAGATGATTCCGCCCATCTTTCTCGCTCGCGAAAATAATTCGACCGGCGCTCGTGAATTGCAGCGATGGGAATGCAAACAGCGGCAGCGAATCTTCCATCGCGTTGCCGCTGCGAAAAAGCTCGCGGCCTTCACCACTCTGCGCGTCGGCAATCCAAAGCGCCCACGGCCGCGGGAATTCAGGAATGAGCGGGCGTTTTGATTCGAGTCCACGCTGGCGAATGAACACCAGCTGTTTGCTGTCTGGCGACCACACCGGCCCGGCGTCGCGGTTCGTCGTCGGCGCGAGATACATGAGCTTCTTCGACGCCAGCTCGAGCACCGCGATATACGAATGGTCCTTGCGGTTAGAGCGAAAGGCGATCCGCTTTCCATCCTGCGACCAGCGGGGCGTGTCGCTTTCACCTGGTAACTCATCGAGTTGCTGGGGCTTTTTCTTGCCGTCGATCGGCGCAATCCAGAGATGTTTCTTCGCCGGCCAGACGACATTCCTCCCGTCCGGCGAGATCTGCAGATCCTCGCAGCCTTCCTCGTTGCAGCCAACGTCGCCGAGCAACCGCGGTTCACCGCCGCTCACATTTACGGCCCACGCTTGCTGCTTTGGCATCTTTGCGAGACTCTGCGGGTTTGCCGATGTGCCTTCCTTGTTTACTTCGCTGCCGCGCGCGTACACGACCGCTTTGCCATCCGGTGTCAGGCGCAGGCTGGCGATTGGCTGCCCGTCATCACCTTTGTAATGCGTTACCTGACGCGGCACAAAATCAGGCGCATCTGCCACCCAGATGCTGCGCTCGCCTTTGTTGTCAAACACCCAAGCCACGCGCGGCGCATGCGACGCGCTCGTCAGACCGTACGGAAATGGCGCGCTCAGCGCCTGCTCGAGCGTGAACCCTTCACCAACACAGACGACAGGAAGCAATACGCTCCCGAGACTAACCACAAGAAGCTGAAATAATCTCTTCAACACAATCGCGGACTATCATCGCGGAACAATGACGCGTCGACTGGATTTGCCTGCCGCAACCTGAATCACTATCAGCTCGACGTATTTGCTCGAGAAGAGCACGCTGTAGAAATGAAGCCGCACTCGAATTTCGTGAGTCTTCATCCTTACTTCAAGGCGCATCCGGAAAAACTTGAAGCAGCCAAGGCGATCTTTTCGCGGTTCGTCGAGCCGCCTTCGCAAAGCGGCAATCGGCTACGGCGTGCCAAGGAAAACTGCAATGGAGAAAGAGAATCTTTTGTACGCCTTCACTGTTAACGACGACGAGATCTTCTGCCGCGAAGCGTACGGAAGCGCAGAGGGCCTTCTCGCTCATCTGGAGAACCTCAGCGCGCCAGCGCCTCGCGGGTTCCGACTACTGCCGCGATTAGAATCTCGACTTTGACCCTCTAAAACTGCATTTATCCGATCAATCCTCCGATTTGTGTGAGATTACCTATTTCGACATTGCTGTTCTCCGCGGTAGCGTTTTGCCTGATTGCTCTCGAAGGCTGTCATCGAAGCCAGCCGCAGGTCGTTGCCGACTTGCCCGGGCTTCCGCCGGTTCAAGAAACCAAGGACAAAATTACGGAGGAAATCTGGCAATTTCGCTTGAAGACGCGACGTCTTTATAACGCCAGCAAGTTCGATGAACTCGAGGCTCTAGCTGCCCAAATACGTACCGAACGCGGACGCTTTGGTAATGGCTCATGGAAAATATATCAATTTTACGAATCACTCGGTTGTCGATGGGACGAGCCGGAAAGCATGTGGCAGCTCCACTCACGTATTCACGAAAATTGGGACACAGCCAAGCCGCGGTCCATCACAGCACACGTAGCTCATGCAAGCTTCCTTACCGATTACGCGTGGCACGCTCGTGGAAGCGGCTTCGCCAACACGGTGACAAAAGAGGGCTGGCGTTTGTTCAGCGAACGGCTGGCAAAAGCGCAACAGCTCCTCGATGAATCGGTCGACTTTGAACCAAAGTGCCCAATGTGGTGGCTTGCTCGTATGACGCTCGCGAGAGGGCAGAGCTGGAGCTGGGACGATTACGAAAGACTATTCCAGGAGGCAAAAGCATTCGAGCCCGGGTTTTGGTCTTATGACGTCGCTAAGGCCACGTACCTTTTACCTAGGTGGCACGGACAGTCGGGAGAATGGGAATACGCGCTCACCCTGGAGGATAACAGACCAAATGGTCTTGGATTGGAAACATACGCGCGGGTCGTTTACGCGTTAAACACTTATTACAAGAATATATTTCGTGAAACGCACGCTTCGTGGCCTCAAGCCCGTGACGGTTTCGAGTTGATGCGGCAGAGATATCCAGAATCCCTGGAGACTCTAAGCGGTTATTGTCGGCTCGCTTGCTTAGCAGAGGACCGTGTTTTAGCGCGAAAACTTTTCGATGAGCTTGGTGGACGAATGATCGCTAATATCTGGGGCGATCAGAAGAATTTTCAGAATTATCGCCGTTGGGCTTACAGCCGCTAGGAAATCGCTGCGGTTAACTTGAAAGCGATGGGGATGCATAGCACTCCATCTCCGAAAGCCTTCGCGAGCAGGAGCACTGCGTGCGAAAATCGAAGCTGCCACCGCAGATCCTGTATTTACAGTATCGGCAAAGATTTTTTGGTTTTCGGTGGCGGGAATTCTTTATCTAGTTCGGCGAGATCTTCTCTGGTCAATTTGATGTCGATTGATCCCGCGTTGTCGCGGACGTGATTCTTGTCACTCGCTTTTGGAATCACGATGACATCCGGCTGTCGCAGCACCCAGGCGAGCGCAATCTGTGCGGCAGTGGCATCGTGACGCTTGGCAATTTTCTTCAGCGTCGCGTCCCCGAGCAAGCCGCGGCCGTGGCCCACCGGAGAGTAGGCCATCATGATAAGTTGATGGTTGAGAGTTGAGTGTTGATGGAGAAAAGGCAGAAGATCGAATTCGATCTCGCGGTTTTCGAGATTGTAGAGGACCTGGTTCGTTGCGCAATTTGAGCCGTTCGTGACTGACCACAAATCTTCCAGGTCATCGACATCAAAATTTGAGACGCCCCAGCGTTTGATCTTTGCCGTAAAACGAAGCTTTTCGAATGTTTCTACTGTTTCTTCGAGCGGTGGTGTCTTTTCGCGCCAGTGCAACAGGTAAAGGTCGATTGTATCGGTGCGGAGACGCTTGAGACTGCGGTCGCATGCTTTTGGCAATCCTGTGCGTGACGCGTTGTGCGGATACGCTTTGGTGACGATAAATACGCGATCGCGCTGACCCTCGATTGCATCTGCCACCACTTTTTCAGCGCCGCCGTCGCCGTACATCTCTGCGGTATCGATCAACGTGATGCCGAGATCAATTCCTAAACGCAACGCCGCGACTTCGTCCTTGTGCTTGCGTCTGCTTTCGCCCATGCCCCACGTGCCTTGGCCCAGCCCCGGAACGCACGTCCCATCGGGCAATTGCACTGTTTTCATACACTCCAATCGAATATGGAAACCAGGGAAGCAGGAAAAACTTTTTATCTACTCCGGCGTCTGTGTAATCTGCGCATATGGCTAAAACAATGCGTGTTGTTCAGGTCCCGCGTGCGGGCGGACCGTTAGAACTGGTTGAACGAGATATTCCCGAGCCGCAGCCGGGGTGGGTGCGGATCAAAATTGACGCGTGTGGCATTTGTCACAGCGATTCATTGATCAAAGAAGGACTCTGGCCCGGTATTCAATATCCGCGTGTGCCGGGACACGAGGTGATCGGAGTTGTGGATGCCGTCGGCGAAGGTGTGAAGCCTTGGAAAAGTGGCCAGCGCGTCGGTGTTGGTTGGCACGGCGGCAACTGCGGGTATTGCGATCATTGCCGGCGCGGCGAGTTCTTTGCGTGCGAAGTCGCGCTGTTGACGACCGGAATTTCCTTCGACGGCGGTTACGCCGAATACATGGTTGCGCCCGCGGAAGCGTTGGCGCTTGCGCCTGACGAGCTTTCTGCCGTCGATGGCGCGCCTCTGATGTGCGCGGGCGTGACGACGTTCAACGCACTCAGAAACAGCGGCGCAAGGAGCGGTGATGTCGTTGCGGTGCTGGGCATTGGCGGACTCGGTCATCTCGGTGTGCAGTTCGCAGCGAAGATGGGATTCAAAACCGTGGCGATCGCCCGCGGCAAAGACAAGGGAGCATTCGCAAAAGAACTCGGCGCACACCATTACATCGATAGCCAGGCATCCGATCCAGCGGCGGAACTGAACAAGCTCGGCGGCGCACAAGTTGTGATCGCGACTGTAACCCATGCCGGTGCGATGACAGCGGTGCTCGGCGGGCTCGCCCCGAACGGTGTGCTCATTGTGATCGGCGCAGCTGGCCCGCTCTCCGTTGATCCGATTCTGCTCATTACCGGTTGCCGATCAGTCAAGGGCTGGTACTCCGGGACATCGATCGATTCACAGGACACACTGAACTTTAGCGCATTGAACAGCGTCCATTCGATGAACGAAGTTTTTCCGCTGGAACGAGCCGCCGAGGCTTACGAGCGCATGATGAGCGGTAAGGCGCGCTTCCGCGTGGTGCTCGACGTCAGTGCCAAGTGAAATCTAAAGGAAAACGCATAATGATGCGGATCTTTTTGCTTATTGGGATCATTGCGTTCGTCTCTCCGCTGCATGCGCAAACGCCGTCGCCTTCTGCTTCACCGTCGCTCGAGCAGCGCGTTGCTGATCTTGAAGCCTATGTAAACAATTCGGCGCGCGGCGCCGACACCGGCTCGCCGATGGCGTCGAACATCGCGGGTCCAGGCCCGGGTCACAATGCTTGGATGATGACGTGCGCTGCGCTGGTCCTTTTCATGACGTTGCCGGGGCTGGCGCTTTTTTACGGCGGCCTTGTCCGCGCAAAGAACGTCCTTTCCGTCCTGGCGCAGTGCCTCGGCATTGCCGGGCTGGTCACCATCGTTTGGTGGGCGGCGGGTTATTCTCTCGTTTTTTCCCGTGGAACGCCTTTCATCGGCGGATTGAAGTTTGCTTTTTTGCACGGCGTCGATGCGCGACCGAACACCGATTATTCGTACTGGGTTTCGCAGAATGTCTTCGCCATGTATCAGCTGATGTTCGCCATCATCACGCCGGCCTTAATCATCGGCGCGGTGGCCGAGAGGATGAAATTCGCGGCCGTGCTCGTGTTCGTCGGGGTCTGGATGTTTGCCGTCTATTTTCCCATCGCGCACATGGTTTGGGGAATCGATGGCTGGATGAACGGCGTGTGGAATCCCGCGGCGAAAATTACCGCCATCGATTTCGCCGGCGGCACCGTCGTTCACATGACCTCTGGTTGGTCGGCGCTGGTGTTGTGCATTCTTCTCGGACACCGGCTCGGATTTAGAAAAGAAATCATGGCGCCGCACAGCATGGTGCTTTGCATGGTCGGGACCGGTTTGCTTTGGGTGGGGTGGTACGGTTTCAATGCGGGAAGCGCTCTTGCGGCGGATGGAGTCGCCGCAAACGCATTCATGACTACAACGCTTGCCACGGCGGTGGCGTCGTTCACGTGGGCCATGCTCGAGTACGCGCTGCGCGGCAAACCGAGCGTGCTCGGATTTTGTTCCGGCGCAGTCGGCGGGCTGGTGGTAATTACACCGGCTTGCGGATATGTCGCTCCGAGCGGCGCAGTGATTATAGGGGTCGCTGCTGGAGTCGTCCCGTTTTTTGCCTGCACGAAATTGAAGTCCTGGCTCGGGTATGACGATGCGCTCGATACGTTCGGCATCCACGCAGTGGGCGGCACGCTCGGCGCATTTCTCACCGGCGTGTTCGCCACGGCGAGTGTGAATCCAAATCTATCGTTAAGCGTCGCCGGATCGCCCAATCCCGCCACGCAAAACGGTCTTGCGCAAATCGTTGGTCACACGTTGTGGATCGAACAGTTTAAAGCAATTTTGGTAACGATCGTGCTGGCGGTGGTCGGAAGCGCGATCATCGGCGCCATCGTTAGAGGCGCGATCGGTCTGCGCATCGCCCCGGAAATCGAGCGGCAGGGGCTCGACATCAATCAACACGGCGAAGAAGGCTATATCACTTCATGAGTCATCGATGCCTGTTTCTTATTCTTACTCATGCTCATGCTCATGCTCAGGAGATGGTAGCTACCATCCACTCGAATAGCTTCTTACCGTAAATGAACCAGGATAAAGAACATCTGCGGTTGCTCGCGATATTCCACTACATCGTGGCTGGGCTGGCTGCTTTCTTCTCATTCTTCCCGCTTCTTTACACGACGATCGGCGCGATTTTCATATTCGTTGCGCGCCACGGTACATCAAAACCCGGTGAGGAATTGCCGCCCGAATTTCTTGGCTGGATTTTTGTCGGGCTCGGTTCGTTCTTGTTTTTGCTCGGGATTGCGATGGCGATTTGCATTTTGATTGCCGGCCGATGCCTTTCCCACTGCAAATGTTACACTTTCACTCTGGTGATGGCGTGCGTTGAATGCCTCTTCATTCCTTTTGGAACAATTCTCGGAGTCTTCACGATTATTGCGCTCTCGCGAGAGTCGGTGAAGGCATTGTTTTCAACAGCGCCGCTGTAGTGTCCGCTGTCCTCAGCGGAAAGTTGCGTTAATGCCGGGTTCAACTGGCGGGCAGCCAAACCATTCACGCCTGTAAAACATCGAACGCCGAACATCGAACATCCAATATCGAATCAGCGACTGCCGGCGGAGGGGCTCGAACCCACACGATCTTGCGATCACTGGATTTTGAGTCCAGCGCGTCTGCCAATTCCGCCACGCCGGCGATGAGAACTGGAGCGAAAGGATACGACATTCGCGCATAAGCTCAATCATCCCGCTGTAGAGTGCGCTGTCCTCAGCGCATCCGAATTCCAAACCCGTAGTCCGCTGAGGACAGCGGACACTACAGAGGATCGAACGTTTGCAAACCGCGCGGTACCTCGAAAATTTCGCTTCAGGTACAACAAGAACGCGGCGCGAATAAAACGCGAGTGGAAAAAACTTTTCCACTTGCTCTTGCTTAACCCCCATGGCTAAAAGCAAGCGTCACTGAAATGCGTACCCCCACCTTTGCAATCTTGGTCGTGTGCTTCGCATCAATGGCGCTGGCTGAGGACTTCAAAACCGTTAGGGGTAAGTTATACAAGGACGCCACGATCATCCGTGTCGAATCGGATGGGATTGTGCTTAAAACCAAAACGGGAATTTCTAAGGTCTATTTCGTTGAACTTCCTAATGACGTTCGGGAACGGTTTCATCCCAGTCCTGCGAAGACCGCCGCAGCACAGCGCCAGCGCGAGCCGATCAAGTTAAACTCTGATCTGCGATCAGAAACTCCGTTGACACTCCTTGGGAAGGGCTGGGCAGCGGTGATGGCAAATCCGACTGCCGTTGTCATCTTCGTTGCCGGGACGATCATCATTGCCGCCGTGGTGTTTGCGATCGTCCGTCGTCGTTTTCAATGACAAGCAACGATGCAAGCAAAGCCTAAATGAATTACTGGGAGATCATCGCTGACAATCTCAGCAAAGCCGGTTGGAGTTGGGCTGTGTATCGGCGATTGATTCCAACCGGCGAGCGATCTGGATTGCTGACGCGCATCGCGGATGATCTTTCCGATGTGAAAAACATAATCGATACGCCCGGATGGTGATGGATTCACGATTGAAGGAATTAAATGAAGAAAAGCGCTTTCCCAGCCACTCCGGTGCCGCGTCAACACCGTCCGAATGTCCTGCCGCTTAAAGGCGAAATCGATCTGCACGTTTCGCCTGCTGTCACACAGTCACTTAACGCAATGACCGAGGAAAAACCGGAACGGATAGTGATAGATCTTTCCCGCGCGACTTACATCGATAGCTCAGGCTTGGCAGCGCTTATTCTAGCCATGCAAAAGGTTGAAGCTTACGGTGGCAGGTTTTTCCTGACTGGTCTGCACGAAACCATGCGCTCGATTTTCGAAACTTCGCGGCTTGATCAAATATTTCAGATTTTTCCAGACGTAGATGCTGCGCTGGCCGCGAGCTGACCCAGCCTTAACGTGGCCGGACGGCACGCATCGCCAATTTAATCCGTGTTTACGATGCCGCCGGAAACGTCATCGATTCGGCGTTGCCGGGGTCTATAGGCAAAGGAGGCGTCATCCTGGTGTTTGCGAACAGATCGGAGATTACAGCCCACTGGGACATACCGTCGTGCCAATACAACGTGTCCTTAGGAAGTTGGCCGCGGTTCCACATTTCTTCCAGTTGCGTCTTTTCGTAAGGCCCACGTCGTTGGCCCTGCATGTATACGTAAATGTCCACGGTTTTTCACTGCGGTCCGGGAGAAACCGAGAAACAATCAAAGGTTCGGTTCGGATTCAAAAGCCGGTTCGGTCGTCTCGATTCGCAAATTTGTGCACGAATCGTCGATCCGGTGTCCAGCGTGTCTGCCAATTCCGCCACGCCGGGGATTGGAATCGGAGCAAGAGAATACGGGATTCTCCCGTAAGCTCGAATTGCCGTGCTGTAGAGTGCGCTGTCCGCAGGGCAGAAAGAGATCCGCTGGGGACAGCGGACGCTACAGTAGATCCAGAGGCTGCAAACTTCGTGGCGACCCGAAAATTTCACGCAAGATGATCGCGTCGCGCAAACCGGATTTCGATGCAAGCAAGGTCGCGATGTCTGTTTTCAATTCCGCCCCTTTTGCAATTGGGCGCGTGGCCGCTGCGTAAGCTTCCACTGGCGCTTTGATAATCGGCGGCTGTTCGACGGGCAACGGTCCTTCGTGAACTTCGAATGAAGGCGCGCCTGTAGTAGCTGGCGGAAATATTTTCTCTACGCTCGTCACAGTTCCTTGCGGCGGACTTTCCCTCAGAACGACGTAACGTTTGCGCCGTTCTTCGCGGACTACTTTCCACGCTCGCGGGATAGGCGGCTGCACCGGCGCCAGCGGACGCGGCGGGATATTTGTACGCGGTACAACCGGCGGAGGCGGTGTTGATGCAGGCGGTTGACCAAGCGCTTCCAGGAATTTGCGGATGCGTTCTTCATCCGATTGTGCCGGTGCGCGCGGAATTGGCTTCGGCATTCGCGGCGCAGGTCTTGGCGTTGACTCTTCCTCATCTCCGTTCGTCTTGCGTGCCGCTCTGCCGAGCAACTGGAATAAGCCGGCGAGAACTAGAAGTAGAAGGAAAAGCAGATTCTCGAGATGGGCCGCGAGCATTTAACGATTTAACGAATCACGTTCCCTCCGTCCGCGGCTTGTCTCCGCCGGCGATTGATTCGCGCATCGAGGTGTCGGCCTGGACATTTTTCATCCGGACATAATCCATAACGCCCAGGTTACCTGAGCGAAATGCGTCTGCCATTGCCTGAGGGACGAGCGCTTCGGCCTCGACCACTTTGGCTCGCATTTCCTGCGTTTTGGCGCGCATCTCCTGCTCCACAGCCACAGCGGCTGCGCGGCGAACCTCGGCTTTCGCTTGCGCGACGCGTTTATCGGCCTCGGCTTGTTCGGTCTGCAATTTCGCACCGATATTGTCGCCGACATCGACATCGGCGATGTCGATGGAAAGAATTTCAAACGCCGTATTGCTGTCGAGACCTTTGGCGAGCACCGTCTTCGAGATGCGATCGGGGTTTTCCAACACTTCCTTGTAGGAATGCGCGGAGCCGATTGCGCTCACGATGCCTTCGCCGACGCGAGCAATGATAGTTTCTTCAGTTGCGCCACCGACAAATCGATCGAGATGCGAGCGCACGGTCACACGCGCTTTGACCTTCACCCCGATCCCGTCCTGCGCGACGCCGTCAATAGTGGTGCGGCCCATCGCCGGATTGGGCGCGTCGATCACCTTTGGATTGATGCTCGTTCGCACCGCTTCCAAGACAGTTTTGCCAGTACCTTTTGTTGCAAGGTCGATCGCGCAGGCACGATTGAAATCGAGCGAGATGCCTGCCTTGTCAGCGGCGATTAGCGCGAGCACCACATGGCTCACGTCGCCGCCCGCCAGATAATGCGCTTCCAGCGGATCGCTCCGCACATCGAGACCGGCTTTTACAGCCGTGATGCGATTGTCCACAATCAAACCAATTGGCACCCGGCGCAGGCTCATCCCAATCATTTTTCCGATGCTGACTGGTGCGTTCGCGATGCGGGCCCGCAGCCACGTCATGAAGTATTTCGAGATAACAACTACAAGCACAAACGCGAAGAGCGCCAGCACCGCGATCCCGATGAGATAAAGTGAGTCCATATTGGAGCCAAGATTATCGGAAGCGAAACGGAGCGAAAAGGTCTAATTCAGCGACCGAGTTAAAACGTTAAGACGTTTCAACGTTAAATGGGGTCGCTCTAACGCTTCAACGTTTCCGTTTGGAAATCGTGCTCGGGGCGGGACTTGAACCCGCAAGCCTTTCGGCATACGCCCCTCAAACGTACGTGTCTGCCAGTTCCACCACCCGAGCTTCTGTAGGGGAAGCCGTCGGCTTCCCGTGGATAAGTGACTGGTGAATGGTAAATGGAGGAGAGCGGCTCGCAAGCGCTTTGTCGGGTCATGTCAGAGAGTGGATACTGAGATGCTGGATGTTTGCTTGGCGGAGCTGTTTCGCTTTCATCCAGTATCAAGGATTGATGATAAAGCATCGAAATTTAAGCATGGGGCGAGAGCATGAGTAAGACCAACGAATCTGATTGGATCAAAATCGATCTGCACATCCACACGCTCGATGATCCGAAGGATGCGGTGGATTTTTCCGCCCATCAATTGCTGGAGCGCGCAGGGTCGCTTGGGTTTGGCGCCCTTGCGATCACGCTGCACGATGCTGTGTTCGACCGAAAGGAAGTGTTTGCTGATGCGGCGGCAATGGGGATTCTGCTTATTCCCGCGGCCGAGATGCGCTTGGAAGGCGCGGACGTCATCGTGCTGAACGTGACTTCCGAAGAAGTCGCGCAGTTAAAAAATTTCGATGATCTGCGACGGCTGCGAGCGCAGCGGGGAAGTTCCATTTTTACCATTGCGCCGCATCCGTTTTACGTTCTTGGCGGCTCAATCGGCGCGCGCCTGTTCAGGGAAATCGATTGCTTCGATGCGATCGAGATTTGCCATTTTCACGTCGGCCTGTTCAATCCAAATTGGCGCGCGAAAAGAGTGGCCTCCCGATTCGGCAAACCATTAATTGCCACTTCCGACGCGCATCGGCTGCATGCCTTTGGGCAGCATTATACCAGCATACTGATACGGCCTGCGCTAACTGTCGAAAATATCTTCGCGGCTTTGCGCAACGGCCCATTGCGCCTAACGAGTCCTCCCTGCAGTTTCAGCGATCTTGTGAGCGCAATCTATTTTGTTTTCCTTGCGCACCCGTTCCGGCTACGGCGGAAAATCGCCGCCGCGATGAGGTAAAAAGACGCGCGTGGCCCCTCACTGGTGAGGGGCTGCCGTCGCCAGGTCGTAAATTGCGCCCCAATCGCCGGACGCAACGAGAAACGACGTAGCTTCCCATGGGCGGCTACTTGATTGGTAGTTGGTCTTTTCGTCCGGGCCCCAAAATATATAGCGAACGCCCAAGGACTGCGCGGCGTCGCGCCAGTTTGGGGCTCCGTTCATTAAAGCCGTCAGCCGATTGTTCACCTCGGTGTAATCAAATCCTTCCGTCCACAGATGACCCGGGTATCCAGCCACAGCTTTGCGGCCTTGTAACAACACCGGACAGTTGAAGGTCGGGTACGCGGCGAAGCGGGCTTCCATCGGCAACTGCCGCATCGCTGCGCCGGCGTAGTCGAGTCTCGCGCGCTCGATGAGTCCAAAGCCCGGGTGCCCGGCGGACAAGCCGCCGAGTAAGCCGACAAATCCCGAACCAAACAGCGCAATGCAAAGCGCCGCGCGTTCCGGGAAGGCCCAGCGCCCGAGGATGTCGCTCCATAGAAAAGGCAGAATGAGAAAGTATCCCCAGACCATGAGCTTGAGGTTGTCCCATTCCCACGGCGCGGTTTTAAAAAAATAACCTATGCCGAAGATTAAAACAGCGGGCAAGACAAAGGCCACGTCTGCTGGAGGTCTGTCACCCCAACGCCACCGAGCTTTCCAAATACGCCAGCCGACCAAGCCCACCAGCGCCAGCGCCAAAGGAATCCACAGGCCGAAGTTTGTCAGCCAAAATTGAAAGAACGGAGCGATGACGCCGTTCCACGTTTTTTGCAACAGCGAACCAAACGCCGTGGACGATTCAAAATTCGCAGCGCCACCCATCTTGAAAAAGGGAGCGGCAAATTCCTGCGAATCTTGTGCCCAGCCGGGATGCCATTGGACTACCGATCTTGCGCGAAAGTGATCGGTAACCAGCCAGACAAAGAAACTTGCTGGAATCAATGCAATGGCCAGCGTCGCGGCGGCGTGTCTGCGAATCGGCGCGCCCCGGAAAATTTCCGGCCACCTTCGCGGGTGCGAAATCAGGCGACCGAGTCCGGAGAGGCCTTCGTTGCGAGTTAAATCCACGATAAACTTAATTTCGCTGGGGCGTTCAAGAACCAGCGCAAAGACTAGGACGACAGTCAACGCGATAAACGTGTGCAGATTGAACAGCGGCATTGATGCGTAAAGGGAGAACGCGACCCAGAAGGGCAGGGGACCCTTTCGGTTGCCGCGGACCTCGACTGCTGCGGATTGGCCAGAGTCATCCGCCGGCGCTGAGACTGCCGCGGAGCCGCCGGGGTCAGCGCCCCCGGCTACAGCGTTTTGGCGAAAGAATTTTTCTCGCCAGTGCCAGAGAAGCACCAGGGCTACCGGGATCGCGTAAAGCCAGCCGCGTTGCGTGACGAACATGGACAACGGAATACTTTTCCATGCGATCGGTCTGTGGGCGATATCTGCGGCCGTGCCCTGATAATCCAAAAACTTCCACGTCTTGAAGAACTGGAAACCGGCTATTCCGCCGTTGAACAAAAAACCTGCAATCGCGAAGCTGCCGCCCCAGCGATAGAACCCGTAGAAAGTTGCGAGCGACGCAACCAGGCCGACCCAAGCCAACCCAGTGATCAGATCAACGTGAACCAGCAAAAGAAGCGCATTAAATATATCGATCCCTGCGGGATACCGCAGCTTGCTGAAGACGTAGATCGGATTATCCGGCCAAAGCGGAACGCCGTTCGCAAAAGTTTTGATCAATGTCAGATGCAGCGAGAGATCGCCGAGATTGTTTGGGGATTGGATTTTGTAATCGCTGCCGTCGATGTAGAACAACCAGCAAAACGATCGGATGGCAAACATGGCAAAAAAAACGGCCATTGCCCAGAACCACACACGGCGGTAGCGCATGAGTGCCGACCCAATGCCTGTATTTGGCTGGCTTTCCGGGGCGTTCCGAGGCTTCCGTTGCGGTTCCGGAGGATTTGCAGTTTTTTCACGACATGCCGGATCGGAAGTTCCAAGAAACGCCGCAACCGCAAACGCAGCGCCACATACCAATGCAAGAGCCGCGCTCACCGTGTTCAAGCCTCGTCCGGCCATTCCCAGAACAAGGCCGCAGACCACCGACAAATTAACAAAAGTAAGAACTGCCGTAAGCCACTTCATGGAAGCTAGGGCGTTGCCGGACTTTGTGCGTTCCCGACAAAGTCCGGTGCTTTGCCTGGAAAAAATTCTTTAAACACCTTGGCGCTAAAAAAGATCTTGGATGGCTCCTGGTAGTTACGAAGCGTCATCATCTCGGTGTAATACGTGCCTTTCAACTTGGATTCGACGTCTTTGATTTTGTCTTCTTGCACGAGGAGAAAATCGCCATCGAGGTTCGCCGGCATGTTGCCTCCTTCGTAGTAGCCGACTCGATCGAAATCGCCCAGTGTCCACGGAAGGGGATAAACGCTGGATCGGATCAGATGCCCGGTGAGGTGATAGTAAGCTGGATCGCGTTTTGCCAACGTAAGCAGCGGCTTCAGCTTAAAAATGTCGTTGTATGTCTGAACGTACGCGTACGTCTCAGTGGGCGACGAACACCGGAAGTAGTTCAGCCAAATGGATCGACCGAGCGAAAAGCACAATAGAACGCCCATCGCCACGTACACTTTGCGAAGATTTTTTGGCCGAACCAGCAGCACCCACGCGCCTAAAACAAACAGGAATGGCCATCCGAAACTGATTATGCACCATGGCGTTTTGTATTTGACGTAGCTGTAAGCGACCAGGCTTCCCACGCCGTAGATCGCCAGATAACGCACACTGAGGTTCTTAAACTTCTGGCAAAACAGGCAGAGGATTAACCCCGCCAACATTGGCAGCTCATAGGCGGTAAAATTTTCTCCGCCGGCTTCCCAGGATGGCCCCATTATTTTGAACCAGTAGTCCCACGCCTTTTCATGGCCGTGACCTGCGGTGCCGGTCTCGGTCCACGCCTTGAATGCTAGATAAAGACCTTTAACACCATCCCAGTTGAGGAAAGTTCCCGAGTAGAAAAAGATGATCGCGGCTGCGCCGACACCGAGAACCATTCCAAGATCGATCCACGTCCACGTTTGCTTTGCCGGCTTTGCGTCCGGGACGCGGCTAAGCGCATAGGAAACCGCCAGGGCCGGGATTGCAAGGATCGCGCAGGCGAGATGGATGGCGTAGGTTTCCTTGGTCAGAATCATACCGGCTAATCCCATGCCGGCATACCAGAGATAATTCAGCCTGCCGAACTTCCACAAACCGAGCAGTCCCAGGATAAACATGGTTGAGAATAATTGCAGCCAGACTTCATGAATTGCGTAGCGCCCGTAAAAGACGAATCCCGGAGAGATGGCCATGGCCAGAGCTGCTATGCGGCTTGCATTTCTACCTACCAGCGGCTCGAACTTAAATATCAGCCAGAGAGAACCGATGCTCACAAGCACGACGGGCAATCGCAACGCCCACAGGTTGCGGCCAAATAAATTCTGCGAGAGCAGCAGGACGTAAAAGTGAAGCGGCCCGTGGTAATTGGTCGGGTCGTACTTGTAAAACCCATTTTTCACCACCTGATCGACGAACCATCCGTTGATGCCTTCATCAAAGTGCGGCGGCTTCATACCGAGCAGGAGAAAGCGCAGGAAGACTGCGAGCCCGAGAATTGCCCACGGGACCCAATCTTTTCCCGCGAGTGCATCCTGCCAGTGCGGCAGGTAACGGCGCACTCCCGCAAAGGCGGGAGAAGATTCTGCTGGCGCGCTCTTGTCGGCGCTGCTAGTACGCGCTGCCATGCGCATTCTTGTAACCGGTGGCTGCGGATTCATCGGGAGCAACTTTATTCGCTATATTTTGCAACATTACAAGCCGACGTACGTGACGAATGTGGACGTCCTCACTTACGCGGGCAATCTCGCCAATCTCGATGGCGTGGTCGAAGAACATGGCGAGCGTTACGAATTTTTCAAAGCCGATATCGCGAATGCCGACCAAATGGACGCTCTGATGACCGAGCACCGGTTTTACGCGGTGATTAATTTCGCGGCGGAATCGCATGTAGACCGCAGCATTAACGATCCTCTCAATTTCATTCACACAAATGTCATTGGCACAAGCGTGCTATTGGACTGCGCCCGCCGCCACGGCGTTCAACGTTTCATCCAAATCTCTACGGACGAAGTGTATGGCTCGCTCGGGCC
>WNGL01005078.1_pt1 | contig 15681 bp, 9 predicted proteins | sample 5400591 | NCBI WGS metagenome assembly WNGL01 (sample SAMN13153377, study PRJNA577476) | soil metagenome | isolation source: 80 cm soil or saprolite under Garry oak tree replicate 1 | place: USA:California | collected 2016-06-15
AGCGGTGCAATCATACCCGGTGTTGAAATCAAAGTAACGCAGACGGCCACTGGAGCGGTTCGAACCACACTTTCTAACGAGGAGGGCCGATACGTGTTTGCCAATCTTGCACTCGGCCCGTACATGCTGGAGGCCAAGCAGCCGGGCTTCAAATCGTTTATTCAGACCGGCATCGTTCTTCAGGTCGACAGCAATCTCACCATCGATGTTGCATTGAAAGTCGGCGCGCTCGGCGAGCAGGTGACGGTGGAAGCCGGTTTGACTCAAGTCGAGACACGATCAACCAGCGTCGGTACGGTCGTCGATAACCTGCGCGTAGCCGAGATGCCGTTGAATGGACGGAATCCAATCGAGCTCGTCTTTCTTGCCGGAATGGCAAGTTCGCCCGGCAATGGCGCCATTAACACGGTCCGCAATTATCCGACGATCGTCGTATCGGTGGCAGGCGGGCAAGGCAACGGCGTTTCGTATATGTTGGACGGAACGATTTATCAGGATCCTTACAACAACCTGGCACTGCCGATTCCGTTTCCGGACGCGTTGCAGGAATTCAAAGTCGAAACGAGTGTCTTGCAGCCTCAGTATGGATTCCATTCGGGCGCGACGGTAAACGCCGTGACGAAATCCGGTACGAATGAGTTTCATGGCGATCTATTCGAATTCTTGCGTAACGGTGCGTTCAACGCGCGCGACTTCTTCGCCACACAGCGCGATAGTCTGAAGCGCAATCAGTTCGGAGGAGTTTTAGGCGGACCGATCGTGAAGGACAGATTGTTTTTCTTCGGCGGCTACCAGGGCACGATCCAAAGGTCCGATCCTAACTTCAATACCGGCTATGTTCCCACGCTGGCCATGCTTCAAGGCGATTTTACAGCGTTTGCGTCGGACGATTGCCAGGGCAAGGATAAAGGTAAAACGCTCGCGCTTCCGTTCGTCGGGAACAGGATTACGCCGGACCGGTTCAACCCGGTGGCGTTGAATCTGGCCAGAACGTTTCCCACGCCGCTCGATCAATGCGGGACGGTCAAATATGGTTATGTTGCCAATCAACACGAAGACCTGTACGTCGGACGAATCGATTGGACGAAGAGCCAAAGGAATTCATTCTTTGGGCGATTTTCCGCGGGAAAGCTCAACGTCGGATCAACATTTGACGGAAAGAATCCGCTGTCCATCAATACGTATGCGATCGATGACCTCGACTATCAGGTCGCGTTTGGAAATACGTATCTGATCGGCTCTAACATTGTTAGTGCGTTCCGCCTTTCGGCCAGCCGCACCAACATCGTGAAGCTCAATGATGAATTCAGCTCTCTGGCTGATTTCGGCTCGAAGTATACCCCCCTGGGCGGAAAGGTACTCAACATGAATGTCATCGGCGGGCTCGGTTTCGTCATTGGTGGAGGCGCAGCAGTTCCCGGCGAATCTCACAATGGACCGAATCCTTCTATTTCCGAAGACATCAGCTGGATCAAGGGATCGCATCAATTTGGTTTTGGTGGGACCTTGTACCACCAACAGATGAACTACTGGTCCGGCCTGAATGCCGTGGGTTCAACCATGTTTGATGGATCGGTCACGGGCTTGGGATTGGCGGACCTGCTGATCGGGAATGCGCGAACGTTTACTCAGGGGACGACGTACGGATTCTACACGCGCCAATATTACGAGACGCTCTACGCCCAAGACACCTGGAAAGCGAACCGGCGTCTGACGTTGAACTACGGCGTGCGCTGGGAACCGTTCATTCCGATATCGAACAAGTGGGGACAGATCCACTATGTCGATCCGGCTTTGTTTGCTCAAAATTACCGTAGCCCGGTTTTCCCCAATGCTCCTGCGGGCGTGATTTTCCCGGGCGACCCGAATTACGTTTGTGGAAAAAGCTACAGTTGCAACAAGTGGTGGAACTTCTTACCGCGAGTCGGACTGGCATTCGATCCCATCGGTGATGGGAAGACAACCATCCGAGCCGCATACGGTATATCGGCCGACCGGCCGCACATGTTCTACCCCAATCAAATGTCATTTGGGCCGCCGTTCGCCGACCGCGTCACACTACCTAACGTTAATCTGTCGAATCCATGGGCAAATTTCAGCGGCGTCCCGGGCTTTTCCGGAGCGGGCGAGGATCCCATGGGAGGATTGGCGAAAATTGCCGGGATCGGTCTGGCAGGAAAGAATGCACCGTTCCCAACATCCGGGTTCTACGTCAATAGTGTCGAACACCTCGACCGAAACTATAAACAGATGTACGTCAACATGTGGAACCTGAGCATTCAGCGGCAGGTCGCTTCGTGGCTGCTGTCGGCCAACTATGTGGGCAACAGCACAATTCACCTGAATACGTCGACAGCGGCGAACCCTGCGGAATTTCTTGGGTTGGGCCCATGCACTTTGAATGTTGTCCAGCCGAACGGAACCGTGGCGCCGCAAAACTACACGGTATGTTCGACCACGGCCAATGAAAACTTCCGGCGTGTGTTGTATCGGCAGGATCCGCTCAAGGGACAGTATTTCGCCAACATTGCCCAGGCGCTGAACAGCGGAACAGCGAGCTATGAAGGCTTCTACTTGTCCGCGAACAAGGCTCTGTCGCACGGCATCAGTATGCTGGCCAATTACACGTGGTCGCATTGCATTTCGGATGTCTACGATCAGCAGCCGAGCGGCAACGGATATGTGCGGCCGGACAACCGCAGCGCCTCCCGCGGTAATTGCACGGTCGGAGTGGCTGACGTGCGCCACTACTTCACTCTCAATATGGTGGCGAACATGCCGAAGTTTTCCAACAGAACGCTTCAGGCCATCGCGGGGAATTGGCAGTTGGCTCCAATTCTGCAGCTCAAATCCGGAAACTTCATGACGATGGTCACCGGACAGGATACGGCGCTAACCACCGTCGCCGCCGCAACAGCCAACCAGACAACCGTTGCCACCGGCCAGACCGCAAATCAGGTACTGCCCAATGTGTATTCTCCAGATAAAGGAAAGCCATGCGGGATTTCGGGTGTTGCGGCTTGCCTCAGTTATTTGAACCGCGCCGCATTTGTGGTACCGGCACCCGGCACTTACGGCAATCTGCGCTACGGAACGGTGCAGGGGCCGGGATTGATTCAGTTGAACATGGCCTTGTCCCGGACATTTCCGGTGGCAGAAAGGCGTTCGCTTCAGTTGCGCGCGGAAGCGTTTAATCTTCCGAATCACTTGAACCCTTTGATTCTTGCAACCAGCCTCAATGTCAACTCGGCGCTTTTCGGCGTGGCCACAGCCGACCAGAGTGGTATCGCGGGCCAAATCTCGGGCACGACGTCGGGTGATTATCGAGTGATTCAGTTCGCGCTGAAACTGATGTTTTAGGTTCTGGCAATATCAAATGTTGTGGCTATTCCCCCAACATTGACGGTGAAGAGCGGCAGGTTTACCGCGGCTCTTCGATGACCGGTGCGTCGGTGAACTTCCGTCCGGTGAAGGTGCCGTGATATTCGACAGGAATTCCGCGCTCCTCCATGAGGCGCGCGATAAGTTTGACCGTCTCGTCGTGACGGATAGCCGACGACATTCCGATAGGCACTCCTTCTGCCCAGTTCAGAGGTGTCATCCGGAAAGAAGTCACGCCGAATCCGTAGTCTTTTCCTTTGTCTCGTGCCGTGAGATCGGCGCCGCGGGATACAAGCAGCTCGACGACTTTGTTGGCTCCCTTGTATGCAGCGCCGTGGAGCGCCGTAAGTCCGTCCTCATTTGCGGAATTGATCCCGGCTCCGAAGTCAAGGAGTAATTTGACAAGCTCCAGAGTTTCGTCCTCCGAATATTGGAAGGTGAAGCCTTCTGCCCAACCGACGCCGGAAGCAACCATCAGCGGTGTCGTTTGATCAAATGTCGGAATAGATGGATCGGCGCCGCGAGCCAGCAGAAGCTGAACAACGGTGAGGTCGCCGCATAGAGTCGCTCGCAACAACGGTGTTGCACCGTCTTCTTTCAGCCACAGCGAGTTGTTTGCTTGATGGACTTCCGTATGCACCTGAATCCGGCGATTGGGATCCGCCCCGCGATCGAGCAGAAGCTTAATGAAATCGAGCACGCCGTCGGAGGCTGGCGGCGGTACGGCCGTCGTCAAAGCATCGCGATTAGATACGGCCAAATAAAGCGGTGTCCAACCCTTCGTGTTCGCCTGATTGGGATCGGCTCCGCGATCGAGCAGAAATCGGGCGATTTCGTAGTGACCATTCTGAACAGCCACTAACAAGGGGCCGCTGCCGTCGAGGGAAGTTTTATTCACCTTCGCGCCGGCGGCAACCAGTACGCGAACCGTCTCGATAGAGCCTTCGCGCGCGGCGAACAAAAGAGGAGTGAGAGCGCCCATCGGCTCGCCGTTCGGTTTTCCGTCGGGACTGGGGCGCGCAAACCCCAAACCGTTCCGGCGGACGGGACGAATGATCTTCGACTGCGCGTCGACATCAGCGCCATTGTCGAGCAAAAATTTGACGACACCGGAGTGACCTTGCTCGGCGGCCCACATCAAAGCATCGGTGCCGCGGAGGTCCTCCTTCTCCTGAACGCCGGCACCATGACTGACGAGGACTTGAACCGCATCCAGCTTTCCTGTGCGCGCGGCCATCATTAAGGCGGTCTCTCCGTGGGAGAGGACCGCCGCGTTGGGATCAGCACCGGCCTTCAGCAGCCTTTCGATCATCGTGGCGCTTCCGTTCACGGCAGCCAGAAACATGGGTGTGGCGCCTGTCCGATTTGCCGCCTGCGAATTTGCGCCGGCTTGAATCAAAACAGCGGCCATATCCAGATCGTCCCACCGTGCGGCCCAATGCAGCGCGGTTGTGCCGTCCGCCTGAGGCGCGTTGACATTGGCTTTCTGCTGGATCAATGCGCGAACGGCTGCCGCATTTTTGTTCATTGCGGCGTCCGCCACATCGCTGGTGCCGGCGAATGAGGAGATTGCGAACCAGATACAAAGAAAGGCTGCAAGGCAAAACTTCTCTTGTAAGGGTTTTCCACAGAACGTGTGCGAGGTCGGGCCCTGCAACTGTAGCGGCGGTCTATGACCGCCGGCAATCCAGAGCTTATGAGATCGCCGGCGGTCATTTCTTGAGGCTGCGCGCTGCCGCGCTTGCGCTTCGCGTCTTGAGGCTGCGCGCTGCCGCGCTTGCGCTTCGCGTCTTGAGGCTGCGCGCTGCCGCGCTTGCGCTTCGCGGACCGCCGCTACAATGTCAGGAGCGAAGCCTTTGATGTTTTCTATCTCTTTCACAACGTTAACTCGCCCGTGCTGTCGCCAATGCTTTCCTGCTCGATGCCGTACATATGCAGCACCTTCAGCAGCAGATTAGCGGTCGTTCCGGTACGCTGGATGTGCTGTCCTCCGCGATGCCGCCCCATGGCACCGCCGATCAGCATGTTCGGCACGCCCTTGTGACTATGCAGGTTGCCATTCGACATGTTGCTTGCCCAGAAAATCAGCGTGTTATCGAGCAAGCTCGCATCGCCATCGGGAGTCGACTTCAGCTTCGCGAGAAACGGCGTCAGGCACTGCACATGATATCGGTTAATCTTGGCCCAATTCTCGACAATGGCGGGCCGCTCACCATGATGCGAAGTGGGATGGTTGCCGCTTAAAACGCCCGATTCCGGATAGACCCGCATGCTGACATCGTGCGCGTACATTAATGTCGTCACGCGCGTGATGTCCCCCCGGAACGCTAACACCTGCAGATCCCACAAAAGATTAATGTGGTCGGTAAACGACTCCGGGATGCCGAACGGCACTTCCGACGCCGGCAGCTCCGACGAGTTCGCAACATTCTTTAATCGCCGCTCGATCTCGCGGATGTCCTCTAGATATTCATTGAGTCGTGTACGATCTGCCGCCGGAAGAGTGCGATTCAAGCGAGCCACCTCGACAGCGACGGCGTCCAGAAGACTGGCCTTTGCCTGTTTGCGAGACGCTCGTTCTTGCGGGTTGCTGCCGTCACCGAATAGCTGTTCGAAGACAACCTGCGGATTGGCCTCGAACGGAAGCGGCCTCGCCGGACCCGACCACGAAACCGAATTCACGTAAGCGCAGCTATAGCCCCAAGGGCAGGTGGCGAGCGAACTCTGGTCCTCGCATTTGACCTGCAGGGAGGGCAGCACACTCGACTGGCCGTACTTCTGCGCGATGATCTGATCGATGGTTATGCCGAGATGAATGTCCGCGCTGACGGTTTTCTTCGGTTGAACACCGCTAAACGTTGCTGCGCTGCGTGAATGATCGCCGCCGGTCTCACCGGGCCCGGGCATGGATGACGTGGCATCCAATCCGCTGATGACCGTGATCGAATTTTTCCATGGTTCCAGAGGCTTCAGTATGAATGGAAGTTCCGAGAGTTCCCCTGGTTCCATCGCCCAATGCGCGGGTTCCCAACCATGTGGATTGAAGATACCAACGAACCTCGGAGTCTTTCCCGTAACCTCTGCCTTGGCAGACCGGACGAAAGCGGGAAACATCGATTCCAGCAGCGGCAGCGCTATGGTTGCGCCTGCGCCCTGCAAGAACCTCCGGCGAGGAATATGCTTTTTCGTGATGAACATGTCATTACTCCCGGCGCTCACAGAGCGCCGCTACAGAGGCTTCCGATTCATCTGAAACGGAGCGCTCTTCACGATTTCCAGAACAATGGCCGAGAGGCTGTAATCGTTCTTCGCTGCCTCGCGCACCACCGATCTTACCACCGGCATGTCGTCGTACTCTACTCCGCGTCCCAGCGCGTAGGTGAGCAGCTTTTCCGTGACGGTGCGCACGAACTGGGGAGAATAACGCAGCAGGCCTTGCCGCAGGCTGACCACGCCATCGATCTTGCTGCCGTCGACAAGCTCGCCTGACGCATCGAGTCTCTGTCCGGCTTCTTTCGTACGCCACCTTCCAATCCCGTCGAAATTTTCGAGTGCGAACCCAATCGGATCCATCATCCGGTGACAACTCGAGCACGCAGGATTCGCGCGGTGCTCTTCCATGCGCTGCCGCATAGTTTGCGGGCCCGCCGCGGGATTGGGCTTCAGCGGCGGCACGTTCGGGGGCGGATCCGGCGGATGGGTCCCCAGGAGATTTTCCAGAACCCACTTGCCCCGTAGCACGGGAGATGTTCTGTCGGAGTTCGACGTCGCCAGCTGGAAGCTTCCCTTTCCGAGCAAGCCGCGGCGGACATCGAACTCCGCGTCGAGCTTCACGCGCCGGAACTGGCTTCCATAAACGTTCGGAATTCCGTAATGCACGGCCAGACGCTCATTCACGAAGGTATAGTCCGTTGTTAACAGTTCGACGACGCTCCGGCCTTCGCGCAAAATGCTGTCGAAGAACATCTCGGTTTCCGTGCGCATGGCCTGCCGCAGGTTATCGTCGAAATCCGGATAGATGGTTCCTTCCGGCGTTTCATTCTGCAACGTTCTCAAGCCCAGCCACTGTCCGGCGAAATTCTTCACGAATTCGTGCGACCGCTGGTCTCGAAGCATTCTCCCCACCTGCTGCTGCAGCACGTTGGGGTCTTTCAATTTTCCCTGAGCGGCTGCGTTGATCAATTCGTCATCGGGAAGATTGCTCCACAAGAAGAAGGACAGGCGAGACGCCAGCTCGATATCGCTAATCCGATAGGCTTCGCCCGGTTTGGCGCCGGCCGGCGCGGTCTCGGTGCGGAAAATAAATTCCGGATGCGCAAGAATGAACTGCAGCGCCTTCTCGACGCCGTACTCAAAGTCGCCGGTCTCGCGGCCGACGTGATAGAAATTCATCAGCGTATTCACGTCGGCTTCGGTGAGCGGCCGGCGGTAAGCCTTGCGCGCCACGGTGCTGAGAATCGTGCGCGCGCATCTCAGTTCTTCGGCTTCCGCGCGTGGCGTGTTAGACGGCGTGCAGGACAGGATCTTTCGGCGGCTGGGCGTATCCTTTGGAAGCATGCCGTTGACCGGCCCCTGGACAGTGATCTGACTCACTTGCGGGGACTGCATGATGCCTTCGATAGGATTGTCATCGAGGATGCTGCGCCGGTAAGAGCGGTTCAAGAACAGATGCGGGATATACGTGTTCGCGATGAAGGCCAACCCAATGGAGTGCTCGCCGGCTTTTAGCGGAACGCGCACTTCATTCTTATCCGCCTGGACGTTGCTCGCCAGCGGTATGTCCTTGCCGACCTGATATGACTTGAGGCGGGTACCGTCGACACTCAACTCGATCTGTTCGTTCTCCGAATCGCCGCCGTATAGCGCGCCGACCGTGTTTCTCACGGGAACCCACGAGATGATGTACTCACCATCCGACGGAAAATAATGACGAACGAGCAAACCGCCTCGAGTGCCGAAGGGCAAGCCTTCGACTTGATCCTCCTGCGAGTAATCTTCCCGTGTGTAATAAATCTTCCTGCCCGGCGCTGTTTCGTGGCCAAGGGCAACACGACTCAGCTTGGCGGCCGCCGAAACGTAGCCTTCCACCAATGCCGGCGAAACTTGCAAACCACTCTCGACATTGTCGAAGCCATAACTGGAATCATCAGCGGGGAGGTAGACGGCTGGATCGATGTCGAGTCCAACAAGCTCGCGAATGGCGTTGGCGTATTCCGTTCGGTTCAGCCGGTGCACACCAGGCGTGGATAGTTTCGGTTTTTGAGCAGCTGCCCGGTCCAGTTCATTTTCCAAGGCGACTGTCAGCGCTTCGTACGTAGCGTCGTTCGGCCTCGGCATGCCTTGAGGCGGCATCATGCCGGCGCGAAGCTTGCGCACCACTTTTTCCCAGGCTTCCCGGTCCTGCGCAACATGCGCAGGATCCATTTTGTCGAGCATCAAACCGGCGGTCTTCGCTCGTTGGTTATGACAAGTGACGCAGTACTGATCGATCAGCGGGCGTGGCGCCGGGTTGGTATTCTGGCCAAAACTCAAACCGGCAAAAATAATGGTTCCAGCTAAGAACAGAAGCCTCTTCATTGCGTACTCGTCCCCTCGCCCGGTAGCTTGCCATTGCGCCCAAGGACCCGAATGATCCGATCCACGGTGTCGATAAGGATATTTAGCCGCTCGTCCGTTTCTTTCTGGGCTTCGCGAAGCTGGGAGATGTCCTCAGTCAGGCGCGTGATTCCACGATGCGTTTCCTCAGCCAGGCGCGTCATTTGCGCAGTTGCGGCTTGCTGCGCGTCGGTAATGATGCGGCCAACACGGACGAGATCTTTGATGCCATCATTCTGCTTTTCGATGATCTGTTCCAGCCGGTCGAGCCGTTCTTCGGGTGTCATGGATGAAGACCATTAATACATGGACACAAGCCATGGTCAAGGATGTTTAGGTTAAGTGACAAATGACAATTGCACAGTGAAAAATGGTATGAGCGCCATGATTTGTGGAAACTATCCAAGCAATCTTCTCAACTCCTCTGCCGTACGGATGTTGTTTTGGACAAGAGTGCGGCACAAGATGCCTGAAAAATTCGCGACGGCGAAGCTAGGGCCACTGAAGTTATTTTGGACCGGCAGGCCGGGAAGGCTTCTCGGAAAAGGCGATGCCCAAAAATGTCCTTCTGATCCCATACGGCAAATATCTCGTTCGCAATCCGGATCTGGAGAAACCCCGAATACCCACGGAAAACTCCCAGGATAGGCAGGAAGACCAACGAAATCGAAGGGGGCAACCAGGATATCGACACGGCGGGTGACGTCTTCCAGGAGGACTCGATGCGTGGCTTTAACGGTGGCAAGACTCAGGTTGACCAGGTCCATTTTGTTTTCAATGCACCATTCGAGACTCTCAATGACAGGTTCAATCTTCGTTGAGAAAGAACGGTCAAAAATCTTCACCGCGTACATCTCTACCGCCGGTTCCTTTTCATATATAGCTGCGGCGACAGCCGTCCCATGTCCCAATTTATCGAGCCACTGCTCCTGGAGTGTTTGGTCGGGAGGGACGAAGGAGATCCCTCCCGCCACGGTTCCGATGTGGGAGTGAAAAGGGTTGATGCCGCTGTCGACTACTGCAACTTTGAGCACAGCTTTGTGACGAGCGAGCCGTGAAGGGCCGCGAAGGTTTGCCGAGACCTTCAGCCCTTCACCGTTCCAACATCACCGCGGGAAGACAAACAAACTGCTCGTGACATCGCCAGGTAAGTCGATGTGTTTTCCAACAGGGGCTAGGGTTTCCGTGTCCACGTAATCAATCGTGTTTCCAGCACCCGCAAGGTAAAGGTTCTTTCCGTCACTGCTGATGCTGAGCGTGGTGCGCGATCTGCCAGGGTATTCGAGTCTCTTGATGAGCCGCTTTCCCTCGAGATCGTAGACATAGAACTCGTTGAACCTCGCGTCGGCTCGGACTCCATAAGCACGCTTCCCGTCGGGGCTCACCGCAAAGCCGGAAAGTGCTACTTCCGGATTGGTCTCAAAGTAATCGAAGGATCGATTCACCAGGTTCAACTGGGCAATCCCCTGGCTCTTTTGATTCGTTGCGGGATCCGCTGAGGTGTACAGAAAATACAGTTTGCCCGGCTGGTCGAACGTTTCATAGGAGGCGCCCAAGTCGAGATAACCTGTCCCCGGAATCATGGGCCGATCCCTCAAATCGATTTTGTCCACAATTTTGAAGCTGTCAATGTCGATCATCAGGATGTCGCGGAAAATGAAATACAACGTTTTTCCGTCGGGTGAAACCCGCATCAGGCCATTGCCCGAATATTCCCGAGGCAATTCCAACGATTTCGTAATCTTCTTTTGCCGGAGATCGATCGTCACTATTTGTGGCTTCTCCACTGTGAACCGGTCTGCCTGCTTCACCGACGCGACAATAACCGAAAACAGACGGACACCGTCCGGATGCACGGCCGGATTGCGCCTTAACCGGACTGTGCGATTCCCCTCGCTCAACTTAAAAGTATCTACAACCTGGCGGGACTTGATGTCGATCACTTCAATGCCTTCGGTCTTGGAGTTGACCACAATCAACTTCGTCCGATCTGTCGAGAGCGTGATTGAGCCTGCCAAGCCATTCTTCAAAGGAATTTGGCCTTGGATTTGTCCCGTCGCCTCGTCGAGGACCGCCACTCCCGCTGGATACACCCCCACAAAGATGTTGCCATCAGAAAAGCCCAGCGAAGTGAAGAGCGGTAACGCACATAAACATATCAACAGGAGCCGTACGGTTCGATTTCTGATCATGGGAACACCAAATCAAGATTCCGCCAATCTTTCGCGGCGGCCCCGCACTTGCTGGACCAGTCGGGATAGTTGTTGAGGTGATCGGGAACCTGCGCCGGCCAGGCGCAGCCTCTGTAGCAATCATAGAGGTCGCGCTCCACGGGCTGACAGAGGTTTGCAGTTCCTCCGGTCGAATCCACTTCCCACCCGGGAGCAAAAAACAAGGAGCAACCCAGTGGGTAGACGGGTGTGTTTGGAGGACCTTGCTGAACGGCGTAGACATCACCCTGGGAAGCCATCAAGCTTTGAATTCTTCGCGCACTTCGATTTACCGGTTTAAGATGCGTCATAGCCCTTCCTTTGTTCAAAACGATCGAAGAACGATGGATTACGTTCGGAAATTTCTGCGTACGTTTCTAAACAAAAACCTATCCACGAGCGGATCCAGTCACAATAATGAAGATTCGCATGTCCGATATCGCCATAACGTACATATGCTTCGTGATAGCAACCTCCGGAGCAAAGCCCGCGCACCCAGCAAGTGTGGCATTCGGGCTTTCGGGAAATGTGGGTCTGCGCGATAGCCTCACTTCGCTTTTGCTCGTCCAGGCCGGTTCGAATGTTTCCCATGCTGTGCGTGGGGGAATCGGCAAATCGGTGACATAAGGCAATATCGCCCGAGGCCGAAACGCCAAGCAGACCCAGTCCTGCGCCGCAGGCATGATCCTTGTGAATCCCCGTGTGAATTTCCTGCAGCTCGTCGGTCATGTTGGAGAAGCCAACGTATTCTCCTTTTACCGCCTTTTCAAGGTAGTTTCTGCCCAGTTGTTTGAATTGACCGAGCATGACATCGAAGCCCGAATCACCGATTGAATAGAGCGTGTCCGGAGACGTTGTCACAGGGGCGAATCCTACCTCATAGAAGCCGATCTCATCATGGAGATGATTGAATATCGAGATGATATCGAGCACTTGAGAAGTGAGCGTCACGCGAGCGCCAATCGGTCGCGTCCGATGTCTTTGTAGCAGGCTCTTGACACGAGGAAGGATGACCTCATAACTTCCGGCGCCGTTGTGGAAAGTGCGAAAGTGGTCATGCAACTCCTTCGGCCCATCCATACTGATCGTCACACCGACATGGTTTTCCGCAAGAAAGTCAATGACTTCATCTGTCAGCAAGGTCGCGTTGGTGGTAAGGCTGAAATCGATAGGCTTGCCAATCTCTTTCGATCTCCGCTGTGCATATTCCACGGTTTTGCGGACCACTTTGAAGTTCAATAGTGTCTCGCCACCGAAAAACGTCAGCGCCAGGCGTGGCATTTTCTTCCCGCGGAGGATTAGAAACTCCACGCTCTCGAAGGCCGTCTGCTCGTCCATGAATTTGGCCGGCGCCGGCGCCGCGATGCGATCCTGTCCGTATTCGTAGCAGTATTTACAACTCAGGTTGCACTTGTTCGTGACATTCAACACCAGCGTGCTCAAGGGAGGATCGGCGACCGGCTGGAACGTCGGGATCAAGTCCACAACGTCGGCCGACAGGAGAGCACCCATCTGGTTGAGCTCGACCAGGGAGTCCACCAGTTCCTCCCGCGGAAAGCGGCCGGCAAGCAAGTCGACCACTTCCGCAGGGTTCTGCGGCCCATCTTGAAATGCATCCAGTAGGCACCCCGTCACTTCGTCAAGGCAAACCACGGCCGTGGATGGAATCAGAAACAAGAACTGGCGCCCCACGGCCGAGAATCTCCTCTGAGGCGCAAGCTGGAATTGCGTTACCGCTGGGGTAAGACTTCCTGTTGTTGCCATATGACATATAGAGGAATCGTCACGATTAGACGGCTCCTGGCCTGGACAGGCCTCTCCGCTCCTTGACCGGAGTATGTGGCGACCACATTCACATCGCCATAGTTGTTTCCATTTCCTCGCCGTTCGGGATTGGGTCCTTCGATGTTCGGTGTGAAAAAGCCCTTTTGGTCGATACTGCCGACAAAACGAACATCATCGTCGTTTAGGGTCGCGATATGTTCCTCGATCGCCCACCGCACCGGGACGGCACCCAGTTCAATGTCATCGGCAGTGCCCGGTGTGTTGTCTGGGCCGTTGTGATAGGCCACTGCTTCGAACTGCTGGTACCCCTTGGGATGTGGACCCGGATCGCCCCCCAAACGCGCCATCCCGTGTTCGGGTAGAACGCGCAGGTAATCGATCCGGTCGAACACCGCCAGAACGCGGCGTGCGGATTTGCCGCGAACGACCGCATCGCGGTAGCCCGGCACGGCATCATTTGCCACCGAAACGTCCAACGTCAAAATCGTCGGCGATGGTCGGACGGTATTAACCTTGATTCCAGGTCCCAGGTCGACATCGCGAACCGTCAGATCCGCTGGAAAATTGGAACCGTAAACCTTGAGCGTCGCTGGTTTACCCACAATGAGGCTGGGCTTGTCGGTCCCCGAAACCTGTATGTCCTGGCCGGCACGCCGAAGGAAGACCTCCATGCCGAGTTCGTCATAGCTTCCGGTGAACCAGCGGCCCCGTAAGGTTTCAAGGTCCGAGCTCAAAAGCATCACTTCACGTAATCCTTTGAACATTTCCGTTCGGGCAGTAGCGTCACCGGATCGTCCACGCCAGCTATAGCCGGCGTAAAGAATCGCACGGCCTGTCAGCGCAATACGTTCCCCATCCATAAATTCAATGGTGGTGCGTGTTCGAAACTCATCCTCGACCTTTTCCGCCTCGATGGTGGCCTGGCCGTACCCCCGGCCTTTTCCGGGGAGATACGCTTCGACCTGCCAAGTACCTTCAAGCCGGGGCCGGCGGAAGTTGGCACGCCATGCGGACCATTCGGGTGATTCAAGGAGTTGGGCACGTCCCAGATAGTCCAGGGCGCGGTCGACGGGATCCCTCGCGTCTGGCCCACCCGCGGCCGGAGCATTATTGCCGATGACTGGAATGGGACCCGGCCGTAAAAGCGCGAAGGAGCTGCTGGGGTCTGGAAGCGCAGGTGGGTTTGGCCGAATCGACGATCTGCCTGTGGAGGAAAGCGGATCCCCAATGTTTCGGAAGGCCAATTCGGTTACTGGAAAGAACGCCATATGCATGTTGACCAGGAGCTGCCATTCCTCTTTGGCCCGGCGCTGGGAAAGCACCCGGCCAAGCGAATGACAATAAGTACAAGCCTTTCCCAGGCCTTCATCGGGAATCTTCTCCCGCACCGTCCGCCGTTCGGACTCATAGAAGGCCGGCATGGCTTCCTCGCGAGCCAAACCATGACTGTCGCTAAGGTACTTGACGATTTGCCGCGCATCCTCGGGACTCACCTTGGCGCCGTGTAGCCGGACCATCCGTTTGATGATGATCTCCCAACCCTCAGGCGTCGCTCGAATGTAGGAAATTCGCGTCATCCGTCCCTGACCATCGACGGCGTGACAGGCGCGGCAGGTGTTGCGGGTCACAGTATCGGTGACGGGGATCCCCGCAGCGTTCTGTGCCTCCTGTGCGAGGGCGGGCCAAACAATTAGATGCATCCAAAATATAGAGAACAACCACCCGCGAATTTTCAAGCTGCAGCCTCCTTTCAGAATGCCTCCGGTTGGAAGAACGGGTGCTACATGTATATTTCCGTATTCATACTCCTTTTACACTTCGTCGTCAAAAAGTAAAGCGCGTGCCGAATTGAATCGCGCGCGGGCCACTGTCTTCTGCGCTCTGCATGCTGCGGATCGTACCGAACGGCTTCGTACCGACATCCAGATTGGGCACGCCATAGTTGGGATGGTTGAAGACGTTAGCCGCCGAAGCGCCAATCCGGAAGGTATAGCGTTCCTCGAATTTAAAGCTCCGGTAGATGGAAAGCGATACGACCTGAGTGCCGGGGCCAACCACGGAGCCGATCGGCGAATTGCCAAAGCGGCCGATGTTATTCGGAGGCAGCGCGAACGCCGCCGGGTTCACCCATTGATTGATGCTCCTGTTCGTGGGATATAGCGGAACGCCTGGGACCCTGTCGGCGCGCGGATCGCACCCGCCGACGTCATTGAGAAAGTTCGTGCCCGCCGGATCGGTGCCTGGAGCTAACACGCTGACATGTGGTCCGGTCTGGAACATCATCCTGCCGGCCACTTCCCATCCACTGGCCAACTGATTGACGAGCCTGTTGCTGCTATGGCTGGAGATTTCATACAGAAAGTTCGCAATCACGCGATGGTCGCGCGTGAAGGGCACCTGTCCGTAATCGATATTGGGATCGTAGCGACTACTGAGTATGCTCCCGCTCCCTCCCCCGCCCTCCCCCACGAACGACGTGGGATTCCACCCCCCGGTGTTGGAGAGGTTCTTGGCGTGGTTATAACTAAAGAGGAATTGCAGGCCCTTCGACATGCGCTTGTTTAGGGAGATGGTAAAACCGTGGTAGTTGCTGCGCCCGAAATTCTCCGCGCTGATTATTCCATCCCAAAGCGGGTAAGGACCATTCTTGATCGCGTTGCGAAATCCTATGGTATTTGCCGGCACCTGGGCCAGATTGGTGTCTACCGAC
>WNGL01005079.1_pt1 | contig 15681 bp, 10 predicted proteins | sample 5400591 | NCBI WGS metagenome assembly WNGL01 (sample SAMN13153377, study PRJNA577476) | soil metagenome | isolation source: 80 cm soil or saprolite under Garry oak tree replicate 1 | place: USA:California | collected 2016-06-15
GGCCTGGCCATGGTCATCATCATTTTCCTCTATCAGCCCGTCAAGGTCGAAGGCACAAGCATGGCGCCGCTGCTCTCCGACCAGGAACGCATTTTCATCAACAAGTTTGTGTATCGCTTCGAGCCCATCGAGCGCGGAGACGTGGTCGTCTTCTGGTATCCGCTGGACCGGTCGAAATCGTTCATCAAGCGCGTGATCGGGCTGCCGGGCGAGTTCATCGAGGTCCGCCAGGGGCGCGTGCTGGTCAACGGCAAGCGGCTGATGGAGCCTTACGTCCCGCCGCAATTCGCCGATTCGGGCAGCTACGGCCCGATCACCGTCCCTGTGGACGAATACTTCGTGATGGGCGATCATCGCATCAGCTCGAATGACTCGCGCATGTTCGGCCCGGTGGAAAACAAGTACATCTACGGCAAGGCGGTGTTTGCCTACTGGCCCGTGGACCATTTTGGCTCGATCTCGCCGCCCAGCGAGCATGTCCCATGAATCCCTGTGGAGGTCACGCTGACCGAACCATCCGCACGTCCCGCGATCCTCGCGCTCGAAGACGGGCGCGTCTTTAACGGGCGGGCCGCAGGCGCTGCGACGCGCCGCGGCGGAGAAGTCGTTTTCAACACCAGCCTCACCGGCTACCAGGAAGTTTTCACCGATCCCAGTTACGCCGGGCAGATTGTCTGCCTCACCTACCCGCACATCGGCAACGTCGGCGCCAATGTCGATGACCAGGAATCGGCCCATCCGTATATCGAAGGGCTGGTGGTGCGCGAATTTTCGGCCCTGGCATCCAATTGGCGCTCCACGGAGACCACGCAGATTTATCTGACGCGCCACAACGTGCCGGTCATCTGGGACCTGGACACGCGCGCGCTGGTCATGCACATCCGCAAGGTGGGGGCGCTGCGCGGCGTGCTTTCCACAGACGGCACGCCGGCCGAGCAACTCATTTTCGAAGCGCAGGCGCTTCCTTCGATGACCGGGCAGGAGCTCGCCGGGAAGGTCTCCTGCGACAAATCGTACGATTGGAAGGATGGCTCGATCGAGTTGGCCGCATCAGCCTGGGGAGAGCAGGCCGGGGAGGCAGAAGCGGCGAAGGAAAAGCGGCGGTTTCGCGTGGCCGCCTATGATTTCGGCATCAAGCAGAATATTTTGCGCCTCTTGGTGGACCATCACTGCGATGTGACGGTCGTTCCGGCGAAGACTTCGGCCGAAGATGTGCTGCGCTTGAAGCCCGACGGTGTGTTTCTCTCCAACGGCCCGGGCGACCCCGAGCCGGTGACCTATGCCGTCGAAGCAATCCGCAAGCTGCTGGGCCGCGTGCCGATTTTCGGGATTTGCCTGGGGCACCAGCTTTGCGGGCTGGCCCTCGGCGGAAAAACCTACAAACTGAAGTTCGGCCACCACGGCTCGAACCATCCGGTGAAGAACTTGCTGACCGGCAGCGTGGAAATCACGGCGCAGAATCACGGCTTCGTGGTGGACCCGGAATCGCTTCCTTCGAAAGACGTCGAAATCACGCACGTCAACTTGAACGATCGCACCAACGAGGGCATGCGCCACCGTTCGCTGCCGCTCTTCAGCGTGCAATATCATCCGGAGGCTTCGCCCGGGCCGCATGATTCGCGCTACTTGTTCGGCCAGTTCCTTTCATTGATGAGAGATGGAAAGTTCTCGAGCGCCCCACGGCGAGGACAGCAACATCGCTAGAGCGGTCTTGAAAGTGGCGAGTAGGCATGCCTAAGCGCAAAGACATCAAGAAGATTCTGATTATCGGCTCCGGGCCGATCATCATCGGCCAGGCGTGCGAGTTCGACTATTCGGGCACGCAGGCGTGCAAGGCGCTGCGCGCCGAGGGCTACAAAATCATCCTGGTGAATTCCAACCCCGCCACGATCATGACCGACCCGGAGTTCGCCGACCGCACCTACATCGAGCCCCTCACCAAAGCCTATCTGGAAGAAATTATCAAACTCGAACGGCCGGACGCGCTCTTGCCCACCGTCGGCGGGCAGACCGGATTGAATCTCGCCGTCGAGCTGGCCGAGGCCGGCGTTCTGGAAAAGTACGGCGTCGAGATGATTGGCGCGTCGCTGCGCGCCATCAAAGTCGCCGAAGACCGGCTGTGGTTCAAGGACGCCTGCCGCAAAGTGGGTCTCGACGTGCCCGCTTCGGCGCTGGTGAACAACGCGCAGGACGCCATGCGCCTGGGCGACCAGTTGGGCTATCCGGTGGTGATTCGCCCGTCGTTCACCCTGGGAGGCTCCGGCGGCTCGATTGCTTATAACCGCGAAGAATTTGCGGAAGCCATTTCGGCCGCGCTCGACACCAGCCCGGTGCACGAGGCGCTGGTGGAGGAGTCCCTCCTCGGCTGGAAAGAATTCGAGCTGGAGGTGATGCGCGACTTCCGCGACAACTTCGTGGTCATCTGCTCGATTGAAAATTTCGACCCCATGGGCGTGCACACCGGCGACTCCATCACCGTCGCTCCGGCGCAGACGCTGACCGACAAGGAATACCAGCGCATGCGCGACGCCGCGGCCGCCGTCATCCGGGAAGTGGGGGTGGAAACGGGAGGATCGAATATTCAATTTGCAATTCACCCGGAGACCGGACGCATGGTGGTGATCGAGATGAACCCGCGCGTGTCGCGCAGCTCGGCGCTGGCCAGCAAAGCGACGGGGTTCCCCATCGCCAAGATCGCCGCGCGGCTCGCCGTGGGGATGACCCTCGACGAAATTCCCAACGACATCACGCGGAAAACGCCGGCGTCGTTCGAGCCGACCATTGATTACGTGGTGGTGAAAATCCCCAAGTGGCAATTCGAAAAGTTTCCGGGGTCGGACCCCACGCTCGGAACGCAGATGAAGTCCGTCGGGGAAGTGATGGCCATCGGCCGCACTTTCAAAGAGGCGCTGCAGAAGGGAATCCGCTCCCTCGAGCCCCACACGCAATGGCGCGCGCCGGTGGATACCCCGGCCTCGCTCCTGCGCGAGAAACTGGCGGCGGCCCGGCCGGACCGCGTCCACTGGCTGTTGGTTGCGCTCGCGCGCGGTCTCCCTCCCGCCGAAGTGTGCGAATTGACAAAAATCGACCCCTGGTTTGTCCGGCAGCTCGAAGAGATCGTCGCCGTGAACCGGCGCGTCGCTGGCGTCACCGTGCAGACCGCCTCCCGCGAACTGCTGCGCGAAGCGAAACGCCAGGGCGCCGCGGACGAGCAGCTCGCGGCGATTTGGAAGACCACCCCCGCAACGGTCCGGCTGCAACGGGCCCGCTGGGGCATCGCGCCCGTCTTCAAGCGCGTGGACACTTGCGCGGCGGAGTTCGAGTCGTTCACGCCGTATCTTTACTCGACGTACGAGGAAGAAGACGAAGCGGACCCGCAGGCGCGCCCGAAGATTGTCATTCTGGGCAGCGGGCCGAACCGCATCGGCCAAGGAATCGAATTCGATTACTGCTGCTGCCATGCTTCCTTCGCGCTGCGGGAAGACGGCTACGAAACGGTGATGATCAATTGCAATCCGGAAACGGTTTCGACCGACTACGACACTTCCGACCGGCTCTACTTCGAGCCGCTGACCCTCGAAGACGTCCTGGCTGTCGTGGAGCGCGAAAAGCCCCAAGGCGTGGTGGTGCAATTCGGCGGGCAGACGCCGCTGAATCTCGCGCTCGAGCTGAAGCGCAACGGCGTGCCCATCATCGGGACCGCTCCCGAATCCATTGATCTTGCCGAAGACCGCAGAAGGTTTGGCCGGTTGCTCGAAGAGCTGGGCATTCCGCAGCCGCGGAATTCGACGGCGCTGATCCCCGAAGAAGCCGCGCGCGTGGCGCGCGAAATTGGTCTGCCGGTGCTGGTCCGCCCGAGTTATGTGCTCGGCGGGCGCGCCATGGTGATCGCCTACGACGTGAACACCGTGCAGGAATATGTCGCGCAGGCCGCTCTGATGGGCCCTGCCCGGCCCGTCTTGATTGATCAGTTCCTGGAAGAGGCTACGGAAGTGGACGTGGACGCCCTGGCCGACGGCACCGACGTGGTGATCGGCGGCATTATGGAGCACATCGAAGAGGCCGGCGTGCACTCGGGCGATTCCTCCTGCGTATTGCCACCGGTAAGCCTTTCCCCATCGGTCTTGGCGCGCATCCGCGACTACACCAAGCGTCTGGCTCTGGCGCTGCGCGTGGTCGGCTTGATGAACGTGCAGTACGCCATCCAACGCGACACCGTCTACGTGCTGGAAGTGAACCCGCGGGCGTCGCGCACGGTCCCCTACGTCAGCAAGGCCACGGGTGTCGCGCTGGCGAAGATTGCGGCACGGCTGATGACCGGCAAGAAGCTCGCCGAGATGCCGCTGCCGGCCGTAGAAGTGGACGGAGTGGGGGAGATTGCCGTGCGGGAATATCACGCGGTGAAGTCGCCGGTCTTCCCGTTCAATAAATTCCGCGGCGTGGACACCATTCTCGGCCCGGAGATGCGCTCCACCGGCGAGGTGATGGGAATCTCGCCGGACTTCGGCCAGGCCTTCGCCAAGGCGCAGGTTGCCGCGGGGCAGAAATTGCCGCGCCAGGGGACTCTGTTCCTCAGCGTGAACGACGGCGACAAGCGCCACGTCGCGCAGCTCGGCAAAGAACTGGCCTCGCTCGGTTTCAAGCTGCTGGCCACCCGCGGGACCAGCGCCGCGCTTAAGGCCGCCGGGGTCGACGCGGAAGCGGTTTACAAAGTCAACGAGGGCCGGCCCAACATCGTGGACCTGGTAAAGACCGGCAAGGTGGACCTGATCATCAACACGCCGCTCGGCCGGGAATCGTTCTACGATGAAAAATCCATTCGCCGCGCCGCCATTCGCTACAATATTCCCTGCATTACCACGCTCTCGGCCGCGCATGCCGCGGCTCGCGGGATCCGCGCCATGTTGGAGCACGGCTGCGAGGTCGCTGCGCTGCAGGATTTGCATCGCAATCCCGCGGCGGCGAAGCGTCAATCCACTTCTTCGGGCTGAAACATGGACTTCCACGGCATCTTTCCGCCGCTCACCACGCCGTTCGCCGCAGACGGCTCGCTGGCGCTTGATCGTCTGCGCGAAAACGTCGGCCGGTACAATGCCACGCGCCTCGCCGGCTACGCCGTCGCCGGTTCCACCGGCGAAGCGGTGCTGCTCTCGCGCGACGAAATCGAGCGCGTTTGGGACGCCGTCCGCGAAGCCGCGGCGCCCGGGAAAATTCTGATCGCCGGCACCGGCGCGGAATCCACGGCGGAGACCATCGAGCGCACCAACCGCGCGGCGGACTTGGGTTACCAGGCGGCTCTGGTCAAGACGCCGCACTATTTCAAGACGGCGCTCACCCCCGAAGTTCTGATCGAGCATTTTGAGCGCGTAGCCGACGCTGCCCGCATTCCCGTTTTGCTGTACTCGGTTCCGCAATTCACCGGCGTGGCGCTGGAGGCCCCGGCAGTCGCGCGCCTCGCCGCGCATCCCAATATCATCGGCATCAAAGAAAGCTCCGGCAATGTGCAGCGCGTGGGCGAGATTATTCAGGCCGCCCCACCCGGTTTTCAGACTCTGGTGGGCTCGGCGGGCACGTTCTATCCCTCGCTCGCTGTCGGAGCCATCGGCGGAATCCTCGGGCTGGCGTGTGTGCTGCCGGAATTGTGCATCGAGCTTTACGAACTTGCGCGGGCGGGCGAATCCGCTCGCGCGCTGGCCTTGCAGCAGCGCCTCATGCCGGCCTCGAAAAAGATTGTCAGCGAAGGCGGAGTCGCCGGAACCAAATACGCGATGGATGCCCGCGGATATTTCGGCGGCCTCCCGCGGCGCCCGCTGCTTCCGCCGAGCGAGCCGCAGAAAAAGGAAATCGCCGCGGTCCTCGCGCCCCTGACGGAAATGACAGGCATGCCGGCGCGCATGGCCCGTTCCTGATCGTGCGCTGTTACTTCCAATATCCGCGCGCGTCTAATCATTGAGCCCGTGAGCCCACAATGACCTGTTCGATTGTGGTGCGCCCCATGTATCATGGTGAGTCTGATGAAGTGTAAATGTCTCCCGGCGAATGCTGTTCCGCACGTGACTCCCTTCTACGCCGCCTACCTCGAAGATTTCCCCCGCGTGTCCCAGTTCTTCCGCCATCCTCCCTCGGTCGAAGGCATCCGGGCGGCCGCGCGCGAAGTGGCCCTCCGCGACGATGCTCGCCGAAGCTTGGTGGAGGTCTTGCGCGAGCAGAACCGCCGTTTCGGCAGCGGCCCAGCCGTTTTTCAGAATATTGACCGCCTGGCGGGCGGCGCCGCGGCCATCGTCACCGGACAGCAAGTGGGACTGTTCACCGGGCCGAGTTACACGATTTACAAAGCGCTGGCGGCGTTGCGCGTCGCGGAGGAAATCACCGCCGGAGGTTTGCCGGTCGTCCCGGTTTTCTCGCTGGCCACCGAAGACCACGACCTTGCCGAAGTGAACCATTGCTTCTGGTCCGCGCGCGAAGGTCTGCGGCGCTTGGAGCTGCCGCTTCCCGGTGCGGAGAACCGCAGCGTGGGCGCGCTGCACCTCGGTGAGAGTGTCGCGGGTCTGGTCCAGTCCGCCGCGCAAGGCCTCGAAGGGCCCGACGCGGCCTGGGTTGCGGATTTGCTGCGGGAGTGCTATCGCCCCGAAGAAACCCTCGGCAGCGCCTTCGCCAAACTCTTCGCGCGCTTGTTCGCGGATCGCGGCTTGATCCTGCTCGACCCTCTGGACGCGCGGTTGCACCGCCTCGCTGCTCCTCTATTCCGGCGCGCGCTCGAAGAGCACGCCGCGGTGACCGGCGATTTGCTGGCTCGCGGAGAAAAACTGGAGAGCGCCGGGTTTCATTCGCAGGTAAAAGTGACGCCGGACAGCACGCTCTTGTTTGCCAATATCGAAGGCCGGCGTCTTCCCGTGCACGCCAAGGGCGCCGGATTTGCTGTGGGCGCGCGGGAATTTTCACTTCCCCAACTGCTGGAATGGCTCGACCGCGAGCCGGAGTCCTTTTCGCCCAACGTCCTGCTGCGTCCGGTCATGCTGGACGCTCTGCTGCCCACCGCCGCCGCCGTCGCGGGGCCTGCGGAGACCGCTTACCTCGCGCAGAGCGCCGTCGTGTACGAGCGCCTGCGCGAAGCCATCCCGCGCCGCATTCCGGCCATCCTTCCGCGCGTTGCGTTCACGTTAGTGGACGCCAAGTCCGCTTCGCTTTTGGAAAAATACCGGCTCGACGTCGCCGACGTGTGGAAAGGCCGCCAGCATTTGCGCAAGAAAATGGAGCAGGAGTCTTTGCCGGAGTCCTTGATGCGCGAATTCGATGCCGGCGAAAAAGCCCTCGACGCTCTGCTGAACAACTTGGAGCAGCCGCTCGAAAAACTGGACAAAACCCTCCTCGGCACCCTCGAAGCCGCCGGAAACAAAATGCGCTATCAATACGCGAATCTCCGCGCCAAGGCCGGACGCGCCCAGGATTTTCGTGCCGGCATTCTCGACACGCACGAACGCGCGCTCAACGATGCGCTCTATCCCGAGCATGACTTGCAGGAGCGCTCGCTGTGCCTGCTCCCGCTGCTGGCGCGCCACGGCCGCGGCTTGCTCGCCGAACTCGAACAGCACGCCTCGCTAGAATGTCCCAACCACAAGCTGGTTTTCCTGGACTGAAACGTATGCTCCGAAAAAAACCGCAGGACAGTTTCGCCGATTTCACAGGAGATCCCATGAATCCCATGAAGCTCTTCGGCCCCGCCTTGTTGGTTCTTGCATTCGCGATGACATTTTTGTCCGGTCCAGCCGCGGCGCAAACCTCGGCCACGCAAAGCGCGCCGGGCAAAACCTCGCAGGCTCCCGCAAAGAGCGCTCCGCATTCGGCCGCGAAGAAGCCTGCGTCGGCATCCGTTTCGCGCGCCCTGAAAACGCAAAAGGAAAAAGCCAGCTACGCCATTGGCATGAATGTCGGAGCCGGCCTGCGCAGGCAATCGGTGGACATTGACGCGGCCATTTTCGTGCAGGGATTCAAAGACGCCCTGGCCGGCGGCAAACTCCTCCTCACCGAAGACGAAGCGCGTGCTGTCCTCACGCAAATGCAGACCGGCCTCAACGTGAAACGCGAGGAGGCAAGCAAGCGCGCCGGCGGCGCCAACGCCACGGAAGGCGAAGCCTTTCTCGCCTCCAACAAAACGAAACCCGGCGTCGTCGCCCTTCCCAGCGGCCTGCAATATAAAGTCCTCGTTCAGGGCGCCGGCCCCAAACCCGCTTTGACGGACACCGTCGTCTGCAATTACCGCGGCACGCTCATCAATGGCACGGAGTTTGACAGCTCCTATAAACGCGGCGAGCCTGCCTCCTTTCCGGTCAGCGGAGTGATTCGCGGCTGGACCGAAGCGCTTCAGCTCATGCCCGTCGGTTCCAAGTGGCAGCTCTTCATTCCCCCTGCGCTCGCCTATGGAGAGCGCGGCGTCGGCGCCGACATCGGCCCCAACGCCACGCTCATCTTCGAAGTCGAGCTGCTCTCCATCAAACCCAAATAGCCGCGCCTCGTTTTTGAGTGCGGATCGGAGCGAGACCCGAGCCCCGTCTTCGCAAGTCCGGCTCGGTCGAGGCTAGGGAACTGCAGCGGATCGAACGCCTCTGGAGCCGTCAATTCTGCTTCTTCCTGCTGATGTCGCAAATCATGTCGGAATGGATGTTCAGACCGATGTTGGTCATGTTGTAGAGGTGTTCGCTGGCGACAAGCCAGACGATCTCGCAGATCTCGCGCTCGGAATAATAACGCGACATCCGGCCAAAAGTGTCCGGGTCAACCTTTTTTTCCTTCGTCAGCTTGGTTACATAGTCCAGTGCGGCGCGCTCGGCATCGCTAAAGAGCGGGCTTGTGCTGTATTGCTCCAGCGCATCGAATTTGGCTTCATTCATCGACGCTTTGATCGCGAAAGCCCGGCCAATATCCATGCAGAAAAGGCAAATGTTGGTGCGCGCCACCTGCTCACGGATCAGCATGATAGTCTCTGGCGGCAGGAGCAGCTTCTTATCCAGCTTGCCGATCTTCGTATAGAACAGACCGAAGGCCAGCGGTAACCGTGCGGTATGCACTTTCAGCGGTGTCAGCACCCTGCCGAATTGCCGGCGCGTGAAGTAGTACGCCAGCTTCATCATTAACCCCTTGGGCTTTTCGATGGGAGGAAGAAATGTATCCATTTTCCTGCTCTCCTCTTCGCTCAGAAACGCCATTCTACCCCAAGGATCCGCCCGCCGCCGTCACCGTTTGACTCTTAAGGGCTCGGGTTTAGAGCTGACGCCCGCAAAGAGGCCAGGGCGACTTGTTGTTGACACGAGCGCGCAGGAGGGCTAGGCTCTCGGCCCAAGGGGAAGCTCAAAAACGGAAATTCCGACTGAGGAGGTGTTCCTATGTTCCGCAAAACCCTGTGGGCCCTGGCCGCATTCATGTGCTTGGCCGCGTCGGCGGCGGCGCAAGCGCCGGGTGATATCCTCGATGTCTTCACCGTGAAGGTGAAGCTCGACAAGGGCGCTCAATTCAACGCCGCAGTCAAAAAAATCGTGGCCGGCAACCGGCAAAACAAAGGCACCAACTGGGTGGCCCTGGCCCAGGAGTACGGGCCCGGACAGGTCATCCGCTTCGTCAGCATCCGCGCGAACTTCGCCGCAATTGAAAAAGACAATGAAGCCTTCATGGCCGCGATGGTCAAGACCTATGGCGAATCCGTCGCCGAGCAGATTTTCCGCGATGCCGATTCCTGCATGGAAAGCTCCCAGACCGAACTTCGCCGGCGCCGCTGGGATCTGAGTGCCAACGTGCCGGCGGACCCTGCCGGCGTCAACAAGCTCATCGGCGAGTCGCGCTGGCTGCAGACCGTCACGGTGCGCGTCCGCCCGGGCCATGGGCCGCACTTCGAGGAACAGATCCGCGCCATTAAGGCCGCCCAGGAAAAAGGCGAGGCCAAGGTTACTTCGCTGGTGTCGCAGGCCGCCTTCGGCCAGAACGGCGCTGTCTATTACATCAGCACGCCCCGGAAGTCGCTCGGCGAGATGGATAGCGCAGTCCCGCTTCCTCAATTGCTCGGCGCCGAGGGCTACGAAAAGTTTAACAAAGCCGTTTCCGAATCCGTCCTGACCGTCGAATTCACCATCAGCCGGTTTGCGCCCGAGTTCAGCAATCCTCCTCAGGAAGTTGCCGCCGCGGCGCCCGACTTCTGGAACCCCAAGCCGGCAGCCAAGAAGCCTGCCGCCAAGAAGCCTGAGTAGCGCTCGGCGTAACTAACCCGGGGCGCATCCCGGTGATCTAGCATAAGGGTTCTCTTTTAGAACCATGTCATAATCACTTGGTTTCGGCCCAGGAAATCACTTGTCCGGTAAGCGCGTTACTCGGGCGTTTGGACCGCGCGCATAACCCGCCTAGGCTCTTCCTAAACTCAGATGTGCTATAACCTTCGCCATGACCCAGCCCGCGCAAGCCCCAACCGACCCCCGACGGCGCTTATCAAATCAGCTCATCATAGCAGCCGTCGGCATGGTGCTGTCGGTTATCGTACACTTCACTCTGCCTAAGTCACCGGGACAGTCTTTCTTCGAGTCCCTTTCACATTTGCAAGGAAACGGCCCGCAGTTCGTGTGGATGCATTTTGTAGTGAGTTATTACATGTAAGTAGCTGCGTTTCTCGGTATGGTTCTATTCGCAGTTTATAGTCGCGGTCCACGTGCTTGGATTTTTGCTTTCTTATTGGGCGGCGCGGTTCCTGAGTTGTTCATCTTTCATTGGCTAAAGTAAGGCGGGTCACTCGGCACTTGTGCGGCAACCGCGTTAATCGGGAGTCCTGCCGAAAATAGCATTGCGGAAATGTATGCTGGGCCTGAGGTTTGGTCTTCAATTCACGCCAAACACAGAAAAAGTGTAGATGAAGTCCGGGCGTGCATCGCCGCGCGCATCCGAGACGCGGACAAAGAAGGTGACGGGCGAAGTCCCCGAGCCGGGAACCTGGAAAGCGTAGTAGTTGCCAGACAAAGCCGAATATTGGCTCCCCGGAAGCCTGTTGACGCACGGAAGGTTGTTCACTTGTCCGGGCAAAACCCCATAATAGCCACAAGTTTGGTAGCGCGTTCCCGTGGAATCGACAATCTCGAGCACGGGCTGCATAGAATTGGGCTGGGGCGGCTGCAGGAAATCGTTGTTTGGTGCTGTGTAGACCTGCACGATAGAGCCGGGCGCTGCGCTCGCCGAATATACGTCTACGTCTGGCCCCGCGGAGCTGGGATCACTATAAGGGCTGATCGAAGCCAAGAGGCTCATGTTCGACACTGGAGTGGCAGTCGCAATGGTGTCATTCCGCGTCATCTGGCCGCGATCTTTCACGGTCAGGGTCAGTTGCTGCGAAGTTGTCTGATGGAGATTCCCGGTATTACCGTCGGATATTGTCAAGGTGAAAGTGTACGCCCCCGCCTGCGCGGGTGACCCAGAGACCGTTCCATTTCCTCTGATGGTGCTAAAGATCATGCCTGGGGGCAAGGACCCTGACGACACACTCCATTGGTAAGGGAAGGCTCCCCCGGCGGAGGCAAGTCCGAGCCAAGTTGTGCTGCCAGTTGCTATCGTGGGCAATGAGCTGGTCGGAATGGCGAGTTTGCCAAACACCTGAAGAACAAAGTTGAAGTAGGTAGCCCTCTGCGGTGGATTACTGCTGTCATGCACGGAAATATTGGGGCTCGTATAGCTCGCGCCGCCAGCCGTGCCGCTCAGCGTTCCCGTTGCAGCGTCGAAGGCGAAGCCGGGAACAGGTCTATCTATGGCCCAAGTATAGGGCGGAATACCGCCGCTCGCCGGAAACGTAGCCGAATAGCTTTGATTGTAGAGAATTTGAACAAGGCCAGGTCCGGTGATGGAGAGCGGATCACTGATTCGTATCTGGAAATTCTGCGTTGCAGTATTAGGCGTTTCGTACGAATCAGCCACCTTCAGGGCGAATTGGAACGTGCCATCCTTGGTGGGAATCCCGGTAATACTAAAGCCAGACGAAGTTGAAATGGTGAGGCCATCCGGCAGTGCTCCGCTTGCAAGCTGAAGCGTGTATGGCGCTCGGCCCCCGGAAACAAAAATGCTACTAACGTAATTTAGACCCCGCGCGAAGTCTGGAAGCGTTGTGGTCTGGAAAGAGAGAGGCGGCTGGACGTTAAGACTGACAAAGGGACTTATCGTCGCGGGAGTGGAAGCGGAATCAGAAATTACCACCATAAAGAAGTCAGCATTCTGCAAGCTAGCTGTCGGGGTCCCTGAGACCTCGCCAGTAACAGGGTCCAGAGAAAAACCAGCCGGCAGAGTGGCGTTTTGGCCGAGGGCAAAGTGATAGGGAGGCGTACCTCCCCCAGGCCTGATGAACTCCGCATAGGCAACATTCTGGACGGCATCCGGGAGTGTGCTGTTCGGCAGTACCAAGTTGTTTTGCACTTGAAGACTGAACGACTGGGTCGCATGCATTTGTGTTTGCCCACTGTCGGTGACTTGTACCGAAAAACTGTAAGAACCGGGGGTAGTGGGCGTTCCTTGCACCAGTCCCGCGGTATTGCCATTGGAACTTAGCGTAAGTCCAGGTGGTAGTGGACCTGATCCGGTAGTCAATGTGAAATTGAATGGCTGGACGCCTCCCGTCACTGCCAAGTAGAAGGAATAGTGTAGGGCGATGTTTCCATTCGGGAGTGCGGGACCCACTGAAAAAGCGAGTGGCGCCGCAGCAATCAATTCCAGTTGCGCGCTGGCCGTTGCTCCCTTTGAGTCCTGAACCTGGAACTGCCCCCCCGCTATCCCCGGTGCGAACGTGGTTGGTGTTCCGCTTAGCACGCCGCTTGGGCTCAACGAGATTCCGTCCGGCAAGTGTCCGAGACCCTGGGGCATACTCCAGGTGTATGGAGGCGAGCCTCCGCTTGCCTGCAAAGTGACCTGGTAGGGCTGCCCCACAATTGCTTCCGGTAACGGAGAAGTCGTAGTAATTGCCAGCGCTGGAGGTGGGGGAGGCGGTGGCGGAGGTGGACCGGAAGCACTTCCCCCTCCGCAGCCGGAAAACGCAAGGGATGTCAAGATAGTGGCCACGAGCAAGCAGCGGTTTGTGTGCAAGCCCCTCACGTCGTTTGCCGTTCCCTGATAATTTGCTCTCGTCGGAGCCAGATCGGCTGCAGATAAGGTGCCAAGAGAGATGCGCTCTCAAATGCATCGAATCGCGGCTGAGTCCCTTGCAGGGTGATGTTGAAGAAAGTTGTGGCGCCGGCAGTAACACTGACTGTGGCCGCCAAGGAATAGGTCCCCGGTGCAGGGATTGGAGGATCAAGCGACCCGACGCTCGACCCTCCCGCAAACCCCGCAAAGACCGACTCCACCTGCAGCGTGTATGTGCCGGGCGGCAGTGGGATTTCAAAATGTCCAATCAATGCCGGATCATGCGAACCGAAGGGATCTCCAAGATTGGAGCACGTTTGCGCCGTGGGCATAGCCGGATTCACACACGTCACGGTTTGTCCCGGATTTCCGGTAAACAGAAATCCGGAAACGGCAGAGGCCGCATTGCGGCGCGGCAAATTCACGTTGCGTGCGATGACGTTCACTCCCTGGGCGGGAGTCACGCCATCCGAGAAAAGCACTGTTCCGGTGATTGTTCCGTAAGCCGCATTGAAACTTGTTTTACCCGCCGGTGGGGGAGATAGAACCGGGTAGAGCTTTGAGATCCATGCGGCGTCATCCACAGCGAGGATGGGCAATCCAGCGGTCGTCCTGGCGGTGCAAAGCCCTAGAACGGGAAACATCAGTGGCATTCCTGCGTTGTCGTCCGTCGAGCAGTTCGGGACGCCGGTATTGATGGCGTTGAGCAGAACATCCACATTGATTTGCGAATGTCCTAATCCCAGAAAATGCCCGAACTCGTGGGTGAAAGCCTGATCAAATTCCGCCGCCGTCAGCTCGAAATTATTTGCATTTGGATTGTTGATTCCATCCTGAAATCTTCCGTTCAGGATTGCCCCGGCCGAAATGATTTTTCCGGTCGTCGCGTTGAATGCACACTGAAAAGCGAATCCGATGACTTCAGGCGGCAGACCCAACCCATCGAAAATGCTCCCGTCCGCGTCAAACAAAATCGGGCTTTGTCCGCCGCCGTTGCAGGAATTCGGATCTGGGGCTTGTCCGCTCACGTCGCCAGCCACTGTCAGGAAGTCGTTGACGGTTTTCACATCACCGTTTGCGGGAAAGCTGCCCACCGCCAAAAGGCCGCCGCCATTGGTGATTGTGAGATTTGCGGTGGGCACCGCTGACCAGTTGGCGAACATATTCTGCACGCGCGTTACGCCCTGCGCGTTATTAATGACCACGGGGCCGCCATTGGGCTGCTGGCTCAGAGGTCCGTTGTCCACTCGATATGCTATCGGTTTGGTGTTATCCCAAAGCAAGGGCGCGCCGGAGATGCCCTGCGTTGGCCCACCCACCGCCAGTGGTCCGCCCGCGAACGCGACATCCGCCGGCGAGAGCAGGAAGCTCAGCAGCACAGCCGCGCTCCTGGTCCACAATCCGGCAGATTTTCTCCGTGCGCTCATTTCGTGGAATCGGCAGCCGCAATTGTTCGAATCAAGCTTTTCAGATGCTCAAGCGAAACCGGGCCCGTTCCCCGTTTCGTGATCATCTCTCGGACTTCCGGGGCAACGGGGATACTCTTGGCCTGCAACTGGGAATTCAATCCGCGGAACAGACCGGCGTTGCCGAACCCGTTCGTTGCCGACAGTTTTCCTGCTCCCTGAGGCTCGATGAGAAACCGTCCTTGCTCCATTCCTGCGGGGCTCGTCAATCCAAACTTGCTCGGCTTGATGAGCACTAGTAGTACGTGCTGTCCCGTCCGGTATCCCAGGTATTGTTGCTGATCCCGTTTGTCAATCACGGCTTGCCGGAATGTGAGCGTTCTCAGGTTTTCGCCCTTCAACGTCTCTTCTACTTGGAGCGTTACTACGACGGTCATGAGATTCTTTAATTGTTCGTGGGGTTCCAGTGCCACGCTAGTGACCCATCCCTGCACGACCATTTGTGACTCTATTACGAGTTCTCCGAGGTTTCTAGGAAGCGTGATGGCCCTGCTTTGTGCAGAAGCCGGGACGGCGAGAGGCAGAGAGCTGGCGCAGAACCACAGTATCGCGAAGTAAAAAGACGTGCTTCGATAGAACTTGCCCGCTTGAGAAGGGAGGGGCTTCATGGCAGAACTGCATGACCCATTAAGATTCGCAGCAAACTAAGAGCGAGACTATCTCGCTTGATTCATGAAGTCAACCGTCAACCATTAACACAAGGCGAACCCGAATTCATTGCATTCCTTTGAGAACAAGACTCACCCAGTAGCACACTACCAATCCCAGCGTTCTGACGGTTTTTTCCGTTGGTACTCGCAAAGATGGTATGAACGTTTGCCGATGTTACCTTCAGGAAGAAAGCAAGCGAGTGAAGGTACCGAATGTACTGAGAAAAGCTCCTGCTTTCGGAAGCCGGAAAATTGTGAAGCAAGGCGCGTCCTCGGTTCTAAGTGCCCGATTAGTCGGATTACCGGACATCTCTAACAATGTCGGCTCTGTCAACCAGTTTTTGAGCAGACTTCTCCATTCACTTAAAAGAGTTTTTTGTTTCGCTCTTTTTTGTTTTCTTACTTCGCTGCATTGACGACCACGGCTCGCTCGT
>WNGL01005080.1_pt1 | contig 15680 bp, 10 predicted proteins | sample 5400591 | NCBI WGS metagenome assembly WNGL01 (sample SAMN13153377, study PRJNA577476) | soil metagenome | isolation source: 80 cm soil or saprolite under Garry oak tree replicate 1 | place: USA:California | collected 2016-06-15
TGTGTTGTGCAAGGCTACTATGAAGTAATCCATCGAACGCCTGTGATAGAGCCAATCGTTAGTTGATTTCGCTGATGCTGAATTTTTGCCAATGAAGCCAGACCGGATCTGGCTTCATTGGCAAAAATTCAGAACAAGGCAACTACATTAATTCGCTCGTGCAATCTCCCGCTCTCCCCGAGATTCCTGGCTTCCCTTCTTAGCCTCCAGATACCACTTCACACCCTCTGCTACACCGTGTGCAATATCAAATTCTGGTGCATAACCAAGCTCGCGGCATGCTTTCTCAATTGAGAACTGCTGATCTCCAGCGAGCAAGGTCACTCCATACGTGGTCACTGGAGGCGGTGCAGCTTTGCGACGCCCCAGAGCCTGCCATACTAGCTCGGCAGTGCGCCCAGCCGCGTAGAGCGGAAAATAGGGGACCCGACGTGAAACGTGTGGAACATGCAAGCAATCGGCGATCGTATTCAAATATTCGGCCTGTGTTATCCGCCGATCATCGGCTATCGTATAGGCTCGACCTATCACCTCATCACCAGCATCACCAGCTTTGATCAGCCCCTGTGCCACATCACGCACATAAACAACAGGCACGATATTTTTGCCAGAACCAATTATGAAGCCTTTGCCAGACTCTACCAGGGCTACAAACCGACCAAAACTCGCTGTATCGCGAGGACCATAAATCCAGGCGGGACGAACAATTACCACTGGTGCCCCACGATCCTTCACGAGGTTCGCAATTAACTTCTCACCAGCAATTTTGGTGCGACTATATGGATTGTCCTCGGCATGAAACGGATGATCTTCGGTGATGATGCCGTGGAGGTGATGCCCATAGACCGTGATTGAACTCGTATGGACGATGCGCTGCACTCCGGCATCCATTGAAGCCTGTACCAGGTCAACCAGTCCACGCACATTGATCGCCCTGTAGACATCTTCCAACCCCCAGGGCCCCGTCTTCGCTGCAACATTGTATACCCGCTGCACACCCTGCACTGCACGCTTGAGCGACTCTGGCTCAGTTAAATCCCCATGCACAACCTCGACCCCCGTCAGTTTGTGCAGACGACTTGCTTCCTCTACTGGTCGCACCATGGCTCGCACTTCATCGCCACGTTCCACTAACATATCGACAAGATGGCCGCCCAGGAAACCAGCGGCACCCGTTACTAATACTTTCACTCATATTACTCCTTCTTCGCTTTCTTTACCTGGTATCTTAATATTCTCAGGTTTCTAACGGGAGTATAACAAGTGGGCAAAATGTGCGCAAGAAAATAAGAGTGTTGGGTGTATTTGCCCCGCCTTAGTGGTGCATTCGGTAAATCCTGGGAAATCGTAGGGGCCGATTTATCGCGCCCACTGCCGATTTATCGGCCCTGGGTCTCCTCCACGTATTTAGCAAATGCACCACTTAGTACGCCAACTGATAAAGTGCAGTGGTCAGCACCGTTGCACCGCGAACGGCGTCCTCCAGGGTTGTATATTCCAGGTCACTATGTGAGCGACCCTCTACGCTTGGAACAAATAGCATGGCGGTGGGCACATATCGTGCCATTAACTCACTATCGTGTCCAGCCCCGCTCGGCATAAACCTCCACGTCGCGCCACAAGCCTCCGCTGACTTTACAAGCACATTCTGGAGTCTATGATCCATCTCCATCGGCAGGCTATTTCTCCCGGTCTCGATAGACACAGAGAGTCCCCGCTCCTTTGCGATGTCTTCGCACCGGGTGCGAATAGCGTTAGCGAGCCGTTGCTTCGTTAGCTCATCAGGGTGGCGCAGGTCTACAGAAAAGCGTACCAGTCCCGGCACAACGTTTATAGCGCCGGGCCTGACATCCCACTTCCCCATTGTTACTACCGCCGGTCGCCCTTCCTGCTCAACCATGCGCGTGATCTCTACGGACATCAGCGCAGCTCCCTGAATTGCATCGCGTCGTAGATCCATAGGGGTTGTCCCCGCGTGATCTGCCCGACCCTCTACCGTGATCAACTGATGTAGGATACCCGTAATGGCTTCCACAATCCCAATGTCTATCTTCTCGTCATAAAGGATGCGACCTTGCTCGATATGGAGTTCGAGAAAGGCCGCGAGATCATAACGAGTAGCCTCCTGGTAGCGCTCAGAAGGCAAACCCACACTCCGCATCGCCTCGGCAATTGTCACACCATCATCATTACGCAGGGTATCAAATTCCTCTCCCTGGATCAACCCTAACATGCCTCGTGTCCCCCAATAGTGGGCCTGGAAGCGACTACCCTCCTCCTCGCACAAGGCCACCATTTCCAGGGAGTGTTGCGGTTTTCCTATTTGCTCATGCAGGGTACGCAGTGCCAACAGCGCTGCCAGGACGCCGAGTGCACCATCGAACTTGCCTCCCAGCTTTACGGTATCGATGTGGGAACCAGTGAGGATTGTGCGCTCATCATCCTTCGTGCCACGAAGCCGTCCAAACAGATTCCCCATGGCATCCTCACGTACTTCCAGGCCAGCAGCATGTATCCACTCAGCTAATTGCTTGCGAGCGTCTGCCCATGCCGGGCTATATACCGGTCGCACAATACCCCCCTCGGTTTGCCATCCAATAGCGCCAAGGGTTTCTAGATAGTGTTTCAGTAGTGATGGCTCAAGCGGGAAATTCGCAGTGATCTCAGCCATACATTTTCTCCTATACGAACATTCGAGCCAGGATGGGGCATGCCCCATCCTGGCTCGAATGTTCGCTTCTATCCCTTGACTACAATCACAGGCTTCAGTCGAGCTACCAGCTTCGCCAATCCGGCATTATGCACCACATTCACCACCTGTTGTGCATCTTTATATGCCTGCGGAGCCTCCTCTGCCAGCAGGTTCTTGCTATGCACACGTACCGTCACACCTCTTGCCTGCAACTGATCGAGCAACTCACGGCTGCTAATCGACTTCTTGGCAGCTGTGCGGCTCTGCCTGCGCCCGGCACCATGGCAGGTTGTGCCGAAACTCTGCTCCATTGAGCCTGGTGCACCAACCAGCACGAATGAGTAGCGCCCCATATCTCCTGGAATGAGCACGGGTTGTCCTACCGCACGATACTTCTCCGGTACTTCCGGATGATTGGCAGGGAAGGCACGAGTTGCTCCCTTGCGATGGACACACAGTCGCTGCATCTCTCCATCGACTTCGTACTCTTCCATCTTGGCGATGTTATGGCACACATCGTAGACCAGCGGCATATCTTTGGGTCGAGCCTTGCGTCCAAACACAGTCGCGAAAGCCTGGCGCACTCCATACATCAGTAACTGGCGGTTGGCCCAGGCAAAGTTCGCCCCACAGGCCATTGCCGAGAGGTAGGCTTTCCCGATGTCAGACTGCAAGGGCAAACAGGCCAACTGGCGGTCTACCAGGTGGAAGCCAAAGTCCTTCTGCTTTGACTCCGCGAGCTTGATGAAGTCCTCGGCAATTTGATGCCCAAACCCGCGTGAGCCACAATGAATCGTTACAACGATTTGACCAACTTGACCAATACCCATAGCTTCGGCAGCCTCTTGATCATAGATGTGATCGACGATCTCCACTTCACAGAAATGGTTTCCTGAACCCAGGCTCCCAAGCTGCTTCATGCCACGCTGTATTGCTGTATTTGAAACAGTATCGGGATTGGCACCAGCCAGGCCACCAAGCTCCTCGGTGACCTCCAGGTCATCGACAAAACCATATCCTTCCTCAACTGCCCAGGCGGCTCCTCGTTCCATTACAGCCCGCATCTCACCAACGCTCAACTCACGCATACCCTCCCCACCTACACCAGAAGGTAGGTTGCTGAACAGTTCATCTGCCAGCTTATCAACCTTCGCACGTACCTGGTCATAAAGCAGATCGGAGGCGACCAAGCGCACTCCACAGTTGATATCAAAACCGATGCCGCCAGGAGAGACGACGCCATGTTCGGCATGTGTCGCAGCTACACCACCAACTGGAAAACCATAGCCCCAGTGAATATCAGGCATTGCCAGCGAATAACCCATAATTCCGGGCAGGGTCGCCACGTTTGCCACCTGTTGTAAGGCATTATCCTGAATCATCAACTCAATCAATTCATCATCGGCATAGACCATCCCAGGAACGCGCATCTCTGGATTGTAACGCTCTGGAATACGCCAACGATAGCTATCTACTCGCTCCAGGGGAATCTTCTCCCCAGACTTGCTCATGAGAAATCCTCCTGATGAACACCTGCATAAACGCTCGGAGACAATCAGTTCTGAAAACAATTACAATAGTCAAAATGAACACGCAGAATTGAGCTTGTTAGAGGCACTGTATCGGCAAAAACGCTCGTAGGGGCCTGCTTCCCTATCTAAGCAAATGAAGACTGAACGTGTCAAATGTCAAAGATGATACGGGCCTTGTACCCTTCATCGGTATGCTCTACAGCGGCTTCATGCCAGGTGACAGCTTTGATGGCACTGCTTAGATCATGACGCTGTGCATCGTAAGGCTCACCGGAAGCGCGGCCCTTGAGGTGCATCCCCGTTTCACTCTCAGTGAGGCTGTCGATTTCAAACTGGCGAAAGAGGAGGAACTCAGTATCGAACAGGAAAACGAACTCATTCAGCCATGCAATCAGCAGCGAGACAGCATCGTGGCCTTCTACCGCAATTTCTCGCGTGACCGAGGCATGTATCTGCTCGAGAGGCACCACCAGGCTTTCCATACCCTCGGCTGCGTGGATGAACAGTTCCGGCAACGTCTGCCCAAAGGCATGCAGGCCAATATCTGCTGTATGGTCGAATACTTCGTAGGGTGGCTGCGTCATTGCACCTTATGTGACGCAGCCACTACGGCACTCGACATTTGTTTTCGTTTGTCTTGCATGGCTGCACTCTTCCCTTTCCTTTTCCTGTGCGGTGGATTATTCTGTTGACATGTTACTTGATGGTTTGCGATTTGTCAAGGATGAATTTTTATCTGGTCAGCTCACCAAATCATTGATGGTGCATCAAGAGAAGTAGGCGAGGCTTGCGTGGTTAATACAGACAAGCAGCAAGAGGTTCGACGAGCGCTTCACATTCTTGGCCGAACTCAGTCAACCAGTGACCAGTCACGAATTCCAGGACGCCTGTGTCAGTATGCAGGAGGGCCATCGTTCCTTGTTGCAGCGTTCGTGAGGGATCATGCTGTCTTGGCTTGAGCTTGAGCAGACCGCCGAGCTGATTTAATCCCAAAGAGGTGGTGGGTCCATACTGCTTTGGTCCAAGCATCGTGTGCAGGTGCCCGGCCAAGTGATAACGAGGTTGGATCGTCTCAATCAACTTGCTGACGAGTGACGAACCCTGGGTCTGACCATAAAAGCCGGTGCTACTACCGTAGGGCGGCTCATGTGTGATAAGCACATCCACCTCGCCACCTTTGGTTCCTAGCAGGGCAGTAAATGCTGCGGGATCATGTTCAGTGCCTTCTTTCCCACGTTCTGGATGCTCGACGCCACCGAAGAAAGCCAAATTCATTCCACCACAGTGGATGATCGTTCCATCAGGGATGTAGTGAAACAGGTCAAAAGGATCAATGGGGATCGTCTGGTTCTGCACCCCCTGCGACAACTGGCGCAGCCATGCTGCCTCGTCATGATCTCCACGCAGGAAGTAGATGGGCTGCTGTATCTGTTGACGCATCCCTCTCAGATGCGCCGCGAGCTGATTCTGGGCGTACAACACTCTCAAGAAATCGAATTGAGCAGGATTGTTTGCTGGATAGCGTAAGAACACATTGATGTCCTGAGTCATCTTCTCCAAGCGTTCGGCTCCAAAATCACCAACTTGAATCACCATGTCTAGTACCGTACTGGTACGCTTCTGCCAGGTGACGACTGCTGCTAGGAGATGGTAGACTCGTCCATGAATATCGCCAAAAAATGCGATGTTCATTCCTCAGGTCCTTCTTTCCTTAGTTTCTCTCCGACTTTGCAAACGCGTGATGGAGGATCATGTCTCATTGTACTTCTTCTCCTCATAATCCCGATTATGTGGAATTGATCTGGACTGCGTAATTTTCCCCTCTCAAGCTTTTGATGGTGACGAACTTCGCTTCTAGCTGTCAAGAAACTCCTGGATGAGGTTGTTGACGAGATCGGAATGATCGTAGATCAGGACATGAGAGCCATCAGCAATCGCCTTGACTGTCACTTTGGGGACGAGTTCCTTGAGGTAGTCAAAGGTATAGGTCCGGATCGGACCTGAGCCAAACGCTTCTCGCTCTCCGTAGATCAGCAGTGTCGGAACTTGGATGGGAGGGAGCAGGTCTTCATCGTCGGCCTGCTGAAGGACCTGTCTCATCTCACCAAATAAGGCGTGATAATACTTCAGACTACAGTCCAGTGCCCCCGGCTGCGACCAGGCTTCGATGTAGATTTGCTTGTCCTGCTCGGTGAACGTGCCGGGTTTGAGTCCCTGTGCTTCTCCCAGCTCGCTGTAAACCAGATGTGCATAATTGTTCTCGGCGAGCCACTCGGCAAAATCCGGCTGAAGAACGTACTCGATGTAGTCAGGCTCCTTGTGTTCTTCAGGATGCCGACGCAGTGAGCGTCGATACACGTCAAGCGGCCAATTGCAGATAGCGATGAGCTTCTCCAGCAGGTCTGGATACTTGGCAGCAACGTACCAGCCGATGGCTCCACCCAAATCATGACCGACCAGGATGCAGGTCCTGTGCCCAAGCACCTCAATCAGGGCATGAATGTCGTCAGCGACGACGCTCAAATGATACCGTTCGACTGGCTCTGGTTTCGACGACAGATTGTACCCAGGTAAATCGGGGGCAACCACTCGATAGCGGGAGCTGAAGAACGGAAGCTGGCGTTTCCAGGCGTACCAGAAGGCAGGATTGCCATGCAGGAAGAGGATCAGCTTTCCTTCTCCCTCGGTCACGTAATGCAGGCGGATGCCAGTTTTGAGATCAGCATAGGCATGGGTAAGCATAGGTCGTCTCCTTTGTTGCAGTCCTACCCGGAAGCAGCTTGGTGTCTAGGAAAGACCGTATTGGCCTATTATGCCCGCGACCGAATTTTACAACGTTAGCGTGGCCAAACTGCACACATGGGTGTCATGCCCCCTACTTGGGGTCGCGAATGAGGGCATTGAATGCCGGTTGTCCAGACTGATCCAGCAACCAGTCCAGTAAGGTATCCTCCTTCTCGTACCAACCCGCAAGCATTTCGGCTTCAGCCGTGAAACGTTCCAAGCGGGGCGTTATAGTAACCTCCCGAACCAGGTACCCTGGCAATGGGCATCGCACCGAGATACTGTTGTCCTTCAAGGCGCGGGCGTGGCCCGTTCCAGTTGGTGGCTGTGACACAATCACACCCTTGAGATTGGGAAAGCAAGCCAGTTCCCTACAAAGAAGTGACACGAGAACATCGAGCCGCTCCTCAGATGCCAGATACATAGGCATCATACACAACCACACGTCTGGATGTATAGCTAGGCGAATCCAAGTTGGGTCCGCTCCCTTATACTGCTTGTTCTTGCCGCTTAGAGCTGTGCCCAGCCGACGCCACGCCTTTGGGTCGACCACTAGACCTTCTAACTCGACTTCGGCGGCCGCTGGAGGCTCTTGGGAGACTTTCCATGGGCTTCCTTTCGCGCTTGGGACGTATCGTGTAATGCCATCTCGGGCCACAAGCTCTGCAGTTATTTCCACCTCGGCAGGGAGCACGACATCTCTCCGCGCCAGGGGGCCTTTCTTTGTAACATACACCGAGTATCGCAGTCGCAAGTCTAAAACTTGATCAATCACTTGGCGGAAGCACGCACTCGCTTTACGTTGGGCATCAGAGGGCTGCAACGACATCGCTTCTACAAGTACCTGAGAGGAGCCGTACAGAATCTTCACATCTCCAGTACGTCCGTTTCCAAGGGGGTCCTCAAACGTTATCTGACCTTCTTCACGTTGTCCTAAGCTTCCTACTTCTAATTGGAGCTGCATGTGCCACCAATTATCGAGTATTGGGGTGGTAAGAGCTAAATCTCTTACAGGCTCCAAGAGTGTACCAAATGTCGCGATCTGCGCGGCAAATCGAGTCTGGTTCGCAAAAGTGCGTAAAGTATTATTGAAAAAGAGCGAGAGGTTGAGGTTGTGAAAGCATTGTATAATCCTAGGATCACGAAGGGCGTCGTTCGAAAAGAAACGCTCAAAAACAGTCGCTGACCAACGGGCTACATCGTATCCTGCAGCGGTAAGGTACTCAGCCTCTTCAAGGGGTGCGCATAAGATATCCCATGTCCACTCGCGTCTGCCTTCTACTGTATCTATAAGTGCTTGGTGCCGGGCGATAGAATCTAGCATAGTACTCTCCTTCCGTCAACTGTCTAGAACAAGAATATCCCCTGAATTTGCGGTTTGTCAAGTACATAACCGATGCTGAACGATTGATGGAAAGAGCTGAATGACCTATAAGGCCCAGCTGAGCACTTCACACGTTTCGCGCGCAAAGGCTTGGTAGAGAGCGGCACCCTGAGGAGATTCGCTGTAGAGATCAGCGGCTTTCCCTGTTCATGATGCAGTTCTGGCCAAGGTTTGCCAACGCTAACGTTGTAAAATTTGGTCGCGGGCCTAATAGGCCTTTTTTAACTTGTTTTACAGTCAACTATAGCATCTGGATAGATGGGCCGCCTTCCCCCCAGATGAATCATGAAGGGATGCGGCGGCCTCTTTCTCAAATATGCATAGATAGAGACGTTTTACTATAAAAAGGAGGTATCACCTGGAGCACAAAAACGAAGCTTGTCAGCCCAATGCCTGCTGCCTGGATAGCATCCGGTAGGAAGAAAGTTGGTGATTACATTTCGACTTTCTTCCTCAACGGAAAGGCATTTCCTGTATTTGCAGCAGCTACAGAGCCGAGCGGAGGTATCTTAACGAGGCAATTTATACAATACAAAGTGGCCTAACCGTATAATTCGCGAGACTTTTCAAAATACAATTTCGATGATATATTGATATCTCAGCAGTCTTAAATCTGACGAGAGGAAAGCGTTTAACTAAGAAATGGCCTTACTACCAAGGAGAAGGAGAAGTTTTACATGGTTCACATTCCAAAGTATCGCTGGCCTACTATTGCCAGTATGCTTTTTGCTCCCTCCATCCTGCTGATACTCCTGGTAAGTTTACGCGTAGTTTCTCTCGTTCCATCTGCGCAAATCATTCTCACGACTCCTCCTCCCCTGCCCAATGCGGAACGTGCGCCACTCCAACTCAGCAGTGATCCGTACACCACCAGTGCGAGTCAGCATCAAACGGAAGTCGAACCAGATAGCTACTCCTATGGTTCAACCATCGTCGCAACATTTCAGGTAGGTCGCTTTCGGGATGGGGGTAGCTCCAATATCGGCTGGGCAACTTCTACTGATGCTGGTACGACATGGAAGAACGGTTTCCTCCCAGGTACAACGAAGGTGGTAGGAGGTCCCTATACCCGTATCAGCGACCCCTCCGTTACCTACGATGCCGCTCACCAGACCTGGATTATCAACTCCCTCACAGTCACGGGAAACAGTGGCAACCTTGTCAGTCCGGCAGTGATAGTCAATCTCTCTACTGATGGCGGGCTGACATGGGGGAAGCCGATTAAGGTGATAGATGGTGGAAGCACATTTTATGACAAAAACTGGATTACCTGTGATAATACGGTCACCAGCCCATTCTATGGCCATTGTTATGTCGAGTGGGATGATGATGACAAGGGTGGGCTTATTGAGATGAGCACATCCACTGATGGCGGGCACAGCTGGGGAAAGGCTCAGACGACAGCCAATAATGCCCATGGATTAGGGGGTCAGCCGCTTGTTCAGCCCGGTGGCACTGTGATCGTGCCGATAAGCGGGTATGACACCGACAAGATGCTCGCTTTCACTTCCAACAATGGCGGGAAAAGTTGGAGCAGCACAGTTACTGTTGCAAAAATTACTGGTTCCGCTCTCGCAAGCGCCGAGACAGACGGCTCTGGCAAAGTCTATCTTGTCTGGGCAGATTGTAGCTTTGAAACAAATTGCAAGCAAAATATCACAGAAGGCAGAGATGATCGGAATACGAGTACTTCGGAGGATAGTCTGGTACGTGAAGATGATCTAGTGATGAGTACTTCCACTGATGGTGTTACCTGGTCGCCAGTGCAGCGCATCCCCATCACACCTCGTGGAAGTGGTCTGGCATACGCCTTTCCCGGCCTTGCCGTTGATAAAAGTACCTCCGGGAGTAGTGCTCACCTTGCGCTTGCCTTCTACTACCACACTGCCAACTGTTCCCCCTCTTGTGATTACTATGTTGGTTTTGTCGCGTCAACCAATGGGGGAGCTAGCTGGACGCAAAACATCCGACTGGCCGGGCCAATGTCTTCGAGCTGGCTCCCCCAGGGTAGAAACAAGGTGGGGGATTATATATCAACCTCCTTCTGTGGCGGCCTGGCCTTCCCAGTGTTTGCGATTGCTAGCGAGCCAGGCGACGATGGACATTTGAATGAGGCGATATACACTGTGATGGGCGGATTGGTTGTGCAGGGATAATCTAAAGCCCTCTTTCGCTCCGTGTATGTGCCCAGAATTCTAGCAGGTCGCTCTTGGTCACAATTCCCTCTAACACATTCCCATTCATCACAGCCACTGCCGATTGTCCACTGCTGAAGATCGTGTATGCCTCTCGTGCAGGCGCATCAGGCTCCAGTTCTGGGAAGGGGGGACCTTGCACATCGCGTACAGATGCCTCTGCCAATGGTTCACCACTGGCGAGATGGCGCAGGAGCAGATTCTCAGTCAGGCTCCCCACCATATGACCATTCTCGATGACCGGTGTCTGGCTGATGCCGTAGCGACGCAGCAATTCAACAGCGTCAGCAATCGAGTCGGTTGGAGTTACACTCACAACAAGTGGCATAGTCCGTGAATGGCTGCGACGATAGGTAAGGATATCGCGTAGTGTGGGTTGCTCATTCTCCGTTGGCACGAGCATATTATTCTCACGCATCCAGGTGTCGTTGAATTGTTTGCTGAGATAGCCACGCCCGGTGTCGGGCAGCAAGACCACTACAACATCATTAGCCGTCAGGCGACGCGAGTAGTTCAGAGCAGCAGCTATAGCTGTACCAGAAGAGCCACCTGCCAGAATACCTTCTTCCCGTGCCAATCGCCGTGCCCAGTAGAACGAAGTACGATCGTCGATACGAATGGTCTCATCTATGACCGTTGGATCATAGTTCTTGGGGAAGATTTCCATGCCGATGCCCTCAACCTTGTACGGTTTGGGCGTATCGCCAGAATAGACGGAACCAACCGGGTCTGCACCGATAACCTTGATATCCGGATTCTGCTCTTTGAGGAAGCGGGCAGTGCCGACAATGGTACCGGCAGTCCCAATCCCCGCTACAAACGCAGTGATACGTCCGGCAGTATCACGCCAGATCTCTGGGCCGGTGGTGATATAGTGTGCTCCAGGATTGGCTGGATTGGAATACTGATCGGGACAGCAGGCCCCAGGAATCTCATCGGCCAGTCGATGGGCTACATTCTTATAGTGTTCTGGTGAGTCGTGCGTAACGCTGCTGGGGCAGATAACTACCTCAGCCCCATAGGCACGTAAGAGGCTGCGCTTCTCCTCACTCACCTTATCTGTCATTACAAAGATACAATGATATCCCTTAATCGCAGCAGCTATGGCCAGCCCATGCCCTGTATTACCGCTCGTCGGCTCAACAATAGTTCCTCCAGGTCGCAAGAGACCCAGTTTCTCACAGTGTTCAATCAAAGCAGGACCAATCCGGTCCTTGACACTCCCACCAGGGTTGAACATCTCCATTTTTGCCAGCGTCAATGGTGGCACATCACTTGCAACCTGGTTGAGACGTACCAGTGGAGTATTGCCTATCGCCTCGAGTATCGAGTTATAGTAGCGCATCTCACCCATCGCGGGCTCAGTTTTCTGATCTGTCATATCATCCGATCCTCCTGCATCCTTTGCAGTTATGGTGCCCGGCCACTCTGCCAGGGTACTACCTTTATACAGGAATAGTATAGCATATGTTGTGTTCGTGATAAGAGCCGTCCCTGCCCTCATAAGCGCGAACTTAGGACGAATTTCCAGGGCGGGGGGCAAGCCCCGCCCCTCCTATACACGGGCCTGGCGGGCTGATCCGTGGTCTGGTAGGGGCGACCCTTGCGGTCGCCCTGGGTGGCGGTGGGGTCTGGCTAATGTTCGCGCCTATGGTCCCTACCCCTCCCGATGGCATGATGGTTCAATTGTTCGTCACCACAATCTCAATCTGATCAACAGAGGAAGGGAGATGATCGGTACCAAAGGGGAGACGTATCTGTACCGCCGCTACACCAGGCTGCGAATTGAGATAGGCTATCGCAGCAGCAGCAGTTGCTCCTTTAATGGATTGACGCCATTGGTTCCATTGAAGAGGCGAGAGGGTATAGACCCAGAATCCATGCACCGACACATCAAGAAAGAGTAGCCCATCCTGCCCTTGCTGTACCACAGGAGGTGTGCCCATGGAAATAGTGCCGTGCAACTGGTAATTGTTACCCAACGTCTGCATTGCCTTTTGACTGAGTAACTGTGCGGCCATTTGCCGTGCCACCTCGTGGTCATACACCATAGCCATTCCCGATACAGTAACTGTCACAAGCACCCTGTCCGCCTGTGTACCAACAGGTTGATCTGATGATACCCGTGTAGTATAGGTAGGCTGCCCGACCATCACTTCGTTTGCGCTTAACTGCCGCTGAAGCTGCTGCAACACCTGCTGCTGCAATCGCGGACTCAAGCCCTTCTTCACGGCATCCAGATCCGCCTGTGTCACTACATGTACCTTGCCAGCATCCACACCGCCAGTAAACGGGTCAGGATTACTCACAGAGAGACCACCACAGCAAATAGTATTGATAGCATCTGCGGAGATATTTCCAGCCGCACCCGCCTTGACGGCTACTGCAGGAGCAGAAATTGTCCCATCTTTTCCATGCTGGTGTGGAGGCACATCAACTGATTGTGTAAGCCGCACCTGCACACCTGAGTCAGTCGTAAAGATATTGTCTGTTGGGACAGAGACCGAGGAGTCGCTGCTATTCACAAAGAGTAATGAGCCTGTTGCCTGTGCCGCCGAAGTAATCTTAGTACTCGTCGTTTTCGTAGCGCTACCCGTGGATTGCCCCTGCACAGTACGGTAGGGAATAACTCGATTCGCCAGGTCAGGACGCTTGACCTGTGAAGAAGCAGTCAATCGGTAGACATCATGCAAAGTTTTACTTTGTGCAGTGACGGTGACTGTGGCAGCAGGATCCGAGCCAAACACCGGGAATCCAGGTGGAAGGATGCCGACCCCCCATAATCTTGGGATGAGCAGCAGGGCCAGCAGCAGAAGCGGAACTAACATGGCTGCTACCATCGACAAATTGAATCGTTTACGCTTCGCTGCCACTGGTCGTCTGATTGGTCGCCTTACGAGTGGTGGAGGGGGAGTAACAACACGTTGAGGACGACGTTGTAGTGAGAGGGGTGGAGGTGCTGGCGGTGATACCAGTATGGGTGCCGGAGTATCTGGAGGCTCAGAGAAGTCAGATGATCTCAAGGGTACCGAAATACGTCGCTCTGGGGCAGAAAATGCCTCCTTTGCAGGCGGGATATCTTCTTTGACTGTCACTATTGGCCCTTCAATAGCGGCCAGGAAGGCCTGGCGGAACTCAGCAATACTAGCGAAACGATCTTCGGCATGTTTGGCCATGGCAGTACGCACAACCTCACCGAGTTCTTTAGGAATGGAGGCATCATGTTCGCTGGGAGAAGGAATCGGCGCATGCAAATGCATCTGGATTACCTTCACCTCGTCAGGATCATCATAAGGAAGTTTCCCAACCAGCATTTGATAGAGGAGCACACCCAGGGCATAAATATCGGTTGAGGCTGTAACAATACCTCGCGTCTGCTCTGGTGCCATATAGTGTGGCGTTCCTGGGATCTGATCAAGAGGGATAGGATTTCCTGTTTGCTCTAACTCAGCTTGCTGCATGGTACGCACCAGGCCAAAATCAGCAAGATAGGCATATGGTGGCCCACTACGATGCAGCTCTAACAGTACATTGGAGGATTTGATGTCACGATGAATCAGCCCTTCATCATGTGCGTACTCCACGGCATCCAGCAATTGGAGGAAGATAGCGGCAACCTCGCTCAGGTCCGGCAGACTGCGACGTAAGTAGCTGGTGAGGGTACCACCTTCGATAAAAGGCATCACCAGGTAGAGAATACCCTGCTCATCACCAAACTCGATGAGCGGTAAAATATGGGGGTGATGTAACCGCGCAACTATACGCGCTTCTCGTGCAAAGCGACGACGCATATCAGGGTCATCGGCGTAGTTCCCAAGGATCACCTTGATCGCTACACGTCGCCCAAACGCCGTTCGCTGCTTCCCTTCATAGACAGCTCCCATGCCACCTACACGAATGCGTTTGATGACATCGTAGTTTCCGAGCTGTCTGCCTTCCAGAGCCAGCATCCTGCGCGTTTATCCTTTCCTAAATCAGCGGAACGCCCATACCCCCAAGACACCCATCCCCTCGAAGCCCCCAGGTACCCACCAGAGAGCTTTTCTACAGCATTTACCCTCGCCCCTTATTTGCCAGGCTGGGTGGGTACTGCTGTCGGAGTACCTATCGTGACGGTAGGAGAACCAGCTGGGGCTGGACTCCCTGATGCCGTGGTTGGTGTTACTTGTAATCCAGAGACCGGCACGATATTAATGGTGATCTGGCTGGTATCTGTCGGTAAGGTATCTCCGTTGGAGATGTTAATACTGACTTTTGCCACGCCGGGTTGCATTGAGAGCGCGGCAAGGGCATCTTTCTTGCTCTTGCCCTTGATTAAATTCGCCAACATCTGCTTCTGGGCGTCAGTGAACTGGTAGACCCAGATGCCTTCTGCTTTGACCTGCAAGGCGATAGTTCCCTTTTGGGTATCGACCACCTTCGCTGAGGTGACCGTCGTCACCAGGGTGCCCACCAATTGATAGCCCGCACCTGGGTCGGTGCTCGCATCTTTCTTGAGCAAGTCCGCCGCCAATCCCAGTGCTGCCTTCTGATCATACGTTTCACCGGTGCAGGTCGCCGTAACGGTGACCGTCACATTACTCGCTCGATCTCCCGCATTATGATCACTCGTCACCTTGTCCATGCATTGAGCAGGAGCTACAAGCTGTTCATCTGAATGAACTTGCTTCTGCAACGCTGTCTGCGCACTTTGGGTGAGGGATGTTTCCAATGCATTCGCAGCACCATCAATGTCGCTCTGGGCCACTATAGTATAGTGTTGGGCATCCTGACCACCGGTAAAAGCAGTGAGATTCTTGACACTAATAGAACTATCAGAACTACAACAATATTGATTAATGGTTCCTGCGGCAATGTTGCCACTTGTGCCCCCAGGAGTCGCATAAGCAGAAACGCTCTTCACCCCAAAAATCCCAGGGCTCCCAGCCGGAATATCCACATCTGCACTGATCAGAATCTGCACTCCACCAGCAACAGAAAAAGCCACGGTAGCTTTTTTCACAAGCTGATCTACAGGTTTACTATTATAGAAGGTCAAGGTTCCCGTTGCTTGAACAGCCGGAATATTCTTTACACCAGTTGCTGGTACCGTC
>WNGL01008332.1_pt1 | contig 15675 bp, 16 predicted proteins | sample 5400591 | NCBI WGS metagenome assembly WNGL01 (sample SAMN13153377, study PRJNA577476) | soil metagenome | isolation source: 80 cm soil or saprolite under Garry oak tree replicate 1 | place: USA:California | collected 2016-06-15
GATCGATGACGATTGGTTTGGGCGGCTTCGGTGGTACGCCGGGCGTTGGAGTGGCAGCCGGGTCGGGCGCGTCGGGATCAGGATCACCGATAAGCATCGCCAACCGTTTCGAATCTGGCGACCATTCATAACCCTGTAAACGGCCTTTCAATTCGGTAAGCTGATAAGCCTCGCCACCGCTACGATCCAGTAGCCAAACCTGACTTCCTCTGACGCCCGTTTTGCCGGAACGCGACGAAGCGAACGAAAGATATTTGCCGTCGGGACTCCAGCGTGGCGAACTTTCGCTATCGTTGCTGAAGGTGATCTGGCGATCGTTCTTGCCGTCATATCCGACCATCCAGATGTGCGTGTTGCTCTTGTCTTCTTTCGGGTCGGTGGTCGAGACGGTATAAGCGACCCACTGACCATCCGGCGAGATCTGCGGGTCACTAACATTGCGAAAGCGGGCGAGGTCATCGAGTTTCAGCGGATGTCGAGCGGTTTGCGCAGGTACCGCGGTCGCAGCAATTAGAGTCAGTAGCAGCAACCGTGAAAGAGTTTTCGTGTGCATAAGATCTCCTTGAAAGTGAAAATCTGGAGTCAAACGGATCGCTGTGGTGTAGACCTAGCGTCGTCTCGCAAGATTGGTAGTTATTTGAGGCTAATCAGCACTTTATTGCTGACTGCTCCCCTATAACCGATGCTCACCCACAGCGCATCAACAGATCCTAGTTTGTCAGGCAGCCTCACCACAATCTGAGCAAGCCAATCATATTGCGGGATTTTTCCAATAAATTCTACTGTCAAAGGATAGATATTGTGTTGACGATCTTCAGCTTGCGCACTCACGGTGGAAAAACTATCGGCAGGCATTAATGAGAGATTTGGCGAAAAGATCATAATCCTTGTTCGTCGGTCCGAACTAAGGTTGGTGGTCGTCGAAATCAGGAAAGGATCGCGCACCAGAATCACTGAGTCGAGCGCGATGGCCCGTTCAGAATTCGGCTCGGTGAATAAAATAAGCGAGGGCGGCGCAATCGTAAAAGTCGCCGCGTTCGAAATCCCGTCGGGGTTAGCAACTGTAACGGAAACCGCTCCCGTCGATGCAATATCGGAAAGGGAGATTGCCGCGGTCAGTTGCTTAGCATGGATGAATGTGGTTGGTCGATCCGCGCCGTTCCAACGGACTATTGAACCATCAAGGAAATTGTCGCCGTTGACGGTCAAACTAAAGGCACCATTTCCGGCTTCCACGCTCGCGGGTTGGAGCGCGGTTATGATCGGTCGGGGCTGGGTAATCCTAAAGGTCGCGCCGTTTGAAGTGTTACCTGGACGCGACACCGTCACCAGGGCCGTTCCCGGCGCAGCAATCTCCGCGGATGAAATGGCCGCCGTAAGTTGTGTTGACGAAACGACCGTGGTGAGCTGGTCGACATTGTTCCAGCGCACGATTGAATTGGGCTCGAAATTCGTGCCATTCACCGTCAAACTAAAAGCACCGCCGCCGGCTGCCACGCTTGAAGGCTGGATCGCAGTTATGACTTGAGGCGCCTTGATCGCAAAGGTCGCGCTGTTTGAAGTGCCACCTGGACGCGACACCGTCACCAGGGCCGTTCCCGGCGCAGCAATCTCCCCGGATGAAATGGCCGCCGTAAGTTGTGTTGACGAGACGACCGTGGTGAGCTGGTCGACATTGTTCCAGCGCACGATTGAGTTGGGCCCGAAGTTCGCGCCATTCACCGTCAAACTAAAAGCACCGCCGCCGGCTTCCACGCTTGAAGGCTGGAGCGCAGTTATGACTTGGGGCGCCCTGATCGTAAAGGTCGCGCTGTTTGAAGTCCCACCTGGACCCGATACTGTCACCAGAGCCATCCCGGCCGCAGTAATATCCGCTGATGAAATGGTCGCCAATAGCTGTGTTGACGAGATTAACGACGTCGGTCTATCGACATTGTTCCAGCGCACAATTGAGTTGCTTCCGAAGTTCGCGCCGTTTACGGTCAAAGTAAAAGAACCGCTGCCGGATTCGGTATTGTCGGGGAGAAGGCCAGTAACGGTTGGCAACTCAACGTTGCTAATCACTGTGAAACTATCGACTATCCGTCCGCTGATATCTTTAAAGTAGAAGAAGGCTTTGTTCGGCTGGCCATCGACATTGAAGACCGCGAAGAGAGCGCCGAAAGTACCGTTGGGTTGACAGATTGGATCACCCGCCAGGCAAGTTGCCGCTGAGATCCCGGCCCACCAGGCGCCTGACAATAATTGGGCACGAACGCTGTGGCCACCGAGCCCTGATACGAAAGCGAAGCTATTCCCTTTTGTCAGCGTCAGTGTGTTAGAAGTACTGGCCACGGTTTGATTCATCATACTGCTCAACAGATGGGTACGGCTGTACGAGTGCTCGTGGGCGGTAGCAATGACCGCGCCACCTTTCCGCGCCTCTTCATATACTCCCCATCCAGTCTCGTCCTCTTTCCCCCCGACCTGCATTAGCTTCATGTCCTTGTGCCAACTACAAATGCTCCAAACGGAATTGTCTGCCGCGAGCTGATCCCTAATGTAGGTGTCACTGTTGCCACTATCGAAGCCGCTGGAAATGCCGGGCGCGGTTATTACAAAGAAAAGGCCTCTGTAGTGAAAAGTTGATTGCACACCCAGGTCTCCAGTCCAGGTTATGCCCAGGCGATTGAATCTATTGATCACGTATTGTTGGTAACCATTGGGCCCTCGCCAGGCGAGTTCGTCATGATTGCCTATGGCAACAAAATAAGGGAAGTCAGGTCCGAGAACACTGTTGATTTGCGCTTCCCAGGCTGCGGAATTGTCGGTATAGTCAAGGTCTCCTGAATGCATCACCGCCTCGGCCCCTTCTGACTTGATTAGATTCAGGACCGCAACTGAGTTGAGCCCAAGTGCCTGATCGCCAATGAAAGCAATCTTGAGATTCGCCGACGTCGCTTCCTGCGGCGCAAACGCATGGCCAGATGAATCGGGAGATAACAGCCGGGCGACGAGCATCAAACCCAGCAGAACGAATGTCAGCCACCGATATTTTCTGGAGACAGGCATATCGTACGGATGCTTAACCCGATCTTGAGAGCTAGCCATCACCAAACTGGCCTATCTTGCGGTTGGGGCAGGAAACCTAATCCTTTAATGAAGGTTAGGGTGGATTATGATAACACTCCGCTTCGATTGAAGCGAAAAAGTGTCAAAACAGAGGCTTGCCCAACGATGGCCGGATTTAATGATCACGCGGCACTACGAGCTCGCTCCCTAATGCTTCGCGAAGCAACTTGATTAGCTTATGCCCGGCGACATTGATCGCGCGGAGAAATGCGCGTATCTGGACATGTGTTTGGACGATGCCCGGACAGTGTACGATAATTCAATTCCAAAGCTTCACGGATAATTGTCGCCCAATGCCGATTCGCTGGACGCACATCACCATCAACGTCAGCGATCTCGATCGCTCGGTTGAGTTTTACACTTCGTTCTGTCGTCTTACGATCGTTCGTGACCGGCGGCTTGAAGGTCGTCACAATGTCTGGCTCGGCCCGCCGACTCCGTCTGGTGAAGATCCCGCCTTCGTGTTGGTGATGGTCCAGGATAAAGTAACGGCACGTCTCGATCATTTCGGTTTTCAATGCGACTCGCGGGAAGAAGTCGATCGCATCGCCGAGCAAGCGCGACAGCAAAACATTCTCATCGAACCTCCTACCGATATTGGCGGCGTGGTGGGATATTTTGCGATGGTGCGCGACCCGGACGGCCACCTGATCGAGTTCACCTTTGGCCAGCCATTGAAGGGACTATAGTGTTCGCGATACTAGCGCTTTGCCCGCACCGAGCCGCTGATCTTTTTGCGTGTGGTTTCGCCCGTGTGAAGAACCGGAATGCCTCAATCATTGCCACCAGGCCGCGGCATTCGATTAATCCAAGTGCTTCTTGTTCCATCTATTTGCGTTGAGCTATTTGTTATGACTGTTCGAGGCCGGAAACTGATAGATATAGAGATCTACCATGGTGTTTCCTACCACTAATTGTGACACCGGAACATCGGACAGGCTAGTCTTAGATCTAATCGCAGATTTGAGCTGTTTGAAGAACGAATAATCCAGACCTAATACTTCAATAATGCTGACACCGAACGCGCACGACACTCGCGGAGGCTTCAAAACGAGTTCATTAATCCTTCTATAGACGCTCAATGGGCCCTTTTTGTCTACCTCAGGCGTTACGATGTCAAGCGTCCACCTGGGAACTTCTGCCGTACGGTCTCGAATCCAATACGCTGCCACGAATTTGAGTCCCGCACGTTCAATGCGGCGTAGCAATTCTTCACCGCAAGCAATATGCTCCGTTGAAAGACTCTCTCTCTCTCTTACCAATACTTCTTCAACCATACAAGAACCCCGTTCCGAGGATCAGTAATTGCGCGATATAAGGCGCTGGCGCTCTTGGAATCAATATGCGTCTCGTATCGTTTCTCTTCTGACCACTCAATTACTTGGTCCCAATTCAATTTGAATTGTACCACTGATTGCAGGCGGCGCTTTAGCTGGAACCGAAGACCCGCTAGATTAGCCAAAGACTCGATGTCATGTTGATAGAAGTCTCTTACCACTTGGGGCTTCGGCGGAAAGTCATGCGCTAGCGTTCTCTTGGCGATACACGCTTTCAGAGCGCACTCCACAGCATAGCCGGCCAAGTAGTACGCTCCCTCATAGCATTTACGATCCAGAAGCACTTTTGCTTCTCTCATTCTAATTTCAGCGAGCTTATGGAAGTCAGCACGGTTCATTTCAATTACCCACGAATGAGACTCTAGTTTCGCAACGAATGCACCGGCGCAGGAATCCGACCGCCGCGGTGAATGAATTGATCGGAAGAAAACCGACTGACCGCCATGATTGGCGCCGAGCCCAGCAAGCCTCCGAACTCAACCAAGTCGCCAACCTCACGACCCGGTACCGGAATGATCCGCACCGCAGTCGTCTTGTTATTCATCACGCCGATCGCCATTTCGTCGGCGATGATGGCCGCGATTGTTTCAGCGGAAGTCGCTCCCGGAACAGCCACCATGTCGATACCCACCGAGCACACGCTGGTCCATGCTTCCAGTTTTTCGATCGAGAGGGCACCCGCACGCACCGCTTCGATCATGCCGGCGTCTTCTGAAACCGGAATGAACGCGCCGCTCATGCCGCCGACTGAATTGCTGGCCATCGCGCCGCCTTTCTTAACTGCGTCAGTAAGTAAAGCCAGCGCCGCTGTCGTCCCATGCGTGCCCGCGCGCTCGAATCCCATGGCCTCAAGAATGTTGGCCACCGAATCACCGGGTACCGGTGTGGGCGCCAGCGAAAGATCGATGATGCCAAACGGGATTCCCAGACGGCGCGAAGCTTCGCGGCCAACTAACTCGCCGGCCCGCGCTAGTTTGAAAGAAAGTTTCTTGATTACCTCCGCAAGGTCTTGAAGTGGAAGATTGGGATCAGCGTGCTGCACTGCGTGATTGACCACGCCGGGGCCGGATACGCCCACATTCAACACGGCTTCCGGCTCGCCGAGGCCGTGAAACGCGCCGGCCATGAATGGATTGTCTTCCACGGCGTTGGCGAAACAAACAAACTTGGCGCAGGCAATCCCAAAGCGATCGCGTGTGCGTTCGGCAGCTTCCTTGATCAAACGGCCCACGCGCGCGATCGCATCCATGTTGATTCCGGCTCGCGTGGTTGCAGCATTCACGGACCCGCAAAGGCGTTCAGTTGAAGCCAGGGCTTCCGGAATCGAATCGAGAAACTCGCTTTCGTTGCGTGTGAATCCTTTGTGCACCAGCGCTGAATATCCACCGACAAAATCTACGCCGACAGTTTTTGCCGCGTCATCAATCGCCCGGCCAAGATCGATCGGATTACCGTGCGCTCCTTCGGTCAAAATTGAAACCGGCGTGACTGCGATCCGCTTGTTCGCGATCCGAATGCCAATTTCGTCTCCGATTTGGTCAACCGTGCTCACCAAATTGACGGCGACGCGCTCGATCTTTTCGCGCACGCGATCAGCCGTGCTGCCGACGGACTCAGTCGCGCAATCGCGCAAGCTCAACCCCAGCGTGACCGTGCGAATGTCGAGATGCTCCATCTCGGTCATGCGCACGGTTTCGAGAATTTCGGCTTGGCTGTACTCCATAAAAACAGAAGTCGGAAGTCAGAGATCGGTCTTCTTGTCTGACTTCTGACCTCCGATCTCTGATCTCTGCTTTCTATCCCATTACTTTGCTGAGCACCAGCAGAACGATGAATACGATGAACAGGGCCAAGGCCACGAGCACAAAGCGCAGACTTGGATCGTAAGAAGCTTCCTCGAACATTACGGTCGAGACCTGACGAATTTTCTCCACGCGCTTGACGTTGTCGGCCAGTGCTTCACGCGTAGCCGTCGAAGCACGGTGCAGTTTGTCACGAGCCGTTTCATGTTGGGCCGTTCTTGAATCGGTCGGCATTTGTTTGGTCAGTTTCTGTGCGGGATCTTCGGGAGCTTGCTGCGCCTTAGCTGCTTCACCCACGGTCTGCCTCTCGGGAGCCGGAACGACCGGGGACTGTCGTGGCGAAGCGATTACATTGTTAGCGGGCTCGTTGGGAGCGGACGTTAGCCGTGATGTCGGCGCATCGTCGCTGGCCTTGGGATCGGACGTTCCGTCCGCAGTTTCCGTGAGCGGCTTCCCGCATTCGGGACAGAACAGAGCGCCTTCGCGAAAAGAGGCGCCACAGGCTAAACATCGATGTGAGATTTCAGGCAGCATCGCTGGTGAATAGTAAATCGTAAATGGTAAATGGTGGCGGTCGCAGCTTCAAAACCATTCACTATTTACCATTCACCATTTACCTCCTTCAAATCCGATGCATCGCATGGAACAAGTCTTCACGCTGAGCATAGATGCGGACACCGAGCTTTTCGCCTTCAGCGCGAAACCGCTCTTTCAATTCGGTTGCTGAGGCCTGCGAGCGCGACGCGTTAGCGATGATTACCATCGCGAATTTTCCCTGCACCACTGTTTGATTGATATCGGCGATACTGCAACCCGCGTCGGCCAGAATCTGCGACACCCCGGCGACGATGCCCGGATGGTCGACGCCAAAAACCGAGATGACTAGCCGATCCGCTGAGCCGGCGCGCGTGTCGGCCTGACTGAACGAATCACCCGCGGAACCCGACCGCGATATTCGCGCGGCGCCGTTGACGGCCAATTCGGGTTCAATCGTGCGATAAATGTCGGTGACCAGTTGTTCGACGACGCTCTCGTCGGTTGACGCGCCCAAGCGCTCGTAGACTGCGCGCGTGAGGCGATAGATCAACTCTTCATTTGCCATTTGTGATTTGCGATTTTTGATTTTTGATTTGGTGCGTCAGACGCGAACCATACCAAAGGAATGTAAGGTCACTGAGCTGAATCACAATCGCAAATCTAAAATCAGAAATCAAAAATCAACTCGGCTGGCCATTGTCGCGGCCAAGCAGCGCGCGCGCAGCCTCGCGCAACTCTTCCGACTCTGTCTCAGCAAGATCAACTCGATCGACGATGCCGACGACTGCGGCTTCGATCGACATCTCCTGATTGCCAATCGCCGAGCGGGCTGCTTTACCGTAAGCGCACATCACTACTTCGCCGGCGCCGGCGCCCAAGCGATCGGCAACGACGACTATGTTCTTCGTAGGCTGTTTGTCCAGGTCGTAGGGATGCACCACCAGAAAACGTACGCCTTCGAGGTCGGGCGTCTTTTTGGTCGACCAAACAGTACCGATGACTTTTCCCAGGAACATGTCAGTGGTTAGTAGTCAGTAGCTCTCCGCTGCAACTGACAACGGACAACTGACTACTGACGCTCTAGATCTTCGCAAACACTTCGGCCGGCTCGCCGATATCGCGCGCCGACGGCGTGATGATTGTTTTAGCGCCGACGTAAATCTTCTCACCTTTTTGAATCGCGCGACGAACGTCGTCTTCGCTGACAAAATCTGCGGCCTGGTGTCCGTCCGTTGCCGATTGTGAACCGCCAGCGGTCGGGGCAACACTACCGCCATTTCCTGCCGCTAGCGAAGCAGACGGAGGCGCGTTTGACGGTGGCGCGGAACGGGGAGGCGCGGGTTCGGGCTCTCGATTCGCGAGAAAGCGATCGACAATCGCCGCAATGTCTTCGCGGCTGACTTTTGGAGTTCCGCCAGAACGAGCTGACGCTGTATCGGGCCTGCTGACCGCGATCTGTTGCGGTGGCAATGCTGCCGTTTGGACCGCAACCGCCGGTCGCTTGCTCGCAACCGCGCGGGTCTCAAACGCGACGCGCTTGATGTCCATTAGATGCAACGGCGAAACATTGTCCGAAGTCACGTTGCCCCCCCACGAACCGCACCCCAACGTCATCGATGGCGGCAGCGCCGTCGAGAATCCGATCGCGCCGTGCGTCGTCGGCGTGTTCACCGTTACGCGCGATGCCGGCATCTCACCGCCGTAACGAATTGCTGCTTCGCGCGAGCGCGTGTGAATGCCCGCCGTGTGACCCATGCCGCCGTAATGCAGGACTTCGCTGCAGCGCGCGGCGCCGCGTTCGATTCCGTCCTCAACATAGAAAGCCAGGATCGGCGAGAGCTTTTCCATCGAAAGCGGAAAGTCGCGGCCAACGCCGCCAACATCGGCAATCAAGCAGCGCGTTCCCGGGGGCGCGCTAATTCCTGCCATCTTTGCGATCGCTTCCACTGATTTGCCGACTATCATCGGATTGAGCGTCCGCTGCGAAGTCGCGACGATTTTCGCGAGCTGATCTGCTTCCGACGCGCTTAGAAAATGACCGCCCTGTAGTTTGAACTGTTCGCGCACGGCCATTTCAATCGGCGCGTCAATTACAATGGCCTGCTCGGAAGCGCAAATCGTTCCATTGTCAAAACACTTGCCGGTCAGAATGTCCTGCACTGCTTTCGGTACATCGGCGGTGCGTTCAATTAAAACCGGAACATTGCCCGGACCGACACCAAACGCCGGCTTGCCCGACGAATACGCGGCGCGCACGAGGCCGATGCCGCCCGTCGCAAGGATCACCGCAGTCAGCTTGTGCTTCATCAAGGCTTCAGTGCCTTCGATCGTAGCTGTCGTCATGCAAGCAATTGCGTCCGCCGGCAGTCCTTCTTTCACGCCGGCTTCGCGCATGCCCTTAGCAGTTTCGTTGATGCAGCGCGCCGCCGATGGATGCGGTGACAGGACGACTGCGTTTCGCGACTTGATCGCGATCAGAATTTTGAATATTGCGGTGGAAGTAGGATTGGTTGACGGAACGATTCCGGCGACTACGCCGCGCGGACTCGCGATTTCAACTACGTCTTTGGTTTCCGAAACCACGCCCACGGTGCGCAGGTTCTTGAAATAATTCCAAACGTCTTCCGCCGCAAAGCGGTTCTTCTCCTGCTTGTCTTCAGGAATCCCATATCCAGTTTCTTCGACTGCGAGCGTGGCCACGCGCGGCGATTCGCGCAGTGCCGCTTTGGCCATAGCTTCACAGATGCGATCGATTTTGGCTTGATCGAAGCGCGCCACCTCGGCCTGCGCGCGATGCGCCGCCTCGACGAGGTCGCGGGCCTGCTGAACCGAGATTAGATCTTTGTCGGCCGACATGAAAACCTCCGGCATTGCCAATTTCGCCCAGGGCCAATCGGCAATTGGCAATCAAAAATCGGCAATTATTTCGCTCTTTCTCTCGAGCTTTCACGCGCACTCAACGAACGTCCGGCTTCGCCCTGACCCAGTTGTCCTCGCGCTCCGCCTGCTAATTGCGATTGTTCGTCGGGGCTGTAGCCGGTGCGGCCATCGACGGGCAGCACGCGTTCAACTTCAGCGTGCGGTCGCGGAATCACGTGCACGCTGATCAGTTCACCAACCCGACGCGCAGCCGCCGCGCCGGCGTCGGTCGCCGCTTTTACGGCGCCCACGTCTCCGCGCACAAACACGGTCACGTATCCGGCGCCGATATATTCCTTTCCCAACAGTTGCACGTTGGCTGCTTTGACCATCGCGTCGGCCGCTTCTACCGCGCCAACAAAGCCTTTGGTCTCGACCATTCCGAGTGCTTCTAGGGGCATCTCCGTCAGTCCTCACTTTTCAAGATTGTAGAAATTAAAACCAACTCGATTCATTCTCAACGCTATCACCCTGCGCGTTAAGAATCAAGAGAGACTAAACGTGAAAATCAATAAAGTTTGACAAGGTTATGGGCGGGCGCTATAGTGCGGTCCAAGAGTAACTTTGCCACATCTGTGGGACGAGGGTCGGTTTAATGGCTTGAGCGCAGCGGCTTGTATCCTCTCGTAATCAGCATCGTCTCAGGCTGGCACAACTGAAAATGGCGGCAACCATAGGAGAAAAATTGCGACTCGAACGCGAGGCGCGAGGGATTGCTCTGCGCGACATCTCCGAACAGACGCGGATCTCAATGCGCTATCTCGAAGGAATCGAGGCGGACGATTATCGACGCTTGCCGGGAGGCATTTTCAATCGGAGTTTTATCCGCGCTTACGCCAAATTCATCGGGTACGACGAACAGGAAGCGATCGAAGAGTATACGCAGACCTTGCGCGACCAAGGCGAATCCTCTGATGAATCTTCAACCAAGCCTTTTCGGTCAGTGGTCTACACCGACGAAGGCCCTCACAGTCGTTCGCCGCTTTTGACTCTCTTACTAGCTGCGGTGATTCTCGCGATTCTGTCTCTCTGTGTGTGGGCAGGATTGCATTTTTACCAGCGCAGCCTGGGCCGCAAATCGGCGACCGGGACGGGGCAACAAAATGCGCCGGTCAAGTCTCGAAGCGGAAGTTCGATCCACTACTCGGCGCCGTCAGCTCAGGAGGTCGCGAAAATCCAAAGCGCAAGGGAGGGTGAGCACGAATCGACTGTCTAGGATTGTCGCGATTGGGAACACTGCGGGACTCCGCAGTGTGCGCGAACCTGCGCGGCATGTTGAACGGCTTCGTTTTCAAATCGAAACTTCTGAAGATGCCTGCGGCAAACTGCGGGCGTTTTTCTTTTTGAGTTAGAGTTGGTATAGAAACAAAATCCAAGGAGTAAATACTAGAAAGCCATGATAACTGAGAAGATTTCCGAAGGGCTTACCTTCGACGACGTCCTTCTGGTGCCAGCGCATTCGGATGTGCTGCCCACTGAGACTGATACGTCAACACAATTCACTCGGGGCATTCGCCTGCAAATACCACTTTGCTCCGCTGCGATGGACACCGTCACCGAAGCGTCCCTGGCGATTGCTATCGCGCAACAGGGCGGCATCGGCGTGGTTCATAAGAACTTGAGCATCGAACGGCAGGCCGAAGAAGTCGACAAAGTGAAGCGGTCTGAATCCGGCATGATTGTCGATCCGGTGACCATCCGGCAGGACCGTCCGGTGCGCGAAGCGCTCAACGTGATGGAGCGTTATCACATCAGCGGCGTCCCCGTAGTCGACGAAGACGGGCATCTGGTCGGCATTATCACGAATCGCGATCTGCGTTTTGAGACTCGCTTCGATCTGCCGGTTTCCGAAGTGATGACGAAACAGCCTTTGGTCTCTGTCCCCGTCGGCACGACGCTCGATCAAGCCAAACAGGTTCTGCAAAAGCATCGGATCGAAAAGCTCCTGGTGGTCGATGATGATAAACGCTTGAAAGGTCTGATTACGGTCAAAGACATTCAAAAGGCTATTAGATATCCAACCGCGGCGAAGGACGATCTGGGCCGCTTGCGAGTCGCGGCAGCGATCGGCGCGACGGGCGATTTCAAAGAGCGCGCGGATGAGTTAGTGAAGGCGCGCGTCGATTGCCTGGTAGTGGACACTGCGCACGGTCATTCTTCGCGCGTGATCGAAGCCGTGCGCGAGATCAAGCGCCGCTATCCGGACTCTCAATTGATCGCCGGTAATATCGGAACTGGTGAAGCCGCGCGCGCGCTTATCGATGCCGGCGTCGATGCAATCAAAGTCGGCATTGGCCCAGGTTCGATTTGCACTACCCGCGTCGTTACGGGCGCCGGCGTGCCACAAATCTCCGCAATTCGATCCTGTGTCGAAGCCGCGCGCGGCACCGGCGTCTCGATTATTTCCGACGGCGGCGTGAAGTTCTCCGGCGATATGGCCAAAGCAATCGCGGCCGGTGCTGATGTGGTAATGATTGGATCGCTTTTCGCCGGCACCGAAGAAGCGCCTGGCGAAGTGATTCTCTACCAGGGTCGCAGCTTCAAGATGTATCGCGGGATGGGTTCGATCAGCGCTATGCGCGAAGGTTCGCGCGATCGCTATGCGCAGGAACGAACTGAAGTTGAATCGAAACTGGTCCCCGAAGGCATCGAAGGCCGCGTCCCTTATCGCGGCACGCTCGCCGAAATGGTGACCCAACTTGTCGGCGGCTTGCGCTCAGGGATGGGCTACACCGGCTGTCGCACAATCAAAGAATTCCAGGAGAAGACTCGGTTCCTGCGCGTGACGGCTGCCGGACTGCGCGAATCGCACGTGCACGATGTGGTGATTACTAAAGAAGCGCCGAATTATCGCTTGGAGTAATCGGAGGAAATTGACAGGATTAACAAGATTCACAGGATAAATGTATGAGTGGCGGGCACCATGCCACCATCATGTCAATCGTGTAAATCCTGTCAAAGTCTCCTTCTTATCGCATCGCCAGCAACACATCCGTCAAGCGATTTACGACCCCCAGCAGCGTGCGCCCCGCTTGATCGAAGTGACCGGCGGCGGCTTGATCTTCGGCAGTGGCGGCGCCCGAGGCAGAGCCGGCAAGCTTAAGGTAGTAGCCTTCGAGTTCTGGTGTGCCGCGAAAGTAAACTTCCAGTTGATCCAAGCCTTCGCGCACGTTGCGCAGGCTGGTTTTCACCACCGTTTTGTTCTGCTCGTTTTGTTGCAGGGCAGCAGGTGAAGCTTCATTCTTGCGAGCCGCTTCGTCCACCTGCTCGATGCCCTTCGCGACGCCGCCAAGCAAATAGACAAATCGCGTCAGGTTCTTGATTTGATCGGCCACTCGCGTCGCGCCATTCGTTCTCGCTTCGGCGCCAGGCTGCGGAGAGGTTTTCTGTGTTTTCGACGCCTGCGTTCCGCGCTTGGCTGTACGTGAGCGGGTTTGCGAAAACGAAGCGGTCGACAGCAACAGGATACAGATCGGGACGATAAGCTTTTTCATCATTAACTCCTTCGAATCTTAAGTGGCCCTTTGCACTCAAGCCTGCTTCATCAAGTCATAGCACGTCAAGCCGAGCGAAGCGCCGATCCCTTCGGGCGTTAGAGTACCAACTTCAGTCGGGCCTTTCGCCACATACTACCCAACTAAAGTTGGTCTCTAACCGGGCTCTCTGACACCCTGTCGCCGTTCGGTGTTGATAACGTGCACTGTTACAATCGTGCGTTCCGAAGTCTAGGTAACTACAAGACGACCCTGACATGCGACAGCGAACTCTGAAAGTCGAACGACTGGGCCGCGTCGAATACGGCGCGGCGCTGGACATTCAGAAGCAAACCGAGCGCGCGGTTTTGACGGACACCCAAGCGGACACGTTGCTTCTCTTAGAGCACCCGCACACGCTCACGCTCGGCCGGCGCGCCGCGCAGAACGGCATTATCGCGCCAGAGACGATCCTGCGAGAACACGGCGTCACCGTCTTTGAAACGAACCGTGGCGGCAAAGTCACATATCACGGCCTGGGTCAGATCGTTGGCTATCCGATCATCAACTTGAGTCCCGATCGTGAAGACGTGCATCGTTATGTGCGTGATTTGGAAGAGGTTTTGATCCGCACGATGCAGGATTTAGACATCGAAGCATTTCGCATCGAAGGCCTGACCGGCGTACACACGTCACACGGAAAAGTTGCGGCGATCGGAGTGCACATCGCGCGCTGGGTGACGACGCATGGATTCGCGCTGAACGTCAATACCGATCTGAGCTACTTCGATCTAATCGTCGCCTGCGAAGGCGAGCCGGTAACTTCGATGAAAGAATTGCTGGGACGCGAAATTGAGATGGGCGCAGTTGAGGATCGGATCGCTGAACGCTTCGCTGAAGTTTTTGGAATGGAAATGGATGGCCACGAAAAGGCACAAAAAGCACAAAACATGGAAAGCTCCCTCTTAACGATCTCTTGAAGCGGCCTCTAGCCATGTCTGGTTTGTGCCTTTTGTGCTTTTTTGTGGCTTAATCTCGTTTCTGATGCTGACACTCGAACTGATCAAAGAAGCGGCCGCGCGCATCGCTGGCCGCGTCCACCGCACGCCAGTCATGACTTCGCGCTCATTTAACGAAGTCGCCGGCCGCGAAGTCTTTTTCAAATGCGAAAATCTGCAGCGCGCCGGCGCATTCAAAGCCCGCGGCGCGACCAACAAAATTCTGTCATTGTCGGATGATGAAAAGAGACGCGGCGTGATCGCCGTTTCTTCCGGCAATCACGCACAGGCGGTCGCGCTCGCCGCCAGAGAAGCCGGGATTCGCGCCGTCGTCTGCATTCCGGATGACGCACCAAAGATGAAGGTCGCCGGGATGCGCTCATACGGCGCCGACATTCGCGTCTTCGATCGCCAGAAAGATGACCGTGATGCTTTCGGACGCGAGATCGCGGAGCGCGAAGGTCTCGTGATGGTTCCGGCCTATGACGATTACCTGATCATGGCGGGCCAGGGCACGTGCGGATTGGAGTTGCTTGAAGATGTGCCGGATCTCGATTGCGTTTTGACGCCATGTAGCGGCGGTGGATTGTTTGCCGGCGTCAGCACTGCCGCGAAATCAATCAAGCCTTCGATCAAATGTTTCGCTGTTGAACCTGAGACCGCAAACGACACGCAGCAATCAGTCGCCAAAGGTGAACGCGTAAAGATTCCACCGCCCCCGACGATCGCCGACGGCCTGCGGGTGCAGACGCCGGGCGCGCTTACCTTTCCGATCACCAGCGCGAACGCCGATGATGTGTTGACCGTTAGTGATGCAGAAATAATGAAGACGATGCGCTTCATGCTCTTTCGGATGAAATTGCTGGTCGAGCCGTCGGGCGCAGCCGCGGCTGCGGCGGTCTTCAAACAGAAAGTTCCCAACGATTGCAAGCGTGTCGGCTTGGTGCTGTCCGGTGGTAACGTTGACGCAGATGTGTTATCAAGAGTGCTCAGTGAGGAAGGAAACAATCTATGATTCCTATGTCTTTGATTGATATTCGGCCTGATCCGTCCGGCATGGGAGTAACGCTGAGCGTGATCCTTTTCGTGATAGGTCTAGTGGTTTTGCTGGTTGGCGCCTTCGGCTTCTTTCTTTGGTATCGCAAGCGAAGCATGCGCACTTTAGAAACGGTTCGTCCGGCAAGCTTCGCTATCGCGCCCGGCGAGCGAATTCAACCAAGCAATCCAAACCAACCATAAGCATTCAGCACTTCGCCACCGAGAAACGAAGCCAGATTCGCGACCACGATCGCCGCGAAGTCCTGCCACATCGAAGCCCTTCCCACTTGCTCTGCTTCGCCGTAAGCCAACCAGAACAAGATGCACTCAGCCACCGGGGCGAACGTTTCCGCGACGATCAGATAGATCGCCCTCGAGGTGTTCCCGAATAACAGGGGCATCACCAGCACGACAATTGGATATGTGCAGGCCGTTAGCCAAACTCCCGCGACCAGTCGGC